>OJFR01000032.1_pt1 | contig 67273 bp, 53 predicted proteins | sample 1594121 | NCBI WGS metagenome assembly OJFR01 (sample SAMN05416812, study PRJEB24817) | seawater metagenome | isolation source: Sea water | place: Canada:Atlantic | collected 2013-07 | reverse complement strand
ACACCTCTCTATTCGTCGGCAGCGTCAGATGTGTATAAGAGACAGGCAATGAAGAGAATTAAAACATCAATATAAAATTGAAAATTATTTTAATTAAAATCATCTCTGATTAAGTTGAAAGCCTATAATTACTTACTATAAATAAATATATGCATTCAGGTTGGGGACAAAATTTTAATAATTAATCAAGTCAATTTGAACACTTATCAAGTCAATATGAACACTTATGATATCAAAAATAATTAATTAACACTGTCTGTTCAGAAAAAATAAGCTGAATTAAAGATTTCTATAGACGAAGTAACTGTTTTTATAGACAACCGCCATGAATAGCAATAATTTATCCTCATATAAATAAAAAAATAATTTCTAAATAAGGTAAACTATAAAAGCAGAGGCGGAAAAGAATTGGCTCAACAAGCTCAGTATAAATTCTAGGTCTCTTACATCCTAAATTTTTTAACAGAAAAACTTCTAACTAAAAAGTTAGAAGTTTTGTCATTGTACAGGCGGAGAGACTCGAACTCTCACACCTTGCGGCACTAGATCCTAAGTCTAGCGTGTCTACCAATTCCACCACGCCTGCAACTAAAACTGAAATAATTTTCAGCTTTCGGATTGCAAATATAAGCATTCGTCTGAATTCCCAAAGCGGAATCGTAGGAATTTTAGTATTTTTGAATCAACATAAAAATAAACCATGTCCGACATCAAAAAATACATAGAAGCAAATAAAGATCGTTTCATTAATGAACTCATAGAACTCTTAAAGATTCCTTCTGTTAGTGCAGATCCAGCTTATACCCAAGATGTTTTAAATACCGCTGAGGTAGTGAAAGATCGCCTAGAAAAAGCAGGCTGTGATCTTGTGGAAATATGTGACACTCCAGGATATCCTATTGTATATGGAGAAAAAATTATCGATAAAAAACTACCTACTATTTTAGTATATGGTCATTATGATGTTCAGCCTGCAGATCCTCTAGAACTTTGGGATTCTCCTGCATTTGAACCTGTTATCAAAAAAACAGAACTTCATCCTGAGGGAGCAATTTTTGCTCGAGGTGCTTGTGATGACAAAGGTCAGATGTATATGCACGTAAAAGCCATGGAATACATGACCACTACTGGAAACCTTCCTTGTAATGTGAAATTTATGATTGAAGGTGAAGAAGAAGTGGGTTCTGAGAGCTTGGGTTGGTTTGTAAAAAACCACCACGAAAAATTAGCCAATGATATTATTTTAATTTCAGATACAGGAATGATTGCTAATGATATTCCTTCCATAACAACCGGATTGCGTGGTCTGAGTTATGTGGAAGTGGAAGTTACCGGCCCGAACAGAGATTTACACTCTGGCTTGTATGGTGGTGCAGTAGCAAACCCCATAAATATTTTAACAAAGATGATAGCTTCATTGCATGATGAAAATAACCATATTACTGTTCCTGGTTTTTATGAAAAAGTAGAAGAACTGTCTAGAGCAGAAAGAGATGAAATGGCAAAAGCTCCTTTTTCTTTAGAAAATTATAAAAAAGCATTAGATATTTCTGCTGTTTATGGAGAAGAAGGATATACAACCAACGAAAGAAACTCTATACGCCCTACCCTAGATGTTAATGGAATTTGGGGTGGCTATACTGGAGAAGGTGCAAAAACAGTCATTGCTTCTAAAGCCTATGCAAAAATATCTATGCGCTTGGTTCCAAACCAAGAATGGCATGAAATTACAGATTTATTTACCAAACATTTTGAAAGTATTGCTCCAGAAGCTGTTACGGTAAAAGTAACACCTCATCATGGCGGGCAGGGTTATGTTACTCCCATAAACACTATTGGTTATGAAGCAGCTAGTAAAGCTTATCAAGCAACGTTTGGAAAAGCGCCAATCCCTCAAAGAAGCGGGGGAAGTATTCCTATAGTTTCTCTGTTTGAAGACGAACTAAACAGTAAAACTATTTTAATGGGCTTTGGCTTAGATTCTGATGCAATTCATTCACCAAATGAACATTTCGGAATTTTCAATTACTTAAAAGGTATTGAAACAATTCCTTATTTCTATAAGTATTTTACTGAGTTATCAAAATAAAAAAAAGAGCCAAATGGCTCTTTTTTTTATTTAATTATATATGCTTTGATGATGTAATCAATCTTAGGATAATTATTCTTTAAAAACTTGTTTCCATATTTGTTAATAGAATCTTGGCGCATGCCTAACCTATCTCCATATCCATCATAAAACTTCAAAACAGTCTCTTTTCCGGCAATTACTTTTGCAATTACAGGAAACCCTTTCACTCCAGAATACGCTAGCGCATCTAATCGTTTGTTATTTTTTAAATTGATAAATATCTGAGTAGTTCTTGTCTTTACCCCTCCTCTAGCAAAAGAGATTGTCATGAAATCGTTACTTTCAACAACTTCTTCATCAGCAATTTTAAAACGTCTCCAACTAGCATTTACGATGCTATCGTTGTGAATTCCAAACTGAGCTACAAAACCTGGCACCACTCTAAAAATAGCAATATCTGTATAAAATTCATTCTTAATTAATTGATACAATCTGTCTACAGCTTTTGGTGACCATGCTCTTTTTGCTTCGATATCAAAATTTCCTTGCGTAGTTTCAAATCTCGCTTTAAAATAATCAGGAGCCTGTTCTTTGGTCCATTTTTCTTTAAAGAGTTTGGGACTGCATGACACAAAAGAAATTAAAATTATAAAACTTATTATTTTTTTCATAGAAATAACTACGATTAGTCAGTTAAAATTACTCCTTTTCAGACATTTTTTTCACATAATCTGTAATAATAACAATCTGTGTGGGGCCTACCTTGCCTTCAATATATTTTGCATTTTCATGATCTAAAGAAATTCTTCTAACAGCCGTTCCTTGTTTGGCAACCAAGCTAGATCCTTTTACTTTTAAGTCTTTAATTAAAACAACAGAATCTCCTGCTTGAAGAATAGCACCGTTGGCATCTCTGTGTATAATCTTATCTGCCTCTTCTAAATGTTCTCCTGTTTCTTTTGCAAAGCGCAAATCATCGTCTTCTAGATACAGCATGTCTAATAAATCTTGAGGCCACCCTTCTTTTCTTAAGCGAGATAATATTCTCCAGGCAATCACTTTTACGGCCCTAAATTCTGACCACATACTATCATTTAAACAACGCCAATGATTAGCATCTGTAGTTTCAGGGTTTTCTATTTGCTCTATACAGATAGCACACCCTAACAAGCTTCCATCTATACCTCCACCTCCTGTTGAGGTTGGTTTTACCTCATAGATTGCTAAGTTCTCTGAAGATACACATAGTTCGCAGGTATTTCCGCTTCTGTTTTGTAAGTCTAGTTCTAATGACATTTCTGCTTTTTTTGTTGTGCAATGATACCCTTATTCTCAGAGCACTGCAAATTACCTACCAGTTAAAGACTTTGGAACTCGGCCGTTTTTAATAGCTTCTGAACGCAAGCGTCTTCCTACAATTCGTTCATTCATAGTCCCTATTTCTAGCACTTTATCAACATCTAAATTAGTATCAATTCCCATCTCATCTAGCATAACTACTAAATCTTCTGTAGAGACAAGGCCTACTAAGTTTGGATCTTTATAATAATAAGAACCTGTACCTGCAACTGGTATTCCGTCTACAAAGTTTGCAGGCTGGCCACCAATACCTCCCATGGTAGCTTCAAAATGCGTCATCCCGGCTTGAAGTGCTGCCAGTACATTGGCCATCCCCCAGCCTCTGGTTGTATGAAAATGAACAATTTGTTTGTCTGTCATTCCTACCTTTTCTTGTAGCATACTGTAATATTTAAATACTCTATCTGGAGAAGCAGAACCATCATGATCTGCATGTTCTACATCATCTGCACCAATATCAAACCAACGTTGTGTATAGTCTATGGCTTTGTTGAGATCTGTTGGGCCTTCTATTGGGCATCCCCAAATAGTACTCACCGTACCATTTACTTTAATACCAGCATCATGTGCTTTTTTAATTTGAGCTTCGGCCATTTTCCAGTAGTCTTTTAATGACAAGCCAGAATTTTTTAGATGGTGAGATTCACTGGTAGAAACCATTAATAAAATTCTATCAGGGCCATAGCCTTCTAGTTTTGCCTGTATAGCTCTCTCTACTGCTTTTTCTCTAATGGTAATGGCAGTTAAAGAGGCCTCAGACAATAAATGCGACACCTTTTTAGAGGTTCTAATTTTTTTAAATAAATCATCGGCGTCAGAAAATTGAGGCATCCCTTTAGGATTTCCAAAATTGGTGACTTCTATGTTTTTAAACCCTGCTAAAAGCAATTGCTCTAACATCCAGAGCTTTGCTTGTGTAGGAATAAATTTTTCTTCATGTTGGTAACCATCTCTAACTGTAATATCACCAATAGTTACTTTCTTTGGATAGTGCATGTCTATTTAAAAATTTTAGAATGTTAAAAATATTAAATAGCTTGCTATAATAAAGTGAAAAATAAAATTATCTGCGTAAAATGGCTAAACTTTAATATGATTTTAGCATTTGAAGAAAAAAATGATCGCTTAGAGAAAGCTTATTCTATTTCTAAAGAGGTGAATTTGAATGTATTTCCATCAAACAACCCTTTATCAGATAACTTCAAAGAGGGTATTACCAAAAGCGCCATAAAAGATAAACTCATATAAGGAGCACGCAAAGTACTGCCCATTTCTTTTGCCATAGCATCAAGAGCTGCATAAGCATTTCCAGTGATCTCTGCTGGTTGATCACTCATGATTCCGGCTACTGGAAGTGCCACTACTTTTTCTGTAGTTTTGGTTACGGCACAAACGCCTCCCTTATTTTCTATAATTAAGTTTACCGCTTTACAAATAGCTTCATCAGAAACCCCAATTGCAATTATATTATGTGAATCATGCCCAACAGAACTGGCAATAGCACCTTCTTTGATTCCAAAATTTTTAATGAAAGCAATAGATGGTGTCTCATTTTTATATCTATTTACCACCGTCATTTTTAGAACATCAGTTGCTGTATTTGACACTAAATTTCCATCAACAATTAAAGAATCTGCTGCTATTTGATTGGTTACCAACTCTCCATCTAAAGCCTCAATAACTCTAATTTTTTTAGATGACGATGCCAATCTAAAATCTGCTACTTTCTTTATATCTGTGTTAAAATTATTCAATACTTCAAAAGGAACAGATTTTACAAAACTTTTGCCATTTTTGGCAACCAACTCACCATTAATATAGGTTTCTAAAACATTGAATTCTTTTAAATTATCAACCAAAATAAAATCTGCAGGATCACCAACTTGCAATAAACCAACCTCTAAATTATAATGTTTTACAGGATTTACACAAGCTGCTTGCAACACTTTAAAAACATCCATTCCCTTAGCAACTGCTCGTTCACATAATTGATTGATATGTCCTAACAGCAAATCATCTGGATGTTTATCGTCTGAACAAAACATCATATTATTATAATGTTCAGGTAATAAATCTATTAAAGCCTCAAAATTCTTTGCAGCACTTCCTTCTCTTATAAGAATTTTCATTCCTTTTTGTAGTTTCTCTAAAGCTTCATCATACCTAAAACACTCATGATCTGTAGAAATTCCTGCAGCAATATATTTAGTAACATCATCGCCTCTTAAACCAGGCGCATGACCATCAATGGGTTTGTTATTATTTTTTGCATGTTCAATTTTTTGTAGCACCTCTTCATCATCAAACAACACACCGGGGTAATTCATCATTTCTGCTAAATAGTTGATGTCTGGGTTTTCCATCATCAACTTAATATCATCAGCATTAATTACAGCTCCAGCACTTTCAAAAGAAGTGGCAGGCACACAACTTGGCGCTCCAAAATTAAATTTTAAGGAAACTTTCTTCCCGTTTTCAATCATAAAATCTACTCCCTGCACTCCTAATACGTTGGCAATTTCATGCGGATCGGAAACAGTAGCTACCGTACCATGAAGAACCGCAATTTTTGCAAATTCTGAAGGTACTACCATAGAACTTTCTATGTGAATATGCGCATCTACAAAGCCAGGTAAAATATAATTTTCTACCTCGTGATTTACTTCTCTAATAGCAGAAATTTGTCCGTCTTCTACACACACTTCACCTTTAAAAATTCTTTTATTAAGAATATCTACAATGTTTCCTTTCACATTCATAATCTTGCTATATTTAGAACAAATTTACAAAGAATAAAAAGGGTTTTTATTCAAGTTTTATCCTATTTTTAGATTATGAAGTACGCTCAACAGAAAATCTCCACATCGGAAGCCGAAAAAATTCTTTTTGACTTGTATTGTATTAAAGGAACTGCATCTCCTTTACCTGGTTATGTTGATTTTAATTTTAGAATTAAAATAGAGAATGAAGAAGGGTATATTCTAAAAATTTCTAGAGTTGAAGAAAACAAAAAGTACCTAGAATACCAGCAACACTTATTGCAATTTATTGAGAATAGCGATGAAGAAATTATTGCTCCAAAAGCCGTTACAGATAAAAACAATCATTTAATTTCTGAAATTACAGATCGTTACAAAAAAACGCGTTGTGTACGATTACTCACCTGGGTTTCTGGCAAAGTCTGGAGTGCTGTAAACCCACAATTAGAAGATTTACGCTTTAGTATTGGTGCGCAATGTGGCACCTTAACAAAAGTATTACAAGGTTTTAAGCACCCGGAAGCGCATTATAATTTTGACTGGGATATTGCACAATCTCTTTGGACAAAAAAGCAGCTACATTTATTTGAAGCTCCCGAAAAAGAAATACTAATGCTGTTTCAAGATAAGTTTGAAGCCTATCAGCCCACCTATACTAGTTTAAGAAAAAGTATTGTACATAATGATCCTAATGACAATAATATTATTGTTACCAATAGCATAGTACAGCCAAAAGCAAAAGCAGCCATAGACTATGGAGATGCCATGCACACACAAACCATTAATGATCTAGCCATTCTTTGTGCCTATGGTACCATGGGCCATCAAGATCCATTAGAGGCGGCTCTTGCATTTATAAAAGGCTATCATAATTCTTTTCCTTTATTAGAAAAAGAGCTAGCTCATTTATTTAATGCCATAGCCATGCGGCTTGTAATTATTGTTACCAGAGCTGCCATGAGTAAAATTGAAGAACCAGACAATGAATATCTTTGGATTAGCGAAAAACCTGCTTGGGAAGTATTGTATAAATGGTCTAAAATTTCAGAAGATTTTGCACATTATTCCTTTAGAAATACCTGTGGTTTTTCTGCACACCCAAATGAAGAACAATTTAAAAAATGGGCACTAACTAGGCAATATTCTTTAGCAGAATTATTCCCAACAGTTCATAGAAAAGACATAGAACTATTAGATTTAAGTGTCTCTAGTACTTGGATTGGTCATCAGACCAATTTTAACAATATTGACTTTTTTCAATTTAAAATAGACCAGCTTCAGCAAGAATATCCAACAAAAATTATCTCTGGTGGCTACCTAGAGCCAAGACCTTTGTACACAGTTACTGCCTATGATAAAATAGGAAATTATGGCCCAGAAAGTAGAACTATTCATCTAGGAATCGATTTTTGGCTTCCTACAAATACGCCTGTTCATGCATTGTTTGATGGTGAAATAGCCATAGCAGTAAATGACCATGGAGATAAAGAATATGGTGGCTTGGTTGTTTTAAAACATAAAGAAGAAGATCTCGAGTTCTACACATTATATGGTCATTTAAATCCAGCAAGCGTGTTGCATTACCAAAAAGGAGACACAATCTTAAAAGGGCAAAAAATTGGTGTATTAGGAGATAAAACCGTCAATGGTAATTGGAGCCCTCATCTGCATTTTCAAGTAATGCTCTCGTTACTAGACTATACAACTGATTTTCCTGGAGTTGCCTATGCAAATCAAATAGCTGTTTGGAAAAGTCTTTGCATAGACCCTAATGCATTGTTTCATATTAAAAACCTCCAAACAAAAAAGAATACTTCAAACGAAAAATTAATTGAGTACAGAAAACAGCATTTAGGAAAAGGCTTGAGTTTGCAATACAAAGAACCTCTTAAAATGGTTCGAGGAGAAGGGGTGTATCTTTTAGATGAATTGGGAAGAAAATATTTAGATACTGTAAACAATGTTGCTCATGTTGGCCATGAGCATCCTACAGTTGTAAAAGCAGGGCAAGAGCAAACAGCTGTTCTCAATACAAACTCTCGCTATCTGCATGAAAACATCAACCTACTAGCCAAAGAAATTTTAGCAACCTTACCACCAGAATTAAGTGTTGTTCATTTTGTAAATTCTGGCAGTGAAGCCAATGAATTGGCTATTAGAATGGCAAAAACTGTAACTGGTAAAGAAGATGTTATTGCCTCAGAAGTTGGTTATCATGGAAATACCAATATTTGTATAGATATTTCTTCTTATAAATTTGATGGAAAAGGTGGCAAAGGAGCACCAGAACACACACATATCTTTCCATTACCAGATGCTTTTAGAGGGAAATACAGGGGCAAAAATACTGGAGAAAAATATGCAGAAGAAGTACAACAATACATTGATAGGATTCATAAAAGAGGAGATGGTGTAAGTGCGCTAATTGTAGAACCTATTATTTCTTGTGGCGGACAAATAGAGTTGCCAAAAGGCTTTTTATCTAAAGCCTATGCAGCGGTTAGAAAAGCAGGTGGGTTGTGTATTTCTGATGAAGTACAAGTAGGTTGTGGAAGACTTGGAGCATCTTTTTGGGGCTTTCAATTACACAATGTAATACCAGATATTATTACCATTGGAAAACCCATAGGAAACGGACATCCTTTGGCAGCTGTGGTTTGTACAGAAACAGTAGCCAATAGTTTTGCCAATGGTATGGAGTTTTTTAACACCTTTGGAGGCAACCCTGTTTCTTGTGCTATAGGAACTGCAGTATTGCAAACTGTAAAAAAAGAAAAACTACAAGAAAATGCTTTAGAAGTAGGTGCTTATTTAAAAGAACAACTTCTCAATCTGGCCAAAGATTTTCCTATTATTGGTGATGTAAGAGGCCAAGGATTTTTCTTAGGAATAGAATTGGTAGATGCTCAGAAAAAACCATTACCCAAACAAACAGATTACCTTATCAATAGAATGAAAGACCATGGAATTTTAATGAGTTCTGATGGTCTAGACCATAACGTCTTAAAAATAAAACCACCGCTAGTTTTTTCTAAAGAAAACGCACAACAATTGTTGTGGTATCTTAGAAAAATTTTGGCAGAAGATATGATGAAAAAATACAATTTCAACTAACACTTTAACAACTCACTTTTATCCTAAAACACAACTTGGACCATTCGCTTTAAAAACTTAATTTTAGAATTCACAAACACCAATTAATCATGCGTAAATTTTTTATCATATTCGCCCTTATTTCTTTTTCAAATCTAACTTTTTCACAAAAAGAAAAAACAATAGAATCAAAAAAATGGGATGTAAACAATCCTCATAAAGATTGGAACTATAAAAACTTTAATCTAAAAACAGATGAAGGTACTTGGATGAATTTAGATGTGAGCCCAGATGGAGAAACTATTGTTTTTGATATGCTAGGAGATATTTACACCATGCCCGTTACTGGTGGTAAAGCAACGGCTTTAAGAACAGGTTTGGCCTATGAGGTACAGCCTAGATATAGCCCAGACGGAACCTATATTTCGTTTACCAGTGATGCAGAAGGTGGAAACAATATTTGGGTGATGACTGCAGATGGAACAAATGCAAAAGCTATAACCAAAGAAAAATTTAGATTACTTAACAACGCTGTTTGGACTCCAGACGGAAAGTCTCTAGTAGCAAGAAAGCATTATACATCTCAACGTTCTGTGGGTGCTGGAGAAATGTGGCAATATCCATTAGTTGGTTCGGCAGGCCTGCAAATCACAAAACGCAAAAATGATCAACAAGATGTAAATGATCCTTCCATATCTCCAGACGGGAGGTATCTTTACTATGCAGAAGATATGTATCCTGGTGGTTTTTTTCAATATAACAAAGACCCGAACAGTCAGATCTATGTGATTAAGCAATATGACTTTACCACCGGAAAAACTAAAACAATTACCGGAGGGCCTGGTGGTGCTTCAAGACCTGTTGTTTCTAGAGATGGAAAAAACCTTGCTTTTGTAAAAAGAATTCGCGAGCAAACCGTGTTATACATTCATGATTTAAAAACTGGAGAAGAAAGACCTATCTATTTTAATCTAGACAAAGACCAACAAGAAGCTTGGGCAGTTTTTGGGGTGTACCCCTATTTTAGTTGGATGCCAAATCATAAAGACATTGTTTTTTGGAGCGGGGGTAAAATACATACCGTGAATATTGACTCTAAAGTGGTGAAAAATATTCCTTTTCAGGTTGATGCTGCTATTAAATTAGCAGAAACTCATGGTGTAAAAAGAAAAGCTTTTACTGAAAATTTTTCGTCAAAAATGATCAAAGATGTAAAAACAGCTCCTAATGGAAAGAGTATAATTTTTACATCACTTGGGCATATCTATAAAAAAACACTCCCAGACGGAATACCTATTAGAATTACCAATTTATTAGATTTTGAAGCAGATCCAAGTTTTTCTCCTGATGGTAAATCTGTATTATTTGTGACCTGGAATGATGAAAATTTAGGGGCAATTTACTCTGTAAAACTAGACGGAACTGGATTAAAAAAATTAACAAAACAAAAAGGAATCTATAGAACACCTGTCTATGACGGATCTGGAAGTAAAATTGCCTACAGAAAAGAAAGTGGGAATGGAGATCAAGGATTTGATTTTACTAAAATGACCGGTATTTATACAATGAGTTATACAGGTTCTTATCCAAAAAGAATCTCTGAAACTGGAGAATTTCCTCAATTCTCTGAAGACAACAAACGAGTGTTTTTTCAAACAGGGGGTGCTTTCTTTGGGAATTTAACTAAAAAACTAAAAAGTGTAGACTTATCAGGAAACGATGAAAAAAGTCATTTCACCTCAAAACTTGCTAATAGAATTGTTCCTAGCCCAGACAATAAATGGATTGCTATTATTCATTTACATAAAGTATATATTGCGCCATTTATTCAAAATGGTCAGGAGATTAACTTAGATATTAAGACCAAATCTTTTCATGTAGAAAGTTTGTCTGAGGAAGCAGGAATAGATATTCACTGGGCAGCTTCTAACAAAAAAGTTCATTGGACATTAGGAGACAAATATTTCACTAAAAATATAATTAATAATACAACAGATCCTTTTGCTAAAACAAATTTAGACAGCTCAAAAGCAACTTCTTCATCTATTAACCTTACCGTAAAATCAGATGTTCCTGAGGGCATCATAGCTTTTACCAATGCTCGCTTAATAACCATGAATGGAAATGAAGTGATTGAAGAAGGTACTATTATAATCAATCAGAATAAAATAGATACCATTGGCACATCAGAAAAAATTGTAATTCCAGAAGGTGCTAAAGTCTATGACATGAAAGGAAAAACGATTATGCCTGGTATTGTAGATGTTCATGCGCATGTTGGGGCTTTTAGAAACGGATTAAGCACTCAAAAACATTGGCAATTTTATGCAAATTTAGCTTTTGGGGTTACCACCTCTCATGACCCTTCTGTACATACAAAAGCTGCTTTTACTTTAGAGGAATTACAAAAAAGTGGACAAACAGTTGGGCCAAGATTATTTTCTACAGGATTTATTTTATATGGTGCCGAAGGAGATTTTAAAGCTGTTGTAAACAATTTAGAAGATGCAAGATTTGCCATTGAAAGAACCAAAGCATTTGGAGCAAAATCTGTAAAAAGTTACAACCAACCAAGAAGAGAACAGCGTCAGCAAATTATGCAGGCCGCCAAAGAATTGGGTGTAAATGTAGTACCTGAAGGGGGCTCTAACTTCTACTCTAATATGAGTATGATTTTTGACGGTCATACAGGTATTGAGCACAATATACCAGTAAACCCAGTTTATAAAGATGTGCTATCTCTTTGGGGAAATAGCAAAACTGGTTATACACCAACCTTAATTGTAAATTATGGTGGTATGAATGGTGAAATGTTCTTCTACGAAGAGAGTAATGTATGGGAAAATGAAACGCTGCTAAAGTATACTCCAAGATATGTGATCGATACTAGATCTAGGCATAGAATAAAAATTCCAGCAAAGGAATACGAAAACGGCCACATTTTAACTTCAAAAACCGTAACAGACCTCTCTAAAATGGGAGTAAAAGTAAATTTAGGAGCACATGGTCAATTACAAGGGTTAGGAGCTCATTGGGAGCTTTGGATGCTTCACCAGGGAGGAATGTCTAATTTAGAAGCATTAAAGGCTGCTACCATTAATGGCGCAGAATATATTGGTATTGGTGATGAATTAGGGACTTTAGAAGTAGGAAAACTAGCTGATTTAATTGTGTTGGACAAAAACCCATTAGATAATATTAGACATACCAATACAGTAACTCACACCATGATTAATGGGCGATTGTATGATATTGCAACCATGAATGAAATAGGTAATTACGACAAATCAAGAACTAAATTTTATTGGGAAAACGGAAAATATAATCAAGGGGTTCCTTTTAATTTTAACACCAACAGCTTTACAACTCCAACCTGTAGTTGTCATGAGTAATTAAAACGTTCGTTGTACATGAAATGGATTTAAGTCTAATGATGGTTTTTGATCTGAAATAATTTCAGAAACCAGTTTTCCAGTAGCTGGCCCCAGACTCCATCCCATCATGGCATGACCGGTTGCAAAAGTTAAATTATTGTACTGAGATGTTCTGCCTATATAAGGAAGACCATCTGGAGTTACAGGTCTTAAACCACACTCAGCAGCCTCTTTATCTTGGGAGCTAATTTGTAAGCCTTGATAATATTTAGAGGCAGAATTTGCAATGGCATTGACTCTTACAGGATTAATTTTATGGTTAATTTTATTAATCTCCATGGTTCCAGAAAATCTAGTAAAACCATTCATAGGTGTTACTGCAACTTTAGCCTCTAACAATACAGCTGGCATGGTAATATTGGTTTCTTGGGCTACATTAATTCGGTAGCCTTTCCCGGGCTGTAACAACATTTTAATACCAAGTTTTTTACTAATAATTGGAGACCAACTTCCGGCTGCCATTACAAATTCATCTGCTTTAATTTCTTGTTTATTGGTGATCAATTTTGTAATTGTTTTATCAGAAATAACAATATCTTTCACCTCTTCTTCAGATAAAATTTCTACACCTGCTGCTTGTAAATAAGACAGCATGTTTTTCATAAAAATACTAGGTGTCATATGGGCATCAGAATGATAGTAGACAGCTCCCTTAATATTTAAGTTGGCATTGGGCTCTAATATTTCAACCTCTTTTGCGTTTAGATTTTCTACTTTTAAACCAAGTTTTATTGCTTTTTGTCCTACCTCCCATTCTTGTTCTCCTGCCTTCTCATGTTTATAAGCCATTAGCAAGCCTTTATGCTCGTAATGAAAATCAAAATCTTTTGATGTTTTCATTTCAGTATATAGTGCTCTACTAAAAATATTGATGTCTTTAATCACAGGTATAGATTGTGCAACTTTTTGTTTGGTTGAAGAGCGTTTAAAAGCCAACCCCCATTGTAAAAAATCAAGATCTAACCTTGGTTTTACATAAAACGGACTTGAAGGATTAAACATCCATTTAAGCCCTTTGGTTATAATTCCTGGAGCTGCCAGTGATATAATATGACTAGGGGTAATGTATCCTGCATTTACAAAAGAAGCTCCTTTAGAAAAATTAGATTTATCTATTATGGTTACTTCATGACCTTCTTTATGAAGGTAATAGGCGGTACATACCCCCATGATTCCTCCTCCTATGATGACTACTTTTTTTGACATTTTTATTCGTGTTTAAATCACAGAAAACCCATGTGCATAGGGATCATCTTCATCATCTATACTAATGGTATTGTATCCATAAATCTTAGCCCACCCCTTAATACTTGGAATAATTGCTGAAAAATTCCCCAAAGTAGTTTCTTCCTCTATACAACCAACAAAAGTGCTTCCTATAAAACTTTCATGAATAAATTCTTCTCCTTTTTTTAATTTTCCTTTGGCATGTAACTGAGCCAAACGAGCAGATGTTCCTGTTCCGCAGGGTGATCTATCAATGGCTTTTTCTCCATAAAAAACAGCATTTCTTCCATCGGAACTCTCATGAATTGGATCACCTGTCCATAATAAATGGGTAACGTTTTTAATACTTGAATCTTCTGGATGTATAAACTGATTTGGATATTTATTATTAATTCGTTCTCTAACTATTTGTGAATATTGTATAATCTTATCAGCTGTAAAATCTTGAATCCCTAAGAAGTTTTTTTGAGGATCTATAATTGCATAAAAATTACCTCCATAGGCAACATCAAAAATAATTTCTCCCAGTTCTGGACAGTCAACCGTTAATCTTTCAGCTGCTAGATAGCTTTTTACATTGGTAAGTTTTACCCAATCTACTTTAGCTCCTGTTTGTTGATACTCAATTTCTACAAGACCTGCGGGTGCTTCCATTTTAATTTTTCCTGGAGTTTTTGGACTAATTAAACCCTCTTCTATAGCAATGGTGATGGTTCCAATAGTTCCATGGCCACACATAGGTAATGCACCAGAAGTTTCTATAAACAGAATTGCAAAATCATTTTCTGAATCGTGTGGTGGGTACAAAAAAGAACCACTCATCATATCATGACCACGTGGTTCAAACATTAATCCTGTTCTAATCCAGTCGAACTCTTTGATAAAATGCTGTCTTTTTTCACTCATGGTATTCCCTACTAAAGGCGGATGACCACTTTTAACGACTCTTACTGGATTACCACAAGTATGACCATCTATGCAAACAAAAGTTGTGTTACTCATGAAGTACTCTTTCTATATAATTATTAATTCTAGTTTCTAGAATTGCCAATGTTACGGTTCCTTGTTCTAAAACTATTTCGTGAAACGCTCTAATATCAAATTTAGTTTGCAATTGAATTTCCGCTTTTTTTCGAAGTTCTCTAATCTTTATTTCTCCAATTTTATAGGACAATGCTTGTCCTGGCCATGAAATATATCGATCTGTTTCTGTATTAATTTCATGTATTGATAGTGCGGTATTGGCACTCATAAAATCAACTACCTCATCTCTAGTCCAACCTTTTGCATGAATTCCAGTATCTACCACCAATCTGCAAGCTCTCCACATTTCATAGGTAAATTTTCCAAAATGTTCATAAGGAGTGGTATACATTCCCATTTCTTCGGCTAAAAATTCTGAGTATAAACCCCAACCTTCTCCATAAGCAGATAAATATAAATTACGTCTAAATTGAGGAATGCTATCTCCTAGTTCATTATTTAAGGCACCCTGCAAATGATGCCCAGGCACAGCCTCGTGAACTGTTAACGAAGGAATGGTGTAGAGTGTTCTGCTAGGAAGATCATAGGTATTTACCCAATAATAACCAGGATTGGTACTGTTTTTTGAGGACCCCACATAGCGTCCACCAGTATATTTAGGTGCAATAGCATCCGGTACAGGTGCTACACCATAGGGTTTTCTTGGTAGTGTTTTAAAAAACCGTGGTAATTGCTCATCAGCTCTTTTTGCAATATCTCTTGCAAACATTAGTAGTTCTTTTGGTGTTTTTGCATAGAACTGTTTATCTGTTCTTAAGAATTTTAAAAAAGCTGAAAAGTTTCCTTTAAATTTCACTTCTTTAATAATTTCTCTCATCTCTGCCTTAATCCGTGCTACTTCTTTTAAACCTATTTGATGAATGTCTTCAGCAGAATAAAGAGTACTTGTTGTGTAGAAATTAATTCTGTTTTGATAGTATGCTTCACCACCTGGGGTTTCTGAAACTCCAATAGAAGTTCTTGTTTTTGGTAAATATTCATCTTCAAAAAAAGTTTTAATTCTTTTAAATTGTGGAATAACACTATTTTCTATCGCAATCTTGGCAGCACTTAAAATAGAATCTTTCTGATCTTGGGTAATATTTTCTGGTAAGTTTTTAAACGGACTGTAAAAATAACTGTCTGAAAAATCAGTTATAATATGGTCTTCATAAGTAGATTCATATCCGTTAAAAATTACCTTGGGTTGTGACACTCCTTTTTCTAACCCTTCCCTTAAATTTACAAAGTGTTGATCTACAAAAACAGGAATGGCATTTAGTTTGTTTAAATAATTTTTGGCAGCTTTATAACTAGATAAAGGTCTTACGCTATAATTTAGATTACTGTGAAACCCTGCATCTGAAAGGAGTGGGTTTAAGAACCTTTCAAAGGTGAAATAATCTATCTGATCTTTGAGCTTAAACTTTAATAATTTCAATGAAATTACTTCTGTTTCGGAGAGTGCCATCTCTGAAACTTCTGAAAGCTTCGTCAATATAGTTTTTGCAAAATCTGCTTCAGATTGGTAGAATTTTTTAGTGAAAAGGCCTAGAGGGTATTCTTTTTCGTCATAGCCTTCATGATCTTGATATTCATTGACTATAGAAGTTAATAGCTGTGAAGAATTTTCTTTTCTTGAAATACAACCGCAAACAGTTACTATAAAAACAAGGATCATTATTCTTTTAAAAAACTTCATACTTATCTCTTTTTAAGGTTTATACACTCCATCTTCGTGACGAGAAATACCTAATGGATTTTCATCTTTCAATTCGTCAGGCAAGAGGCTATTTGGCCAATCTTGAAAACTAAATGGGCGTACCCAACGCTTTATAGAATTAATTCCAACTGCAGAAAAACGACTATCTGTAGAGGATGGATAAGGCCCACCATGCACCATAGATGGAGAAACTTCTACTCCGGTAGGAACGCCATTGTAAATAATTCTTCCTACTCTGTTTTGTAATGCTTCAATAATTTTTGAATGTGATACTATTTCATCATTTTCAGCAATAATTGTACCTGTTAACTGACCTTCCAATTGTGAAATAATTTCTTCTAACTGACGAGTATCTTTGCATTGTACTACCATAGAAAATGGCCCAAAAACTTCTTGATGTAGGCTACTGTTATCTAAAAATGTTTGCCCCTCTACTGTTGTAATAACTTGTTGAGCAAAATTAGGCTGCACCTCATCATTATATTGTGCAACAACCTCTATGTTATTTTGTGCAATTGTGTTGTCTTTATTAGCTTCATAGGCCCCAATAATAGTTGGGTGTAACATTACAGAGGGTTGAATTTGTAAGATCTCTTTTCCTAAATTCTGAATAAACGCTGTAAGTTCTGCGCTTTTAATCCCTAATAATAGCCCGGGGTTTGTACAAAACTGACCAGTGCCTAGCGTAATAGAACCTGCATAGGTTTTTGCTAAATTTTTTCCATTTTTATGGAGTGCCTCTGGTAATATAACCACTGGATTTACACTTCCCATTTCTGCAAACACAGGAATTGGCTCTTCTCTTTTAGCTGCCAAATCTAATAATGCTCTTCCTCCTTTAATACTTCCTGTAAACCCTACAGCTTTTACTTTTGGGTGCTTCACCAAATCTACTCCTACTGCTATTCCACTACTGTTTAAGTTTGAAAAAACGCCGTTTGGCATTCCTGTAACTATGGCTGCCTGTACAATAGCCGAGGCTACCAATTCTCCAGTTCCTGCGTGCATTGGATGCGATTTTACAATAACTGGACAGCCTGCCGCAAAAGCAGCAGCGGTATCACCTCCTGCAGTAGAGTATGCTAATGGAAAGTTACTCGCCCCAAAAACAACAATTGGCCCTAGGGGAATTAACATTTTTCTTAAATCTGGCTTTGGAGCTGGTGTTCTTTCTGGGTCTGCTGTATCTATGCTAGCTTCAACCCAAGAACCTTCAGCAACTAAATTTGCAAAGTTTCTTAGTTGCCCAATAGTTCTTCCTCGTTCTCCTTTTGCTCTTCCTGCTGGTAATCCAGTTTCTGAACAATAGGTTTCTATGAGTAGATCATCTAAGGCTAAAATTTCATCTGCTATCGTATTTAAAAATAACGCCTTCTGTTTTCCTGTAGTTTTTCTAAACTCTTTGAAGGCAATTGAAGCAAGATTTACAGCTTTTTCTAGCTCATCATTTGATGCCTCGTAAAAAGTAAGCTCATTTTCTATATTTAATATCGGATTAAATGTTTTAAAAGTGATGGCTCCTTTTGCTGATAATGAATTGCCAATATAATTTTTTCCTGTAGTCATATTTAGTAATGATTAATTAATGATAGAATGTGTCAATGATTAAATTTCTAACATAATTTATAAGTTTTTATAATTTGGCAGTATTGGTCTGTTTTTTAAACCTTGTTCAATAACTTGTATAACATGTTTGCGTTCTGCTCCATGTAAAGCCAAACGAGGGGCTCTAACATTTTCTGTTCCAATGCCTGTATAAACTTCGGCAAGTTTAATATTTTGAACCAATTTAGGATTAATATCTAGTTCTAACAAAGGTAAAAACCATCTATAAATTTCTATGGCTTCTTTAATTCTACCAGCTTTCTGAAGTTCATAAATAGCTACTGTTTCTGCTGGAAATGCACATACCAATCCAGCAATCCAACCATCTGCACCCATAAGCATACTTTCTAGAGCAATGGTATCTACTCCTGTCATAATCTTTAATCGATCTCCAAATCTATTTTTAATTCTAGTTATATTAGAAATATCTCTTGTAGATTCTTTTACGGCTTCAATATTTTTGCATAACAGTAAATCTTCAAACATGTCTAGAGTTACTTCAATCTTATAATCTACTGGATTATTATAGATCATAATGGGCAAAGAGGTGTTGTTAGCCACGGCTTTGAAATATTCAACGGTTTCTCTATCACCTGCTTTGTATCTCATTGGTGGTAACATCATTAAACCCTGAGCACCGTCTTGTTCTGCTTTTTGAGCAGCAGAAATGGCTCCTTTTGTAGATTGTTCTGCAATATTTATTAATACTGGAACTTTACCATCTACCATGGATACAGTTGCTTTTGTGAGTGTTCTCTTTTCTTCCTCTAACAGTGTACTAGCTTCTCCTAAGGTACCTCCCAAAACAATTCCGTGAACTCCGGCGTCTAGTTGTGCTTGAATGTTTTTCTCAAACATCTTAAGGTCTAATTGATCATCATCTTTAAACTTGGTGGTTACTGCTGGCATCACACCTTTCCATTCTATGCTCATTCTTGTTGTTTTATTGGTATAAACTTGTGTCCTATTTCTTAATTTAATTTCTTTTCAAATAAGAAATTTTTCAATATTTCTAAACTTTCTTTTGGATTTTCTTCCATAGGTACATGACCTGAATTTTCTAAAATTTCTAATCTAGAATTAACTAAAATACGATCCATACGGATACCATTGTCTAAAGGAATCCATAAATCTTTTGCTCCCCAAATTAATAAGGTAGGTGTTTGAATACTTTTTAGCTTATCTATGTTAGCTGCTGCATCTAGTTTGAAATCTGTTTTTGCTCTCTCTACAAACGCTTTTCTGTTACCTACTCTTAGAGCCATTTTATGATAGCGAGTAACCAACTCATCTGTTACTTTAGAGTCGTCTGCATAAACCTCATCTATATTTTTTTTAATTAAAAATTTTGGAGTTACATATAAGAAAAGTGAACTTAATACTGGTGTTTTTGCCATTTTAAAAATTGCTGGTTGTTCTTTATTTGTGGGCAAACCACTAGCATCAACCAAAATAAGTTTTTCAACCTTATTTGGATAATCAGCAGTATAATTCCAAACAATATTTCCTCCTAAAGAGTTTCCTGCAATATGAAATTTTTTAAGCTCTAATTTCTCTAAAAAAGAATGTAAAAAAGTGGTGTAGGCCTCTATTGAATAATCAGCATCTTTATTGGGTCCTGTAATGCCAAAAGCTGGCAAATCCATTCTTATAACTCTGTTTGTTTTTTTCAATTCATGAGTCCAAGCATCCCAGGTATGCAATGATGCCGCTGTTCCGTGTACCAAAACTATAGGAAAACCTTCTCCTTCATCTCTATAATGCACTTGCATTTCATTTACCTCAATAAATTGAGATTGTTCATTTGCGTAGTCATTTTTTAAATCTTCTACAGAAATATCTGTATAAACACCTCCTCTTATCACAAAGATTAGACAGATCACAAAGAGGTAAACAAAATACTTGATTTTAGATTTTTTGTTCATTTTTATAATTTTGTATTTCATACAAGACCGGTTTGCTCGGACTTGCATCATTTTCTATGGCTGCTACCATTAAGTTTAAAAAATATAGGCCATCTTTAATAGTGTTGGGCACATATATAAACTCCGTAATTGTAGCATCTAATCGTAATGTACCTGCCGTATTCCAGAAGGCATTGTGTGAGAGTAATTTTCCGTCATCTTTCTCTTTGTCTACCGAAGGCAGATCTATTAACAAATGTTTGATTCCTTTTTCACGTAAAAAAACAGCTGCTTCTTCCATTAAATAGGTTGGATTTGTATGAGAATACTGCATTGTTTTTTTATCGGACAAATTTGGCAAGGTTCGAATAATAATTGCGTCTCTTTTTTTATTCCCTAAAGCATATTGTAATTGCTTTTTTGTAATAACAAAATCTTCATTAATCTGTTCTGGCGGTATGGTTACCACCTCTGCTAAAAAGAAAAACTGTTGTAAATGTTTATGAATAGAATGAACAGTTTCTGTAATATGCCCTGCTGTTTCTGTATGAGTGCAATGAGAATGTGGGTTAAAATAGATGTTGTTAAAATTAACATCAGCTCCCTGTTTTACCGAGCCAACCCACTCATCAGATGTTACAGGAACTATTTTTGGTGAGTCTAGATACCAAGCACCTACATTGCTTTCTCCGTTTGTTAATGGAATAGAAATATCTAAAGGTTTAGATAAATCTATTGAATATTTTCTAGAATTGTATTTTATTTCTGCAATCAAGATACATTGAGTTTAAATAAATCTGCTGAGATACCATCAGACAAGAATTTTCCTTTTTTAGTTGTTTTTAATTTTTCGTCTTCAATATACAATAAATCTTCAGCTCTGTATTTTTTTGACTGCAACAATAAATATCTGTGATACTGTTCTCCAAATTCTCGAGCTACTTTTTCTAAAGACACTCCCCAAATAGTTCGCAAACCTGTCATTACATACTCATTGTATTGGTCTGTAATTGACAATAATTCTCGTTCTATTGGTAATTTATTTTGTTGAATAGCTGCTATATATTTAGAATTGTTTTTCACATTCCAACTTCTTTGTTTTCCATTAAAAGAATGAGCTGACGGGCCAATACCAAGATAATATTTTCCTTTCCAATAGGAAGAATTATTTTTGCTAAACGATCCTTCTTTTCCAAAGTTTGAAAGCTCGTAATGAATAAAATTGTGTTTAGAGACTTCATCTATCAATATATAAAACTGTTCTTGTGCCTGTTGGTCGTCTACATTTTCTATGATTCCTTTTTTAATAAACGATTCTAAAGCTGTCTTTGGCTCTACTGTTAAGGCATAGCTAGAAATATGAGGAATTCCATAGGACAGCGCAATTTCAATGTTTTTTTTCCATTGCTTATTAGATGCACCCGGTATTCCATAAATTAAATCTACCGAAATATTTTTAAAATAATTTGTGGCTTCAGATAAACAGTTCTTGGCTTCTAGAGCATTGTGTGCTCTGTTCATTAATTTTAGATCTTGTTCAAAAAAAGATTGAATTCCAATACTTAACCTATTGATCCTGCTCTTTGCTAATTCTTTTATTTTAGTACTGGTTAAATCATCTGGATTGGCTTCTAGCGTAATCTCTGGGTTTGAAACAACCTCATGGTTTTCATATACAGCATCTATAATACTGTCTATTTCTAATTGACTTAGTATACTTGGGGTACCTCCCCCAAAATAAATGGTTTCAATAATATCATTATTCAATTCATTCTTTCGTAATTTAATTTCATGAGTAAGGCTGTCTATCAGTACATCTTTCTTTTTTAACGATGTAGAAAAATGAAAGTCACAATAAAAACAAGCTTGCTTGCAAAAAGGAATATGTATGTATATACCGCTCAAACTAAATTTTTGAAATTTTTAATCAATTTTTTTTGGGTTTTGTTTTACAAAAGCTCCCCAACCCGAATAACTTTTACCTTGAGTAATTTTTCCAGCGTTATAAAAATGACAAACAGCCGCCGCTAAACCATCTGTTGCATCTAAATTTTTTGGAAGTGTTTTTAAATTTAATAGCGATTTTAACATTAATGCTACTTGTTCTTTACTGGCATTTCCATTACCTGTAATTGCCATTTTAATTTTTTTGGGAAGGTATTCTGTAATAGGAATTTCTCTAGATAAACCAGCTGCCATTGCTACTCCTTGAGCACGACCCAGCTTTAGCATGGATTGCACATTTTTTCCAAAAAAAGGAGCTTCAATTGCAATTTCATCTGGGTTAAAAGTATCTATTAATTCTACTGTTCTTTCAAAAATAAGTTTCAATTTTAAATAATGATCATCGTATTTTTGCAACAACAATTCATTCATCTGAATAAACTCCATTTTTTTACCTACCACCTTAATAATACCAAAGCCCATAATGGTAGTTCCTGGATCTATTCCTAAAATGATTTTTTCAGTGTTCAAATTTTACGTTCTTTGTATTTGTGAATATAACATCCTCTTACAAATCTAATCAATTCTTGTGGCTTGTCTTTAAACTGCTGACAGTTATTCTCTGTGGGTATTTTATCTACACTATTATTGCACATAATGATAAATTTAGATTTATTGATTTTTACTCAAAATTGATTGATTTTGACGTTTTTTCATCAAAAAACATCATTTTTTTGCTTTTTTTAACCATAATTAACCATTTTCTGGAAATTGGTAAATGGAAAATATTAACCAATAACGTGAAGAGAAATTCTTGGCTTGAGGCCACAGAACAAAGTTTAGCCTCGCTAACATTGTCATTAATTACTCCAAACAGGATTGGTGAATATGGAGCCAAAGCATTGTATTATACCAATGATAAAAGAAAACAAATTCTTTTGTTAAACTTTGCTGGGAATTTTTATCAATTGGTCATCACTACAATTTTGGGCGCTATTGGACTTGTATATCTTAGTACGTATTTTTCTTTTTCTGTTATCTCTGTCCAACATAGCATCATACTTATTTTAGGAATAGCTATCTTAGGAAGTAGCATCTATTATATAGAAAAAAAATCTTCCAAAATTAGTCATTGGATCTCTAAAATAATAGCAGCACTTTTAATGAAAAACAATAAGCTTGTATTGTTTACCTCTTTGTTACGATATCTTGTGTTTACACATCAGTTTTATTTTTTAATGCTATGTTTTAAAATTGATATTTCTTACGTACATGCAATATCTGCAATCTCTAGCATGTATTTAATAGCCTCTTGTATTCCCATACTCTCATTATTTGACGCTGCTTTAAAAGGATCTGTTGCTGTTGTTGTATTCTCACTTTTTGGGATAGATAGTCTTCTAATTCTATCAATTACAACACTAATGTGGTTATTCAATTTTGCGTTTCCAGCAATTATAGGTTCTTATTTTGTGCTTCAATTTAACCCTATAAAACCATGATCTCACTTATAATTAGCATCACTACAATCTATCTGATATTAATGCTATCTTTTAGTTATGGTATTAAAAAAAACAAAGAATTTAAAGAACAGAAAAAATCAGCTATTCATTCTTTTTCTATCATCATTCCTTTTAGAAATGAAGCAACTAATTTACAAGAGCTTTTAAACTCTTTACTACAGCTAAACTATGCTAAAAATAAGTTTGAGTGTATTTTTGTGGATGATGATTCTACAGATACTTCCTCAGAAATTATTCACAAATATCTTTCTAAAACTGAGCTTAACTACTCTATTATAAACAATCTAAGAACCTCTGCTTCACCAAAAAAAGATGCCATCAATACTGCGATACAACTCGCTAATTTTGATTGGATAATTACTACAGACGCAGATTGCACTCTACCTAATAGTTGGTTGCAACTATTTGACGAATTTTTAGAAATAAATACTTCTGTGATGATTGTTGGACCTGTGATATATAGCACTAATAATTCTTCTTTTTTAGAAAATTTTCAACTCCTAGATTTTTTAAGCTTACAAGGTGCAACACTTGGAGGATTTGGAATTAAAAAACCTTTCTTGTGTAATGGTGCAAATCTTGCCTACAAAAAAACTGTTTTTTTAGAACTGAACGGATTTCAAGGAAATGACAACATTGCAAGTGGTGATGATATTTTTTTGTTTGAAAAGTTTTATAAGAAGCATCCAAATTGCGTTCATTTCTTAAAATCTAACAAAGCTATTGTTAGAACAAATGCATTAAAAAGCTGGAAAGAACTGATACAACAACGCATGCGTTGGGCTGCAAAATCTAGTTCATATACCTTAGGTATGGGGAAGTTTGTAGGAATCATTGTTTTACTAATGAATCTAGCTTTTATTATTTGCATGCTAGGTATTTTTAATGATCTAGAAAATTCAATAAACTATTTGTATTGCATGCTATTAAAAGTTGGAGTTGATTTTATACTCATTAAGCAAATAGCCGTTTTTTATACCGGAAATTCACAAAAAATTAGAGCCTATTTATTAGGGAGTCTTCTATATCCTTTCTTTAGTACTTATATTATTTTTAAGACACTTACTAGCTCATATACATGGAAAGAAAGAATCTTTAAACGATAAGTTAATCAAAGATACTTGCCAATATATTTTCTGCCTGATTCCACAGAAATAATACCAATATCAACAGCATAATTAACATAAGACCTTTTTTAGGTTTAGACGCTCTTCGATTTCCGAATTTTCTTTGAAATTTCATACCTGTGGTTTTAAAACACTAATATAAAAATTTAGCTCAAATAAATACTATTTTTAAAGCACTAGAAATAGAATCATTTGCAAAAAAATTCATATGTTCTATCATCACTAATAAAGTAAAAATATGTTACTTTCTTTCTTAAACAACTCACTACTAATCTATCTAGAGAATCACCAAAAGAAAATTTGTATATTTAAGACAAGATAATACCCTAGTTCAATAGAAGCATATGAAAAATCTTAATTACATCCTTGTAGTAGTTGTCTCTATTATTATTAGTGCGTGTACTAGTGAGTTACAAAAAGCAGATATTGTTATTCATAATGGTTTACTATATGATGGTACTGGTGAAAGCCCTTCACTAGGTACTATAGCAATTAAAGATGATCTCATTTTATATGTTGGAAAATCTAAGCAATTTGATGCAAAAAAAACAATTCATGCTTCAGGTAAATCAGTAGCTCCTGGATTTATTAACATGCTTAGCTGGGGGTATGGTTCATTAATGAAAGACGGAAGATCGCTTAGTGATCTTAAGCAAGGAGTAACCCTTGAGGTATTTGGAGAAGGAACTTCTTCTGGCCCAAGAGGTACTAAAAATGAAGACAATTATCTATCTTTTGGTAACGCAATGGATTCATTGCAAAATAATGGAATCTCCACCAATATCGCTTCTTTTTTAGGAGCAGCAACTGTAAGAATACAAACTGTAGGTTACGAGAATAGAAAAGCTTCAAACGAAGAATTTACAACAATGAAATCTATCGTTAAAGAAGCCATGGAAGAAGGTGCTATGGGAATTGGCTCCTCATTAATCTATGCCCCTGGAGACTATGCAGATACAGAAGAATTAATTGTTTTAAATAAAGTAGCCTCTTCCTATGGAGGCATGTATATTTCACACATGCGAAATGAAGACAATAAGGTAATGGAAGCGCTTGAAGAATTAATAACCATTGCAGAACAAGCTGCTATTCCTGCAGAAATCTATCACTTAAAAGCTTCCCGAAAAGCAAATTGGCACATGTTAGATAGTGTGATAAAAAGAGTAGAAATAGCAAGAGCTAGAGGCCTTCAAATTACAGCAGACATGTATACTTATAATGCAAGTTCTACAGGCTTAACAGGTGTGATACCAACATGGGTTCAAGAAGGAGGCCATAAAGCCTGGATAGACAGAATGAAACAACCAGCGCCCAGAAAAAGACTATTAGCTGATATTAGAAAAGAATTGGCACAACAACCCCCTAGCGGTATTTTAATGGTAGGTTTTAAGAACGACGCTATGGCTAAACTTTACTTAGGAAAAACAGTTGCTGAAGCCGCTATTATGAGAAATCAATCTCCAGAAGAAACAATTATAGATATGATTATTGAAGATAATAGTAGAATTCAATGCATCTATTTTAGCATGTCTGAAGAAAATATTAGAAAAAAAATTAAAATTCCATGGCTTTCTTTTTGTTCAGATGCTGGGTCTTATTCAGATATTACAAAAGATTTTAAAACACACCCTAGAGCCTTCGGAAGCTTTATTAGAGTTCTTGGAAAGTTCTCTAGAGATGAGGGTCTCATTACCATGCAAGAAGCCATTAGAAAACTAAGTGGATTTCCAGCCACCAATTTAAGTTTAAAAAGTAGAGGCTTTTTAAGGCAAGGATACTTTGCAGATATTGTAATATTTGATGAAAAAACCGTCACAGATAATGCAACTTTTGACACACCTTTAAAGTTTGCTGATGGTATGGAGTATGTTTTTGTAAATGGAATTCCTGTAATAGAAAAAAGTACCCATACCGGCGCCTTTCCTGGAAGATTTATTAAAGGACCGGGCTACAAAAAAACAACTAAATAATTAAATAAATACTCTAATGCTAACTAACCACAAAAAAATCTGTTTATATGTGTTAAGCGCCTTCCTTTTAGTCCTATCACATAATACCATCGCACAAAAAAAAATATCAAAGAAAAAAGTTGAAGCACTTAAAAAAGAAGTTGCTGAAATTGTTGAATCTAACCACACACAATCTCAAATTATGGTGGATAAGATTTTTAGTTTTTCAGAATTAGGGTTTCAAGAAATTGAATCTTCTAAGTATTTAACGGGAATCTTAAAAGACAATGGTTTTGAAATTGAAAAAGGAGTATCTGGCATCCCTACTGCATGGTTTGCTACTTGGAGTAATGGAGAAGGACCAGTAATTGCGCTAGGAAGTGATGTAGATTGCATTCCTAAAGCTTCACAATACCCAGCTGTTGCCTATCACAAACCAATTGTAGAAGGAGCTCCAGGACATGGCGAAGGACATAATTCTGGCATCCCTTTAAATATTACAGCTGCTTTGGCTGTAAAAAAAATCATGGAACGAGAAAATATTGGCGGAACGCTTATCCTTTGGCCTGGAATTGCGGAAGAACTAGTTGCAGCAAAGGCTTGGTATACAAGAGATGGTCTTTTTGATAACATAGACATGTGTATTTTTACTCATGTTAGTAGTAACCTAGGTGTTTCTTATGGGGCTTCTCGAGGAACTGGATTAATTTCTGTAGAATACACATTTGAAGGTGAATCTGCACATTCTGCTGGATCTCCCTGGAGAGGAAGAAGCGCGCTAGATGCGGCAGAATTAATGAATGTTGGCTGGAACTATAAACGCGAACATTTACATCCTTTAAAAAGATCACATTCTATTTTTACTGATGCAGGAGATCAGCCCAATGTTGTGCCTTCTAAAGCTTCAATTTGGTATTATTTTAGAGATATTACCTATGAAGGAATCATGGAAATGTATGGCGAAGCAAATGATGTTGCACAAGGTGCTGCTTTAATGACAAAAACAAAAGTGACCTCTAAAATTCTTGGAACTGCTTGGCCTAGACATTTTAATAAAACGATTGCAGAAACCATGTATGAAAATATTAAAACAGTTGGGTTACCAGCATGGTCTGAAAATGATCAACTACTTGCAAAAGCAGTACAAACAGAAGTAAATTCAAAAAATATTACGGGCTTAAGCAACAAACTAAACGCTCTAGGACTTCCTATTAAAAGACCTGTTAGCGGTGGTTCTGATGATATTGGTGATGTTTCTTGGAAAGTGCCAACAGTTACCTTAAGATATCCTTCAAATATTCCAGGACTACAAGGACATCATTGGAGTAATGCCATTGCTATGGCAACACCTATTGCGCATAAAGGAGTAACTGCTGGAGCTAAAGTTGAGGCCATGACCATCATAGATTTCTTACTAAAACCATCCTTAATAGAGGATGCTTGGGACTACTTTAATAATGTACAAAGTAAGGAAACAAAATACGAACCAATGCTAAGTGCTGATGATTTGCCGCCTATCTATTTAAATGAAGATAAACAAGAACAGTTTAGAAGTCAGTTAGAAAAGTTTTATTATGATGAAACAAAATATAAATCTTATTTGGAGCAATTGGGCATTACATATCCAACCTTAAAAAAGAAGTAATACCAGCTAAATTATAAAACGCTACATTTTTACGGCACGTAACATTTCGCGTTTTCCTGGAGGGCCAGGCAATCTCTCAACGGTAAACCCTACAGATTGCATGGCTCTTCTTACGCTCCCTTTAGCGGCATAAGTAACTAATACCCCTTTTGGTTTTAAGGCTAAAAACATTTTTTTGAAAATTTCCTCAGTCCATAATTCTGGCTGAACTCGGGCGCCAAATGCGTCAAAATAAATAAGGTCAAACGTGTTTTCATCATCAATTTCATGAAAAAATTGTTTTCTTTTTAGTAAATAAAAATCTGAAGTAATTTGGTGTTTCTCTTCCCAAGAACACAGATGAAGTGTTTCAAAGATTTCAGCAGCATGAGATGCCTCTAATTGAGCAACATAATTTAATTTTTCTAGCTCTTCTTGAAGAACTGGATATGCATCTACTCCAACATACTCAATAGATATGTTGTTTTTTTGAGCTTCTAAAAATGTAATAAAACTATTTAATCCGGTTCCAAAACCAATTTCTAAAATAGCAAGTTCATTTGCAGTTTTTGATGCTAAGCCATGGTTAATATAAACATGATACGCTTCTTGAACAGCACCATGAATAGAATGATATTGTTCATTCCATTCTGGTATATGAATAGTAGTAGATCCGTCTGAAGTTTGTATAATTTCTCTTTTCAAAAGTGTGCTATGTGGTCTTATTACTTTTTTAATAATACACCATTTGCTTCAAAAGCAAATTCCATTGCTGGTGCTGTAATGTTTGCAATTTCTTCTGAAGATTTTCCTGCATCTTCCGCATAATGTTTTAAATCTGCTACAGACACTTCTGTTACAAAAGCCTTTCCGGCTACTATTACTTTTTTACCTGAAGCATCTAGCGGCATAAAAAAACCGTAATCTTTAAATCTAACCATAATAGTTTCGTCTTCTGTACCTGCCGGAAGCGTCATCCAGCACCCCTTTTTTGTACAAACTTCTTTAATGTTAGCACTAAATTTTAAAGGTATAGTATCTCCTGGCTGTAATGCTTTATAACTAGTTAACGCCTGATTAGACAACAGATAATCTGTATCAGTTATGGCATCTCCAAAGCTGCTATAACTATTATTTTCTATTGCTTTTTCTGTTACTTTATTGTTCTTACTAGCTGTATTACACGCTGTAATTATAAAAGACAACAGCATGATTATTCCTATTTTTTTCATATCAAAAACTTATATTTTATACAAATCAAAGATAGTTGTTTAGAATAAAAGTTCCGAGTGCTTTTTTTACTTAAAAAACAAACAAATTTGTTTACTTTTGTTTCTATCGATTTATAAATTAACATGGCTCTAGACATAAAAATTCAACCTATAAAAAATTCTAAAATCAGCAATGTAGATTTTAGCGATTTACCTTTTGGAAAAGTATTTTCTGATCATATATTTCAGTGTGAATATATAGATGGTGCATGGCAGAACCCAATCATTAAAGCTAATGAACCTATTCTATTAAACCCAGCAGCTAAAATTTTCCATTATGGTCAATCTATTTTTGAAGGTATGAAAGCCTATAAAGATGCCAATGGAGAGGTTTTTTTATTCAGACCAGAAGATAATTGCAAACGTTTAAATCTTTCTGCAAACCGTTTAATGATGCCTGAAATTCCAGCAGATTTATTTATGCAAGGTTTGAAAAAATTACTGGAAATTGATAGTGACTGGATTCCAACTACAGAAGGAAGTTCTTTATATGTTCGTCCTTTTATGTTTGCATCTGGTGAAGGGCTTCATGCTTCTCCGGCAGATTCTTATATTTTTATGATTGCTGCGGCTCCTTCAGGTGCTTATTTCTCTGGGAAGATAACTGTTTTAATTGAAGAAAAATATGCCAGAGCTGCCAATGGGGGTGTTGGTTTTGCAAAAGCTGGTGGTAATTATGCTGCACAGTTTTACCCTACTCAATTAGCCATTGAAAAAGGATACAATCAGGTGGTTTGGACCGATGATAATTCTCATCAATTTATTGAAGAAGCTGGTGCTATGAATATCTTTATTAGAATTGGAGATGTTTTAATTACGAGCCCAACAAACGACAGAATATTAGACGGAATTACACGAAAAAGTATTTTACAAATTGCCGAAGATCATAACATCCCTGTTGAAGTTCGAAAAATTTCTGTGAGTGAAGTTGTTCAAGCTGCAAAAGACGGAGACTTAAAAGAAATGTTTGGTGCAGGAACTGCTGCTGTAATTTCTCCTATAGCAGGTTTTGGATATCAAGAAGCAGATTATGAACTCCCAGAACTATCAGATACTTATGCTTCTTTCTTTAAAAAGAAAATTATAGCCATTCAAACCAATACATCTAAAGACCCGTATGGTTGGAGAGTAAAAGTTTAAGCTTTGAAAAAATTATGTTATTTAGCGGTATTCATTATTAGTGTGATAGGATGCACTACTAATGATGTAGCCATTAACAAAACCAACCAAGCAAAACAATATATTACAATTTTAGGGACGGCTCAAGATGGTGGATTTCCTCATATTGGCTGCCAAAAAAAATGCTGTGATGATTTCTATAAAGGTATTCTACCCAAACAACAGGTAGTTTCTTTGGGCTTAGTTGACAAAGAATCTCAGCAAAAATTTCTGTTTGAAGCAACTCCAGATATATCAACTCAATTAGCAGATTTAGAAAAAAATCATCTAAAAACTAATACTATTATAGATGGTGTATTTATGACACATGCACATATGGGGCATTACGCTGGCTTGCTATACTTTGGCAAAGAAGCACTAGGTAAAAAAGACATCCCTGTATATGCAATGCCAAAAATGAAAGAATTTCTTTCTAATAATGGCCCGTGGAGTCAGTTGGTAACCACACAAAACATTGTATTCTTAGACTTACAAAAAGACAGTATTGTACCTCTTAGCAACGCGCTAAAAGTTACTCCTTTTCTTGTTCCTCATAGAGATGAGTTTTCTGAAACTGTTGGCTATAAAATTGAAGGTAATACAAACTCTGCACTATTTATTCCAGACATTAATAAATGGAGCTTGTGGGAAAAAAATATTGTAGAAGAAGTTAAAAAAGTTGATTATGCTTTTATAGATGCTACCTTTTTTAAAGAAGGAGAAATTAACAGGCCCATGAGCGAAGTACCTCATCCTTTTATTGAGGAAACAGTTGCTTTGTTTGAAAATGAATCTTTAGCAACAAAGAACAAAGTAATTTTCATTCATTTTAATCATACCAACCCTGCATTACAATCTAATTCTAGAGAACGAAATGATTTAGAATTGCTTGGTTTTAGATTTGCAACAGAAGGGCAGCGTTTTAAACTTTAAATGATAGCCTTAGAAATATCTTCTCTTTATTAGCTAGACAAACACTTATTTTTCTAAAATTTCACCAATATTTGGCTTAAAATAATTGGGGCCTTTTAAAACTTTTCCATCTTCACGAAAAATTGGATGCCCATCTTCTCCTAACTTACTCATATTACTGCGCTGTATTTCATCAAAAACCTCCGCAATCTTGTATTGCATTCCATGTTCTATAATGGTTCCTGCCAAAATATATAACATATCTCCTAAAGCATCTGCAACCTCCACTAAATCATTTGCATTAGCCGCTTCAAGATATTCTTCGTTTTCTTCTTTCATCAAATTAAAACGAAGTAAATTTTTTGCTGCCCCAAGGTCTGCTGTTGGTTCATTTTTAATCCCTAGCTTAAATGCTGAATGGAATTCGTGTACTGCATCTGTGTATTTTTTCATGTATTCTATATCTTATTTAATTCCTAATTCTGATTGTATTTTTTCAAAGTTAAACTCACTCCAATCTGTGATATAACTTTTAATTTTTTCTTGTTGAAAATAAGCGAGACTTTTTTCTCTTATACCTAAAAAGTGAATACCTAAATTACGAGCTGTTCTTAAATCCCATATTCCATCTCCAACAGAAATAATGTTTTCAAAAGTAGTAACTTGAAAATAATTTTTTGCTTTTTCAATGGCTGATTTTACAATATTTTCTCTCGTGTAAAGGGTATTAGATGCTTCTATCAAATCTGGGATAAAATTAATCTCGGCTTGTTCTAATTTCACCAACGCTGGGGCAAGTAAAGAGCCTGTAGCAAAGCAAATCGCATAATCTGTCTCTCTCATAAAGAAATTTATAGCTTTATTTGCTCCTTTGATGGATTCAGTTTTTTGAAATTGTAGCAAGGTAGTAGTCATCTTTTCTTCAAACTTTGGAATAAATGAAAAGTCAAACTTCTTTTGAAAATTCATTTCATAGTTTTCTTTTAGAATAAAACTATCAGTTACATTTTCATAACTCTTCCAATCTTGATTGATTTCTAAAATTCCAAAATCTACCATGGTATCTACATAAGCTTTTTGATGCTGATATTCGCTTTTCGTCAACGTATCGTCAATATCAAAGACTATGAGATTCTTTTTCTTCAATTTTAAATCATTTTTTTAAGAAGACTGGCTGGAGCTATTTTTAAAAACAAAGCTATCAATCTCCAACGTTTAGAGATGTAAGCAACTCTTTTCTTTTTCTTGATCGCTGTATAAATTTGTTTTGCTGCTTTTTCAAGAGAAACCATCCAAAAAATACCTTCTCCTAATGCCATTGCTGTGTCTACAAACCCAGGACGAATATCAGTAATAAAAACTTTATTTGATTTGATCGTTTTTGTTTTCATGTATAAACTTTCTAAATATGCTTTTTGATAAGCTTTTGATGAAAAATATGCTGGCGCTCCTCGGTTTCCTCGTATAGATGCAATGGAAGTAATGCCCACTAGGTGTCCAAAACCCTGTTCCCGAAATAAATTAAAAGACAAATCATACAGCTTGGTAACTCCCACTACATTTGTAAAGATAGTTTCTTCCTCTTTATCCCATGCCAAGGTTGGATTAATATGTCCTACTCCTGAAGATTGAATAATGAGATCTATTGTTGTAAACTCTTCAAGGATATCATTAAATACCTTTTCTACTTCATCTACTTTTTGAATGTCATTTTGAGCAATGTACACCTGATTAGAATATTGGTTTTTAAGTGCCTCTAACTTCTCTAATCGCCTGCCTGTAATGGCTACTTTATACCCATCTTTAAGTAATAGTTCAGAAATTTCTTTTCCAATGCCAGAAGTTGCTCCAAAAACAATTGCGGTTTTCATTTAATTCGTAATTTTGTTAAAAATACATAATTTATGTTTACTACAGGTCGAATCATTTTTGCTATTATATTTATCATAGCCTTTATTATTTTTATGGTAATTTCTTACAAAAAAGATGCTAAAAATCATGAAGCATATTACAAGAATGCCGCTAAAAAAGTGGCTATTTATGGCACCTTGGCTATTTTAATATTTGTAGCTCTTCGTCTAGTAACTGCCTATTTGTTATAAAATCAGTTTTATTTTATTCCTAAATTTCACAGATAAGTGAAACATGAATAAAAAAAACCTCGAGACAATAGCTCGAGGAATCCATTTAATAAAATAGTGCTTATAAATACTTTAGTAGTTTTCTATTTTCAAAAAACCATAATTTGTTGCATAGAATAGCATTTGCTCTTCAAAATCTTTTGGCTGATTTACAGTAACATCTAAAATATTTCCGTCTACATCTAAAACTGGTTCTAATATAGGGTTTACAAAACCACTGTATGGAGCTGCTGTAAATTGCTTATTTCGTTCTATAACTTCTGCATGAATTACTTGATCTACTTTAACACCATACCCTTCTACCAATGCCTTTGCTGCATCAAAATCTCCTTCAGATTTAATTCGTTGAGTTTCTTTTAATAAGCGTCCAAAAATAGCGCGTAGCTTGGCATAGTCATTTACTTTAAAAAAGGTTTTGCCATCTTTTGTTAGCTTTTCTATCACATTATCTTTCTTGCCTTGTTCAAAAGACCAGGCTGCTACCCATTGTCTATTAACCATATGATCTTCTTCTAAATCATTTCCTAATTCAATTCTAATTAATTGAGTTAGTAAACCATTTCTAATGTATCCGTCATAAGAAGCTTTTCCTAGCTCTTCCCAATTATCGGTTAAACCAAGCTCTTGTAATTTTGGATCCATTAAATAATACAGCCCAACCAAATCTGCTCTTCCCTCTTCCATTGTAGATGCATAATTTTGTAGTGTTTCTTTGGGCTGGCCTATTCCATCATTAATAACACCAGATGCATGCCCCACTACTTCGTGTAATGCTGTGTGTAATTTATCGGCAATTTGACCATATTTTTCTTCCAATCTAATTTCTTCTTCATCTAAAGCAAACTCATTTAACCTTCCAGAACCTCCTGCGTTATTGTAGGCTCCAGTTATATTTCCTAGAGAAACAGATTTAGAACCGTGTTGCTGTCTAATCCAATTGTTATTTGGCAAATTCACACCAATTGGTGTGCTAGGAGAAGAATCTCCTGCCTCTCCGGCAACGTTTACTGTTTTATATGAAACTCCTACTACAGTATCTTTTTTATGTGCTGGGTCTAGTGGTGAATTGTCTTCAAACCATTGTGCATTTTCAGACAGTACAGCCATTTTTCGAGACATGTCAAAATCTTTAATTTCTACGATTGTTTCATAAGAACCTCTGTATCCTTTTGGGTCATTATAAACCTCTATAAATCCGTTAATCCAATCTATGTTTCCTTCTGTAGAAGTAACCCAAGCAATACAATATTGATCCCAAACATCTAAACTTCCTGTTTTGTAATATTCTATTAATAAGCTTAATGCTTTTGCTTGATTGTCATTCTCTGCAACTCCTTGTGCTTTTTCTAACCAACCTATAATTTGATCTATAGCATCACCATACATTCCTCCAGATTTCCAAACTTTTTCTACCAATACTCCATTTTCTCGTACTAATTTTGAATTTAAACCTGCTTCAACTGGCATTCCTTTTGGTCCTCTATAGGCAGTTTTATAAAAGTCTGTAACATCTTTATCTGTGATATCTGATCCATAAAAATTTATTGCAGAAGATAAAATATTATCTACACCTTCTTTCTTATTTACCTTTTTAGCATCTACATCATTAAATAAAACAGCAACAATCTCTGGTGCTAAGACTGTAGAAGATTTTTGCAACAATTCGGTTTCAAAATAATCACGTGTAAATGCCGGTTTTATTTTATCATTTGAATAATGATGATGAATTCCATTAGAAAACCAAACTCTTTTTAAATATACTTTAAAAGCTTTAAAATCATCAGACTCTTTATCTCCTGAATAATTGGCATTGATATTTTCTAGGGCTGCTCTTATTTTTAAATTGTGTTTATAATTCTGATCCCACATAATATCTCTACCGGCTAAGCCAGCTTGAGTTAAATAATACACCAAAGATTTTTCTTTGAGACTTAATTCTTCAAAACCGGGTACTTTATAACGAAGTACTCTAATGTCTGCAAATTGTTCTACAAGGTGATTAAATTTTGGTGCTATTTTCTGGTTATCAACACAAGAAAATAAGATTCCACTAATAAGGAACAAGTAGATGATTTGTTTTAATTTCATTTGTATTCTATTTTAATTTTGGTTGATAAATGTACACATTTTATAGGTGTTCTATTTTTTGTAATTGCTGCTGTCTTTTAATGTTTTTAAATCTTTTCCAAGTTTTATTATTAAATTGTGTGTACAAAACAAAACATCCTATATCTAATAAAAAGTAAAACAGACTAATTCCACTAGGTGGGTTATGGCTTTTTAATAGCGGAAAAACTCCAAAAGCAGTATCTGGCCATGTCCAAACTTCATAGGCTGTTCCTACAATTTCTAATACAGCTACTACCAAATACATTGTTAAAAAGAACAATCTGTCTTTGGGTCTGTTAATTAACACTAAAAATACTGCAATGGTCATTGCAAAACCAAAAACATCATTAAATGCAATAAGATAAAAGAGCGCAAATAATGCAATGACAACAGATAGAAATCTAACAATTACTTTTTGATGTTTCTTAACAATAGATGCTTTTGAAAAACGATAGGTTCTCGCATACACTACTGCGTGCCCTAGAGGTATATAGAATGGAAGATTAGACAACCTATAGGTATACATATCTAATACAATTGAAAACAAATATTCGCCTGCAAAACCAATAATAACAGCATACATCATTAATTCTCTAGTACGCTTTACAGACCTTTTGTAGAGCACTAAAAACGCAAGTAACATTAAAATATTAGGACCTATTTGCGCATTTGAGTAGAGGGCTGCAAAACCAGTTCCATCAAAATAAAAAAAGATAAAGGAAAAAAATAACAATCCTATTCTTCGTGTAAAAACAGACAGGATTTTTAGCAAGTCAATAGTAGAAACTAGTGCCATTAATTTGCATTAATTGGTTTAATTTCAGTCTGTCTTTCATTCACATATTCAAAGAAATTATCTCCATAGAAGCCAGCTTCCTCTAACATAATTCTAATATCTTTTTGCCATTCTGGTATGCTTACTGTTACATTTAGCTCTATGGCATACACGGTATTCTTATGCAACGAATAATCTCCATTAAAAGGAACTCCACCCTGCGAATCCCACATTCCAATGGTAGTTCCAGCGCTATGCCCATATTTACCTAATGGATGCGTATATATAGAAGGGCGCAATCCTTCCTTTTTTGCAGTTGATAAAGAACTTAAAAGAATTTCATTTCCTGTTTTTCCTTCCTGCATGGTGGTCGTTAAAATATCTTGCAACCGGTTTCCTTTTTTAAATGCACTAGCTAAATACTCAGGCACAGAAGTCTCATTATCTTTTAACACATAAGCATGTTGTTGGCAATCTGTATTTAAGCCAATATAGGTAATGCCAAAATCGCAGTGTAATAAATCTCCTTTTTGAATAATCTTGTCTTTATCTCCTTTGGTAAATGAATAAATATGAGATTGTAATTCTTGGTTGGTTCTTTGTATGTCTATGGTTGGATGAAACCAGGTTTCTAGCCCCATATCTGTTACAGTTTGGCGCAAGAACCAAACTACGTCTTCTGTGGTTGTTTTTCCTGGCTCAATAACTTTTTCTGAAAAAGCAACATCAATAATATCATGAGTTGTTTTTACCAATTTTTTAAACAGTTTCATCTCTTTTTCTGTTCTTGTTTCTAGCCAGGCAATTGCTAATTTTTCTGCAGATACTAATTTTGAGGTTAAAGAATCTGGTAAATTTTCTACTAATTCTTCGTAATCTGTTTTTACCAAACCATCTGCTAGCGCAAAGTGCTTAGAATAATTAATTCCTATTTTAGTTGGGTTTCTTTCAGTAATAATAGAAGACAAGGCTTTCCATTGGTTAGGTTCTAGTTCTTTATTCCATGCAGATTTAATACTCTTTCCAATATCATATCTTGCCACAGCAATACGTTCTATGGTATTTTGCTGTTTATTTCTATAGAAAAGAATCATGGTTCTACGTCGGGCATTTAACCATCTTGCAGGCAGCATTGTTTTTAGTACCGGATCTTCATTATATTCTCTAGAAATAAGAAGCCACATATCTAAGTTTGCTTCGTCCATTAATTGAGGTAATAGATGTTGAAATCTATCCTCTAGCAATTCATCTTTAAGTACTGCTCTGTCTTTTTCTGATAGTATTTGTGCAACACTAATCTGGATACTTAAAAAAAGTATAATTGATACGACTGTTCTCATACGGTTGTGGTAATTTTCACTAAAGATACTTTATCCCAGTAAAAAATTAAAATTTTAAAAAAAAGATTCTTACATCAAGTATTTTTCCGAAATTTAACAGACAAAAAAAAGATTATGAAGTATCTATTCCAATTTCTTAGACTGATTATTATAGGTCTACTTATAATTTCCTGCAGTTCTTCACCTTTGAAAAATAGTAGGAAACAAAAAGAAAAACCAGTTGTTATTGCTAATGACAGTTTAGAGTATGAGATTATTATCTTAGATATTGGCTTTACTCTTTATTTAAACACCATAGCCAGACCTATGAATTATTATTCTAAAAATTATTTAGAAAATAAGAATGCTATTTATGTAATCAACTGGAACATGAGAGCCTTAAACCCTTCAAGATTTGACTCTTCTATTTATGAAAATGTTATTGAGTATAATTCTCAAGTAAACTATGGCTTGGAAGTAAATTATAAATTATTTAACTACTTTCAATTTGCACAGCAAAAATATAAAATGAGGCTAGATGGTGGCACTGGGCCGCTTGGAAAAATTAGATAAGCTTCTTATAACTAAGAAAGCTATAGTTATACCTATTTTTTTCATCTGGTGTAAAAGACACTCTAGAAACTTCCTCCCAAGTTGCCTTATCTATTGAAGGAAAATAAACATCTGCATTAAAATCTTGATGAACCTCTGTGATGTCTAATTGATCAACCAAGTTTTTTTCTATGGCCTCATGATAAATTTGTGCTCCTCCAATAATAAAAGCATTGTCTTGATCTTTAATTAGTTTTATAGCATCTTCTAGGCTATGAACTACCTCACATCCTTCTTTTTTGTACGAGGTATTTCTGGTAATTATTATAGATCTTCTGTTGGGTAACGGTTTCCCTATAGATTCGAAGGTATTTCTACCCATAATAATTGTATGACCTGTTGTTACTTTTTTAAAACGTTTTAAGTCTGCTGGTAAGTACCAAATTAAATCATTGTCTTTACCGAGCTCATTATTAGCACCAATGGCAGCAATTATTGTAATCATAAAACTTTTTTTATATTGCTACTGCACCCTTAATATGTGGGTGAGGATTGTAATTTGACAACTCAAAATCTTCAAAAGTAAAATCAAAAATACTATGGATGTCTGGATTCATTTTCATGGTTGGCAAAGGCCTTACTTCTCTAGACAATTGCAATTCTAATTGCTCATAATGATTGCTGTAAATATGTGCATCTCCAAATGTGTGAATAAACTCTCCTGCTTCGTAACCACAAACTTGAGCCATCATCATTGTAAATAATGCATAAGATGCAATATTAAAAGGGACTCCTAAGAAAATGTCTGCACTTCTTTGATACAACTGACAAGACAATTTCCCGTCAGATACATAAAATTGAAAAAATGCATGACAAGGAGGCAAGGCTGCTTTTCCATTGGCTACATTTTCTGAAAAAGAAGCAGAATTGTCTGGTAGTACACTTGGGTTCCAAGCAGAAATTAACATCCTTCTACTGTCTGGATTATTTTTTAAGGTTTTAATGACTTCTTTCAACTGATCTATATCATCACTATTCCAATTACGCCATTGATGGCCATAGACGGGTCCTAAATCTCCATTTTCATCTGCCCATTCGTTCCAGATTCTCACACCATTTTCTTGTAAGTATTTTACATTTGTGTCTCCTTTTATAAACCATAGTAGCTCATAAACAATAGATTTTAGATGTAATTTCTTTGTGGTAACCATCGGAAAACCCTCACTTAAGTCAAACCTCATCTGATAACCAAACACACTTTTAGTTCCGGTACCTGTTCTATCGGCTTTTTCATTTCCGTTTTCTAAAACGTGCTTTACTAAGTCATGGTATTGCTTCATAATTCATTCTATTCTTAAGTATCAAAAATAAATAAAGCTTCAATTTGTTTGAATTGATGGGTTATTTTATGTGATAAAGTTATCAACGATTTGTTTATAGGTTATCCAATAATCATTCCTGCAATGGTTGCAGACATTAATGATGCTATGGTACCTCCAATAAGTGCTTTCATTCCAAACTCAGAGAGTACTTTTCTTTGTCCGGGAGCTAAAGAACCTATACCCCCTATTTGTATGCCTATAGATGCAAAATTTGCAAACCCACAAAGCATATAGGTGGCCATAATAATTGATTTGTTATACGTAAGGTGTGTTGCGCTTGCAACATTTTTAAGTTCAGCTAATTGTATGTAACCAATAAATTCACTGGCCGCTAATTTAATTCCTAATAGTTGCCCCATTAAGGTCATATCTTCACTGGCTACTCCTACCAACCACATTAATGGCGCAAAGGCATAGCCAAGAATTAATTCTATGGAAAGCCCATCATATAGGGTATTGGCTGCTATAATTTCATCTAATGAGGTAAACTGCCATGCAAAATAATCTATACCATCAAATGATCCAAAAAATCCTAAAATACCGTTAAGCATAGCTATTACTGCTACAAAAACCAATAGCATTCCACCAACATTAACCGCTAATTTTAACCCCTCTGTGGTTCCATTAGCAATGGCATCTAAAATATTTGATCCTATTTTTTCTTGAGACACAGTAACATCTGTATTTACTTGTTCTGTTTGTGGATATAAAATTTTAGAAATTACAATGGCACCCGGAGCTGCCATTACAGACGCTGCCAATAAATGTTTCGCAAAAACCAATTCTAAAGCCTTATCTCCACCCCCTAAAAATCCAATATAAGCTGCTAATACAGCACCTGCAACGGTTGCCATACCTCCTATCATTACTAACAGCATTTCAGACTTATTCATTTTTTCTAAATATGCTTTTATCAATAAGGGTGCTTCTGTCTGACCCAAAAAGATATTTCCTGCAACAGACAAACTTTCCATTCCAGAAATCCCTAAAAATTTAGATAACACTTTTGCCAATGCTTTGACTACTTTCTGTATAATTCCTAAGTAAAAAAGTAAGGATGTTAAGGCAGAAAAAAATATGATTGTTGGTAAAACTTGAAAAGCAAAAATATACCCAAACTTATTCATATCACCAACCATACCAGCAAATAGAAACTCACTACCCGCTTTTGTATATTCTAGAATTTCAATAAAAATACTTCCAATGAAATTAAATATTGTTTGAATAAATTTTACCTTTAAAACTCCAATAGCAATAATTAATTGAAGAGATAAGCCTATTCCTACCTTTTTCCAATCTACGGCTCTTCTGTTGGCGCTAAATAAAAATGCAATAATCAATAAAACAAACATTCCTAATACTCCTCTCCAAAGACTATTTATAGAAAAACCTTGACTTGGAAGTATCGTATCTGTAGCTTCTTTAGCAACTACCGTTGTATTTTCTTGGAATTGATTTTTGAAGCTAAAAGAATAGAAAACATCATTTTCAGATAATGTTAAAATAGTGTCTGATAGTTGGTTAATATTATAATAACGAACAGTATCTGTAGGTGTTGAATACTTAAAAATAAGAAGATTATTCTGATGAATATAGGTTCCTTCTGCAACCAAACTATCTTTTGCAGCTAGTGAATAGGTAAATTTACCTTCACTTAACGTAAAAGAATCTGTTGAATTAATTTCTACAAGAGAGGTTCCATTATTGTTTTTAATAGATTCAAATTTCCAGTCTTTTTCAATTGTTTGTGCCACTGTAAATATTGAAAAAAAGAATAGAATACCAACAATGTATTGTTTCATAATTTAAGATCGTTTACTTATTTCGTCTCTAACTTTTGCTGCTGTTTCATAATCTTCATTAGCAACAGCCTCTTTTAACTGGTGCTGAAGTTCTTGAATTGAATATTCTGAAAAATCAGATAGATTAGATGAATCTGTTTGTTCTAAAGTTACCTGAATTGTTTCTGGCTCTAAAATTTCTTTAATAGCAATTTCTTCTTCTATTTTTAGATAAATACCTGCTTTGTCTAGAATATTCTCATACGTATAAATTGGCGCTAAAAAACGAATGGCAATAGCAATAGCATCTGATGTTCTTGTATCTATAATTTCTTCTACCCCATCTTTTTCACAAATTAAACTAGAAAAGAAAATTCCATCCACTAACTTATGAATAATTACTTGCTTTACAGTAATGTGAAATCTTTCAGAAAAAGTTTTAAATAAATCGTGTGTTAATGGTCTAGGTGGTCTAATTTCTTTTTCTAACGCTATAGCAATAGATTGTGCTTCAAAAGCACCTATTATAATTGGCAGTGTTCTTTTTCCATCCATTTCACTTAATACTAAAGCATAAGCTCCACTCTGGGTTTGACTGTAAGATATTCCTTTTATGGTTAGTTTTATTAAACTCATGTATCTATATAAATAACATAAAAAAAGCTGTTTAATTTGTGGTCACTACCAGAAATTAGACAGCTCTTAAATTGAGCACAATTTACTAAAAATTATGAGTTTTGTGCTTTAAAATCTTTGAGTTTAGTAATTAATTGAGGAACAACATCAAAAGCATCTCCAACTATTCCATAATCAGCGGCTTTAAAAAATGGTGCTTCTGGATCTGTATTGATTACAACTTTTACTTTAGATGCATTAATTCCGGCAAGATGCTGTATTGCTCCAGAAATTCCAATGGCAATGTATAAGTTTGTGGCTACTGGCTTTCCAGTCTGTCCAACATGTTCTCCGTGTGGTCTCCAACCTAAATCAGAAACAGGTTTAGAACAAGCTGTTGCAGCACCTAAAACGTCTGCTAATTCTTCAACCATTCCCCAGTTTTCTGGCCCTTTTAAACCTCTTCCAGCAGAAACAACAACATCTGCATCTGCAATAGTTACCTTACCTACAGCTTTGTCTACACTAGTAGATGTAACCCCTAAATCTGATTCAGTTATAGAAGCATCAAAACTTTCAACTGAGGCAGTTACTGGATTTTCGTGAATCCCGAATGAATTTTTTGCCAATCCAATTACTTTGTTTTCTGTAGAAATTACTGTATTGTTAAAACCTTTGTTAGAAAAAGCTTTTCTTTTTACAGTAAACGGAGTTATGGAACTTGGTGCAGCTACTACATTAGATGCATATCCTGCATCTAAAGAAACGGCTAACAATGGGCCAAGATACAAACCATCTATACTAGAATCTACCACCACAACCGTTGCTGCTTTTGAAGCGGCTACTTGATGAATTACTGAGGCATACCCTTTTGCATTAAATACTGTTAATTGATCATTCATTACAGTTACAATGCTTTCTGCTCCATAAGTTTGTAATTCTGAAACCTCTTCTGCATTAATAGTTAACGCAATAAGGTTGGTTCCTAACTCTTCTGCAACTTTTTTCCCAAAAGAAACAACTTCAAATGCTGATTTCTTGAATTTTCCATCGGAAGAACTTGTGTATACTAAAACTGACATATATTTTAATTTTCATTCTGAAGATACTTCAGAATATTTTTATTATTTTTTTCAATTAAATTACTTTCGCCTCGTTGTGTAATAGACGTATTAATTCGTCTATGTTATCTGCAGCTACTAATTTTACCGCTCCTTTCGGTGCTGGTTTTTCAAAAGATTCAGAACAAGTGGCATTTTCTAAAATTGTTGGTTCTAAAACAGTTAATGGTTTTTTACGCGCCATCATAATACCTCTCATGTTTGGAATACGAAGATCAGACTCTTCAACAATTCCTTTTTGTCCTCCAACAACTAAAGGCAAGCTGGTTTGCAAAGACTCACTACCACCGTCTATTTCTCTGGTTGCAGATACATTTGCTCCATCTACCTCAAGTAAAACGCACCCATTAACAAAATTATAGCCTAATAAAGCCGCTACCATCCCAGGCACCATTTGTCCGTTATAATCACTAGATTCTTTTCCTGCTAAAACAATATCATATCCTCCATTCTTTGCAACTGCGGCAATTTCTTTTGCTACAGACATCCCATCATTTGGCACTGCATTAATTCTAATAGCATTATCTGCTCCAATTGCAAGTGCCTTTCGCAAGGTAGGCTCTGTTGCAGCAGTTCCAACATTTACAACAGTAACTGTAGCTCCTTGTTTTTCTTTAAACCACATGGCCCTAGTTAATACAAACTCATCATATGGGTTAATCACAAACTGAACCCCGTTGGTGTCAAATTTTGTATCGTTATCGGTAAAATTAATTTTTGAAGTGGTATCAGGTACATGGCTAATACATACTAATATTTTCATTTAAATTTTATTTTAGTTTGACAAAACAAAGATAGTACAATAATTTAAAAAATACTATGCACGCATAGTATTTTTTAAATTATTTTCTTTCATTAAATTTATAGAGTAATAACATCTTATCGAGTTTTGATGTTTTAAATCCCAAATTATTCATTGCAAGAATCCATTCTTTTCTAATAGGCAAACTCTCTTTTAAGAAAAGAGCATTTTCAATATTTAAACAATTATTTAGTAGTAAATCTCCAAGCTCAATAACTACTAATTTTTCATTTTTATTATCATTTAAAATAGTTGATATTTCGCAGAGATTACTAACTTGTATGGTATTTATATTTTGTTGCTTATAAAAATTCATGTGTAAGGGACCAGATGGATCCTCAAATAAATAGCCATTTGTGGTATAAATTAAGTCTATTTCTTTGTCTTGATAATGTTCATTTATATATGCAGCTATAACTAGCCTCCCTCTTCCTACTCCCTTTATGCTTATTAGAAAAGTAAGGAAAAAATTAACCACAAAGAAAAGCACTATAACTACCCTAAAAATTGCTTTCGGTTTTCTCTTATAGTTATATTTAGAATACCCCAAAGATAAAATTAAGGGTAACATGTATACTATTGGAAACATAAACCGCTCTTCTTTATGACCAACAATAGAATGAAAAAATAAAAAAGAAACCAATATCCAAGTAAACATATTTTTTGGATTCTTTATAAAGAAAAAAAGTAATGAAATAAATAAAGGAATCCCAATAAATGGGGTTGGGAATGTTATTATTTTCTCAAAATAATAATACCAAGGAGAAATACCATAATTTGCTTTATCATTTGAAGCTATAAATTCATTTAAATAATTTAAAGGTGTGCATGTTAGTGTTTCATAAAACCATGAATCTAATAAGAACCCAAGAATGAGTACCATTATAAATGCCATACTAAATTTTAAATAAAAACGCTTACTTTCTTCTTTTATAAAAAAGAGCCAGCTAAAAAAACCAACCAAAGCAAATGCTATTTGAAATCTAACCAAAAAGCTAACAGCAGCTAAAAAACCCATTAAAAAAATATTCCTTTTAGAGATATCTTTTTCTAGGTATAATGAAATCATCCACAAAAAAAGTACTCCACTCCATATTTCAGAAGAAAATCGAACACTCAAAAAAGGTAAAAACCAGAGAAAATAAGATAAGAGTATATACCATTTTTCTTGTTTTAAATCTGTAAATAAATACCTTGTTTTACGAATAAAAAAGGTGCTTATTAAAAGTATAAATAGTGCGGTAATACATCTTAATACTAAAGCCTGTACATAAGGACTTGTAATTGATATTTGCTGAAGAGAACCAATAACAACCATCGCAAATGAAACTTGAACTACGGATCTTATTTTTTTATCATATTCCCAAGGTAATTCTTCTGCCGGACTATTTCCCAATTTCATATTTGCAAATTCTAAAATTTGATAATGCTCGTCTGCATGATAAAATCCTATACTGTGATATGCTGAAAAAAGATATACAACACAGGCAATCAGAAAAGAATTTCTTGAAAATTTTGATGTAAAAAATGAGTTGATCAAAATGATAGTTATGAACTCTAAAAATACTATTTTTCTTTATACTAATGAGCTATTTGTTTTTTTGGATTCCAAGGCTATTTGTAGTAGTTTCGTTTATAGTAACAAACCATGAATTTTAACGTCAACAAAAATACTGCTCAAAAACTACTAATTAGCATCGGTATAGGAATTTTGCTTTTTATGATTTCCTATGATTTTGGCATGTTTTGGGACAATGTTTTATTTGCCTCAAAAATGGGAAATCAAATTTACAACAATGGTTTTTTTGATTGGACAATGCCCAACGAATTTGATCCTGGACATCCACCATTTTTAGGAGTTGTACTCGCTTTTTTTTGGAAAATTTTTGGCCATAGCTTATGGGTGAGTCATTTGGCAATGCTGCCATTTATGATTGGAGCGATTTATCAATTACAACGGCTTATCGCTTATTTTGTTTCGAATAATACAATGATACTACTGGGTCTTTTACTTGTAGTAGCAGACCCTACCTTGTCTGCCTCTTTTGTATTGGTAAATCCAGAAACTATAATTATATTTTTCTTTTTTCTTGCTGTAAACGGTATTTTGTATCAAGAAAAGAAATGGCAATTTATCGGGCTTTATTTTCTGAGCATCATCACATTTAGAAGCATGATGCTCTTTGCTGGTTTGTTTCTATTTGAAATCTTAAACAACTACTTTTTTAATAAAAAGAATCTTCAAAAGATTCTTTTTATTAAATTTATTAGCTTTTATTTTTTAGCTGCTCTTCCGGGTATTGTTTTTGTTTTGTGGAGACTAGCAACAAAAGGATGGTTACAAACGTATCCAGAATCTCCGTGGGCAGATTTATGGCACCTGCCAAGTATCACTCAGTTTCTAAAAAACATTGCTATTTTAATTCACCGATACCTAGATTTCGGGAGGGTCTTTATCTTTATTTTTCTGATCTTAGGGTTGTTTTATTTTCGAAAAAAAATAGTACTTAATAAGCATTTCAAACAACTTTTATTGTTGAGTATTTGCGCTGTATTTTTTGTTGTTATTGCTGTACTATTCTCAACAAATGCATTTGGTCATCGTTACTTTATTGTTTCTTATATTTCTTTTATTTTACTAGCCTTTCTAGTCTTAAAAGAATTAAAAAAGTATAAAAAACCATTATATGTATTGCTCTTTGTAGGCCTCATTACTGGCAACCTTTGGGTGTATCCAGAAAGAACATCGCAAGGATGGGATGCTTCCTTAGCACATGCTCCTTATCACTCCTTAAGAAAAGAAGCTATTCATTCTTTAGATACTATGAATATTGATATCTCTGAAGTTGCTAGCTTTTTCCCTAACTACAATAAAATAGATGAAATAGATCTAAATGGAAATCAAAAATCATTTACAAAATTTACAAACAACAGCAACTATGTATTCTATTCTAACGTCTACAATCTTTCTAATAAAGACTATGAATTATTACACAACAACTATCTAGAAATTAAGCGTTTCAAAAGCTTTAATATTGTTGTTTCAATTCTTAAAAAAAGAGCTGTAAGTAACTAAAAAATAGTAAGAAAACGTTATCGGCTTTTAGCTCATAAAAGTAGATTTTCTTAGTCATATTTTCCTTATTTTTGCAATTCAATAAACAACTAAGAGAAAGCAATACATGAAAACAGTTCAGTTTAGAGAAGCTATTTGTGAGGCAATGAGTGAAGAAATGCGCACAGATGAAACTATCTATCTCATAGGAGAAGAAGTAGCAGAATATAATGGTGCTTACAAGGCTAGTAAAGGAATGCTAGATGAATTTGGAGAAAAAAGAGTGATTGATGCTCCTATTGCCGAATTAGGTTTTGGAGGAATAGCGGTAGGTTCTGCCATGAATGGAAACAGACCTATTGTAGAGTATATGACTTTTAACTTTGCTTTGGTAGGTATCGATCAAATTATAAATAATGCTGCAAAAATCAGACAGATGTCTGGGGGTCAATTTAACTGCCCAATAGTTTTTAGAGGACCTACTGGTTCTGCAGGACAACTTGGTGCAACACACTCTCAAGCATTTGAAAATTGGTTTGCCAACACACCAGGATTAAAAGTAATTATACCCTCTAACCCATATGATGCAAAAGGATTATTAAAAGCTGCAATACGTGATGATGACCCAGTTATTTTTATGGAATCTGAACAAATGTATGGTGATAAGATGGAAATTCCTGAAGGAGATTATATCATACCCATAGGAGTTGCAGACATTAAAAGAGCTGGAACAGATGTTACTATTGTTTCTTTTGGTAAAATCATTAAAGAAGCCAACAAAGCTGCAGATGAATTAGCAAAGGATGGTATTTCAGTTGAAATTATAGATTTAAGAACAGTTCGCCCTTTAGATCACGATACAATTATAGAATCTGTAAAGAAAACAAATCGTTTGATCATTTTAGAAGAGTCCTGGCCTTTTGGAAGTGTTTCTACAGAAATAACGTATAGAATACAAGATGAAGCTTTTGATTATTTAGATGCTCCTATAAAAAGAATTACAACTGCAGATACTCCAGCACCGTATTCACCAGTTTTACTAGAAGCCTGGATTCCAAACAGCAATGATGTAGTGAAAGCTGTCAAAGAAATTTTAAAAAAATAAAATTCAATTTTTAACCCTACACAAACTTCATTGGCATACTAGTTGATGAAGTTTTTTTGTTATGATAAAAAAACTCCTTCCCATTCTTATATTCTTTCTATTGTTAGGATATTCAAAAGCACAAACAAAAGTAAGTGGTCGTATTTTTGATGAAGTAAATGAACCATTAGCCTATGCTACCGTTTTGTTTAAAGGTTCTATAGAAGGAACTACCTCAGACGAAAATGGCAGATTTTATCTAGAGTCCTCTAAAAATTGGGCACAATTAGTTGTTTCTTTTATGGGCTATGAAACTTTAGAAATTGAGCTCTCAAAAAAAGTAAACTTTAATCTAAAATTTGTTTTAAAAGAAGAAGCCAATACCTTAAACGAAGTTGTTATTGCTGTAGGAAAACAACCTAAAAAAAATAATCCTGCCATTGCTATTCTTGAGAAGATATGGGAAAAGAGGAGGCGAAATGGTCTTAAAAAGTTTAATCAGTACAGCTATAAAAAATATGAAAAAGTAGAATTTGATCTTAACAACATAGATAGTACCTTCAAAAACAAAGGCCTATTTCGCGGAATGGAATTTGTGTTTAAAAACTTAGATACTTCAGCTGTAACAGGAAAAACATACCTTCCTGTTTTTTTAAATGAGTCTGTTTCCAAAGTATATGGAGATAATATTTTAAACAGAGAAAAGGAGATCATTAAAGGAAATAAAAATACAGGATTTAGCAACAACCAAGCGATTATTAATTTTATAGATGACCTTTATAATGATTATGACATTTATGACAACTACATAAAGTTATTTTACAAAAGCTTTGTGAGCCCACTTTCCAAAACAGGGGTTAGCAATTACAACTATTTTTTATCAGACAGCGCTTTTATTAAAAACAAGTGGTGTTATAATATTATTTACTATCCAAGAAGAAAAAATGAACTTACATTTAAAGGAGATTTTTGGGTAAATGACAGTACGTTTGCCGTTGCAGAAATAAACATGAAAGCGTCTAAGAGCGCCAACATAAATTGGGTTAAAGACATTTATATAGAACAAGAATTTGATATTTTAAATGATTCCATATTTTTATTAAAAAGAGATTATTTTTTATCAGATTTTGCCATAAATAAAAAAGAAAAATCAAAAGGACTGTATGGTAAACGAACCACCTTATACAATAATTATGCATTTGACAAAAAACAAAAATCTAATTTTTACGACCTACAAAAAAATATAGTAAATGAAGAAATCTACAATCAATCAGATAAATTTTGGGAGAAAAATAGGACAGAAAAATTAAACAAAGATGAACTGGGTATCTACACCATGTTAGACACCCTAACCACCGTTAAAAAATTTAAAAATGCATCTAATATTGTTGCTACATTTTCATCTGGTTATTTTGAATTTGATGCTTTAAATTTTGATTATGGTCCAATATTTTCAACCTTTGGATATAATGATGTGGAAGGAATTCGTTTAAGAACTGGGGGTAGAACTTATTTTAATTATAATGACCCTTGGAGGCTTGAAGCCTATACAGCCTTTGGTTTTAAAGATCAAAAATTCAAATATGGAATTCGAGGAAAAGCCATTCTAGAAAAGAAAAACAGACTCATTATCTCTGGTGGAAACAGACGTGATGTAGAGCAAATTGGAGCTAGTTTAACTGCTTCTACAGATGTTTTAGGAAGAAGTGACGGGTCTTCATCTATTATTGGAACTGGCCAAAACAACAGACTTACCAATGTAAATTTATCTAAACTTAGTTTACAAGCAGAACCACTTAGAAATTTTGTTGTGAGTATTTCTGGAAGTTATAAAGTGTTAAGTTCTGCCTCAGAATTTTTTAGTTTAGACTATAAAGATGCAACCTCACCGTCAGGTATTTCTTCTCAAGTACAACAATTTGAAACTATTTTTACTGCCAATTATTTTCCTGGAAGAAAAGTAGCTGGTTCTGGTGTAGAAAGAAATACCAACACAGATAAATTAAGAAATATGTTTTTACAAGTTACTCGTGGTAATAAGAGTCTTTTTAATAGTGATTTTGACTATACAAAAATTCAATTTTCGTATACCCAACCTTGGTTTATTGGTGGCTTAGGTAGACTAAAAACCTCCTTAGAAGCTGGAAAAACATTTGGAGAAGTACCGCTTAGTTTGCTTAGTGTTGTTCCAGGTAATCAGACCTATTTTGCCTTCTTCAATACATTTAATCAGTTAGATTTTTATGAATTTGTAACAGATACCTACGCTACTTTTCACTTAGAACATAATTTCAACGGTCGTTTACTAGCAAGAGTTCCATTGTTAAGGAAATTAAACCTCAGAGCTATTGTTGGGTTTAGAACTGCCTGGGGGCAATTATCTGATGAAAACTTATTTTTAAATACAACCAACAACGCTGCACAAATACCATTGGCAGCACCTACAGAAAAACCCTACTATGAATATAGTGTTGGTATTGGAAATATTTTAAAAATTCTTCGAGTAGACGTAAACTTTAGAGGTAATTATTTAGACAATCCTGGAGCTCGAAAGTTTGGTTTTACTTTTGCTACTGGGTTTAACTTTTAATTTATTTTTTTTGTATAGTTTTAGTATTGGTACAAAAACCAGCAAATAGAATTAAATCATTTAATTTTACTCTTTAATACAAACCCCAAATTTAATGAAACTAAATTCACAAATTATCCCCACTATTGTTATTACACTAATGTGTAGTTTTCTATCTGAAAATATTGAATCACAGGTTATAAATGTTGGCGATGGAAGTTATACCACTTCTTTTCCTGGAACTGATTCTGCAGGTAGAAATGAATATCCGTCAGGAACTCCTCAACTGAGCGGTAATGCCCTAAATAAGCCAGTTCCAACAAATGACTGGTGGTCTAAATTGATTAAAGAAAATCATGCAGATAATTTATTCAATTATCCGATGACCTTAAAAACCACTAATGATGGCCTTATTGTTACTCATATTCCTTGGGGTGTTATAGGAGACTCATCGCCTATAAAAGTGGGTCTGACCGGACTGAACACATCAAAAACAACAGTATCTGATTATTCAGACTGGACAGTTTCTATGAATTGGGATGATGGTACTCATAATTTAGACGCTACCTCTGGAATAGGTATGCCCTTCTTATACTTTACAAAAGGATCTTCTGACATTGTGGAAATAACTGTTAATTCTGGATCAGTAATAATTTTAAATGAGGCACTTATTATTGAAAATGCCTCAAATACAAAAGATTTTGTTTTTTATGCTCCTGCAGGAAGTACCTGGTCTCAGAATGGTGCTATTTTCACATCGTCATTAAATGAAAAAAATTATTGGTCAATGGCCATGTTACCTGAAAGTTCTTCAACTTTAACCACATTAGTTGATGAATACAAACAATACGCCTTTGTTTTCCCCACAAATACTGTAACCTCATGGTCTTTTAATGAAAACAATTCAAAAGTTACTTCATCATTTTCTGTGACAACAGAAGTTAAAGAAGGAGTAAATACCAATATGTTATTAGGCTTATTACCTCATCAATGGAATAATTTAGCTTCTGATTCTGACTCCCCTAATGAATATACTTATACAACAGTAAGAGGAGATTTAAAAACCCTGAAAGGGAATAGTTTCTCTGTAGAAAACACTTTTAAAGGAATTTTACCAACACTACCCTATCTCGCAAATTATAGTGAAGGTTTTAGTCCTTCTGAAATGAATCAAAAAATTGCACAAATTGAAAATGATGGACTAGCAACCTGGACAGACTCTTATAACGAAGGTCAAATGATGAATAGAATGATTCAAACTGCAAGAATTGCAGATCAAACTGGAGATGATGAAGCTAGAGACAAAATGATAACAACTATCAAAAATAGATTAGAAGACTGGTTAAATTATCAAGCTGGTGAGGTAGCCTTTTTATTTTACTACAATAATGATTGGTCTTCAATATTAGGATATCCATCTGGTCATGGACAGGACAACAACATTAATGATCATCATTTTCATTGGGGGTATTTTATTCATGCGGCGGCATTTATGGAACAATTTGAGCCTGGTTGGTCAGAAGATTGGGGAGAAATGATTAATATCTTAATTAGGGATGCGGCCTCTTACGAAAGAAATGATGAAGACTTTCCTTTTTTAAGAAACTTTAGCCCCTATGCAGGACATAGTTGGGCTAATGGATTTGCAACTTTCCCTCAAGGAAATGATCAAGAATCAACCTCAGAAAGTATGCAGTTTGCATCTTCTTTAATTCATTGGGGAACTATTACTGAAAATGATGAAATACGAGATTTAGGGATCTACATCTACACAACAGAACAAACCGCAGTTGAAGAATATTGGTTTGACATAAATAATGAAAATTTTACTGCTTCTACGGCACCTTTTTCACAAGAGTACAGTTTAGTATCCAGAGTGTGGGGTAACTCTTTTGACAATGGAACTTTCTGGACATCAGACATCGCTGCATCCTATGGTATAGAATTGTACCCAATTCATGGAGGGTCACTATATTTAGGTCATCAACAAGACTACGCTTCTTCCCTGTGGAATGAAATGACCTCTAACACAGGAATTCTAAATAATGAAGAAAACCCCAATTTATGGCATGATACCTATTGGAAATATCTTTCATTAACTGATGCACAAGCTGCAATAGACTTATATGATTCAAATCCAAATAGAGCATTAAAATTTGGTATTTCAGATGCTCAAACATATCATTGGTTACATTCCATGAATGCGCTAGGTCAAATAGATGCCTCCATTACTTCAGACTATCCTATCTCAGCAGCATTTAATAATAACGGTGAATACACGTATGTTGCACATAATTATTCTGATGTTGAAATTACAGTAACATTTTCAGATAATTTCACTCTAAATGTACCTGCAAATCAAATGGCTACTAGTAGAGATATTAATGCAACAGGGGTTATTTCTTCTGATTTTAACCAAGCCTATCCTGGAGGAAGTGTACACCTATCTTTAGAGGTTACTGGTACAGGAATAACTAATGTAGAATTTTTTGATGGCGCTACATCAATAGGTCAAGATACTTCAGCACCTTATGAAATAGAAGTAGCTGAACTAACACTAGGTGTTCATGGAATGTATGCGAAGGTGTTTATTAACAATGAATTTAATGTGTCTAATATAGTCACAGTGCAAGTAGGTGAACAAGTTCCATACACTGGCACTTCTTTTGCTATTCCAGGAACTATTGAAGCAGGTTTTTATGATAAATTTGAAGGAGGAGTTGGTCAAAATATTTCCTATTTAGACATGTCTCAAATTAATGAAGGTGATTTTAGAACTAGCGAATATGTAGATGCAGCATCAGTAACCAATGAAGGCGCAACTGTTGGGTGGAATAGCACAGGAGAATGGCTAGAATACTCTATTAATGTTGAAACTGCAGGTCAGTATGATTTGAGTTTTCGATATGCTTCTGGAAATTCAAATGGAGGCGGGCCTTTTCATTTTGAAGTTGATGGAACTATTGTAAGTCCATCAATTGAGATGCAACCAACAGGCGATTGGGATTCTTGGTCTACAAAAAATGTTACAAATATAGAATTGAGAGAAGGAGAACAGATTTTAAGATTGTTTATAGATGAAGGAGAATTTAATATTGGTGAAATGACATTTTCTTTTGCAACTGATTTATCTTATTCTCCACCAATTGCCAATGCTGGAGATAATGTTACTGTTATTATACCAGAAACAACAGCAACTCTCAATGGAACTTTAAGTAACGATCCAGAAGGTGAATCTATAACCTATAATTGGGAACAAGTATACGGTCCATCAATTATAAGCTTTTCAGATAATTTAACAGCTTCGCCAGAAATTAGCAATTTAGTTGATGGGGTCTATAAATGTAAACTAACTGTAAGTGATGGCTCATATACTGATACAGATGAAGTTATGGTAATTGTATCTCAAACAGGAAATTCAGCTCCATCTATATCCATAACAACACCAAATGAAGGAACTTCTTTTGAGGAGGGTACAAATATCAATATCACTACTTCTGTTACAGATTTAGATGGGTCAATAACTTTGGTAGAATTTTATGATGGTACAGAATTAATAGGTGAGGTTACCTCAGAACCTTTTAGTTTCGTCTGGGAAAATGCAGCAGTGGGTGAACACCAAATTTATGCAGTTGCAACAGATAATGCTTCTAGTCAGGGAACTTCTCAAATAGTACCTATAAATGTAAATGAAGTTCTATCCTGCTCAGAAATATCTAATGAAGCACAACAAGGATCTTTTTCTGTAGGCTATGAAGTATTGTTTGAGACGGTAGGTACTAATGTTACCATCTCATTTACATTACTCGATACTGATAAAAATGGAGTTGTCGCTTATTTATGGCAAGAATCTCCTTTTCAGGAAACACAAATGGAACAAGTCTCTGGATTAACATTTTCAAAAACTATCAACGGATTTTCACCTGGACAAACTATAAGTTACGCATGTAAATTTGCTTTTGCTGGCGGCTTAGCAGTCACTAGGTATTTTTCATATGTAGTTGGAAGTAGCTGTAGCTCGTTAGGTACAGATAATTTTACATGGAGTAAAACAATAAAATTATTTCCAAACCCAACAGTAAATGTTTTTTCTATAGACTCTAAACAAATACAAATCTCTAAAGTAGAAATATATTCTATTGATGGAAAAAAACTAAAAGATTACAATATGAACCTAACAACATTTAATATTGAAGACCTATCTAGTGGTTTGTATCTGGTAAAGATATATTCCGAAGAAGGAATGTCAACTATTAAAAAATTAGCTAAAAAATAATCAACTCCATGTACAGATTTGCTTTTAACCTTTCTACACATTTGCCAAAAATTAAAAAAAAATGAAAACATTTGATGTGCTAATTGAAATCCCCAAAGGGAGTAGAAATAAATATGAATATGATTTTGAGTTAAAAAAAATTCGTTTTGATAGAATGCTGTTTTCTTCCATGATGTATCCAGCAGATTACGGTTTTGTTCCAGAAACATTAGCCTTAGATGGTGATCCTCTAGATGTATTAGTCTTAGGACATGAACCTACATTTCCTATGTGTGTGATGGAAGTAAGACCTATTGGAGTTTTTCATATGACAGATGAAAAAGGACCCGATGAAAAAATTATTTGTGTGCCAATTTCAGACCCTATCTGGAGTAATAAAATGGACTTAAACGATCTAAATCCTCACAGGTTAAAAGAAATTGAACACTTTTTTCAAGTATATAAAGATTTAGAGAAGAAAAAAGTAGATGTTGGTGGATGGGGAGATGCTAAAGAAGCCACAGAAATTTATAAAAAATGTGTGCAGCGTTATCAAGAAAGCGAGCACAAGACAACTGGAAATTTCACCATATAAATTCAGATTACAAACACTTAGTTTAAGCCCTTTGATATTCAATATAAAAGGGCTTTTGTATTCGACTCTATTTTATTACTTTTGCCGAGCAAATTAATAAAACAAAAAAGAATATGGAATCAATGATGATTTATATGCCAATAGCTGCGGCTTTAATAGGTTTAGCATATATGTGGATAAAAAGATCTTGGGTATTAAAACAAGATGCAGGAGATGGTAAAATGGCTGAAATTTCTAGCCACATTTATGAAGGTGCATTAGCCTTCCTAAAAGCAGAGTATAAACTACTAGCTATATTTGTTTTAGTTTCTAGTATTTTATTAGCAATAGTATCTCAAGTTGTAGAATCTACAAGTATATTAATTGTTGTTGCTTTTGTCTTTGGAGCTGTTTTTTCTGCACTAGCAGGAAATATGGGTATGAAGATTGCAACAAAAACAAATGTTAGAACAACACAAGCTGCTAGAACAAGTTTACCACAAGCATTAAAAGTTTCTTTTGGTGGTGGAACTGTTATGGGATTAGGTGTTGCTGGTTTAGCTGTACTTGGTTTAACAGTGTTTTTTATAGCCTTCTTTTGGATTTTTATGCCAAACGGTTGGACAAACACAACAGACATGACTAAAATATTAGAAACCCTTGCAGGTTTTTCTTTAGGTGCAGAATCTATTGCTTTATTTGCACGTGTTGGTGGAGGTATCTACACAAAAGCTGCCGATGTTGGTGCAGATTTAGTAGGTAAAGTAGAAGCTGGTATTCCAGAAGACGATCCAAGAAACCCTGCTACAATTGCAGATAATGTTGGAGACAATGTAGGGGATGTTGCAGGAATGGGAGCAGATTTATTTGGTTCTTATGTAGCAACAGTATTAGCTGCTATGGTTTTAGGTAACTATATTATAGATGTAAACAATATAGACATATTTGCAGGTTTTGGTAAAATAGGTCCTATACTATTACCAATGTCTATTGCTGGTATTGGAATACTTATTTCAATGCTTGGTACTATGTTGGTAAGTATTAAAAGTAACGATGCTAAAGAGTCTCAAGTTATGGGAGCTCTTAATAAAGGAAACTGGTTTTCAATTTTATTAGTAGCAGTATCTTGTTACTTCTTATGTACCTGGATGTTGCCAGAAACAATGAAAATGAATTTCTTTGAATCTAATGGTAATGTATTAAAAGATATTTCTGCATTGAGAGTCTTTTATGCAACATTAGTTGGTTTGGTTGTAGGAGCAGTTATTTCTTCAGTAACAGAATACTATACAGGTTTAGGTAAAAAACCAATTTTAAATATTGTACAAAAATCTGCTACAGGAGCAGGAACTAATATTATAGCAGGTTTAGCAACAGGTATGATCTCTACTTTTCCAACAGTAATTTTATTTGCTGCTGCAATCTGGTCATCGTATGCTTTTGCAGGATTTTATGGTGTTGCTATGGCAGCATCAGCAATGATGGCTACAACAGCTATGCAATTAGCTATTGATGCTTTTGGACCTATTGCAGATAATGCAGGTGGAATTGCTGAAATGAGCGAACAAGACCCTATTGTTAGAGAGCGTACAGATATTTTAGATTCAGTTGGTAATACAACAGCTGCAACAGGTAAAGGTTTTGCTATCGCATCTGCTGCATTAACATCTTTAGCACTATTTGCTGCCTATGTAACCTTTACAGGAATAGATGGTATTAACATCTTTAAAGCACCTGTTTTAGCGATGTTGTTTGTTGGTGGTATGGTACCAGTAGTATTCTCTGCCTTGGCAATGAATGCTGTAGGTAAAGCAGCCATGGAAATGGTATATGAAGTGAGACGTCAGTTTAAAGAGATTCCAGGAATTATGGAAGGTACTGGGAAACCAGAATACGATAAATGTGTGGCTATTTCAACAGAAGCATCTTTAAAAGAAATGATGTTACCTGGTTTATTAACTATTGGTTTTCCTTTAGTGATTGCATTTGTACCAATGCTTTTTGGAATGGATAACTTAATGATTGCCGAAATGCTCGGTGGTTATATGGCTGGTGTTACTGTAAGTGGTGTGCTTTGGGCAATTTTCCAAAACAATGCTGGTGGTGCTTGGGATAATGCAAAAAAATCTTTTGAAGCTGGAGTAATGATAAATGGTGAAATGACACATAAAGGTTCTGCTGCTCATGAAGCTGCAATTACCGGAGATACTGTTGGAGATCCATTTAAAGATACTTCTGGGCCGTCTATGAACATTCTTATTAAACTAACCTGTTTAATAGGATTGGTAATTGCTCCTATCTTAGGAGGGCATAGCGCAGAAGCAAATCTTCATAAAGAAACTAAAGAAGTTACAGCTAACATAACAGCAAACGAAGATTCTAATGCAGAAAGAAAAGTTGATGTTAATATGACTAAGAATGAGGACGGAACGGTAAAAGCTGTAGTTTCTTATTCAGTAACCGAAAATGGAATAACCATCAAAAAAGAAAAAGTTTTTGAAGGAACTGAAGAAGAAGTGGAAACTGCTACAGATGCATTTTTAAATGAAAATGTAACTATTGATACTCCAGAAACTCCGGAAACACCAGAATCATCTTTATAAGTCTACAAAACATATTTGTTAAAAAACACCTCTTTCGAGGTGTTTTTTATTTTTAAATCAATTTTTATACATAACAATAAAAATACAATTATTAACATATGTTAATAATACTTATTGTTTGCAATCCTCATAACTATATTGTAAGCTATTATTTGGTAAATTAGAGGCACTAAAAAATCATCTAATGACAGGTTACATGAAAAAAATAATGACTAGTTTTTTACTATTTATGGCAGTACCACTTATAATTATCTATCTACTCATAGGTATTGTATTCTACTTCAATCAAGAAAAATTATTTTTTAAACCCATTAAGTTGGCTAAAAATTATACGTTTAAATTTAACCAAGATTTTGAAGAGATAAAGAGCGCCACTAAAGATGGTACAATTTTAAACAGCCTTCTTTTTAAAATTAACAATTCTAAGGGGGTTATTTTTTACTTACATGGTAATGGCAACTCACTAGAGAAATTTGGAAAACTAGCCCCAATCTATACAAATCTTGGATACGATATCTTTATGACCGATTACAGAGGTTATGGAAAAAGTGAAGGAGCACTGAGTGATGAACATCAACTTTTTGAAGACAATCAATTCTTATACAACGAATTAAAAAAATCATATAAAGAAGAAGACATCATTATTATTGGCTACTCCTTAGGGTCTTCATTGGCTGCTAAATTAGCTTCAGAAAACACTCCAAAATTACTAGTTCTTAAGGCTCCATTTTATAACTTTAAAGATGTAGCAAACCATACTACCAAACTCACAAAACTTTATCCGTTTCATTATTTGAGCAAATATCATTTTAAAACCAATGAGTTTATTAAACAATGTAAGATGCCACTTCTAATTTTTCATGGTACCGAAGATGAAGTTATTTATTACGGCTCTTCTATAAAGTTGCAAAAATATTTTAAACCTACAGATAGATTGGTTAGTATTGAAGGAGAAAAGCACCGAACAATTATAGACAACCCACTCTATATAAAAGAGCTAGAACGTTTTTTACTCAATAATGAATTGTAGCATATTTAAATGCTAAACTAATGAACTTATTAATTTAATTAGAACTAATGAATACAATTACCCTACCAGATGAATTGGCTTTAAATTCTACACTTTCTATTGAAGTTTATGATTACGAGAGTACTCAAGAAATTTCAAAACAACAAATTTTACTAAATAAAAATACCTTTAGTTTTCTACAAGAAGGGACTAAGGAAGTTTTTTTTGACAATTCTTCTTACGCAATTAATAACAGTCAATTTCTATTGATGAAATCTGGCAATTGCTTAATGACAGAAAAACTATCTAATGTAGAAGAATATTATAGAAGTGTTTTATTGTTTTTTTCTAATGAAGATGTCTTAAAATTTATTAGAAAATTTGAGTTAAATGCACCAGATTCAAAAAACTACTATTCTACCTATTCATTTAGCTATGATGTATTTATTAAACGGTTTGTAGAAAGTCTTTTAGATATTTCTAAACTTTCAAAAAAGATTCAGTCTCGTATTTTAGAAACTAAGTTTGAAGAAATAATGCTTTATTTAGTAGAATTTAAAGGAGTAGAATTTCTGTATTCGCTTATTAGTAATAGCAATAATGAGTATCAGAAGTTTATTCAAACAATAGAAAGCAATCAATTAAACAAGTTAACTATTAAAGAGCTTTCATTTATATCTAACATGAGTGTGTCTAAATTTAAAAGAGAATTTGAAAAACATTTTAGAAGCACACCTAGCAAGTGGTTTCAAGAAAAAAGATTAGAGCACGCTGCTTTTCTTCTAAAGAACAACTCAAAAAGGCCCTCAGATATTTTTGAAGAAATAGGATATGAAACCCTCTCCAATTTTACTCAAGCATTTAAACTAAAATTTGGGCTTACTCCAAAGCAATACCAATCAAATTGAACTTTTATCAATAGTTTTTGAACTAAATCAAATACAACAATACACTAATAACTATCTATTTTTGCAGTTAAATTAATAAATATATCATGAAGAAAACTATCATTATTTTAGGCCTTATGCTAAGCATCTCTAGTGCCTTATTTGCTCAAAATACATTTACCTTATCTAGCTCTAGTCTAGGAGGACAAGCAACAGTTACTGAAGAATTTAATGGCTTTGGTTGTACAGGTAAAAATGAATCTCCACAACTATCTTGGGAAAATGCTCCAGAAGGAACCAAAAGTTTTGCTATTACAATGTATGATCCAGATGCTCCTACTGGAAGCGGTTGGTGGCATTGGGTAGTTTTTGATATTCCGTCAACTACAACAACATTAGTTTCTAACGCTGGAGACATCAAATTAAACCTAAGCCCAGAAGGAGCCATACAAAGTGTTACCAATTATGGAATGCAAGGGTATGGTGGCCCCTGCCCACCAGTTGGTCATGGTCTTCACCAGTATATTATTACTGTTCATGCATTAAAAACCGATACTTTAGGTCTAGACAAAAATACCAATCCTGCAATTGTAGGCTACTATTTATGGAACAATACCTTAGCAAAAGCTAGTATTGTTACTTATTTTAAAAGAACAGAATAACGGTCTATTAAAAAAAAATCCCCAAAAATTTATAAGATTTTAAACACAGGTATTTAATACCTGTGTTTTTTTTTGTGTTTTAAATGAATGAATTTTTAACCAAGATAAATGATTGGCTAGAGTTGAAATAAAGCAATATAATTTTTGCTAAATTTGAAATAGCATAGTATCTAAAATATAGCTAGCTCAAAAATTCAAAACCATGAAAAAATTAAGCTTTTCTTTTCTATTATTCTTTCTAATAACAGCCACATTTGCTCAGTCAGTAAATTCTATATTTGAATCTGTCAAATATAGAAATATTGGTCCTTTTAGAGGTGGTAGATCTGTTGCTGCAACCGGGGTTGTTGGAGACCCTATGACCTATTATATGGGGAATACAGGAGGAGGGCTTTGGAAAACAAAAGACGGTGGCCAACTTTGGAAAAACATTTCAGATGGGTATTTTAAAACTAGTTCTGTTGGCGCAGTGGCAGTTTCCGAAAGTGACTCAAACATTGTATATGTAGGAATGGGCGAGCATGCGCCAAGAGCAGTAATGACCTCTTATGGAGATGGTGTATATAAATCTACAGATGCTGGTAAAACCTGGAAAAATATAGGGCTAAAAGCTACGCAACATATCTCAAGAATAGTCATACATCCTAAAAACCCAGACATTCTTTTTGTGGCAGCACAAGGTGCTTTGTACGGCCCCAATAAAGAAAGAGGGGTCTTTAAATCTGTAGATGGCGGTGCCAACTGGAGCAAGGTGCTTTATGTAAACAATCTAACAGGATGTGCAGAATTATCTATGGACTTTAACAATCCTTTGGTGATGTATGCAGCCATGTGGGAACATCAACGGTTGCCATGGAAAGTGGTAAGTGGAGGCCCTGGAAGTGGTCTTTACAAAACTACCGATGGTGGTATCTCTTGGAATAAAATTCACGAAGGACTGCCTAAAGAGAAAGGTAAAATGGCTATTGCCGTGAGTCGTTCAAATTCTAAAAAAGTATATGCATTAATAGAAAGTGATTCTGACAAAGAATTAGGAGGTTTATTTGTATCTAATAATGCAGGAAAAAAGTGGTCTAAAATTTCTTCAGATCATAGCCTAATTCAAAGAGCATGGTACTATATTGAGTTATTTATAGACCCTACAGATGAAGAAAAATTATACGTTTTAAATGCCAGTGCACAGCGGTCTATAGATGGAGGTAAAACCTGGTCTAGAATTACTGGTACGCACGGAGATTATCATGATCTTTGGATTAACCCTACCAATCACAAAAACATGATTATTGCCAATGATGGTGGTGCTGCCGTGTCTTATAATTACGGGAAATCGTGGTCTCCACAAAATAGAATGGCTACTGCACAGTTTTACAGAGTAAACACAGACAATTTGTTTCCTTACAATCTTTATGGTGGGCAACAAGATAATTCTTCTGTAAAAATTAGTAGTCTTGCACTGGGAAGCGATGGTATAAATGAACAAAATTGGTCTGCTTCTGCAGGTGGAGAAAGTGCCTTTTTAGCATTTAATCCTGACGATCCTAGATATGTTTTGGGAGGAAGTTATTTAGGAACCATTGAAATTTTAGATACAAAAGCAAGAGCTAGTACCCAGATTATGGCTTCTCCTATACAATACTTGGGTAGAGACTCTAAAGACATGAAATATAGGTACAACTGGAATGCTCCTATTATTTGGTCTCAGCATGAAGCAAATACCTACTACCATGGCGCGCAGTTATTATTGCGAACCAGAGATAACGGAAATAATTGGGAAGAAGTTTCACCAGACTTATCTAATAACGAAAAAGAGAAACAAGGAAAAGGTGGCGGGCCTTATACAAATGAAGCAGTTGGTGCAGAGAATTACGGAACCTTAGCCTATGTAGTAGAATCACCACATGAAAAAGGAGTTCTTTGGGCTTCTACAGACGATGGTGTTTTACAAATAACTAAAAATGGAGGAACAACCTGGAGTATTGTAACTCCTAAAAACCTTCCAGAAACCTTAATTAACTCTATAGAAGTTTCTCCTCATGATAAGGCTACAGCTTATATTGCCACCACTAGATTTAAATTTAACGACTATACCCCTGCTCTTTACAAAACAACAAACTATGGTAAAACATGGACTAATATTAGCTCTGGCATTCCTACAGGAGCCTATACAAGAGTTATCAGAGAAGATACGCAAAGAAAAGACTTGCTCTTTGCCGGTACAGAATTAGGAATGTATATCTCTTGGAATGGTGGAAAAGACTGGAAATCGTTTCAGTTAAATTTACCCATAACACCCATTACAGATTTAAAAATTAGCCATAACGATTTAACCATAGCAACGATGGGTAGATCTTTTTGGATTTTAGATGATTTGGGCTTACTAAGACAGTTTGAAGGAACTAAAACCGCTTTTACACTACTTCAACCAGAAGATGCTATTATTGGTAATTGGAGCAGTCAGTTAAATAGTAATTCAGATAGCTTCTTAGGCACAGATGATTCTAGTGGTGTAAACCCTGCCAATGGTGTTGTGTTTTACTATTATATCTCTACTGCCTTAAAAGACACAGAACTATCTTTAGAAATAAAAGATAAAGAAGGTTTAGTGGTTAGAACCATTAGTTCTAAAGCAGATCCTACATATTTAAGATACCCAGGGGGGCCTTCTCCAGAACCTATATTATCTACAAAAGTAGGACTTAACCGTTTTGTATGGGACATGAGATACCAAAGCTTACCAGGAATACCAACTGCCTATATAGAAGGGTCTTTTAGAGGTCATAAAGCAATGCCAAATGGCTATACAGCTACCTTAAAGCAAAAAAACAACTCTTCTAAAGTTGCATTTAGCATACTACCAAACCCATTGTATGACATTACTACGGAAGAATATCTAGAAATACATGATTTTAAAACCAGTACCGAGGCCAATCTTAAAGACATGCACACACGGGTTCAAAAATTAAAAAAAGTACAACATCAAATAGCACAAATTTTAAAAGAGTTGCCGAAAGAAGAAAAATACAGCAGTCTAAAAACCAAAGGGAATGCTATTGTTAAACAACTTATATCTTGGGATGAAGATATGGTACAGCGCAAGTCTAAGGCTTATGATGATGTAGAGAATTTTCCAAATAAATTTACTGCAGAATATATTTTTCTTATGAACCAAAATGATAGCAGTTTACCCAAGCTAAACCAAGCATCTAAAAATAGACTTGTAGAACTAGATAAACAATGGAAAGTGCTCAGAAGCATTTCTGATAAACTACTAAATACTATAATTCCTAATTACAATACCCTGTTATGGGAACATGGCATTGGAGCTCTTAAAATAAGTAATGAGTTTTTACAAAAGAATATAATAAGTGGTTATAGACAATAGATGTATTGTCTATAACCACTCTATTTATCAAGCACAGGCTAAAATACTCAACAAGAACTGATTTATTTTCTAAAAAAATTATGTCATGTATTACTACTTTTAGCCTACTTAAAATATCTGACAGTAATACAAAAGCTACACAAAACCCCAGCTATAACCTACCAAGTTAGTACTAGGTAATTACACTTATTTTTCTAAAATAGATGAGTATGAGCATTGTTTTCTGCTCATTTTTCTTATTTTTAGGCTACTGTAAAGAACAGACATCCCTAGTTCTAAAAAACACTTGGAGTCTCTTGATGGTAATAAAATAAAGGATGTATCATCAAAAAAACCAAATTATACTTCTTTTTATTCTATCTCAACTTTTTTGGTAATAATTAAAATAAATGACCGAACTTTTAGCATATTTTAATGGAAAAATTACTATTTCTGACAAGATTAAAGAGAAACTGAATGAAATTATTATAGAAAAAAAATTAGTGAAAGGAGAAAAGATTCTCTTGGATAATTCTATAAAAAAAGAACATATTTTTGTCACAAATGGCTGTTTGCGTTCTTTTTATAAAACAGAAGACGGAAAAGAGCACACCATACAGTTCGCAATTAAAAACTGGTGGATAAGTGATTATATGACCCTTTACACGAACAATACATCGGTTGTTTCTATAGAAAGTGTTACCCAATCTAAAGTTTTAATAATAGAAAAAAAAAGTATAGAAAAATTACATAAAATGTATCCAGAATTTGAGACTTTACAGCGTAAAAATTTTGAAAAACGTATTGCAGCACTTCAATATAGAATTTTAAGCTTGCTAACTCTTTCTGCAGAAAAAAAATACAATCAATTCATAAAGGATTATGCAGAATTTGAGAAAATTATTCCAAATTATCAAATAGCTTCATATTTAGGCATAACTCCGCAGAGTTTAAGCAGGATAAGGAAAAAAAGAATTAAAAATTAATTTATTAACATAGGTTCATTTTAATCTTTTGGTTAAATCTTATTTTTGCAGCAAATTTTATATAATAATGAGTTTTTTAGAGATTTTGAATAAACGTTATGCCACCAAAGCAATGAATGGTGAAGTAGTGCCGCAACAAAAAATAGATGCTATTTTAGAAGCCATTAGACTAGCTCCATCATCTAGCGGATTACAACCCTTTGAGGTTTTTGTAATTACAGATAATGAAACAAAATCTAGCATCAAAGAAATTGCTTGGAACCAATCTCCAGTAACAGATTGTTCTCATTTATTGGTATTTGCAGCTTGGGATCATTATACAGAAGATAGAATTAATCATATGTTTGATTTAACAAATGAAATTAGAGGATTTAAAAATGAAGGGTGGGAAAACTATCGTCAAATGCTACTATCTTCATATCCACAAAAAAATTCAGAAGAAAATTTTGAACATGCAGCACGTCAAACATATATAGCATTTATGGCAGCTATAACACAAGCAGCTTATGAAGGCTTAGACAGCACACCTATGGAAGGTTTTAATGCAGGTTCATTAGATGAAATCTTAGGCCTACGTGAAAAAGGTTTGCGAAGTACCCTTTTATTACCAATAGGTTATAAAAATGCAACAAAAGACTGGTTAGTAAACCTAGTAAAGGTTAGAAAACCTATGAAAGAATTAGTAACTTTTATTAAATAAAAACAAAAAATGATGAAAAAAATATTGATTGGATTAGCAGGAATCATACTACTAGCTTTTATTGCGTTTTATATTGCAACTAAACCTACAGAAACAAAAGAAGGAACTTATATTCCTTCTCCATTTGCGTTAAAATTAGCGACCTCTCCAACTACAGATTTTGACAATACTATCTACAAAAACCCGTATACTGGAAATAAAAAAATATTAATGGTTTCTACAGAAGAAAGAAACATGACAATGGCTAACGGAAAACAATTCTCAACAGGAAATCATCCGGTTGAAATGCTTCTTCCTATTCTGCATTTAAAAAATGCAGGTTTTGATGTAGATGTTGTTACCCCTACCGGGAAACCTGTTGCCATAGAAATGTGGGCAATGCCAGAAGACGATGAAAACGTTAAAAAAATATATGCTGAGTTTAAACATAAATTAGAAAAACCAGGAAGCTTAGCTAATTTTGTTACAAATTCATTAAAAGATAGTACAGATTATGCCGCAATATTTTTCCCTGGTGGCCATGGTGCTATGCTTGGTTTACCAGAAAGTAGAGATGTTAGTAAATTAATAAATTGGTCTTATAACAACGATTTGTTTACACTAGCCATTTGTCATGGCCCAGCTGCATTATTAGCTGCAAGTATAGACGCAAAAAACGAAGATTTCATTTACAAAGGATATAATATTGCCGCATTTCCAGACGCTGTAGATGCGCAAGGACCAATGATTGGGTATACCCCAGGAAAAATGCCTTGGATATACGGTGAGAAATTAAATAAATTAGGTGTTACTATTATTAATGAAGGAGCTGATGATACGGTAAAAATAGACAGAAAATTAATTACAGGCGCTAGCCCATTAGCAGCCAATAATTTTGGGAAATTAGCCGCTACCGAACTGCTTAAAGAAATGAAAAAATAAGTGGTAGAGCAAGTAACATGTATTTAATAATATAATTTTAGAATAAAAAAACATTATTACTACCTACTTGTATAGTTTATTGCTGGTTGTAGGCAAGCGAAAATAATTTCTATCTTGCCTACGCTAAGCTATACTGGTTTTGTTTTGTATTTGATAAATTGCGTGCTTAAAATTAGCAACAAGCCATACATAAAAAAGTTGCCACCCAACCTTACCCTCTCACGTTACACTAGGTATTTATACTTATTTGCTCTATTCAATAACTTAACGCAACAAATCTAAAATCTTAGATTTGTTATAATGG
>OJFR01000029.1_pt1 | contig 70722 bp, 53 predicted proteins | sample 1594121 | NCBI WGS metagenome assembly OJFR01 (sample SAMN05416812, study PRJEB24817) | seawater metagenome | isolation source: Sea water | place: Canada:Atlantic | collected 2013-07 | reverse complement strand
GAGATCAGCCTCGGTCTCGTGGGCTCGGAGATGTGTATAAGAGACAGATTATATAGCTAGAAATAGATATAAATGGTTTGGTAAACAAGAAAATTGTATGATTCCTACACCATCACTAAAAGCTAAATTTTTAGAATAAATGAAACTACCAAAAAATATACGATGTGTTATTTTTGATATGGACGGAGTAATTATAGATTCTGAAGAAATTCATAAAAAAGCATACTATGAAACCTTCAATAATATTGGTGTTGATGTTTCAGACAAACTATACAAAACCATTACTGGCTCTTCTACTATTAATGCCTTTCAAAAATTAGTAGCTCATTTTAATTTAGTGGCAACTCCTGAAGATTTGGTCCTAGAAAAAAGAAAAAGATATGTAGATTTTTTTGAAAATGATTCAACATTACATTTGGTAACTGGGGTAGAAGAATTCATTCAGTTTTGTTACGTGCAAAAACAAACCCTGGTTTTAGCTTCTTCTTCTGCAATGGTTAATATAGAACGTGTTTTTTCTCGCTTTCATTTACATCAGTATTTTACTGCAAAAATTAGTGGTGCAGATTTGACTGCCTCCAAACCTCATCCAGAAATTTTTGAAAAAGCTGCTATTTTAGGAAGCACTTCTAAAGAAAACTGTATTGTAATAGAAGATTCAGACAATGGAATAAAAGCAGCCAATGATGCTGGAATTTTTGTTATTGGTTACAGGAACCCATTTTCAGCTGATCAAACTTTAAAAAATGCTGATTTAATAATTGAAGATTTTAGTGAACTAAAAAAACTATTACACTTCAGTTAACACATAACTCAATGAATACATATTGTAACAACTCTAAATTCTAAACTACCTAATAATGAATATCTATAATAGTCAAATTGAAGATATTGATAGCATATTCGAACTTTACGAAATAGCAACTAATTTTCAAAATAAGAAATCTATGGTTGCCTGGCCAAAATTTAAAAGAGAACTAGTTCAAAAAGAAATAAGCGAGAATAGACAATGGAAACTTATCATAGATCAACAAATTGCTTGTATTTGGGCTACTACTGATTCTGATCCTCAAATTTGGGGAGCTAAAAATGAGGTACCTTCAATTTATATTCATAGAATCTCTACAAACCCTAATTTTAGGGGTAGAAATTTAGTGAAAGAGATTGTAACATGGTCTAAAAAATATGCACAAGGAAGAAATAAAAAATACATTAGAATGGACACTGTTGGTGAGAATATTGGACTCATAACTCACTATAAAAAATGTGGATTTGATTTTATAGGCCTATCAAAATTACAACATACTTCAGAACTCCCACTACACTACCAAAATGCAACAGTTAGTTTATTTCAAATAACTGTTTAGAACAATTAATTAAATTCATTTCAGAATTTAAAAAATAAAAAAAGCTCAAGTTTTACTTGAGCTTTTTCATATATATATAATATAATCCTTATGGTCTGTAGGTTATTTTTCGCATACGTAAGCTTTCTGGAGTGACTTCTAAATACTCATCTCCTTTAATGTACTCCATACATTCCTCTAATGAAAAATCTACTTTAGGAGCAATTTTCATTGCTTCATCTGTACCAGATTTTCTCATGTTTGTTAATTGTTTCCCTTTAATTAAGTTGACACCCATATCAGAATCTTTGCTGTTTTCTCCAACAACCTGACCAATATAAATTTCTTGATTAATATCTATAAAGAAACGTCCTCTATCTTGCAATCTATCTATTGCGTATGCTGTAGCTTTACCAGCTGCAGAAGATACAATAGCTCCTTTAATGTCTTCAGAAAAATCGCCTTTGTAAGCTCCGTATTCACTAAATCTATGGTTAATAATTGCTGTACCTGCTGTTGCAGTTAAAATTTTATTACGCAGGCCTATTAATCCTCTAGATGGGATGGTAAATTCTAAATGTTGTAAATCTCCTTTGGGCTCCATCACTAATAAATCTCCTTTTCTTAGAGAAACTAAATTAATTGCTTTAGAGGCAACTTCTTCAGGTACATCTATAGATAAAGTTTCATAAGGTTCTGATTTTACACCATCTATATCTTTAATAATTACTTGAGGTCTTCCTACTTGTAATTCATAGCCTTCTCTTCGCATGGTTTCAATCAGTACAGATAAATGTAAAATTCCACGTCCAAAAACGTTAAACTTATCTTCTGTATCAGTTTCATCTACACGTAAGGCCAAGTTCTTCTCCATCTCTTTAAACAAACGATCACGTAAGTGACGAGAGGTTACAAACTTTCCTTCTTTACCAAAGAAAGGAGAGTTGTTAATGGTAAACAACATACTCATGGTAGGTTGATCTACTTCTATTCTTGGCAATGCTTCAGGGTTTTCAATATCTGCAATGGTATCTCCAATTTCAAAACCTTCTAATCCTGTTATTGCACAAATATCTCCACTTCTTACTTTAGAAGTTTTGGCTTTCCCCATTCCTTCAAAAACGTGTAATTCTTTAATTCTAACTTTTTTAGTAGAACCATCTCTTTTACACAACATATAATCTTTATTCTCTTCTAAATCACCTCTAAAAACACGTCCAATAGCTATTCTTCCTGTAAAAGAAGAAAAATCTAAAGAAGTAATTTGCATTTGAGGAGATCCTTCTCTGTAAGGAGCTTCAGGTATAGATTCTATTACAGCATCTAATAAATCTAAAATATTATCTTTTGGATCTTGCCAGTCTGTACTCATCCAACCATTCTTAGCAGAACCATAAATAGTAGTAAAGTCTAATTGATCTTCTGTAGCTTCTAAAGCAAACATTAAATCAAATACTTTTTCATGAACTAAGTCTGGAGTACAATTTTCTTTGTCTACTTTGTTAACGACAACTATAGGTGTTAAGCCTAATTCTAAGGCTTTTCCTAACACAAATCTAGTTTGTGGCATTGGTCCTTCAAAAGCATCTACCAATAATAATACACCATCTGCCATTTTTAATACTCGCTCTACTTCACCACCAAAATCTGCGTGACCAGGAGTATCTATTACATTAATTTTTATTCCTTTGTAGTTAACAGATACGTTTTTAGATAAAATAGTAATTCCTCTCTCTCTTTCAAGGTCATTATTATCTAGCAATAAATCTTTTCGTTCCTTACGATCGTCTAAAATTTTTGCTTGATCTATAATTTTATCTACTAGCGTTGTCTTACCATGATCTACGTGAGCTATAATGGCAATGTTTCTTATTGATTGCATACTTGCTTTTTTTGAAGTTGCAAAAGTAGTGTTTTACTTTAAGAGAAAAGAAGATTTTGTATTAATTTATTGGTTCATCATCCTCCCTAAAAGCACTAGGTAAAATATCAGGTATTAACTTGATTAACAGTGGTAATAACAAAGCGCCTCCAGGTAGCATAAAAACAGTAAATGCTGGTATGGCTTTGCAAATATCTAATAGTTGAATTCTAACTTTCTCTTTTTCATCTTCAGAGAGTGAAGAATGCGTAGATTTTTTAATTAAAAAAACAGCTTCTTTGCTCTGCTGAAGTTCTTTAACTAAGCGCTTTTTGTTTTTTTGAAGGAGTTCTTTTATTTCGTCTACTGAATTCATTATAATTTTCTTCTAAGCCTCTCTTCTTTAATTAAATTAAGCTCTCTGCTTGTTTGGCCTGCTACGGAAGTGTTTTCTTCTGCCCTTCTTATAAGATAAGGCATTACATCTCTAACTGGCCCAAAAGGCACATATTTAGCAGTATTATAACCTTCTTTTGCTAAATTGAAACTTATATGATCACTCATTCCATAAAGTTGCCCAAACCATAATCTATTATCAGAAGGATCTATTTTGTACTGTTTTGCTAACTCTAGTAACAAATAAGAACTCTCTTCATTATGAGTTCCTGCAAATACTGCCATTTTTTCATGATTCATCATATAGTTGATGGCCTCATTATAGTTGTCATCAGTAGCTTTCTTATCTATACATATTGGCGAAGGATAGCCTTTTTCTTCAGCCCTATCTCTTTCTTTTTCCATGTAGGCACCACGTACAATTTTTAATCCAATATGATACTTTTTTTGATCTGCGTTGTGATGTAATTTTCGTAAATAATTCATTCTGTCATGTCGGTACATTTGTAATGTATTAAATACAATTGCTTTTTCTGTGTTGTATTTTTCCATCAACTCTTCAACCAGCATATCTGCAGCATCTTGCATCCAACTTTCTTCTGCATCAATTAAAATAGGCACATCATAAGCTAAAGCTTTCTCACATATTTCGTGAAAACGATTTACCACAGTAATCCATTCACTTTTCTCATTATTAGAAAGCGGCTCTTTCTCTGTAATTTTTTGATATAATGAAAAACGACCAACTCCTGTTGGTTTAAAAACAACAAAAGGAATTGCTTCTTTTTCTTTGGCAAATTCTATATTCTTTAAGGTTTTTGCTTTTACCAACTCAAACTGTTCTTCGGTTTCTTTTCCTTCCACTGAATAATCAAGTACAGAACAAACTCCATTTGTGTGCATTTGTTCAATGTTAGAAATACAATCTTCCTCTGTTACACCTCCACAAAAATGATCAAATACTGTAGAACGTATTAACCCTTCAACAGGTAAATGAGCCTTTAAGGCAAAGTTAGTAACCGCAGTACCAATTTTAACCATTGGCTGGCTTTGAATTAATTTAAATAGGAAAAAAGCTCTTTCTAACTCAGAATCAGATTTAAGTGAGAACGCTATTTTAGTATTATTAAAGAGTTTCATTAATTTTTTATATACGAACAAAGATAGTCAGCTGACTTAAATTATTCAATATTTTGTAGTTTATTTGTACTTGAAATTTAAGGAATATGAAATCTATTAAAGCAGCTACTTATTATGTGCATTTTAATCATAAAGGATATGAAGAATTAAACTCTTTACTTATAAAAAAAGACTATTCTTCAATTTTTATTTTAGTAGACGAAAACTCACTTGAACTTTGCTACCCTGTATTCATTCCATTACTTGAAACAGATAAACGGATTGAAATTATAGAAATAGAATCTGGAGAAATCAATAAGAACTTAGATACTTGTAGCGGAGTTTGGAATGCTCTTACAGAGTTAAGTGCAGATAGAAATAGTTTATTAATTACCCTTGGAGGTGGTGTTATCACAGATTTAGGCGGTTTTGTTGCCTCAACTTATAAAAGAGGTATAGATTTTGTAAATATTCCTACCACGCTACTTAGCATGGTTGATGCATCTGTTGGTGGAAAAACTGGGGTAGACTTAGGTGTTTTAAAAAATCAAATTGGCTTGTTTGCAAATCCTCAAATTGTACTTATAGATAGGAACTATTTAGCTACATTAAATGAAAGAGAATCACGTTCAGGGATTGCTGAAATTATTAAATATGGACTTACATATGATGTTAAACTATTAGATTTAATAAACAAATTTAATTCATTGAATATTAATGAATTAATTCATAGATCTATAGAGATAAAAAATGAAATAGTTTTACAAGACCCTAAAGAAAACGGATTGCGAAAAGTTTTAAACTTTGGTCATACATTAGGGCATGCAATAGAGTCTTATTTTTTAGAGTCTAAAAATAAAATAAACTTAACTCATGGAGAAGCAATAGCTATTGGTATGGTTTGTGAATCCTATTTATCTCATAAGGTTTTGCAACTTTCCAAAGAGAAAGTTATGATCGTTAAAAACATGATCGATGTTATGTACGAAAAAGTAGTTATTGATGTTTCAGATTACGAGCCTATTTTTAACTTATTAAAACATGATAAGAAAAATAGTAATGGGCAAGTAAATTTTGTGTTGCTTAATGATTTTGAAGATTTTAAACTAGATTGTAAAATAAGTAATGAATTGCTTATAGAAAGCATTGAATTTTATAACTCTTAAAGTACTTTTTCTAAAACAGAACTGTAAATCTCTTCGTAAACAGGTAATATATTTTCTAAACAAAATTGTTTTGTATGCTTTTTGGCATTTTCTTTAAAGCGCAATAAAATTGCATCATCTTTTAAAATACTTACAGCATTTTTAGCCATACCTTTTACATCACCTAAATTACTTAAATAGCCCGTTACACCATGAACGTTTACCTCTGGTAAACCTCCTGTATTTGTAGATATGATAGCAGTTTCTGCTGCCATGGCTTCAAGAGCAGACAAGCCAAAACTTTCACTTTTAGAGGGTAATAAAAAGACATCTGTATAACATAATATTTTTGCTATTTCATGACTATTACCTAAGAAAATTACGCTGTCAGCAATTCCTAACTTTTTTACCAATAACTCTGCATTTCTTTTTTCTGGACCTTCACCTACCATTAAAAGTTTGGCCGGAATCTCTTTTTGTACATTATAAAATATTTTCACAACATCTTCTATTCGTTTTACAGGCCTAAAATTTGAAATATGTGTTAAAATCCGTTCTTCTGGTTTTGCTACAGCTATTCGTTGACATTCGTTTTGTGATTCTCGATCATACTTTTCTGTATCAATAAAATTATGAACTACTTTAATTGCATTGGTAATTGAAAACAATCGTAATGTGTCTTGTTTTAAGCTTTCAGAAACTGAAGTAACCACATCAGAATTATTAATACTAAACTCTACAGCTGTTTTATAACTTGGGTGACTTCCAACCAAAGTAATATCTGTTCCGTGAAGAGTTGTTACTACTTTTATATCTATTCCTTTCTCTTTTAGCATCATCTTTGCCATATAAGCTGCATAAGCATGAGGAATTGCGTAATGAACATGTAAGATTTCTAAGTTGTATTTAGAAACAACTTCTACTAATTTGGTAGACAATGCAAGCTCATAAGGTTGGTATTGAAACAATGGATACTCTTCCATTAAAACTTCATGAAAATGCAAGTCATGAGAGATAAAATCTAACCGAACAGGTTGATTATAAGTTACAAAATGAACCTCATGCCCTTTATCTGCCAAGGCCATCCCTAATTCTGTAGCTACTACGCCACTACCTCCAAAAGTTGGATAACATACAATTCCTATTCGCATTTTATAAATTTAATTCTACAGTCGTAAAGATACTTTTTTACTTACGTTGAATTCTAAATAAAAACATAAAAAAACCTATTATTTAATATATATAATCATGTAATTAATAAAAAGAAAAAGCTGGTAATAACAAAAAAATCCTACTGAATGAACAGTAGGATTTAACATATCTATTTATATACTATTCTTAATAGTCACCAAGTGTAACAGGATTTTGCTCTAATGCATTTGCCAATTGCTCATCATTAGGAGCTTTACCATGCCAAGCATGGGTATGCATCATAAAATCTATACCGTTACCCATTTCTGTATGTAACAAAATACAAACTGGTTTTCCTTTTCCGGTTCTAGATTTTGCTTCTGCTAGGCCAGCTATAATAGCTTCAATATCATTTCCTTTTTTTACATCTAGAACATCCCAGCCAAACGCTTCAAATTTTGCCCTAATACTTCCCATAGGGAGAACATCATCTGTTGCTCCATCTATTTGCTTTCCATTAACATCTATTGTAGAAATTAAATTATCTATTTTTTTTCCTGAGGCATACATTGCAGATTCCCATACCTGACCTTCTTGTAACTCTCCATCACCGTGTAAAGTATAGATAATCTTATTGTCTCCATTTAATTTCTTTGCTTCTGCTGCACCTATTGCTACAGACATTCCTTGCCCTAAAGAACCAGATGCAATCCTTATACCAGGTAAACCTTCGTGAGTAGTTGGATGCCCTTGTAAACGAGTGTTCATTTTTCTAAAAGTTGCCAATTCTTCCACTGGAAAGAAACCACTTCTAGCTAAAACACTGTAAAAAACAGGTGAAATATGTCCGTTAGACAAGAAGAAAAGATTTTCGTTTTCTCCATCCATTGAAAAATCTGTTGAATACTCTAGCACTTCTTGGTATAAGACGGTAAAGAACTCTGCACAGCCTAATGAACCTCCTGGATGACCAGAATTTACAGCGTGAACCATTCTTAAAATATCTCTTCTTACTTGTTGTGTAAAATCTTGTAATTGTTGCGTTGTAGCCATGAATTCTTATTTGTTGTGCAAAAGTAATTTTTTAAAAAACAATTGACAAGGTTTATTTAGATACGAAATTAACAAGGTTATTAACTATGTCTTCTGCTTCTTCTTTTTTGCTGCTGGAAATAAAACATTATTTAAAATTAAACGATATCCTGGAGATGTTGGATGTAAATCTAATTCTGTTTTAGGATCACCTACTCTGTGGGTATAATCTTCAGGATCATGCCCGCCATAAAAAGTAAACATTCCTTTTCCTTTGGTACCATGAATATATCTAGCTTCTCTATTTGTTCTATTCTCTCCCATTACTAAAACATTAGATTTTATAGTAGCTCTATCATAAGAGGTAGTTTGTCCCATAAATCCTTTGACTAATTGTGTGTGATTTTGAGTTAGCATAGTAGGCACCGGATCCCATTTTGCAGAAAACTCAATCAATGAAAAGTAATCGGATGTTTTTGGGATAGAACGCTTACGAGTCATATCTATGGAAGAAAACTCATAGGTAGTAGGGTTTCTAATTAAGTTAAAGTCTTTGAAAGCAAATGTTCTATTGAAGTTTATTTTAGATTGATAATTAGATTCTGACGGGTCTCCATCAAACATAGATTCTGCAATATCTACTCCTTCTGCCGCTAAAGCAATATCAAAACTATCGGTAGCAGAACACATGGCAAACATAAATCCACCACCTATTACAAAATCTCTTAGTTTTTTACTAACAGCTAACTTTAGTTGTGAAACCTTATTAAAACCTAAACTTTTTGCAGATTTTTCTGCTCGTATTTTTCCATCTACATACCAAGGTGCTGTTCTAAAAGCTCCATAAAAACGCCCATATTGTCCAGTAAAATCTTCATGATGTAGATGCACCCATTCATATAATAATAATTGATCATTTAATACCTCTTGGTCATAAATAACGTCAAACGGTATTTCTGCATAACTTAAAACCATAGTAACTGCATCATCCCAAGGCATTTTATCTTTTGGTGAATACACAGCTATTTTGGGTGCTTTTTCTAAAGTAACTGCTTCTTGATTTTTGGAAGGTGATGAAATATCTTGTAATATAAGTTGTGCTTTTACATCAGAAATTACTTGATAAGAAACACCACGAATTTTACATTCATTCTCTATGAGCGTATTATTTTCTATTAAAAACGCGCCTCCATCGTAATTTAGCAACCATTTGGCTTTTAATTCGGCTTGTAATGCGAAATAAACAATACCGTAGGCTTTCAAATGGTTTTTTTGGGTATCGTTATTCATTGGAACATAAATAAAAGAAGCCCAAATTGAGTTTGATGTTAGCAGAAAGATTAAAGCTATGACAAGTTTTTTCAATATAAAATTATCTATTAAGGGCTAAGGATTGTATTTCTTTAACCATGCTAAAGTATGTGCTACTTTGCTTATTAAATTACTAGGTTTTTTTGCAATACCATGAGAAGCTCCAGGAATTTCAACTAAAACTGTTTCAATTTTTCTCAATTTTAAAGCATGGTATAATTGCTTTGCTTCGCTAGGAGGTGTTCTTAAATCATCCATACCCACCATCACCATAGTTGGTGTTTCTATGTTACCTACCAAAGATAATGGAGAAAACTTCCAGTAGTTGTCAAAATTTTCCCATGGTTGGCCTGGATATCTTGAATTTGCATATCCAAAATAATTATCAGCAACTAATGTTTTGCTAATCCAATTCATCACAGGTTTTACAACAACAGCAGCTTTGAAGCTATTACTTTTACCAATCATCCAAGCAGTCATAATACCACCTGCACTCCCTCCTGTTACAAATAATTTTTGAGTATCAACAATTCCTTTTTTCACTAAATAATCAACTCCATCCATGACATCATTATAATCTTGTCCTGGATAATTATTGTATAATAAGTTTGCAAACTCTTCTCCATAACTAGTACTTCCTCTTGGGTTTGGGTAGAACACCACATATCCATCTGCTGCATATAATTGAATCTCTGCTGTAAAGCGATCACCATAATTTAAAATTGGTCCTCCATGATTTTCCACTAAAAGTGGATATTTTTTTGAAGCATCATAAAAAGGTGGCTTTACAATCCAGCCTTGTATCTGTCTCCCATCAAAAGAAGAGGTATACCAAACTTCCTCTGTTTCTCCTAGAATCTTGTGGGCTAAAACATCTTCATTTAAATTGGTAATTAGCCTTGGCGGTTTTTTGTCTTGAATTACTGCTAGTTCTGATGGGTATTCTGGTCTTGTTTGTGTAAAAACTAGCGTTCCATTATTGGCAACAGAATATGAGCCAGATGCATACGGTCTTCCAATGGTAGTACCTCCTAAATTATCAGCTAGTTTCGTTATTTTACCGTTTGTATTGATGTAGGCTACTTTTGAATTTCCTTTTTCATCATAAGTACAATACAGCCCTTTTCCTGATGTGTCCCATGAAATATTTGAAATACTATTATCAAAATTTTCAGAAACCACCTTTCTATTCTTACCATTAGAATCCATTAAATACAATACCCTGTTTTGATGAGCTTGTACTTTATCTTTAAATCCTACAAAAGCTATTTTTTTTCCATTAGGTGAAACTTTAGGTGAAAAGTCTGGTCCTTTTTGAGAGGTTAAAACTGTAATATCTTTGGTGTAAATATCTACTTTATATACTTCACTATTTCTAAAATCATACTCCCAATCTTCAACACGATTGGCAGAAAAATAAATTGAGTTATTGTCTGGTGAAAAAGATAAGGTACCAGAATGATTAAAATTACCACTTGTTATTTGTCTGGGTGTACCTCCTTGCGCAGGAATTACATAGACATGTGTAAAACCAGGTTTCATATATCCTCTTCCGTCAGCCTCATGTTTTAACCTATCTGTAATTCTTGCAGGTTTTGCCCAATTAGCTCCTGTTGGTTTTCTTGGCATTTTTATGACAACTGGTGGTTTTTCTGCTTTGAACATTGTAAAAGCAATCTGTTTCCCATCTGGAGACCAGGTTATATTTCCTGGAGACATTTCTAATTGCGATAATTTTGCGATTTGACCTGTTAAAACCCAATACATATAAAGTTCTGAACCTTCATCTGTTGAACTTACAAAGGCAATACGCTTACCATCTGGAGACCATCTTGCGTTAGATTCATTTACTTCTCTTGAGGTTAATTTTCTATGCGAAGAACCGTCTGTATTAAGAATCCAAAGATTTCCTCTAGATCTATCTTTCATAATATCAAAGCCGTTTCTTCTGTAGACTATCTGAGAAGCATCTGGAGATATTTGAGGGTTTGAAGCCCATTCTAAAGAAAACACATCTAAAGATTGAAAAGGTGTTTTTTGCTCTTGCGATACTAGCAAATGAGCACTATTAAAAAAAAGTATTAAAATTAAAATGCGTTTCATGTAAGAAATATTAAATTAATAAGAACTCTCCTAATTTTTAAGACTAAAAAGGCACATCGTCTTCACCCATTCCAAAAGCATCTTTTGGTTCTATTCTAGTATCTGGAAAAACATCTTCTGCAAAATCTGTATTCATACTAGATTGAAACTCACTACTAAAGCCTTCCTCTAAATCTGAGAATTTTGCTAAATGCCCTGTAAACTTTAAACGAATATTATCTAATCCACCATTTCTATGTTTTGCAATAATAAATTCACCTTGGCCTTCACAGGGTGTATGGTCATCGTCATCCCATTCTGTCATTCCATAATATTCTGGTCGAAAAATAAAAGATACAATATCTGCATCTTGTTCAATTGCTCCAGATTCACGTAAATCTGACAATAAAGGTCTTTTACTACCACCTCTTGTTTCTACTGCTCTAGACAACTGAGAAAGTGCAATTACCGGAACCTCTAACTCTTTTGCTAAAGCTTTTAAGTTTCTAGAAATCATTGAAATTTCTTGCTCTCGATTTCCACCCCCTTTATTGTTATTTCCAGCAGTCATTAATTGTAAATAATCAATCACTATAATTCTAACATTGTGTTGAGATACTAACCTACGAGCTTTTGCACGTAAATCAAAAATTGATAATGATGGTGTATCATCTATGAAAATAGGTGCATCAGATAACCGTTTTACTTTTACATTTAACTGTTCCCATTCATGAGGTTCTAAATTCCCTTTACGAAGCTTTTCTGAAGTTAGACCAGTTTCAGAGGAAATCATTCTAGTAATTAACTGAACAGAAGACATCTCTAAAGAAAAAACAGCTACTGCATGATTAAAGTCTATCGCCATATTTTTTGCCATAGAAATAACAAAGGCTGTTTTTCCCATCCCTGGACGAGCTGCAATAATAATTAAATCTGAAGGTTGCCAACCAGAAGTAATAGCGTCTAACTTTGTAAAACCAGTGGCTAAACCACTCATTCCTTCTTTATTGGATATTTCCTGAATCTTTGTCAATGCTTGTTTTACAAGATCACTAGCTCCTTCTGAACTTTTCTTTAAATTTCCTTGGGTTACCTCAAATAATTTTGCTTCTGCATTATCTAATAAATCAAATACATCTGCTGTTTCATCATATGCATTCTCAATAATATCACTTGAAATACTAATTAATCTACGTTGAATATATTTTTGAAGAATAATTCTAGCATGATATTCTATATGTGCAGATGAAGCTACTTTTTGTGTTAACCTGATTAAATGAAAATCGCCACCTACTAAATCTAGTTTTGCGTTTTTTCTCAAAGCATTAGAAACAGTTAGTAAATCTATAGGTTTAGACTCTTGAAAGAGATCATAAATAACTCTGTAAATCTCTTGATGCTTCATTTCGTAAAATGCATCTGGATGTAAAATATCAATTACATCATCTATACCTTTTTTATCAATCATCATAGCTCCAAGCACAGCTTCTTCTAAATCAACTGCTTGAGGTGGTATTTTGCCTTTTTCAAGACTAATAATTCTAGTTTTCTCTATCTTTTGACCACTAAATGATTGCGTTTTCTCCATGGTAACAAATGTATATTTTTACTTGGAATTGAAGATTCTCTTATCACTATTTATTTGTACACAAGATTTGTTAACCAAATTGTTATTATCATGTTAACAAAGTACAAAGTTGTAAAATTCTTGTGTATTTTTACAACAATGAAAGTACAAAAAAGAAATCTTTATCTCACACTTTTTTTAGGAATTCAAGTGCTATTGATGAAATGGATAGAACACAATCCTTCTTTTGTGGAGGTCTATTATTCTATGGGTATATATCCCTACATCAGCTCTCTTCTTAGAATTTTATTTGGTTGGATCTCTGTTTCTATTGGAGATCTTTTCATTTTCTTTGCTGTTTTTTATAGCATATACTTTATCTATAAATTAGTATTGACAAGATTTAAAAATTTCTTTTCTAAACTTTTAGGAATTACCTCTTTTATCTCTGTTATTTATTTCTTCTTTTATTTTTTGTGGGGATTAAACTATTATAGAGAACCTTTATCTAAAAATTTAGGGTATCAAACTACATCTTACAGTAATAAAGAATTAATTGATGTCTCTGAGTATTTAATTTCTAAACTAAACAATGCCCATTTTGTAATTACAAAATCTGATTCTACAATGATAAAGGTTCCTTATTCACATCAAGAAATCTACTCACTTGCAAGGAACGGGTTCAATGAACTGGCAAAAGAAATGCCTCAGTTTACCTATAAATATGGGGTTGCTAAAAGTTCTTTAATGAGTCTTTTTCAGTCTTACAATGGTACTTCGGGTTATTTTAATCCATTTTCTGGTGAAGCACAGGTAAATAGTAAAATTCCGACAACAAGCTTACCAACAACTACCTGTCATGAAATGGCACATCAAATTGGTTTTGCAGCAGAAAATGAAGCTAATTTTGTGGGGTTTCTCGCGGCTTTATCTAATGAAGACCTCTATTTTAAGTACGGGGCATACAGAATGGCTACAAGGTATATGTTGTTTGAATTGTACAAAAGAGACTCAGAACAATACTGGAGGCTTTACAAAACAATACATATTGGTATTGTTAAAGACTTTACGGCATCTTCTCAGTTTTGGAATGCCTACAAAAACCCTTTTGAACCTATTGTAAAAAAAGGATACAATGCATATCTTAAATCTAATAAACAACAAAAAGGAGTAGATTCCTATAATTATGTAGTTGATTTATTAATTAGTTACTTTAGAAAATCTGTAGATAATTAGAAAGGTGTTCTTTTTCCTTTTATTAAAAATTTCTAACATTCTGAAAAAGAACAATGCTGTTCACCAATGAAAAAAAACCATAGAGGTATTTCTTTCATAAAGTTTTGTTAAAAAAAAATAAAAAACTCTCTGTGAGTTTAGTTCTCAATAAATTTATGAAAAATCAAACAACCATAATAATGAGAAAACTATTTCTAGTACTCATGCTTTTGACTATATCTTTTTTACAAGCGCAAGACTACTTTCCAATCAACACTAGTGTAAAGACAACCAAAAACACAACAGTTGCTTTTATCAACGCAAAAATATACACGACACCTAATACAATTATCAACAAAGGAACACTGATTGTTAGAGATGGTAAAGTTGTGAGCGTTGGAAAATCTGTTTCAGTACCAATTGGAGCAAGAACAATAGATTTAAAAGGAAAAACAATATACCCGTCTTTTATTGATATATATTCAGATTTTGGTGTTAAAAAGCCTAAAAGAAAAGGAGGTAGAAGTAGAACTCCTCAGTATGATGCCACCAGAACTGGTCATTATTGGAATGATCATATTAGACCAGAAGTAGATGCATCTCAACTGTTTTCTTTTGATGATAAAAAAGCAAAAGAATTGGTGAATGCTGGTTTTGGTGTTGTAAATACGCACATGCAAGACGGTATTGTAAGAGGTAATGGAATGTTAGTTGCGCTAAATACCAAATCATCTGATGGGTATAGAATTTTAGATAAAAAATCTGCTCAGTATTTATCATTTGCAAAAAGTTTATTATCTAAACAAAACTACCCTACCTCTAGAATGGGAGCCATGGCTTTATTACGTCAGATGTATTTAGATGCAGACTGGTATGCTAGTGGAAACATAAAAAATACAGATGCTTCTTTAACTTCTTTAAACAATAACAAAAATCTGATTCAAATATTTGATGCTGGAAATCAATTAGATGTTTTTAGAGCAGACAAAGTTGGAGACGAGTTTGGTATTCAATACACCATTGTTGGTGGTGGTGATGAATTTGAAAAAATAAATGATATTAAAGCAACGGGAGCAAACATGATAATCCCTATTAATTTCAGAAAACCATATGATGTAAGTAATCCGCTAATTGCAAATAAAATTTCTCTTCATGATATGAGAAGTTGGAATCAAGAACCTTCTAATTTGGCAGTGTTATCAGAAAACAACATCACCTTTGCCCTTACCACACATGATTTAAAATCTGTAAAATCTTTTCATAAAAACCTACAAAAAGCAATTAGCTATGGTTTTGATAAAACTAAAGCATTAGAAGCGCTCACAACAATCCCTGCTAGTATGATTGGAAAATCTGATATTGGAAATTTAAACTCAGGAAGTCAGGCTAATTTTATCATCACCAATGGAGATGTATTTGATAAAGGAACAACTATCTATGAAAACTGGGTTCAAGGAGATCAACACGTTATTAATGATATGAATATTGAAGATATTACTGGAAAATATAGTTTTTCTATTGATGGTGCATCTTTTCAATTAAAAGTTTCTGGAAAGGAGGCTAAACAACGTGGAAGTCTAACTTCTGAAGAAAAAAAGATAACTTCTAAATTTTCTTTTTCTGACGGATGGGTTTCTATGACAATAAACAACAATGGTGATTTTTCTAGAATATTGGCCCAACCTTCATCTACTGGATTAAGTGGTACATATTTTAGTATAGATGGAACCGAGTCTTTATGGTCTGCCACTAAAGAAAGTGAAGAAACAAAAGACAAAAAGAAAAAAGATAAGAAAGAAAAGACTTCTGACACTCCTACTTTGCTCTCTGTAAGTTATCCTAATATTGGTCTAGGAAACTTCTCTCAACCAATACAACAGACTCTTTTAATTAAAAATACGACCGTTTGGACTAGTGAAGCAGCAGGTGTTTTAAAAAACACCGATGTACTCCTTAAAAATGGGAAAATTACCCAGATTGGCAAGAATCTCTCAGATAAAAGAGCTACCGTTATAGACGGAACAGGGAAGCATTTAACTGCAGGAATAATTGATGAGCATTCTCATATTGGAGCTTCAGCTATAAACGAAGGTGGTCATAACTCTACAGCAGAAGTTACTATAGAAGATGTTGTAAACCCTAATGATATTAATATCTACAGAAATTTAGCAGGTGGAGTAACTTCTATTCAAATTCTTCATGGTTCTGCAAACCCTATTGGGGGTCGTTCTGCCATTATAAAATTGAAATGGGGAGAGAATGCAAAAAACTTGATTTATGAAAACTCACCTAAATTTATAAAATTTGCCCTAGGTGAAAACGTAAAACAATCTCGTTCTAATTCTAGTTATAGATTTCCACAAACACGTATGGGAGTTGAACAAGTTTTTGTAGATTATTTCCAAAGAGCTAAAGAATATGATGCTTTAAAGAAAAGTGGAAAAGCCTATCGTAAAGATTTAGAGCTAGAAACTTTAGCAGAAATCTTACATAAAGAACGTTTTATTTCTTGTCATTCTTATGTACAAAGCGAAATTAACATGTTAATTAAAGTTGCCGAAAAATTCAATTTTACGATCAACACATTCACACATATTTTAGAAGGCTATAAAGTAGCAGATAAGATGAAAGAACATGGAGTTGGAGGTTCTACCTTCTCAGATTGGTGGGGATACAAATACGAAGTAAATGATGCTATTCCATACAATGCTGCAATTATGCATAATGCAGGGGTTACTGTAGCTATTAATTCTGATGATAGAGAAATGTCTAGAAGATTAAACCAAGAAGCTGCAAAAACAATAAAATATGGCGGAATGACAGAATTAGATGCCTGGAATATGGTGACTATCAATCCTGCAAAACTTCTTCATATAGACGAAAAAGTTGGAAGTATTAAAGTTGGAAAAGACGCTGATGTTGTATTATGGAGTCACAATCCTCTTTCTATATATGCCATTGCTGAGAAAACAATTATTGAAGGAAAAGTTTTCTTTGATCTTGAGGAAGATAGGAAAAAACGCTTGGCAATCAAAAAAGAAAAAAGCAAGCTAATTAGCATGATGTTACAAGAAAAGATGAAAGGTGCTAAAACACAAGCTCCTAGTAAAAAAATCTTAAAAAACTTTACCTGTGATACAGAATAATATAACAATGAGAGACATGAAAAAATACATAATAGTTAGTATGGTATTTTGCTTCTTAGCAGGATCTATCATCGCACAACAAACTCCTGCTTCTAAACAAATAAATGCCTTTTCTATTGAAGGAGCAACTGCTCATTTAGGCAACGGAGAAGTTATAGAAAACTCTTTGATAATGTTTAACAACGGAAAAATTACTTTTGTTGGTAGCGCGTTAGTAAAAATTGCTAGACAAGGAACTGTGGTAAATACGAAGGGCAAACATATTTACCCTGGTTTTATAGCTGTTAATGCCTCTTTAGGATTGGCAGAAGTTGATGCAGTAAAAGCATCTGTAGATACAGATGAAATTGGTCTTATGTTACCTCATATTAGAAGTTTAATAGCCTATAATGCAGAAAGCAAAGTAGTTGAATCTATGAGGCCAAATGGGGTTTTAATGGCACAAATTACACCAAGAGGTGGTGTTATTTCTGGAACTTCTTCAATAATGCAACTAGATGCTTGGAATTGGGAAGATGCTGCGGTAAAAGTTGACGATGCTATACATATTAATTGGCCAGAAACATTTACCAGAGGTAGATGGTGGTTGGGTGAAGATTCAGGATTAAAACTAGACAAAAAATATCCTAAAAATACGCAGCGTATTCATGATTATTTTGCAGCGGCAAAACGCTATATAACTGAAAGTAAACTAGAAATAAATTTAACTTACGAATCCACAAAAGGATTGTTTAATGGATCTCAAAAGATTTTTATTCATGTTAGCGGTCATAAAGAGATAACAGATGCAGTAACTATGTTTAATAATCTAGGAGTAAAAGATATGGTAATTGTCAATGGAGATGGAGCCGAAAAAGTAGCTAGTTTATTAATTAAACACAATATACCTGTTGTTGTTGAAAGAGCTCATAGAATTCCAGAAAATGAAGATGATGATTATGATTTATCATATAGAAATGCTGCAATTTTAATAGATGCTGGGCTTACAGTAGCTATTGGTATGGAAGGGCAAATGGAGCGTATGAATACGAGAAACTTACCTTTTTATGCAGGAACTTATGCCGCACATGGTGTAGACAAGGAGGCAGCTGTAGCAATGATTACAGGAAATGCTGCTAAAATATTAGGGATCGAAAAAACTACCGGGACATTACAGGTAGGTAAAGATGCAACACTGTTTGTCTCCGAAGGAGATGCTTTAGATATGAGAGGAAACATTCTAAATCATGCCTTTATTCAAGGGAGAAAAATAAGTTTAGAATCACATCAAACCACTTTGTGGAAAAGATATGATTCAAAAATAAATGGAAAGAAATAATTAAAAAAAAGCGCCAAATTGGTGCTTTTTTTTGTTCTAATTGATTAAGAAAATTAGAACTCTTTAACTAGAGCATTTTATTGTTATTTGGCCAACCTTAAATGATGTCAAAATTCCCTACTTTTGCTTTAATGAAACAAATTCAGAGCTTTCAAAACAATCATATTAAAAACATTCTTAAACTTCAAGAAAAGTCTCGCGAACGAAAAAAGCAAGGCTTGTTTGTAATAGAAGGAAAAAGAGAGATAGAGTTAGCATTTAAAGGAAATTACTGTATTACTTCGCTCCTATTTGTTTCTGATAAAGTTTCTCTAGAATTTATTGCACAATTTAAAGAAATTGAACTCATTGAAATCTCTCAAGAAGTCTATCAAAAAATTGCCTACAGAGAATCTACAGAAGGCGTTATAGCTATTGCTGAGTCTAAAAACACCGATTTAGAATCGCTACAATTTAAAAATAAAAAACCATTACTATTAGTAATTCAAGGAATTGAAAAACCTGGAAATATTGGCGCCATGCTTAGAACTGCAGATGCGGCAAATATTGATGCCATTATTTTAGCAGATGCTAAAACTGATATGTACAATCCAAATGTAATTAGATCTAGTGTTGGTTGTATTTTTACAAATCAATTAGTAATTGCATCTTCTGAGGAGATCATTAGATTCTTTAAAGATCAAAATATTAAAACCTTTGCTGCAACATTGCAAAACTCAAACTCATATACTGAACAAGATTACAGGGAAGCCTCAGCAATTATTGTTGGGACAGAAGCTACTGGGTTAACACAAATTTGGAGAGATACAGCAACTAAAAATATTAATATTCCAATGCAAGGAGAAATAGATTCTATGAATGTTTCCGTTGCTGCTGCAGTGTTACTTTTTGAAGCAAAAAGACAACGAAAATTTAAATAACATTTTTACATGAAAGTATTAGGTATGGATATTGGTGGCTCTGGAATTAAAGCTGCTATTGTAGATACAAAGTCAGGAGAATTACTATCTGAAAGACACAGAATAGCTACTCCAAAACCTGCAACACCAGATGCTATAGCCAAAGTAGTTCAGGAAATGGTTACACATTTTAATTGGAAGAAAGCAATAGGTTGTAGTTTCCCAACAACAATTATTGACGGAAAATGTATCCATTCTGGAAATTTAAGTCCATTATGGAAAAACATACAAGTTGATGAGTTTTTTAAAAACAGCTGTAATATTCCTTTTTATGTTAGTAATGATGCAGATTTGGCAGGTATTGCTGAAGTTAGCTTAGGGGCAGGAAAAGGAAAAAAAGGATTGGTAATTGTAGTTACAATTGGTACAGGAATTGGTTCTGGTTTGTTTTACAATGGTAAGTTAATTCCTAATTTAGAATTGGGGAAATTATTACATAAAAATGGAGAAATAATAGAGTTTTTTTGTGCAGATTCTATCAGAAAAAAAGAGAAGTTAACCTTAAAAGAATGGTCTTTACGTCTAGATATATTATTACATCAAATTAACACTATATTTTCTCCTAATCTTATTATTTTAGGTGGCGGTATCAGTAAAAAACATAGTGAGTTTAAACATTATTTAACTACAGATGTAAAGATAAAAATAGCGAAATTCAAAAATAATGCAGGTATTATTGGAGCTGCCATGTATGCAAGAAAAAAACTAAACGAATAATGCAACCCTCTACTTTATTTTATATTTTCATTGCTATTTTGGTGCTAAAATTTTTAGTTGATCAAATCTTAGACTCTTTGAATGCATCTCACTTTGAGGATGTAATACCTGAGGAAGTCTCTGACGTTTACGACCCTAAGGAATATAAAAAATCTCAGTCCTATAAAAAAACAAACCATCGTTTTGGTATTGTAACTTCTCTATTTTCAATAGTATTAACAATTAGTTTTTTCTTTTTAGACGGATTCTCCTTAGTTGATCATTTTGCCAGAGTTTATTCAGAAAACAGTATTGTTATAACTTTAATTTTCTTTGGTATTATTCTTATTGGTAGTGATATTTTAACTACCCCTTTTTCATATTACAAAACATTTGTTATTGAACAAAAATTTGGCTTTAATAAAACTAGTAAAAAAACTTTTTTTATAGACAAACTAAAAGGTCTCTTAATGTCTATTTTAATAGGTGGCTTTATTTTAGCATTAATTACGTGGTTTTATGAATTTGCAGGAGCCTACTTTTGGCTCTATGCTTGGGGCTTAGTTACCCTTTTCTCCTTGTTTATGAATATGTTTTATTCTAAAATTATAGTTCCATTGTTTAATAAACAAACAGCCTTAGAAGAGGGAGATCTTAAAGATGCCATCACAAAATATGCCAATTCTGTTGGGTTTACGCTAAATAATATTTTTGTAATTAATGGTTCTAAACGTTCTACTAAAGCCAACGCCTATTTTTCTGGTTTTGGCAATCAAAAACGAATAACTTTGTATGATACTCTTATAAATGATTTAACCATCAATGAAATAGTTGCTGTGCTAGCTCATGAAGTTGGTCATTATAAAAGAAAACATATTATTTTTAATTTAATAGCCTCTATTTTACTTACTGGTCTTAGTTTATTTCTTTTGTCATTATTTATTCAAACTCCAATACTATCTAAAGCTTTAAGTGTTTCTATACCAAGTTTTCATATTGGCCTCATAGCATTTGGTATCTTATATTCGCCAATATCTGAAATTACAGGAATCTTTATGAATTATATGTCTAGAAAATTTGAATATCAGGCAGATAATTATGCCAAAGAAACATTTTCCAGTGAGCCGTTAATTAGCTCATTAAAAAAATTATCTAAAAATAGTTTGAGTAATCTTACTCCACATTTTCTGTATGTATTTATTCATTACTCTCATCCAACATTATTTGAAAGAATTAAAAATTTAAAGCAATAAACTCCGCTTAAATATTTGCTCAAACACATTTTTTGTACTACATTCATTACCTATTGAATGAGTATCAATATTCAAAAAATACTTACTCAATGTTTTATAAAATACGTATAGTTTATAACTAATAATTGAAATACAAAGCAACCATAGAAGAAGAAAATAAAGAGATAGCTAAACGCTATAAAAACCTCTTAAAAGAAACCTATCAAACATTATCAAGATCCGATAAGTTAATGATACGCAAAGCGTTTAACTTGTCTGTTGAAGCTCATTCTACTCAAAGAAGAAAAACTGGCGAGCCCTATATTTTTCATCCAATATCAGTAGCCAAAATCGTAGCTAATGAAATTGGGCTAGGAGCTACATCTATTGCCGCTGCACTACTTCATGATGTGGTTGAAGACACTAAATACACGGTAGATGACATAGAGCGTTTGTTTGGAGAAACTGTTGCTAGAATTGTAAGTGGTTTAACAAAAATTTCTAGTTTAAAGAAAGACAAAGATCATTCTATACAAGCAGAAAACTTTAGAAAAATGTTACTTACTTTACATGATGATGTTCGTGTAATTTTAATAAAGGTAGCAGATAGATTGCATAATATGCAAACAATGGATGCCATGCCTGCTCACAAACAGGTGAAAATTGCTTCAGAAACTTTATATATTTATGCACCTCTAGCTCATCGCCTAGGACTGTATAATATTAAAACTGAATTAGAAGATTTAGGACTTAAGTATACAGAACCTGAGGTATACAACGATATTTTAAGTAAAATAAGTGATAGTAAAGAAGATCAAGAAAACTATATAAAATCATTTGAAAATACTTTAAATAACGGCTTAAGTAAAGAAAGTTTCAAGTATCAAATTAGAGGAAGATTTAAATCAATCTTTTCTATTCGAAGAAAGATGCGAAAACAAAATGTTTCTTTTGACGAAGTTTATGACAAATTTGCTATCAGAATTATTTATGAACCAACATCAGAGGATGAAAAATTTGATGCTTGGAAAATTTATTCAATAGTTACAGATTATTTTAAACCAAATCCTTCACGTTTACGCGATTGGATTTCCCAACCTAAATCTACAGGCTATGAAGCATTGCACATAACGGTAGTGGGTCCCGAAGCTAAATGGGTTGAAGTTCAAATTCGTTCTAACAGAATGGATGAAATTGCAGAAAAAGGGTACGCAGCCCACTTTAAATACAAACAAGGTGAAGAAAATGATAATGGGCTAGATGGTTGGTTAAACCGTTTGAAAGAAACTCTAGAGAATCAAAGTATTAATGCTGTAGATTTTGTAGAAGATTTTAAATTAAACCTTTATGCCAAAGAAATTTATGTATTTACACCCAAAGGTGATTTAAAATCGCTACCAAAAGGGGCCTCTGCTTTAGATTTTGCTTTTTCAATACATACAGATATTGGTTTAAAATGTAGAGGAGTAAAAGTAAATGGGAAATTGGTTCCATTAAGTTATGAATTAGCTAGTGGAGATCAAATTGAAGTATATACGACTGCTAATAACAAACCCAATGCACGTTGGTTAGACTTTGTGATTACTGCCAGGGCAAGAACTAAAATTAAAACGGCATTAAAAGATCAAGAGAAGAAAATAGCTGAAGAAGGAAAAGCAATTCTGGCCAGAAAATTACGGCACTTAAAAATTAATTTTAATGAAAAGTCTATAAACGAACTGGTTATTTTTTTCAAATTAAAAACAAGCTTTGATTTATTTTTTAGAATAGGAAATGGCGCTATAGACAATACTCAACTTAAAAACTTTGTAAGTCAGCGAAACAATATGATTATGAACTTCTTTAAGAAGCGCTTAACAAGAGCACCGTCTAAAGAACTCATTAATAAAGAAGAGGTTTCTGCAAAATACGATGATCTTGTTTTTGGACTAGAAGAAGAGAAATTAGAGTATACATCCTCTAAATGTTGTAAACCAATTCCAGGAGATAAAGTGTTTGGGTTTATAACAATAAACGATGGAATTAAAATCCATAAAAAAGATTGTCCTAATTCAATTTCGTTACAATCTAACTATGCTTACAGAGTCATTAAAGCTAAATGGATAGATTCTTCAAACCAAGAATTTAAAGCAATCTTAAAAGTAAGTGGAGAAGATAATAAAGGAATCGTAAATAATTTAACCATGATTATTTCTAGTAATATGGATGTATTTATTCACAGCATAAATATTGCTGGAAATGAAGGAATATTTGATGGTAAATTATCTATTAGTGTTAAAAACAGAACACAATTAAATAAGTTAATAGAAAGTATAAAAAAGGTGGATGGTGTTAAAAAAGTAGAGCGTGTTAATACAATGTAAATAACCTTCTGTAAAAACACTTATTTATATCAATAATAACATTAAATTTGTTTACTTATAAAGTGATACTATGGTCTCAAAAAACAATCAAGAAGTTGTAAAAAGAGTATTTACTACCTTTTTAGAAGAGAACAAGCACAGAAAAACTCCGGAAAGATTTGCTATTCTACAAGAAATATATGACGTAGATGAACATTTTGATATAGAATCTTTGTATATCAATATGAAAAACAAAAATTATCGGGTAAGCAGAGCAACATTGTACAATACGATAGATTTACTGCTAGATTGTGGTCTTGTCCGAAAACATCAATTTGATGGTCAATCAATGGCTCGTTATGAAAAGAGTTATTTTGATAAGCAGCATGATCATGTTATTCTTACCGATACTGGAGAAGTTAAAGAATTTTGTGATCCAAGAATTCAAGTTATCAAAAAAACAATAGAAGAGGTTTTTGATATAGATATTCACAATCATTCACTTTACTTTTACGGAACAAAAAAACAATCAAACAACTAATTTTTAGAATTATATTACATGGCGGTAGATTTATTACTAGGACTACAATGGGGAGATGAAGGGAAAGGAAAAATTGTAGATGTTCTTACAAAGAACTATGATATTATAGCTAGATTTCAGGGAGGGCCTAATGCTGGTCATACACTAATTTTTGATGGACATAAACACGTTTTACACACTATTCCTTCTGGGATTTTTCATAAAACAGCCTTAAATGTTGTTGGAAATGGGGTTGTAATCGATCCTGTTATTTTTAAGAAAGAATTAGAAAATCTTGATAAGCATGATATAGATTATGAATCAAAATTACTCATCTCTAGAAAGGCACATTTAATTTTACCTACGCACAGATTGTTAGACGCTGCGTCAGAAACTTCAAAAGGAAAGGCTAAAATTGGCTCTACTCTTAAAGGTATTGGTCCAACGTATATGGACAAAACTGGAAGAAACGGAATGCGAGTTGGGGATCTAGAATTAGAAAACTGGAAAGATAAATATCAAGCATTAACAACCAAGCATATTAAAATGTTGGATTTCTTTAATGTAGATATTCAATATGATCTTAAAGAATTGGAAGAAGAATTCTCTAAAGGAGTTGATAAATTAAGAAGATTACAATTTATAGATAGTGAAGAGTTTTTAAACAATGCTGTTAAAGAAAAGAAAACCATTCTAGCAGAAGGTGCTCAGGGTTCATTATTAGATATTGATTTTGGAACCTATCCGTATGTAACCTCTTCCAATACTACAGCCGCTGGTGCTTGTACAGGTTTAGGTGTTGCACCAAACAGAATTGGTGAAGTATTTGGTATTTTCAAAGCCTACACCACTCGTGTTGGTTCTGGTCCTTTTCCTACAGAATTATTTGATGAAGACGGAGCTACAATGGCTAAAGTAGGTCATGAATTTGGAGCTACAACTGGCAGACCAAGACGTTGTGGTTGGTTAGATTTAGTTGCTTTAAAATATGCTGTAGATATAAATGGTGTTACTCAATTAATGATGATGAAAGGAGATGTACTATCTGGATTTAAAACATTAAAAGTATGTACCTCTTACAATTATAAAGGAGAAAAAATTAGTCATTTACCTTATAATATAGAGCCAGAAAATGTTTCTGTTAACTATTCTGAATTTAAAGGTTGGAATGAAGATTTAACAAAGATGACTTCGGCAGATCAATTGCCTCAAAATTTATTAGATTATGTTGCTTTTGTTGAAAAAGAAACAGGAGTTCCTGTTAAAATTGTCTCTGTAGGACCAGATAGAAAACAAACCATTCTTCGATAGTTTTATAGTATAATTAAGAAGTTTAGCGTTGTCATTTCAGTATTTTAGCCAAAAGAAAGTATAAGTTTGAAAAAATTACTGATTATATTATTTGTATTCGTTTCTTCTGTAGGGATTTCTCAACAAAAGAAAATTAAGTTTGATGCTGATCTTCAATATGTAGACGAAGAAAAATATCCAGGTGCAACAGTGCTTATTGGTAAAGTAAAAATGATTCATGCTGGGGCTGTCTTAACTTCCAAGAAAGCGTTCTACTATAAAAAAGATGATTTTTTTAAAGCCATAGGTGATGTTGTCATCAATCAGGGAGATACCGTTAAGCAATACAGTGATTATGTAGATTATGATGCAAACTTAAAAAAATCGGTCTCTTGGGGTAATGTGGTTTTAAAAGACCCAACAATGACACTCACTACAGACACTCTCTACTTTAATAGAGCTAGTCAACTCCTTTATTACAAAGACCATGCGGTTATAAAAGATGAAACCAATGTTCTAGAAAGTAAAAATGGAAACTATTATTTAGAACAAAAGAAATTTACTGCCACTACAAAAGTGACCATTACCAATCCTGATAATTTAATAGTATCTAATCATTTAGATTATTACACCAACTCAGGACATGCCTTTTTATATGGCCCGTCTACCATCACAAATCAAAAAGATAATAATAAAATTTATTCAGAAAGAGGCTTTTATAATACAAAAACAGATATTTCACATTTTGTAAAAAACGCCAAGCTTTATTTAGACGAACGAACCATTGAAGGAGATAGTTTATACTATGATAAAATACGTGGTTTTGCCTCTGCCACCAATAATATTAAAGTAATAGATACTGCTGAGAATTTTATGGCCAGAGGAAATTATGCAGAATATTTTCAGAAAACAGATTCAATTTTTATGATTAAAAGAGCTGTTGCAATCTCTGTAGTTGAAAACGACTCTACCTTTATTCATGGTGATACTTTACTTGTTACTGGTAAAAAAGATCATCGAATTATTCGATCATACAATAATGTGAAAATTTTCAAATTAGATCTTCAAGGAAAATGTGACTCATTGTATACAGATCAGTCAAAAGGTATTACAAAAATGTATGTAGACCCAATACTATGGTCAGATAAGAGTCAGATAACTGGAGATAGCATCAAATTGTTAAGCAATACAACAACAGAAAAACTAGATTCTTTAAAAATATTAGGCAACTCATTCATCATTCAAAAAGATTCTATAGATCCAGAGAATTTCAATCAAATTAAAGGGAGAAATATGTATGGTAAATTTATTGAAAACCAACTACGAACATTGCTAGTAAAAGGAAATGGTGAAGCTGTTAATTTTAATAGAAATGATGAAGGAGTTTTAGAAACTATTACAAAACAGTTCTGTAGTAACATAGAGTTTGAGTTAATAGACAGTGAAATCAATGAAATTAAATGCTTAAATATGTCTGATGGTAAAACCTATCCTCCTTCTATGTATCCAGAAAATGATAGGCGATTAAAAGGGTTTATTTGGAGAGAATCTGAACAGCCAAAAACCAAAGAAGATATTTTTAAAAAAAAGGTAAAAGCTTACAAAAACACCGATAAAAATACACTGCTGAAAGCAAAAGAAAACACTTCTGGTAAAAAAGAAATTAAATTGAACCCATAAACGTAATTGGTGAAAAATGATTTTCTAACATATCAGGCTCAAACAAGTCCATATCCTTTATCAATTGAGATAAAAAAAGCTAAGGGAAGTTATATCTATGATCGTAATGGAAAAAAATACTTAGATTTTGTTGCTGGAGTTTCTGCCAATAGCCTAGGACATCAGTATCCAAAAGTTACCAAAGCAATTAAAAAACAATTAAACAGCTATACTCATGTCATGGTTTATGGTGAGTTCATACAAGAACAACCACTACAATTGTGCAAACTTTTATCTCAAACCTTACCTAATACCTACAGCGTTTATCTCACAAACTCCGGAACAGAAGCATGTGAAGGTGCTTTAAAACTTGCAAAACGTTTCACTAAAAGGTACGAGATTATTGCCGCTCATCACTCATATCATGGAAATACACAAGGCTCTATGAGTGTTTCAGGTGCAGAAGTGCAAAACAGAGCTTTTAGGCCCTTGGTACCAGGAACAAAGTTTATTCATTACAACTTAGTCTCTGATTTAAAAAAAATTACTAAAAATACAGCCGCTGTTATTTTAGAGACCATTCAAGGCGGTGCTGGATTTATTGTCCCAAAAAATGGGTATTTGAAAAAAGTTAAACAACGGTGTGAAGAAGTAGGTGCTTTATTAATTGTAGATGAAATTCAAACTGGAATTGGAAGAACTGGAAAGTTTTGGGGGTTTGAACACTTTAAAATTATACCAGATATTATTATTTCAGGAAAAGGTCTTGGAGGCGGTATGCCAATTGGTGCATTCATAGCTCAAAAAAAATTGATGGATGTTTTAAAAGAGCACCCTACATTAGGGCATATTACCACTTTTGGCGGACATCCTGTAATTGCATCTGCTGGTGTTGCAACTGTAAATACCATTCAGAACTCAACATTAATTGAGGACACTTTGGAGAAAGAACAATTAATTAGAAGCCTTTTAAAGCATCCACTCATCAAAGAAATTAGAGGAAAAGGATTAATGTTAGCTGCCCTTGTTGAATCTCCAGAGATCGCTGCAAAAATTATTCACAGATGCTTAGCTAATGGATTAATTTTATTCTTTCTTCTTTTTGAAGGAAGAGCAATTAGAATTACACCTCCGCTAACTATTTCAAAAAAAGAAATTAATAAGGGCTGTAAAATCTTACTGAAAATTCTAGACGAGCTCTCTTAGTTACAACATAATATTTTAAGATATTATTCCTTTATTCTTCAAAAAGTAAGTTGTCTAATAATTTTCTAACAGAAGTACTATTCCAATTAGCGGCTCCTATCTTTTCAACAACTATAAAACCTTTTTTATCTATGATATAAGTAGCAGGTATACTATTACTTGCAATTTCTTTTGGGATGGAACTTAACGGGTAATAACTTGGAATTGATAGGTTTTTTCTCTTTAAAAAAGCAGTAACTTTTTCTTGGTTTTCATTAGAAACAAATAAAAAAACTACCCGATCACCATAGGCATCATATATCTTTTGCATGCTTGGCATTTCTGCTATACAAGGAGGACACCATGTGGCCCAGAGATTCACAAAAATAACCTTTCCTTTAGCTTGTTGTAAAGTAGAAGTTGTATTGTTTGAATCTAATAGCTGCCAATCATAATTAGATAACAATACTTGATCTTCTTTATCGATGACCAAAGGACTAAACAATGCTACAATAGAATGAAGCCCTATTTGAATTGGCTTTCTGGTTTGAGGAATAATCATTAAAACAATAACAATTACAAAGAGTATATTGGAGATATGTGATTTTTTAAATGTCATATAATTCTAAAAAATACTTTACTAAAGTTAAACTTATTATTAGTAAGAGTGATGACTTCTTTTGATAAAAAAACTCCTAAATTTCTTCAGGAGTTTTATGTTATAAATACTTACTAAAACTTAAGCATTTTCTTTTTTAATTAAATTTAATGCAGAACCTTCATGATACCATTCTATTTGTCCGGTATTGTAAGTATGATTGGTTTCTATAAGATCCTTACTTCCATCTGCATGAACTGCTTCAAGCATTAATGATTTCCCTGGAGAAAACTCATGTAAGTCTACAAAATTAAAGGTATCGTCTTCCTGAATTAGGTCATAATCTGCTTCATTAGCAAATGTTAAGCCTAACATTCCTTGTTTTTTTAGATTAGTTTCATGAATTCTAGCAAAAGATTTAACAATCACTGCAACAACTCCTAGATGACGTGGCTGCATTGCTGCATGTTCTCTAGAAGAACCCTCTCCATAATTATGATCTCCAACAACTATAGAATGAACACCTGCCTTTTTGTATGCACGTTGAACATCTGGTACACCAGCAAATTCTCCGGTTAATTGGTTTTTTACAAAGTTAGTTTTCTTTCCAAAAGCATTAACAGCTCCAATTAAGGTATTGTTCGCAATATTATCTAAATGACCTCTAAAACGCAACCATGGACCTGCCATAGAAATATGATCTGTAGTACATTTACTAAATGCTTTTATTAATAATTTAGCTCCTTTAATTTCACTTCCAATAGGAGTAAATGGTGTTAATAATTGTAAACGTTCAGACTCGGTACTAACAACTACCTCTACATGACTGCCATCTTCTTCTGGTGCTAAATATCCATTGTCTTTTACCTCAAAACCTTTTGGTGGCAATTCCCAACCAGTAGGCTCATCAAACATTACCTCTTCTCCATTTGAGTTTATCAATGAATCTGTAAGCGGATTGAAGTCTAAACGACCTGCAATTGCAATAGCTGCTGTTAATTCTGGAGAGGCAACAAAAGCATGGGTGTTTGGGTTACCATCGGCTCTTTTGGCAAAATTTCTGTTAAAAGAATGAACAATGCTATTTTTTGGTGCATTTTTAGGATCACTGTACCTTGCCCATTGTCCAATACAAGGTCCGCAAGCATTTGTGAAAATTTTAGCATCTAATTTTTCAAAAATAGATAGAATTCCATCTCTTTCTGCAGTGTAGCGTACTTTTTCAGAACCAGGGTTAATACCAAGTTCAGCTTTCATTTCTAGATCTTTATCTAATGCTTGTTGTGCAATAGAAGATGCTCTAGACAAATCTTCGTATGATGAGTTTGTACATGAGCCTATTAAACCCCACTCTACTTGAAGTGGCCAATTATTAGATGTTGCTTTAGTATGCATGTTTTTACCAACCTCTGTAGATAAATCTGGAGTAAAAGGCCCGTTTAATAAAGGACCTAATTCTGATAAATTAATTTCTATAACTTGGTCAAAATAATTTTCTGGATCTGCATACACCTCAGGGTCTGCAGTAAGATATTCTTTTACATTATTTGCAGCATCTGCCACATCTGCTCTATCTGTAGCACGAAGATATCGTTCCATAGACTCATCATATCCAAAAGTAGATGTTGTTGCACCAATCTCTGCTCCCATATTACAAATTGTTCCTTTTCCTGTACATGACATTGCAGTAGCTCCTGGCCCAAAATATTCTACAATAGCTCCGGTACCTCCTTTTACTGTTAAAATTTGAGCAACTTTTAAGATGACATCTTTTGGTGCAGTCCATCCAGAGAGTTGCCCTGTTAACTTTACACCAATTAATTTAGGGAATTTTAATTCCCAAGCCATTCCTGCCATTACGTCTACCGCATCAGCACCACCAACACCTATAGCAATCATACCTAATCCTCCTGCATTTACAGTATGAGAATCTGTACCAATCATCATTCCTCCTGGAAATGCATAATTTTCTAAAACAACTTGATGTATAATTCCTGCACCTGGTTTCCAAAATCCTAAACCATATTTATTTGATACCGATTCTAAAAAGTTAAACACTTCACTACTTACAGTGTTTGCGTGTTTAAGGTCATTAGAGGCTCCTTCCTTAGCTTGAATTAAATGATCACAGTGAGTTGTAGTTGGAACTGCAACTTTAGTTTTACCTGCTTGCATAAATTGTAATAAAGCCATTTGAGCTGTGGCATCTTGCAAAGCAATTCTATCTGGAGCAAAATCTACATAATCTTTTCCTCTTGTAAATGCTTTGTTTGGATTGCCATCCCATAAGTGAGAATACAATATTTTCTCTGCAAGTGTTAAAGGTTTACCTGTTATTTCTCTAGCTGCATCAACACGATCAGAAATAGTGTTATAAACCTTTTTGATCATCTCTATATCAAAAGCCATATACGTATCTTATTTATTATTTTTTAGTAACGCAAAACTAAGGTTTTTGAATGATATTTAAAAAATAAACAATAGATAGCTTTCATTAATAAATAAATAAAAACTATTGCTAATTATATTAGATATAATGAAAGAAAAAAACACTTTCCTGTTTTTTCTTTGAAGATTTCATAAAAAAAATAAAAAAGCAGACCAATAAGCCGGATTCTGTTCCCTTAAAAAGGGTCTTATCATTTATCTAGTTCTAAAATTACTCTTAGAATCCATCTGCCTACCCCTTAGAATCGGGCGAGTTACCCTCAAACTCTAATGTACATGACATTGCACCGCATAGAGTTTACCTGGTTTCACTACAGCCGAACTGTACTTGCTTTCTGTTGCACTTGTCCTCAATTTACATCGGACGGATGTTATCCGCTATGCTACTCTTTGGTGTCCGGACTTTCCTCTTTTTTGTAAAACTTGATTAAAAGTTCTTATAACGAAATAAAAATATTTAGACTAGTTCATTAAAAAAGCGATAAGATAGATCTGCTTTAAGAGCTCAAAAGTACAATCTTTATTTATAAAAAAACCCACTCAACCTAAATTGAGTGGGAAAAAATTGCTATGAAAAAGAAATTTGTTGTTTAAGAAACAACAAAGTACAAATTTAGTTATTATTATTTATAATAACAAAAAGATTATACTAAATAATTTACGAAAACATATCCTTCACTTTCTCAAAAAAGGATTTATCAGATTTTTTTGGTGATGGAATAAAGTTCTCATTGTCCTTCATTTTTTCAAAAAACTGACGCTGTTCCTTGGTTAATTCTTGTGGTGTCCAAACATTAATATGAATTAAAAAGTCTCCAGTACCGTAGCGTTCAATGCTAGGTAGACCTTTACCTTTAAGTCGTAATATTTTACCTGATTGAGTACCTGACTCAATTTTAATTTTAACTTTTCCCGTAAGCGTTTCAATTTCTTTGCTTTCACCTAGAGCAGCCTCAGATAAATTTATATACAAATCAAAATGAACATTTGTTCCTTCTCTTTTTAATGTATCATGCTGAATTTCTTCTATTAACACTAATAAATCACCAGAAATTGAGTTTTTACCGGGTGCTTCATTCCCTTTTCCTCCTACTTTTAATTGAACTCCTTCTGTAACACCAGCCGGAATATTTATAGAAACAGTTTCTTCCTTTACAACCAATCCTTGTGCATCTGCACCATTGGGTTTACTTGAAATAATTTCACCAGATCCCTGGCAGGTACTACAAGTAGTAGCTGTTTGCATTCTACCCAGTATCGTATTGGTTACTCGCATCTGCTGCCCAGAACCATTACAAGTAGTACAGGTTTTATAAGAAACCCCATCTGCTTGAATTTTTCTTCGAACTTTTACTTTCTTCTCAACTCCTTTGGCTATTTCTTCTAAGGTTAGCTTTACACGAATTCGCATATTACTTCCCTTTACTCTTGCCTGACGCTGACCTCCACCGCCAAAACCACCAAAACCGCCACCAAAGCCGCCGCCGCCAAAAATATCTCCAAATTGACTAAAAATATCATCCATATTCATACCGCCACCACCAAAACCGCCGCCGCCTTGTGCACCTTCAAAGGCTGCATGACCATACTGATCATAGCGCGCTTTCTTATTGTCATCACTAAGAACTTCATAAGCTTCTGCTGCTTCTTTAAATTTACCTTCGGCTGAAGTATCTTCAGGGTTTTTATCAGGATGGTATTTAATAGCCATCTTACGATATCCCTTTTTTATTTCAGCTGCACTAGCAGATTTGCTAATTCCTAATGTGTCGTAATAATCTTGTTTTGCCATATTCTTTATTTGTAATTCCTAGAAAGGAATAGTAATCTGTTTTTTTTACATCTCAAAGTAAGAGAAATAATTTATGATTGTCCTATAACCACTTTAGGATAACGAATAATTTTATCTCCTAGCTTATAGCCTTTCTCAACAGCATCAATTACTTTTCCTTTTAATTTATCTGAAGGTGCAGGTATTTGCGTGATAGCTTCATGAATTTCGGCATCAAATACATCTCCTTTTTTAACTTCTATTTCAGTTAAACCTTTAAGAGTTAACGTATTTTTAAACTTGTCATTAATTAATTGCATCCCTTTTAAAAGCTCTTTGTCTTTCACTTTTTTTATTTCAGTTAAGCCTCTGTCAAAATCATCCATGATTGGCAGTAAAGATGTCATAAGTTCTTGACTGGCAGTTTTAAATAATTCTATTCGTTCTTTAGAAGTTCTTTTTTTATAATTTTCAAACTCGGCAAACAGGCGTAAATATTTATCTTTTTCTTGCTGAATTAATTCCTCAGCAGTTGGTTCTTCTACAACAACTTCCTGATTTTCTTCAACTTGAGGCTCTTGTTTGGTGTTTTTTATTTCTTCTTCTTGTGTGTTTTCTTTATTACTCATTTTATAATATTGTTAAAATGTTTACATTTTATTCTCAATAATTTTGCCAATAAAAAAATAGTGTCAAACTGACACTATTTGTAGTAAAAGATCCAAATTAGCAAATACTAATCTTCTATTCTTTCTATTTTTGCTCCCAAAGATCGCAAACGATTTTCAATATCTTCATATCCTCTATCTATCTGCTCTATATTATTAATAATGCTTGTTCCTTTCGCTGACAGAGCTGCTATTAATAAAGATATTCCAGCTCTAATATCTGGAGAGGTCATCTTAGTTGCCTTTAATTGAGATTGACGGTTATGACCAATAACTGTTGCTCTGTGCGGATCACATAAAATAACTTTGGCTCCCATATCTATAAGCTTGTCTACAAAGAACAAACGACTTTCAAACATTTTTTGATGTATTAGAACGGTTCCTTTTGCTTGGGTTGCTATTACTAAAACAATACTTAATAGATCTGGAGTAAACCCTGGCCAAGGTGCATCTGAAACTGTTAAAACAGAGCCATCTATATAGTTTTGTATTTCATAACTTTCTTGAAAAGGAATATAAATATCATCACCTTTTTTTTCTAACTGAATGCCTAGTTTTCTGAAAACAGTTGGAATCTGACCTAGGTTTTCCCAACTAACATCTTTTATAGTTAGCTCAGATTGTGTCATCGCAGCCACGCCTATCCAACTACCAATCTCAATCATATCTGGTAGTACTCTGTGAGTGCATCCTCCTAGAGAAGTTACTCCTTCTATTACCAACAAATTAGAACCTACACCACTAATATTGGCACCCATGCTATTTAGCATCTTAGATAATTGCTGAATATAGGGTTCACAGGCTGCGTTGTATATTTTGGTGGTTCCTTTGGCTAATACTGACGCCATAATAATATTTGCAGTTCCTGTAACAGACGCTTCGTCTAGTAACATTTCTGTTCCTATTAATCCATCAGGGGCTTCAACTCCGTAAAAATAATCTTCTCTGTTATATCTAAAGGTAGCTCCTAAACGAATAAAACCTTCAAAATGAGTATCTAATCTTCTTCTTCCAATTTTATCACCTCCTGGTCTAGGAATATATCCTTTTCCAAAACGTGCCAATAATGGACCAACAATCATAATAGAGCCTCGTAAAGAACTTCCATCTCTTTTAAACTCTGGAGATTCTAAATACTCTAAACGTATCTTATCTGCTTGAAAAGTATATGAATTTTTATCGAGTTTATTTATTTTAACTCCAAGTTCCCCAAGAATAAATATTAATTTATTAATATCTATAATATCAGGAATATTATGGATGGTCACTTTTTCTGGAGTTAATAAAACGGCACATAAGATCTGAAGTGCTTCATTTTTTGCTCCTTGTGGTGTAATGGTTCCATTTAATTTATGCCCACCTTCTATCTTAAACGAAGCCATCTTATCTTTTTCTATTTTTGTGTTGGAAATTTTTACCTTTATTATTCTTGTGATTTGAACTACTTTGTCCTTGAGAATTTCTTTTTCTTAGTAAGTTTTTACTTTCAGACAGTACTTCTTCAGAATTTCTAATGTCTATTTTACCGTAAGAGAGTTCAAATAAATGAGAGAAAATAACATCATCTTCTACAGTATCTTTGTTCCAATTTAAGAAACATTTTTTCATATGATTAGCAATAGAATATACCAATGCTTCTTTCATGTCTCCTTCTTCCCACGTTAATGCCAAATCTATCATGATCTGAATATTGTTTCCGTAAAAACGATATTTATTTGCAGATTTTGGATACGCCAGTGAGGTTGGTTTCTCTTGAAGCTCTTCTTTTGAAGGTCTCGGGTAAGGAGATTCTGCATCTAGTTTAAAATCAGACATAATATATAACTGATCCCAAAGCTTGTGCTTAAAATCTGGCACATCTCTTAAATGAGGCTGTAAGTTTCCCATTACATCTATAATGGCCAATGCCATAGTATTGCGTTCTTCTTTTGTTTCTAGGGCGATACAGTGGTCAACTAATTTTTGAATATGTCTTCCATATTCTGGGATAATTAAATGAGGTCTTTCTGCATTGTATTCTAAATCGTAGTCTATCATATCATTTGAAGTATTGTAATCTAAGTATTCTGCAAATTAAGTATTTATTTTTGGTTTGACTTCAAAAATCATTAACCAATCACCTTCAATTTAGCAAATTGAAGCAATAGTTTCTTCTTTCCTACAGTACCAAACTGAATTTCTGCTTTTTTATTGGCTCCAGTGCCTTCTAAGTTTAACACTTCTCCTCTACCAAAACGATTGTGTTCTATAATATTACCAACCACAATTTTATCATCAAATAAATTTGCTTTTGGTTGTGTATGTGAAACTTTCTTTAAGTTTTTAGAAGGTGTAAAAATAACTTTATTTTCTTGTTCTTTTTCTATTTTTCTACGTTGAATAGGTTTTTGAAATCTAATTTTCTTGGGTGCATCACCAAAAATATCCTCATTTATAAATCTATTGGTAGCAGACTCTACTCTTTTTGGTGTAATATATTCTAAGAATTGCTCGTCTATTTCTTCTAAAAATCTACTGGGCTCACAATCTATTAGTTTACCCCATCTATATCTAGTTTTTGTATAGGTTAAATAGGCTACTTTTTCTGCTCTTGTAAGCGCTACATAAAACAACCTTCGTTCTTCTTCTAGTTCAGACCTGGTATTCATACTCATGGCAGAAGGAAATAGGTTTTCTTCTAAACCAACTATATACACATACGGATATTCTAAACCTTTAGATTGATGAATGCTCATTAAAGATACTTTAGGTTTGTCATCATTTTTATCTGAATCTAGATCGGTTGCCAACGCAACTTCTTCTAAAAACACAGGCAATGAAGCTTCTTCACCAGTTTCAATTTTATCTGTAATAAAATCTTTTACACCGTTTAATAATTCTTGAACATTTTCTACCTTACTTACAGCTTCTGGAGTTCCTTCCTTTTCTAAGTCTTTAATAAGTTGTGTTTGCTTAATTACCAACTCGGTAATTTCAAAAGCATTCATTTTCTGAGCGTCTATCTGCAAACGAAGTACCATATTTAAGAAATTCTGAAGTTTAGTTTTTGTTCCAGAATTTAATTTTAAATCTATTTTATCTAAGTGTTTTAATACCTCAAAAATAGATTTCTTGTAATGATTTGCCGCTATGGTTAGCTTGTCTATGGTTGTAGCTCCAATACCTCTTGCAGGATAATTAATAATTCTTTTTAAAGCTTCTTCATCATTGGGGTTAATTAACATTCTTAAATAAGACAGTAAATCTTTAATTTCTTTTCTACCATAAAAAGAAATTCCTCCGTAAATTTTATAGTCAATGCTCTTTTTTCTCAGAGCATCTTCCATGGCTCTAGATTGAGAATTAGTTCTGTACAATACAGCAAACTCATTATTATGCAGTTGTGAATTCATTTTATGATCAAAGATAGATTGGGCTACAAAACGCCCCTCTTCTCCATCTGAAATGGTACACATCACTTTAATTTGTTCACCAGCAGGATTAGATGTCCAAACTTCTTTATCTAATTTGGTCTTGTTTTTTTCAATAACAGAATTTGCCGCATTTACAATATTTTGTGTAGAACGATAATTCTGCTCTAACTTAAACATTTTTGTGTCTGGATAGTCTTTTTGAAAGCTTAAGATATTCTGAATATTGGCACCTCTAAAACTATAAATACTCTGAGAATCGTCACCTACCACACAAATGTTCTGAAAACGATCTGCTAAGGCTTTTACAATAATATATTGCGAGTGGTTGGTATCTTGGTACTCATCTACCATAATGTATCTAAACCTGTCTTGGTATTTTGCTAAAGATTCTGGAAAACGAGCCAATAATTCATTGGTTCTAAGCAGTAAATCATCAAAATCCATAGCGCCAGACTTAAAACAACGCTCTACGTATTCTCTGTAAACATCACCTACTTTTGGTCTGCTAGCCATTAAATCTGCTTCTTGCAAATCTGAATTATTAAAATAGGCACGAACAGTTATTAAACTATTTTTAAAAGAAGAGATTCTATTGAGAATCTGTTTTGATTTGTATCGCTCTTTATCTAGTCCCATCTCTTTGATAATGGAGCCTATTAGACGAACAGAATCTTGAGTATCGTAAATGGTAAAATTAGAAGGATATCCTAATTTATCTGCTTCAGAACGCAAGATTCTCGCAAATACAGAGTGAAAGGTTCCCATCCATAAATTCTTAGATTCACTTGGGCCAACAACTGCAGCAATACGCTCTTTCATTTCGCGGGCAGCTTTGTTAGTAAATGTAAGTGACAAAATATTAAAAGCATCTACTCCTTGCTGCATTAAATGAGCTATCCTATAGGTAAGCACACGTGTTTTGCCAGAACCAGCACCTGCAATGATAATCATAGGACCGTTTTTCTGTAAAACTGCTTCTTTTTGAGCCGGATTTAAGGAATCTAAATAGTTTGCCAAAGTAAGTATTAGTATTTATCAAAAATACCATTCTAAGAGGAGTATGACAAGAAAATTTGTTGTGAATTTTTTAGTATTTTTGATTTAATATTCTATGTTTAAAAAATCCCCACTATGAAAATTTTATACAGTAAAAAACAGCGAAAGTATCACTTTTTTTATGCTTTATTTTGGTTATTGCTAGGTATAACAGGTCTCTTTTTTAGTGAAAGAAAGCTTTCTTTAATTTATTTGCTACATATATTCTTGTCAATAAGTTATTTTTATAAATACTTAAAAGGCACCAACTACTTAATCACAGAAAAAGGTGTGCTTAAACAAAATTATATTTTTGGTAAAAAAATGGATTTATCTGATATTAAATCTATTAAACATTTTGCTGGAGAATATATTTTAAGAACCTATAAAAGAAAGATGACGATTAATATAAGTTGGGTTGATCAAAGCTCACTTTTAGATTTAAAAGATGAGTTAAAAAAATTAGATGTAAAATGTATTTAAATTCTTTTGAGAAATAGCTCTATTAAACTTAGATAAAACATTATTCATCTTCTTTATCCTAATTTAAATTAAAATTTTTTATTGCTATTTAATAGCCTCTAATTTAGACTTCATCAATTTAATTTTATCATCATAACCAACATTGCTTTTATATACTAATTTGAAATACCTTTTTTTTAAGGATATATTCAATGAATATTTATTGTTTACGGTTTTATAATTAAGTTTATTTTTCTTTGTAATAGGAAAATCTGAAATATTCTCTTTTAATATTTGAAAAATAGATTCAAATTGCTCTTCATTTACCGTTCTTGAATAAACGGTTTCATATTTTGAAGAAGTTATAGAAGTTGAAGAAATCTCTTTGATTGAACTACACCCTATGAAAACTATTAATAAACTAATTGTTGTAATTTTTGATATCATACTATTTGAATATTTGATTGTTTCTTTACGCTTATTAAAACACTTCCAGAGAAAGAAGTGTTTTATTTTTACTAATATATAGATCGTACTTACTTTAAATTCTTTGCAAAGAATCCAATCATAGCTTTATACAATTCTATTCTGTTGACTTCTTTAGCAAAACCATGACCTTCATCGTATTTTACCATATAAGGAACATCTATTCCTTTAGTACGTAAAGCTTCTACTATTTGATCTGACTCATCGATGTTTACTCTTGGATCATTTGCGCCTTGAACCACAAATAAAGGCTTCTTTATTTTATCAATATGATTGATTGGAGACACTTCTTCCATAATTGCTTTTTGAGCTGGATCTTCTTCATCATACCAAAACGTTTTTATCATTTTTAAATAAGGCTTCCAATAGGCAGGCATAGAATTCATAAATGTAAATAAATTAGCAACCCCTACATAATCCACTCCACAAGCATATAAATCTGGTGTTTTGGTCATGCCTCTTAATACGGCATAACCACCATGACTTGCACCATATATCGCTACTTTGTTTTTATCTACATACCCTTCGTTAATAACATATTGTAATCCGTCTTCTACATCATCCATACATTTTCTACCAATTTGACCATAACCCGATTCCATAAATTCTTTACCGTAACCTCCAGATATTCTAAAATTTACTTGTAAAGTAGCATATCCTCTACTGGCAAATAATTGTGCTTCAGGATTAAACCCCCAATTATCCCTCACACCTTGTGGCCCTCCATGAGGATTAACAATAACTGGTACTTTATTTCCTTTTTTGTAATTGGTTGGTAAGGTTAAATAGCCATGAATGGTTTTTCCATCTCTACTTTGAAAACTGATAGGCTTCATCTCTGCCATATCTTCTTCTTTAAGCTGTGGCATTAAATCATATAATAATTTAAAGGCATTTGTGGCAACATCGTAGGTATAATACTTTCCGTATAACTTATCGCTACCAACTACAATTAAATATTTAGATTCATCATCCGTATAATCCGCTATTCCATATTCGTAATTAGGAAATTGCTTCGTTATTTTTTTGTGCAATTTTTTATAGTACTTACTCTGCGGAAAGATTTCCTTTTTTTCGCCGTTATAAGAAAAATAGTCTAATTCGAAACCTCTTTTTCTAGAAAGCGATACACCACTAACATCATATTGATCATTAGAGAAAACGGTTTCTAGCACTTTATTTTCTTTTAAATCGTAAAGCTGAATGACGGATTTATCTGTATCCAAATTAGAAATAACATAAGCTTCGTGTGGATTATTAGATGCATAATTAAATTTCGCAATACCAAAACCTTCTTTCCAGTTTAAATCTTTAATAATATCGTACGTTTTTCCTCCGTCTTTAGTATAAAATAATTGCGAATTAATACCGTCTTTTAATTTTGTATATGCTCTTAAATTACCATCTTTATCAAAATTATACCCAGCAATTGGATTTTTAGGATCGTCATTAGTAAACAGTTTTTTAATTTCACCGGTTTCAATATTTAATTTATAAGGTTCATTAATTTGAGGATTCTCCTTGTTCATAGACACAATAACATGATGAGGATCTTCTTTCAGAAAAGCCGAAATACTTACTTTTACACCCTCATAAGGGGTTAACTCTTTATCATCTGTTCCGTCTATTTTTACAGAAAAAAGATGAAAATCTTCATTACCACCTTTATCCATAACATATAAAAGGCGGTCTTTATTTGCCCAACCATAACCACGAATCAGTTCTTCTTTTTCTTCGATGACTAGCGTAACTTTTCCTGTCTTAATATCTTTTACATACACATGGTTCTTTAAGTTTGCATCCTTTTCTCTATAAGACATATAGGTACCATCTGGAGAAAGATTAAAAGAACTAGAGTTAGGTTTCGCAAAATAATCTTTTACAGAATAGGTATTATTACTTGTATCTTTTGCTGCTAATTCTTTAAATACATCTTCATTTGAAGGAAGTGCTGTATTACCTGGCAATTTGTTTTCTACCTTAGATAATACCAAAGGGAATTCTTGACCTCCTTGGGAAAATGTACCTTCCATAGTGTCTCCTTTTAGTGTTCCTTTGTATTGCATACCAGCTTGAGACAAACCAAAAGTTACGTTTTTACCTTCTACCTCTATTTTATCTAATGGAATACCAAATGCATTTTGCATAGGGCTATCCATGGTACAAGCATACGTACCATTGTCTTCTGTAATATTAAATTTTAAAGGTATCTCTGTGCCTTGCACTGATAATTTACCTTCCCATGTGCCTGTTTGGGCTTGAATAAAACAACTGGCTGTGACCATCATAATAATGAGTAATTTCTTCATTTTAATATATTTATAAATTTCTATTGGCTAAATTAAAGCGTTGTATGTAATTTTCAATTACACAAAAGAGTAGTAGTTTTAAGAAATTTGTATATTTGAAAAAAAAATATGAAACCTCCCAAAATAGAAGATTTTTTTTCTTTTAGAAATATTCTTAATACTATTTCGGAAGAAGATCAAAAACAAGCCATTAATTATTTACAATCAATAGACGCTTTTGCTAGAACTACCTATAAAAGTTTATATGTTATAGATTATAAAGACAAGGGATTTGATTATGTTTCTGATAACCCTTTATTTTTATGTGGAAATACCGCAGATCAAGTAAAGGAAATGGGCTATGCTTTTTATTTTAAACATGTAATAGCATCTGACTTACAACTTCTCCTTAAAATAAATACAGTTGGCTTTGAGTTTTATGACAGGGTCCCAGTTGAAGACAGAAAAGATTATACCATATCTTATGATTTTCATTTAATAAATAAAAAAGGTGAAAAAACTCTAATTAATCATAAAATGACTCCCCTATTTTTAACAAAAGAAGGAAAACTATGGAAAGCGATGGCTATTATTTCTCTTTCTTCTGAAAAAGAATCAGGAAATATTAACGTTTATAAAAGGGGAGATAATAAAGTTTTTAAATATGATTTAGATGGCGAATTCTGGAAAGAATCAGACCTTATAAAATTAACAAGTAGAGAAGTAGAAATCTTACAATATTCTACAAGAGGTTATACTATAAATGAAGTAGCAAACGCCATATTTGTTTCACCTGATACTGTAAAGTTTCACAGAAAGAAATTATTTGAAAAATTGGAGGTAACTAATATTTCTGAGGCCATTACCTATGCTACAAATAATAAATTGATTTAATTAATCATTCATAATTGTTGAGAGATAAAATTCGGGAAATTGTTTTATCTTATTATTGGTAGCTATGTTAAATAGTAAATGTGTACACATAGCTGCAACCATGTATGATGCTACAGATAATTGTGGTGGAGGTAGTACCTTTTTTTCTTCTAAATATTTTTCCATAGCCACATCAATCCAATCATGGGGTATTCTCCAAAAATTTTAAATAACTAAAAGCATATTCTACCATTTTAATCTCATTAAACTTTTCATTGGGTTTCTCTATAGATTTTAAAGACAAACCATTGGGGGTAATTACAGTTAATAAACCTCCCCAACCTAAATTATAAGAATGAAGAACAGGAATATTTTTTCTTTGGCAAACCTCATCAAAAAACAATGGAATATCATAAGAAAAATCTAGTGCATTAATTGCAACTTTATGACCATTAATATAACTTTCTACAATTTCTTTAGTGAGAAAGCAATTGTATATGGTTATGTTTGCTTCTTTATTGATAGATAATAATCTTTATGCCTATAAATTCTTAACACAATATTTCTATTTCATTATTTAAAAAAAATCGATTCTTGTTTATATGTAGTGGGTTGTTAATTACTGTTCATTTTTTATTGATGAAAAAATCAAACTACCCTATTGTTAGGTTGGAAAACCAAGGTTTCAAATAATTTTGTAAAAAATTTTAAACTTGAGTTTTAAATAATAAACTCCTCGTTTATAAAATCATAGAAACTCTTATTTTATTACATACTAAATGTAATAAAGTTGAAAAAAAAATTAGAATAATAGTTAAAAAACACCTTAATTTTTTTAAATAATATCCTCCTACTTTTTGTCTAGTGAATTCAAATCTTCTATTTTTGGTTTATGGAAGAAACTATTTTAGAAGGTATTGGATATGCAATTCCCGCACTAGTTACTGGAGCAGTGGCATATTTTGTGATGAGCGGTTTAAGAAACCAAGAAACCAATGAAAAAAAACTAGATCTTTTAGCACAAAAAAAAAGAGAATCATTGCCCATCCGTTTGCAAGCTTATGAACGTATGTTGGTGTTTTGTGAACGAATTAACCCTGTTAAAATGTTGGTTCGTATAAAGCCAATAGGTGATTCTTCTGAGGCTTATTTGCAATTATTACTAGCTAGTATAGAACAAGAGTTTCAACACAATATGGTGCAACAATTGTATATATCAGATGAGTGCTGGAATGTGGTTATTGCCTCAAAAGCAGCCGTAATTAATAAACTGAAGCTAGTATCTACTTCTTCAACTTTGGCCAATGAATTCCGCGAACAGATATTATTAGAGTATGCTAAAAAAGCACCACAGACAGATACAGCCGTTGCTTTCTTAAAAAATGAAGTCAAGAAAATTATTTAAAAGGTATCATTCCTATCATCAATAGGAATGATACTTATTTAAATTGCTATATACAGTTGTGCCACTCAAAATAAATAGTGGTTTTCTTCTGCTTTTTAGAAAATTTAAAATTGAATTCGTATTCCCATTTTAAAATTTCTACCTCTAGTATTAAAGCCTATTGTTTCTTCATAGTCTTCATTTAATAAGTTTGTAATAGAACCAAAAAGTAACACTTTACCTTCTAGAACCTTATAATTGACATTCATATCTAATAGGCTATAACTCGGTAAAATAACATCTTTCCCAGCTTCTCCAAAGCTTCCAAAAGCGTCAAATAAAGACCTTTCCCCTACATTTTTAAACATAGTAGAAATCGCTAAATTTTTAATAGGATTTGCCACAAAACTAGCTGTTAGTTTATTTTTGGGAATATAATCTATATCACTTGTTTTATCTACAAAAGCATAACCAACTGTAGTTGTTAGTTCTTTAGAAATAGTAAAAGTTACATCAGCTTCAATACCAGAAACATCTATAGTTTCAAGAGCATTTGCATAGATTCCATATGGTGGTGTCGGTAAATTCAGAAAAATAACTTTGTTTTCTTCTACTCTGTTATAATAGACAGCACTAAGACCCCATTGTTGCCCTAGCTTACTTTCAAATCCAAATTCAAAAGTTCTATTGGTTTCTGGAGCTAGGTTAGTGGATCCATAATCAGAAAATAATTGATATAAACTTGGTGCAATAAATGCTGTACTGTAAGATGAGATTAATTTTAGATTAATCTCTTCTTTTTTTACAATTCCAAAAGCAAGATTTGTGTCATAAACAAAGTTGTTTCCATAATTACTATGGATGTTTAAACGACCACCTGCATTAATACTTAGTCCGAAATCTGTAATATAAACAGCAGACACATACGGATCTACAACATTAAAATTCGCCAAGTCTGGATCTATATTTCCAAAATCAGAAATGGATTCGTTTTCATGTTTTTGATAGTTAATTCCTGTAATTAATTGAAAATTCTTAGTGAATTCATATTTATTAACCAAGTCTAAATTGACACTAGTCCCTTTATAAACAAAGACATTGGTTCCTCCTGAAAATGAATTAAAACTTTCAAAGCTTCTATCTAAAGAATTGATAGATGCATTTAGAAATACTTCCCCTTTTTTATATTTTAACTGAGGTCTAATGCCTATTCTAAATTGCTCTTGATTTCCTAGATTTATATCAGAATCATTAAAAGCTCCAGCATCAAAAGTATAATCAAATGTATCAAAGTTTAGAAAAGTTTCAATTCTAAATTGCGTATTGAATTCGTATCCTAACTTTAAAAAACCATTGTTACTAGTATACGTATCCTCTTCAAATGGTATCGTTAGAGTACTCTTAGCAGAAGAAAAACCACTAGTTCCAGTTATATTAAAAAATGCATTGTACTTAAATTTATCAAGCGTTCCATTAATGGAAATGTTCTGATTTTTATCATTTAAACTTGAAGTGCTATTTTTAGAAGTTGAATTGGTTCCAAGACTTACCTCATAGACACCAGAAACAGTATTTTCAGAAGCTTTCTTAAGGATAATGTTAATAACACCAGTACCTGCTCCTGAACCGTATAATGTGCTTGAAGCGCCTTTTAAAACCTCAATAGATTCAATTTGATTAAGAGAAAGTAATCGAAGATCATATGATTGTTCAATACCTGTTGGATCCGACAACGGAACTCCATCAATTAAAACCAATGCCTGTCTGCTTCTTCCTCCTCGTATATAAGTACTTCGTGGTTCTCCAGGATTAGAGTTGACACCTCTAATTTCTACCCCAAGAACATTGCTTAAAAGTTCAATAACAGATTTACCGGCATTTCTTTGGATATCTTTTTGACTGATTTTGTAGATTACTTTTCCAGTATTCTCCTTTTTCAATTCAAATTTCGTAGCCGAAATAACAATTTCTTCTAGTTGTTCTGCCTTTTTTTCTTGTGTTGTTTTTTCTTGAGATAAGACGTTAGTGCTTAATAGGCATAAAGCCAGAGCACCAATGATTACACATTGTTTATTCATTTTTTATGATTTAATTTTTTACAAATAAATCAGGTAAAATTTTGGCACAAAAATGCTAATAATAGTACACAAACCTTTATCCCGAAAGTTTTTAACTCGTAATTTTCGGCAGGTCTCCTGACTTGTATTTTGTTATGAGCCTTCCCAACCTTATCAAATAAATTTTGATAAATTATCAGTGGCTTAAAGCATAACATCTCATAGTTGATGAGGTCCTGAATTTCACTCAGGAAATACTTACAGTTGCGGGAACAGTTTCGGATTTACACCGAATTCCCTTTTAATTTGCTATCAACGAGGTTGACAGCAAAACCGAAAATCTGTGCAAATTTAGCGTATATTTTTAATTGACAAATCTTTTTAAAAAGTATTTTTGTAATCTTGTACTACTCAATTTAATATGAATGAAAATACGATTACTGTACATTTCTATTGCTGTTGCTTTTTTAACTTTATATAATTCTTGTAAAAAAGAGACATCTATAAACTTAACTAACGGTCTGCGTAAGAATTCAAATAAAATAACCTATGCAAAAGGTTTTGATATTCAGTATTTTACCACTTATAAAAAACTAATTATTAAAAAGCCATATCCGGATGCTTCAAAAAATTTAGAATTTATTTTAACTTCGTCACCTTCAGTAATAGAGGGTACATTGACTCTAAATACTATTCAAGTTCCTGTTAAAAATATTGTAGTAACCTCTACTACGCATATTCCAATGTTAGAATTATTAGGAGTAGAAAAAAGTTTGGTTGGTTTTCAAGACACTAACTATATTTCTTCTGAGAAAACACGTAAAAGAATAGATAGTGGCTTTGTTAGAGAACTAGGAAATGAAGCTGCTATGAATACTGAAGTCCTTTTTGAGTTACAGCCAGATGTTGTAATTGGTTTTGCCATGAATTCTGTAAACAAAACCTATAATTTAATTGAAAAACATGGTATACCTGTAATTATTAATGGTGATTGGCTAGAAGAAACTCCGCTTGGAAGAGCAGAATGGATTAAGTTTTTTGGAGTACTATTTGATAAAGAAAAAGAAGCCGATAGCCTTTTTAGAAAAATAGAGCAGGAATACCTAGCAGCTATAGCCATCGCTAAAAAAGTAAGAAATAAACCCTCTATTCTTTCTGGAGCTATTATGAGAAATGATATTTGGAGTTTACCTGCGGGAGAAAGTTTTGTCGCCCAATTTTTAGAAGATGCCAATGTAAATTATTTATGGAAAGATTCTAAGGGAAAAGGAAGTTTACAATTAAGCTTTGAAAGTGTCTTAGACAAAGCTCAGAAAGCAGATTATTGGATTGCTCCTGGATATTTTTCTAGCAAGGCTCAACTTATTGAAAACAATCCTCATTATAAAAACTTTACTGCTTTTAAAACGAATAATATTTATACGGCTTCCACTAAAAAAGGGGCGACAGGCGGTATTATTTATTACGAGTTAGGACCAACTAGACCCGATTTAATTTTAAAAGATCTTATTAAGATTACAAATCCTACTCTATTACCAAACTATAAGCTTAGCTTCTTTGAACAAATGAAATAGGAACTTTTATGCTTTTTTTTCTAAAGTTCTTTCTCTTAAATATAAATAAAAAGGAAAAGAAAAGGCCACAGCAATTAAAAAAGTGAGCGGAATGATTACCCACCAAGCCTTTATTTTTAATTTTCTAGCATCTGGTATAAACCAGACAAAAAACGTGAGTACTACAACACTTAAGTCTGCACCAAAAGATTTGCCTGCAAAATTAGATTGAGCTAATTCAAAGAAATGAACAAGCGAAGCATCTTCATAACTCATAAAATACTGAATATTGTAAAACCAGGTATAACATATTCCAATAATGGAAATAAAAAGAAAGATGTATGAGCGTTTCATTTATTTTTATATTAATTAATAATTAGAATTAAAGCTACTATAATTAATGGCTTTCAAAAGAAAACTTACTAGCGTTAAAATAGTGTAATTTGTCCGTCTTCACTTTTATTTTCATCTTCTTTTGAAGGTGTATTTTCATCGTCAGTTTCTTGTATTATTTCTGAATGCTTAATTACTTCTTCCTCTACAACTTCTACCTCCTCTACTTCTGGCTCTTCTGGCTCCTCATAGGGTAATGATGCTAATAAATTAACTTGCTTAATTTTATCTGCTGTTAATTGATTGCCTTGTGCCTTAATCCCTTTAATCGCAATAAATTCTTCAAAATTAACTTCCTTATTCTCTAAAGAACGCTTAGAAAAAACAACTTCAGCCATAGGTCTATAATCAACTACAATAATCTCTAATTGAGATTTTGAATGATCGGAAATAAAAACCTCTTCTTTGTCTTCAGTTTCAATCAGAAAACGCTTAATATAATAGCGCTCTTTTTCTCCATCATAATAGAGAACAGCAATTGGCTTATTGGGCTTCCATTTTTCTAAGACAATCATATCGTCTTCAAAATGCATTTGCAAGTCTGGTGTTACTGCTTTAATTTTTCCAGATTGATTGGCTATTAAAATCTTATCTTCAGCTCTAAACTCTCCTAATAATTCTCCTCTTGCATCTACATTTAATTTCTGTACAGCATCATCAAACCAAATTTTACGAGGTTTTAGTGTAGAAACTCCAGACGATTTAAACTCTACCTTACGAATTGCAAATTTAGTAATGGTATTTCCTCTAACACCTCTTCCCTTTACTGCTAAATCAGAAAAATCTATGTCCCATTTTAACTTTTTTATACTCCCAACTGCACGTAACAAAACAGTAACAGCTTCTGCTTCACCATTAGGGTTTGCTGTAAAATAATGAACAATAGAATTAGACTTTCCTGTAGTTAAATCATACTCTTTATCTCTGGTAACTCCAGTAACAGCAAAACGTTTCATAAAACTTGCACCACTCTTACCGTCTCTATACATCATATTGTATATTGTACGAGTATCTTTCTTCTTAAAAATGGCAATATGAATGATATCTTTTCCTACAAATGTTTTAGAGGCTACTTTAGACACAATCATTTTACCATCTTTTCTAAAAACAATAATATCATCTATGTCTGAACAATCTGTAATGTATTCATCTTTACGTAATGATGTACCAATAAAACCTTCTTCTCTATTTACATATAGTTTTGTGTTTCTAATTACAACTTTAGTCGCTACAATATCATGGAAACTTCTAATTTCTGTTTTACGCTCTTTACCTTTTCCGTACGTGCTTTTTAATCGTTTAAAATAGTCTATTGCAAAGGTAATTAGGTTTTCTAAATATTCTTTTACTTGTGCTATTTTGTCTTCTAAGCCTTCTATAAACTGAGTTGCTTTATCAAGATCAAACTTAGAAATCTTTTTAATTCTAATCTCTGTTAAACGAACAATATCTTCTTCGGTAATAGCTCTTTTTAGGTGTTTAATATGAGGTTGTAACCCTATATCAATGGCTTTTATAACACCCTTCCATGTTTCTTGTTCTTCTATATCTCGATAGATTCTATTTTCAATAAAAATTCTTTCTAAAGAAGCAAAATGCCATTGTTCTTCTAATTCATACAATTGAATTTCTAATTCTCTTTTTAAAAGATGTATGGTATAATCTGTAGATGTTTTAAGCATTTCTGTGACTCCAATAAAACGCGGCTTATTATCATCTATAATACAGCACAAAGGAGAAATAGAGTTTTCACAGTTTGTAAATGCAAACAAGGCATCTATGGTTTTATCTGGAGAAATATTTGGTGGTAAATGCACTAATATTTCTACATTAGCAGCAGTATTATCTTCAATTTTTTTGATTTTTATTTTCCCTTTTTCATTGGCTTTAACAATACTATCTATTAGAGTTGAAGTAGTGGTTCCAAAAGGAATTTCAGTAATAACCAAGGTTTTTTTATCTAGTTGAGAAATCTTAGCTCGTACACGAACTTTACCACCTCTTTTTCCATCATTATAATTAGAAAAATCTGCTATTCCACCAGTTAAAAAATCTGGAAGTATAGAAAAGCTTCTACCTTTTAAGTATTTAATAGAGGCATCTATTAGCTCTATAAAATTATGAGGTAGTATTTTAGTAGACAGTCCAACAGCAATACCTTCTGCTCCTTGAGCTAGCAATAATGGAAATTTTACAGGAAGGTTAACGGGTTCTTTTTTACGACCATCATAGGAAGCTTGCCATTCAGTAGTTTTTGGATTAAAAACAACATCTAGGGCAAATTTAGATAAACGAGCTTCTATGTAACGTGAGGCTGCTGCACGGTCTCCAGTTAGGGTATTTCCCCAGTTACCTTGCATATCAATTAATAATTCTTTTTGACCTAATTGTACCATTGCATCTGCAATGGAGGCATCTCCGTGAGGATGATACTGCATGGTATGACCTACAATATTTGCAACTTTATTATAACGACCATCATCTAAGTCTTTCATAGAATGCATGATACGTCTCTGCACAGGTTTAAACCCATCATTAATTCCAGGAACTGCTCTTTCTAAAATTACATAGGAAGCATATTCCAAGAACCAATCTTTATACATTCCTGTAACCCTAGTAATGGTTTCAGTAGTTTCAACCACCTCTGATTGATCCTCTGACTGATTATCTGAAGGATTATCTAAAGAGTTCTCTAATGCTTCTTTGTCTTCTTCGTGGTCGTTAATTTCTTCGCTCATCTTTTATACTTCCTCAACGATATCTAATTCAACTTTCAAATTTTCTATAATAAACTTCTGTCTATCGGGTGTGTTTTTCCCCATATAAAACTGCAACATTTGATCAATAGACATTTCTTTGTCTAACATTACTGGGTCTAAACGAATATCATCACCTATAAAATGTACAAACTCATTTGGTGAAATCTCACCCAATCCTTTAAACCTAGTAATCTCTGGTTTTCCTTTAAGTTTTTCTATGGCTTCTCTTTTTTCTTCTTCTGAATAACAGTAAAAAGTTTGCTTTTTATTTCTTACTCTAAACAATGGCGTATCTAAAATATACAAATGCCCTTCTTTAATTAATTCTGGGAAAAACTGCAAAAAGAAAGTAATCAAGAGCAATCTAATATGCATGCCATCAACATCGGCATCTGTTGCAATAACAATATTATTATATCGCAAATCTTCTAAGCCGTCTTCAATATTTAAGGCTGCTTGCAATAAATTAAATTCTTCATTTTCATAGACAATCTTTTTAGATAATCCGTAAGAATTTAAAGGCTTCCCTTTTAAACTAAATACCGCCTGAGTATTTACATTCCTAGATTTTGTAATAGATCCGGAGGCAGAATCTCCCTCTGTTATAAATAAGGTTGTTTCTAAATGAGTTTCTTTTTTAATGTCTCCTAAATGAACTCTACAATCACGTAATTTCTTATTGTGTAAACTTGCTTTTTTTGCTCTATCTCTAGCTAATTTTCGAATACCTGATAATTCTTTTCGCTCTTTCTCTGCTTGTTGAATTTTTTTCTGAATACTTTCAGCTACAACTGAATTTTTATGTAAATAATTATCTAACTGTGTTTTCAGAAAATCATTGATATATGTTCTTACCGTTGGCAGCCCACCTCCCATTTCTGTAGAACCTAATTTTGTTTTGGTCTGACTCTCAAATATTGGTTCCATTACTTTAATGGCAATAGCAGAAATAATAGATTTTCTGATATCTGAAGCCTCAAAGTTTTTACCATAAAACTCTCTAATAGTTCTTACTAAGGCTTCTCTAAATGCAGATTGATGTGTTCCCCCCTGTGTGGTATGTTGTCCGTTTACAAAAGAATGGTATTCTTCAGAATATTGTGTTCTACTATGAGTAATAGCAACCTCTATGTCGTTTCCTTTTAAATGAATAATTGGATACAACATATCTTCTTTATTATTGTTATCTTCCAATAAATCTTTTAATCCATTTTCTGAAAAGAATTTTTCACCATTAAAAATAATTGTCAATCCTGGGTTAAGATAGACGTAGTTTTTTAACATTTTAGCTACGTATTCACTCCTGAATTTATAATTTTTAAAAATAGCTTCGTCAGGTATAAAAGAAACCTTGGTTCCTTTTCTTCTAGAAGATTCTTCTAAGAGCTCTTTGTTAATTAAATTACCTTGCTCAAATTCTGCTGAAGCAGACTTATTGTCTCTATTAGATTCTACTCTAAAAAAAGATGACAAAGCGTTTACCGCTTTTGTACCTACCCCATTTAAACCAACAGACTTTTTAAAGGCTTTAGAATCATACTTTCCTCCGGTGTTCATTTTAGAGACAACATCTACTACTTTCCCTAACGGAATTCCTCGTCCATAATCTCTAACAGCAACTTTATTTCCCTGAATAGAAATTTCAATGGTCTTACCAGCTCCCATTACATACTCATCTATAGAATTGTCTAGGACTTCTTTAACTAAAATATATATCCCGTCATCTGCAGAAGAGCCATCTCCTAATTTCCCAATATACATACCAGGTCGCATTCTTATATGCTCTTTCCAATCTAGTGAGCGGATATTATCTTCTGTATACTTCGTCTCTTGGGCCATAAATTCTTTCTACTATTTTGTAGCCTTGCTAAAATAGGATATCTCATTAAAAATCAAAATGCTGAAGTACATTAGTTATCAACAGATTTTCCACCAAGGTTTAATTACCAAGATTCTACAAAATATAACAATATGTTGTATTTTTAAACAAATAATAACGAAGCCATATATTATTATAATTTAGCCTCCAAATTAGAAACAATGAACGAAGAATATTTACTTCAGTTGGCAGAAAAATACGATAGTCCTTTGTATGTTTATGACACAGCTATTATTGCCTCTCAATACAAAAGAATTACAGACGCTTTTAAAAGTGTTCATCATATTCAATTAAATTATGCGGTAAAAGCATTGTCTAACATCAACATTCTACGCTATTTTAATACATTGGGTGCCGGATTAGATACTGTTTCTATTCAAGAAGTAGACTTAGGAATAGCAGCTGGTGTTGATCCACAAAAAATTATTTATACACCCAACGGTGTTTCTCTAGAAGAAATAGAAAACGTCGCTAAAAAAGGAGTGCAAATAAATATAGACAACCTTTCCATTCTAGAATTATTTGGTCAAAAACATCCTGAAATACCAGTTTGTATTAGAATTAATCCACATGTCATGGCAGGTGGAAATAGCAAGATTTCTGTAGGACATATAGACTCAAAATTTGGAATTTCTGTTCATCAAGTTCCTCATATTAAACGAGTTGTTAAAAACACTGGAATGCATATTAACGGAATACACATGCATACAGGTTCTGATATTTTAGATATTGATACTTTTTTGCGTGCTACAGAAATTTTGTTTGATGTTGCAAAACAGTTTACATCTATTAATTTTATAGACTTTGGTAGTGGTTTTAAGGTGCCCTACAAAGAAGGAGATATTTCTACAGACATAGAGCAACTGGGTGTTCAGCTTTCTGATCGTTTCAATTTGTTTTGTAAAGATTTTGGAAAAGACATTACTTTAATGTTTGAGCCAGGTAAATTTTTAGTTTCAGAAGCTGGCTATTTTTTGGCGAAAGTAAATGTAGTAAAACAAACTACCTCTACTGTTTTTGCAGGTATAGATAGCGGCTTTAACCATCTGATACGCCCAATGATGTATGATTCTTACCATCACATTACCAATATCTCTAATCCAACAGGAAGAGATCGGTATTACTCTGTAGTTGGTTATATCTGTGAAACAGATACTTTTGGTTCTAACCGAAGAATTAGTGAAATCTCTGAAGGTGATATTTTATGTTTTCAAAACGCTGGGGCCTACTGTTTTTCTATGGCCTCAAATTACAACTCAAGATACAGACCTGCAGAAGTAATGATTTATGAAAAGAATGATTATTTAATTCGTAAAAGAGAAACCTTTGAAGATCTTATAAAAAATCAAGAGATTATTGAATTTTAGACCCTAATCTTACTATTTTTATCTTTTTTATGTGAAAATAATTTTATGAGATTACAACCTTCTGCTCCTGCAGATATTTCTTCTATTGTACAAATTATTGAGGCTGCTAAAGCTCATTTGGCATTTCTTAAAATAGACCAATGGCAAAATGGCTATCCCAACAAGGAACAAATAGAAAACGATGTTACTAATAATGAAAGCTATGTTGTATTAAATAATGAACAAACCATTATAGCAACAGCTATGTTTACCATTCATCCAGAACCTACTTATAAAATAATTGAAGGAAAATGGCTAGTTCCCGAATCTGAAACATATGGAGTAATTCATAGATTAGCTATTGGAAAAGAATATAAAAATTCAGGAATTGCTACTTTTGTATTAAAAAGCTTTCATCAACAATTACTAAATAAAAATATTAAAAGTCTTAAGATTGACACTCATGAAGATAATCATGAAATGCAATCTCTGATTAAAAAATTAGGTTATGTATATTGCGGCATTATCTTCACCGATTATAATGCCAAAAGATTGGCATTTGAAAAAGTGATTTTTTAGATATTTCATACATTTCAACTACAGTAAATTTATAAATGAAAGTTTGTATTGCAGAAAAGCCTAGCGTTGCTAGAGAGATTGCTAACATTCTAGGAGCCAATACCAAACGAGATGGTTTCTACGAAGGAAATGGCTATGCTGTGACCTATACTTTTGGGCATTTATGTACCTTATTGGAGCCTAAAGATTACAAACCTCACTGGAAAAGTTGGGATTTAAATAATTTACCCATGCTGCCAGAGCGTTTTAAAACCAAAGTTACTGGAGATACAGGCATAAAAAAACAATTTAATATTGTAAAATCTTTATTTGAGAAAGCAACAGTAGTTATTAATTGTGGTGATGCTGGAACAGAAGGAGAACTCATTCAACGATGGGTAATTAATCAGTGTAATTACAAAGGAAAAGTGCAGCGCTTGTGGATTTCTTCTCTTACAGAAGAAGCTATTAAAGAAGGATTTAAGAATTTAAAACCCTCAGAAGAATATGACAATTTATACTATGCTGGTTTTTCTAGAGCCATTGGAGATTGGCTGTTAGGCTTAAATGCAACACGTTTATATACTGTAAAGTATGGCGGATACAAACAAGTATTATCTGTTGGAAGGGTGCAAACTCCAACCTTAGCTATGTTGGTAAATCGTTTTAAAGAAATTAACAGTTTTAAGCCCCAACCTTATTGGGAATTACAAACCACCTATAGAAACACCCTTTTTAATTATGAAGATGGTCGTTTTCTTCAACAAGCAGACGGACAGGTTTTAGCCGATAAAGTGAAAGAATCTGATTTTGAAATTGTTTCTGTTACCAAAAAGAAAGGAAAAGAATACGCACCAAAATTATTTGATTTAACAGGCTTACAGGTGTATTGTAATAATAAATTTGGATTTTCTGCAGATGAGACCTTAAAAATGGTGCAAAAATTATACGAAATGAAAGTAGTTACCTACCCAAGAGTGGATACTACTTTTTTACCAAATGATGTGTATCCTAAAATTTCTGGAATACTATCAAAATTAACAAACTATAGCCAACTAACGCAACCACTTTTAGGAAGTAAAATAAAGAAATCTAAACGTGTTTTTGATGATAAAAAGGTCACAGATCATCACGCAATCATTCCAACAGGTATTCAAGGAAATTTACAGTACAATCAGCAGCAAGTTTATGACATCATCACTCGAAGATTTATTGGTGTTTTTTACCCAGATTCTGATGTTTCAAACACAGCAGTTTTGGCAAAAGCTGCTGAAGTTCCTTTTAAAACAACAGGAAAAGAAATCTTAACCAAAGGCTGGCGAGTTGTATTTGAAAAAGAGGATAATTCCATAAAAAAAGAAATAAATAAACAAGTAACTTTACCTGCATTTGAAAAAGGTGAAAAAGGAAGCCATGAACCTTCATTTTTAGAGAAAGAAACAAAACCGCCAAGAAACTTTACCGAAGCTAGTTTATTACGGGCCATGGAAACTGCAGGAAAGCAAGTAGATGACGATGAAATGCGAGAATTAATGAAAGAAAACGGAATTGGAAGACCTTCTACTAGAGCAAGCATCATTGAAACGTTGTTTAGGCGAAAATATATTGAACGTAAAAAGAAACTGGTGCTACCCACCCAAATAGGAATTGATTTGATAGATTTAATAGATAATGAATTGCTTAAATCTGCTGAACTAACAGGGCGTTGGGAAAAACGATTAAAAGAAATAGAACGTGGAGAATTTAATGCTGGAACTTTTATCAAAAACATGAAAAAAATGGTAGAAGAGTTAGTATATGAAGTTAGATCTAATACTACTAAAACTAGAATTTCTCATACCTCAGTTAAGGCTTCGACAGCTTCTTCCTCCAATAAAAAGACAGTTCAACAAGTAATACAAAAAAAACTTGTTACTGGTAAAACATGTCCAAAATGTAATTCAGGAACTTTATTAAAAGGATCAAAAGCTTTTGGTTGCTCAGAATTTAATAAGACTTGTAATTTTGTGATGCCCTTTGAATTCTTAGGAAAGAAGATTTCAGAAAATCAATTACTTCGTTTATTAGAGAAAAAATCTACTAACAATTTAAAAGGATTTAAAACTGAAACTGGAAAAGTTGAAGGATTAATTCGATTTAATGAAGCATTTAAATTTATTTTAGAACCAAAGAAAATAGTGGCGCAAACCACCAATGCTATTTCTTGTCCAAAATGTAAGAAAGGAACAGTAATTAAAGGAAAAAATGCCTACGGCTGCTCTAATTACAACAAAGACTGTGATTTTGTTTTTAGCTTTGATAACATCAAAAAAATTGCCAATGGAAAACCATTGACAAAAGAAACTGTTTTGAAAATTATATCAAGCTAATCAATCATTGTTTTTAAATACAAGTTTTCAACTTTTGCTCTAGCCCATGGTGTTGTTCTTAAGAACTTTAAACTAGATTTATACGTAGGATTGTTCTTAAAAGCGTTTATATTTAAAATAGTACCTAGTTCTTCCCAGCCATATTCTAGGTATAATTGTTCTAACATAGTGGCTAATTTTATACCGTGTAACGGATTATTTGGTTGATCTTTGCTCATAAATACGTTCTATTTCATCTGAACTAATTATTGAATACTTCTTAGTACCATTTGCTAATAACAACATGCAAGTTGCAATTTTCTCAGGATTAATCATCCTATATTTTTTTAAATTTCTAATAAGTATAGGATTTAAAAATGTCATGACAATTTTGCCAATGTATTCTCCAAATCTAAACTCGTTGCGCTTACCTCCTATTAAAGAGGGTCTTAACAAATAGGTTTGTTGTATTTTTTGTTTTAAAACATCACGTTCCATTTCTCCTTTTGTTCTATTGTAGAAAATAGTACTAGAAGCATCTGCTCCCATGGAGGAAATAACTAGAAATTGTTGAATTTTATTTTCTTTTGCTAATCTTGCTGCCTTTAAAGGAATACCATAATCTATGGTTTTATAAACAGATTGATCCTTTGTTTTAGCCTTGGTTGTTCCAATACAACAAAACACCTCATCAGCTGTAAAATCATTTTTATGATTTTGTAACTCCAACAAATCTATAATGAATTCTTTAATTTTTTTTGAATTATTGTTAACAGAGCTTCTAGAAAAGAGCTTTATTGTATCGTATCTATCATCAGCAATTAACTTATTTAAAAGTAAGCCTCCTGTTAAACCTGTAGCACCTAAAATGATGGCTGTTTTTGACATTATTTATCTAAATTTGGTAAATTAAAGGCATATAGGTTACTAGTTTTAAATTAACAGAGAATCTTCTATTTAATTTTCTTAACTACTTTGCTCATAAATCTGTAATGCCTTTTATAAGAGCAAATCTATTCAATTTTAATTAACTTAGCAGGTATAATATACCGTATTAATAATGAAAAATCTTATTGCTTTATTTTTGATTTCCCTTACTTATTTTAGTGGGTCTGCACAACAAACTAATTTTTCAAAACAAGATACACTAAGAGGAAGTATTACCCCAGAAAGAATCTGGTGGAATTTACTTCATTATAATTTAGACTTTAAGGTATCTCCTTCCTCAAAAAGCATTGAAGGTAGTAATATTATCCGTTATGAAGTTTTGAGTCAAAATCAGTACATGCAAATTGATTTACAACCACCCATGAAAATTACATCTGTATTAGAAAATAACAAAAGCTTAGACTACAAACGCAATGGCAACGCTTATTATATCGTATTAAAAAAAAATCAACAAATTGGAGCAATAAATGAAATTACTATTCATTTTGAAGGTGCTCCAAAAATTAGCAATAATCCTCCTTGGGATGATGGTTTTACTTGGGAAAAAGATAATAATGGTACTGATTTTATAGCTACTTCTTGTCAAGGAGGTGGCTCTAGTATTTGGTGGCCATCTAAAGATCACATGTATGATGAACCAGACCAAGGTATTGAGTTAAGTATTACAGCTCCTAAACATTTAATGAGTGTTGCAAATGGAAGACTCATTCATACAAAAGAAAACCCCAATCATACAAACACATCTACTTGGAAGGTTGTAAATCCAATTAATAATTATGGTGTGAATATAAATATTGGTGATTATGTTCATTTTTCTGAAAAGTACAAAGGAAAAAAAGGGGTGTTAGATTGTGATTATTATGTCTTGTCCTATAATCTAGAAAAGGCAAAAAAACAATTTAAAGAAGTTTCTAGAACTCTAGATGCATTTGAACATTGGTTTGGACCTTATCCTTTTTATGAAGATAGTTTTAAATTGGTTGAAGTTCCTTATTTAGGGATGGAACACCAAAGCTCTGTTACTTATGGTAATGGATATCAAAATGGCTACAAAGGATCAGATTTAAGTGGTTCTGGTTGGGGCTTAAAGTTTGACTTCATTATAGTTCATGAAAGTGGTCATGAATGGTTTGCAAATAGCATTACCAATATAGATATGGCAGATATGTGGATACATGAGAGTTTTACTGCCTATTCAGAGAATTTATTCTTAGACTATCATTTTGGAACAGAAGCTAGTAATGCCTATGTAACAGGCACTCGTAAAAAAATTCAAAATGATCGTCCAATCATAGGAGATTATAATGTAAATAGTAGTGGATCTAGTGATATGTATTACAAAGGAGCTAACATGTTGCACACCCTTCGTCAAATTATTGATAATGATGAAAAATGGCGCTCCATATTAGTAGGGTTGAATTCAAATTTTTATCATCAAACTGTAAGTACACAACAAATAGAAAACTATATAAACAACCATATTAAAATTGATCTAACAGCCTTTTTTGAACAATACTTAAGAACCATCAAAATACCGTTCTTAGAATATAAATTAGAAAACACTAATTTATCTTACAGATGGTCTAATGTTGTAGATGACTTTTCAATACCCATAAAAGTATACCTTAATGCTACATCTCATTGGATTAGCCCAACAAGTAATTGGAAAAAGTTAGCATGGAATAAAAATATCAACACTTTTTCGGTAGATAAAAACTTTTATATTCAGATAGAAAACAAGTCGAATTAAATCTTTTTAATTAATAATTAATTGATAATTTTACCTTTTTAAAAATCATATATTAATGAAAAATACAGCATTAACTCATATTCATGAATCATTAGGAGCAAAAATGGTGTCTTTTGCAGGATACAATATGCCCGTACAGTATGAAGGAGTAACAGCAGAACATTTAACCGTTAGAAGTGCTGTTGGTGTTTTTGATGTAAGTCATATGGGTGAGTTTTTAGTAGAAGGAACAGAGGCCCTAACCTTACTTCAAAAAGTAACATCTAATGATGTGTCTAAACTAGCAATTGGTGATGCTCAGTATTCTTGTTTGCCTAATGATATTGGTGGAATAGTAGATGATTTAATTTGCTATCGTTTAAAAGAACAAACCTACTTACTAGTTGTAAATGCCTCTAATATTGAAAAAGATTGGAATTGGATTCAAAAACACAACCAAACTATTGGTGCAGAATTAAAAGACCTATCTGACAGCTACTCTTTATTAGCAATTCAAGGACCCAAAGCTATTGAAGCAATGCAATCATTAACATCTATTGATTTAGCAGAAATTTCATTTTATACATTTAAAATTGCTGATTTTGCTGGTGCAGAACATGCTATCATTTCAGCAACGGGTTATACAGGTTCTGGTGGGTTTGAAATCTACGTAAAAAATGAGCAAGTAGCCGAAGTTTGGAAACAAATATTTGTAGCTGGAGATCCTTATGAGATTAAGCCAATTGGCTTAGCTGCCAGAGATACCCTGCGTTTAGAAATGGGCTATTGTTTGTACGGAAATGATATTAATGATACTACTTCTCCTATTGAAGCAGGTTTGGGTTGGATTACTAAATTCACCAAAGACTTTGTAAATTCAGAGAATTTAAAAGCTCAAAAAGAAGCTGGAATAACCAAAAAACTAGTTGCATTTGAATTAACTGAAAGAGGTATTCCAAGACATGATTATAAAATTGTGGATGCTGATGGAAAAGAAATAGGAATTGTAACTTCTGGTACGATGAGCCCATCTTTAAGTAAAGGTATTGGAATGGGATATGTACCCAAAGAAATATCAAAACCAGGAAATGAGATTTTTATTCAAGTTCGAAAAAAACAGATCCCTGCAACGATTATAAAATTGCCTTTTTACAAGGGGTAGTTACTACTAAAATAACTAAAAAAGCCTGTTGCTATGCAACAGGCTTTTTTTATATATAAAATCTTAAAATGATACTTAGTCTTTCTAAGTGTTTAGCACTCACCTAAACGTTAAATCTAAAATGCATAACATCTCCATCTTTGACCTCGTATTCTTTTCCTTCCACTCTCATTTTACCAGCTTCTTTTACTTTAGCTTCTGTACCATAAGTCACATAGTCTTCATAACTAATAGTTTCTGCTCGAATAAATCCTTTTTCAAAGTCGGTATGAATTACTCCAGCTGCTTGTGGCCCTGTAGCTCCAATAGGTATCGTCCAGGCTCTAACCTCTTTTACACCCGCTGTAAAATACGTTTGAAGATTTAATAATGCGTATGCAGAACGAATTAATCTAGAAACACCTGCCTCTTCAAGACCCATGTCTTCTAAGAATAATTGTCGCTCCTCATAATCTTCTAATTCTGTAATATCTGCCTCTGTTCCAACAGCTAATACAATAACTTCTGCATTCTCGTCTTTTACTGCTTCATTTACTTTATCTACATATGCATTTCCTGTAACTGCAGAATTCTCATCTACATTACACACATACAAAACTGGCTTCGCTGTTATAAACTGTAAAGAAGTTACAAATTCTTGTTCTTTCTCATTAAAGTTAATAGCTCTAATAGAAACTCCTTTGAGTAAGGTTTCTTCTACTTTTTGTAGTACTACTAATTCTGCTTGCGCTTCTTTATTTCCTGTTTTTGCAGTTCTTTTTACACGCTCTAAACGTTTTTGAACTGTTTCTAAATCTTTTAATTGTAATTCAATATCAATAGTTTCTTTGTCTCTTACAGGATCAATTGAAGTATCTACATGTATAATATTATCATTATCAAAACAACGCAACACATGCAATAAAGCATCTGTCTCACGAATATTTGCTAAAAACTGATTTCCCAAGCCCTCTCCTTTACTTGCTCCTTTTACCAAGCCTGCAATATCTACAATTTCTACAGTAGCTGGCAATACTCTTTCAGGATTTACCAACTCTTCTAATTTCTCTAATCGAGTATCTGGAACGTTTACCACTCCAATATTTGGTTCTATTGTACAAAAAGGAAAATTAGCACTTTGTGCTTTTGCATTAGATAAACAATTAAATAAGGTAGATTTTCCTACGTTGGGTAATCCTACAATTCCAGCTTTCATATACTATAATTTTGAGATTGCAAATATAATTGTTATTCTTTCTCTTTAATGAATTTTAATTGAAAGAATTCTTCAACTATTATGATATTTTTATAATAGGTTTAAATTAACAATCAATTATAAAGTTACGTTTAAATGAAGCAGATATTTAGACAGCTGTAAATTAGTAAGTATTGAAAAACGACAGGGATAACTAACTATTCTTGATGCATGAATTTTTGCTTCCCTAATAATTCTTCTTCTGTTTCTACGTTGTTTTCATCTGGCACACAACAATCTACTGGGCATACAGCTGCACACTGAGGTTCTTCGTGAAAACCAACACACTCAGTACATTTATCTGCTACTATGTAGTAAATCTCATCAGAAATAGGTTCTTGCTCGTCATCAGAATTGGCAGATTTTCCGTTGGGTAATACTACATTTCCGGTTAAATCTGTTCCGTCAGAAAACTTCCAATCATCAGCACCTTCGTAAATGGCTGTGTTAGGGCATTCGGGTTCACAAGCCCCGCAATTTATACATTCGTCTGTTATGATGATAGCCATCTTTATTCTCTTTAGTTTGTGTAACTTTGCATTGCAAAAATAAACCCTAAAAAGGTAGCAACCAAAATAAATGAGTAGTATTCAAAATAGAATTGATGCTTTTGCAGCATTAGGTAATTTTTTAAGTCAGTTCTCTTCAAACAAAATTGAAAAAAAAGAGACCGTTTTACACAACGAATTATTTTATGATGGTTTTATTCATCAAATAAAATTAGCAGAACAATACAATTCTTGGTTTACCAAAGAATCTATTGTTTTTTCGTTAGAGAACTGGGCTCATGCTTTAACAAAAGAAAATTTAGTTAACTGGATCTCAAAAGAAACCATTGAAGAAAGTACTTCAAAAACTGTGGCCATTGTAATGGCTGGAAACATTCCTTTAGTTGGTTTTCATGATTTTTTATCGGTGCTAATTTCTGGACATTCGGTATTGGTAAAACAGTCTTCAAATGACAAACATCTGATACCCTTTTTAGCTAAATATTTAGAATATGCTGAAAAATCATTTAAAGGAAAAATATCATTCACAGAAGAAAAACTAACAGGTTTTGACGCTGTAATAGCAACCGGAAGCACCAATACTACTCGCTATTTTGAGTATTATTTTAAAAACAAACCTTCTATTATTCGTAAAAATAGAAATTCTGTTGCAGTTATTACTGGAACTGAATCTAGTGATGATTTTAAAAACTTAAGTAATGATATTTTTCGTTATTTTGGGCTAGGATGCAGAAGCGTTTCTAAATTGTTTGTGCCAAAAGGATATAATTTTGATCAATTCTTTCAGGGCATGTACAAGCAACATGAAATTATTAACAATGCAAAGTATGCCAACAATTACGATTATAACAAGGCCGTCTATTTAATGAGTGAGTTTTCTATCTTAGAAAATGGGTTTTTAATGATTAAAGAAGACGAAAGTTTTGCTTCTCCTATTGCCACTATTTTTTATGAATATTATGACAATCTGAATGATTTAAAAATAAAAATTCTTGCAGAATCTGAAAATATACAATGTATAGTAGCCAATAACTTTATTAAAAATGAAGTGAAGTTTGGTCAAACACAACATCCAAAATTATGGGACTATGCTGATGGTGTAAATACCATTCAGTTTTTATCTAAAATTTAATTTATAAAGGCATCATATTCATAAATTTTTTAGAAATTTGCCACTTGAAAATCAAGACAAAATGAAAAAACACAACTTTAGTGCCGGACCATGTATCTTACCTGAGGAAGTCTTACAACAAGCCTCAAAAGCAGTCATCGATTTTAATAATGACGATCTTTCATTACTAGAGATATCTCACAGAAGCACCCCTTTTGTAGCTGTGATGGAGAACGCGAAATCACTTACCTTAGAATTGCTAGGATTAGAAAATAAGGGCTACCAAGTACTGTTTCTACAAGGAGGAGCAAGTACTCAGTTTTTAATGGCTGCCTACAACTTATTAAACAAGAAAGCTGCCTATTTAAATACAGGTACTTGGTCGGATAAAGCAATCAAAGAAGCTAAGTTATTTGGAGAATTAGTTGAAGTTGCTTCTTCAAAAGATAAAAATTTTACCTACATCCCTAAAGGATATGATATTCCTTCAGATGCAGATTATTTTCACTGTACTAGCAACAATACCATATTTGGAACCCAAATTAAAGATTTTCCATCACTAGAGATTCCTCTAATTTGCGATATGAGTTCCGATATTTTTTCACGTCAATTAGATTTTTCAAAATTTGACTTAATTTATGCAGGAGCTCAAAAAAATATGGGACCAGCTGGTACTACAGTTATTATTATAAAAGAAGATATTTTAGGAAAAGTAGAACGAACAATTCCTTCTATGTTAAACTATAAAGTGCATTTAGGAAAAGAGAGTATGTTTAACACTCCAGCAGTATTTCCTATTTATGTTTCTATGTTAACATTAGAATGGTTAAAAAATCTGGGGGGAATACCTTTCATTGAAAAAGTAAATCAGAAGAAAGCTGATTTGTTATACGGAGAAATTGACAGAAATCCATTATTTTCTGGTGTAGTGGCAAAAGAAGATAGAAGCATTATGAATGCTACGTTTTCGTTACAAGACAACGCCTTAACAGATCGTTTTGATATGCTCTGGAAGGAAGCAAGAATTAACGGATTAAATGGTCATAGAAGTGTTGGTGGCTACAGAGCTAGCATGTACAATGCCTTGCCATTATTTAGTGTTCAGGCATTGGTAGATACCATGCAAGAATTAGAAAGAAAAGCATAATTAAAAGACAACCGCTATTGCGGAAACTAAAGATGAAAATATTAGCAAACGACGGAATTTCACAAAGTGGAATAGACGCGCTACAACAAGGCGGGTTTGAAGTAATTACTACAAAAGTTGCTCAAGTTCAATTAGAAAAATTTATTAATGAGCATCAAATAGATGCCATATTGGTTAGAAGTGCTACACAAGTAAGACAAGAATTAATAGATGCCTGTCCTAGTATTAAATTAATAGGACGAGGTGGTGTTGGTATGGATAATATTGATGTTGATTATGCAAAAGACCAAGGCTTGCATGTCATTAATACCCCTGCTGCATCTTCTAGTTCTGTAGCAGAATTGGTTTTTGCTCACCTCTTTGGAATGGTTCGTTTCTTACATCAATCAAATAGAGAAATGCCTTTAGAAGGAGATTCACGTTTTAAAGATTTAAAAAAAGCATATGCTACAGGTTCTGAACTTAGAGGAAAAAAAATTGGAATTATAGGTTTTGGTAGAATAGGTCAAGAAGTTGCTAAAATTGCCTTAGGCCTAGGTATGGAAGTTATTGCCAATGATCACTTTACAGAAAGTGCTCCTATTACAGTAGAATTTTTTAATGGTCAGTGTATTACCATTCCTATAGAAACCACAGATTTAGATACTTTATTAAAAGAAAGCGACTTTATTAGTTTGCATGTTCCTGTTCAAGAAAGCTATGTTATTGGGAAAAAAGAAATTGAAAAGATGAAAACTGGTGTTGGTATTGTAAATGCTGCAAGAGGAGGTGTTATTGATGAGATGGCATTGATTAGTGCCATTGAAACCGAAAAAGTAAAGTTTGCAGGATTGGATGTCTTTGAAAAAGAACCCGCTCCTGAAATTCAGTTATTAATGAAACCAGAATTGTCTCTAACTCCACATATTGGTGCTGCTACAATAGAAGCACAAGATAGAATAGGAACAGAATTAGCAACACAAATCATCGCATTATTAAAAGCATAATAGATTACTTAGCACATAATTAAGTTAAATTGATTATGATTTTAAGTGGTTTTATTTCAAATTAACACTAGTAATGGCCATTGTAAAACCTTTTAAAGCAGTAAGACCAAGCAGAGATAAAGTAGCCCTAGTATCTTCTAAATCTTACGAAGCTTACACACCTGCAGAATTAGGAGCCAAGCTAGACTTTAACCCGTTTACATTTTTACACATCATACATCCAGGATACAAGCATCCACAAGAAATATCTAGTGAACAACGTTTTCAAATGGTGCATGATAGCTACATAGAATTTAAAGAGAACGGTATCTTTATTAAAGAAGACTCTCCTTCATTTTATGTGTATGAAAGCTCTGATTCTCTTAACTCATTTTGTGGAATAATTGCCGCAACAGCTGTAGACGATTATACCAATGGACACATAAAAAAACACGAAGGAACAATAAAAAAAAGAGAGCAATTATTTGAAACTTATTTAAAAGCTACTGGATTTAATGCAGAACCTGTTTTATTAATGTATGAAGATGATGTGGCTTTTGATAATTTACTTCATACAATAAAAAGAGAAAGACCAGAATATGAATTTTCAACAACTGATAAAAGGTTGCATCGTTTGTGGCTAGTTCAAGATTCTGAAAATATAAAAAAAATCACTTCTTTTTTTAACAAAAAAGATGCACTATACATTGCAGATGGGCATCATAGAAGTGCCTCCTCTGCCCTATTAAAAAAGGACTTACAAGCAGAAAGCACAGAACATAAAGGAACAGAAAATTATAATTATTTTATGAGTTATTTGATTCCAGAATCTAATTTAAAAATTTCAGAATTTAATCGTTTTGTAAAAGACTTAAACGGCTTTACTAATGAAGAATTTTTCTCTAAATTAGAAACAAGTTTCATTATAAAAAACCATGGATCTCTTTTTAAAACTCTTACAAAAAAACATGAATTTAGCATGTATTTAAATGGTGAATTTTTTACATTACAACTTAAGAATGACGTCTATAATTACTCTGATGCGCTAAGTAAATTAGATACAGAGATTTTGTACAGAACCATCTTACAACCAATCTTAGGAATAGAAGACTTACAGAACAATAATCGCATTGGTTATACTAATAATAAATTAGACATGCTATCACTAAAATCTAACGTAGACAATGGCACCTTTAAGGTTGGTTTTGGAATGCTGCCAATTACCATAGAAGAAATGAAAGAAATTGCAGATGAAAAATTAATAATGCCGCCAAAAACTAGCTATATTGAGCCTAAACTAAGAAGTGGGTTAACAATGTATGAATTTTAATTATGAAGTATATAAAAGATAACTTAGAAAAAATAAACGCAACTATTTCAGATGACGTTGTCTTGGTAGCGGTTTCTAAAACCAAACCAATTGCTGATTTGCAGGAAGCTTATGATGCTGGTCAGAGGGTTTTTGGAGAAAATAAAATACAAGAAATGGTAGCTAAGTATGAAGCTTTGCCAAAAGATATTCAATGGCATATGATTGGGCACCTACAAAGTAATAAGGTGAAATACATGGCTCATTTTGTTGATTTAATTCATGGTGTAGACAGTTTCAAAACATTAAAAGAAATTAATAAGCAAGCAAAAAAGCACGATAGAATTATCAATTGTTTATTACAGGTGAGAATTGCAAAAGAGGAAACAAAGTTTGGCTTACCATATGAAGAAATTTCAACTATTTTGCATGCTGAGGAGTTAAAAAACCTCACAAACATAAACATTGCTGGTTTTATGGGAATGGCAACATTTACCTCAGATGAGACTATTTTAGATGAAGAGTTTTCATTGTTGAAAGCTTTTTTTGACCAAAACCAACCTCAACACCCAAATCTTAAAATACTCTCTATGGGTATGAGTGGAGATTATAAAATAGGTATTAGAAATGGTAGCACTATGATTAGAGTTGGTAGCTCTATATTTGGTGCTAGAAATTACATAACATAAGATTTGTACGCAATTTTAGACATAGAAACAACTGGAGGGAAATTTAATGAGGAAGGCATTACAGAAATTGCTATTTATAAATTTGACGGACATACTACTGTAGACCAGTTTGTAAGCCTTGTAAATCCAGAGAAACCAATTCAAGAATTTGTTGTAAAACTTACAGGTATTAACAACAAAATGCTTAGAAATGCTCCTAAGTTTTTTGAAGTTGCCAAACGCATTGTTGAAATCACAAAAGATGTAACCTTAGTGGCTCATAATGCTGAATTTGACGCCAGAATATTAAAAACAGAATTTGATAGATTGGGGTTTGACTACCAAAGAAATTCTATTTGTACAGTAGAATTGAGTAGAAAATTAATTCCTGATGAAAATTCATATAGTCTAGGGAAATTATGCAAATCACTAGGAATTCCAATGAGTGATAGACATAGAGCTTCTGGAGATGCATTAGCCACTGTTCAATTGTTTAAGTTACTATTAGACAAAGACAACAATAAAGAAATTGTACAAAACTCTATTAAATACTTTGACAAAAGAGATGTAAAAGATAAAATGAATGCCATTTTAGATGCCATCCCAGATAAAATGGGTATCTATTATATACACAATGCAGATGGTAAGGTTATTTTTATTGGAAGAGGACACAACCTAAAATCTGAGGTTACCAAACTTTTTATCAAACAAAGTAAACGCGCTATAAAAATTCAAGAAAGAGTAGATACTGTAACCTACCAATTTACTGGAAATGAATTATTTAATAGATTAAAATACCATATAGAATTAGAAACTTTGCAACCAAAATATAATTTCAATAAGAAGAAGAGATTAATAGATCAGCACTTTGCTCATCCAGACTTTATTCTTCAACTAAAGGGGCGAGAAATAGATGAGAATGCTCTTATTTTAGTTGAAAAAGATGAAGTTATTGGCTATGGTTACACAAATTTATCTTTTCAAGAATCACAAATAGCAATTTTGAAATCTCTACTTACACCTATTGAGCATAAAGAATTGGCAAGAACTATTGTTAAAAATTATTTAAAAAATAATACGGGTTTAAAAATCAAACGGTTTTGATATTATAATTTGTTTTAATAGCTTGCCTGCTTTTAAAAAGCTATTAAAATGAAAACCACCCTCTTTACCCTCTGCCTATTTCTTTCAACTTTTTCATATGCTCAAAAAGAAAGATCTACAAAAATGGGACAAACAAGTCTCAAAGAACTTCAAATGACATTTTATAAAAAAGACTCAACTGCCAATGCATTGGTGTTATATGAACAGGCAAACTATTATAGAAGCAAACCAAAAAATTTTAGATTTACAACAGAATATTATAAAAGAATAAAAATATTTAACAAAAAAGGTCTAAATAAAGCAACTGTTACAATCTATACAAACAAAGACCAAAAAGAACTCATTTCTGATATTAAAGCAATTACTTATAATTTGAATGATAATAATTCAAGACAAGAAACATACTTATCAAAAGATCAAATATTTGAGACACAAGAAACAAAAAGATATACAAAAACAACTTTTTCATTACCCAATGTTAACGCTGGTTCTGTTATTGAATATACATATACCATTTCATCCTACTATATAGGAATTAAAGATTGGTATTTTCAATCTGACATTCCTAAATTAAAAAGTCAACTAGATCTTGCTGTCTTAGGTAATTATAAATATAATAAAAGACTTATTGGGTTTTTGGATTTGGACAAAGAAGAATCCTCTGTGAATCATGAATGTATAGAAATGCCAGATGGTCAGGTAGCAGCCTGTGCATCATATTCTTTTGGAATGAATAATATACCAGCTTTTAAAGAGGAGGATTATATGTTAAGCAAAAAGAATTATCTCTCTAAAATTTCTTTAGATTTAGAATCTATCACCACGTTAACGGAAAAAGTTGGAGCTAGCTATTATAAAAAAGTAAAAAATTATACCAAGACTTGGAAAGATGCAGATAAGACACTTAGGTTAGACTTTTTAAACAACCAAGGTTCAAAGAAAAGTTTCTTTAAAAAGAAACTACCAAAAGACATCTTTAGCGAAACAAATACACTAGCAAAAGCAAAAAAGATATATACATTTATTCAAAACCATTATACTTGGAATGAAAAAAATTGGATTTCATCCAACATTAAAGTTAAAGAAAGTTTTGATCGAAAAAGCGGAAGTGTAGACGAAATTAACCTTTCTCTTTATAATATTTTACAAGCCGCAAAAATTGAAAGTTATATCACTTTAGTATCCACTAGAAATAATGGAAAGCCTACAAAACTTTTCCCTGTCTTAAATGACTTCAATTATATTGTTATTAAAGTAATAATTGACGAGGTAGATTATTTTTTAGATGCCACCGATAAGTATTTACCTTTCGGAACAGTGCCTTTTAAATGTTTAAACGGAGCGGCTAGAGTCTTTGATTTTAAAAAAGGAAGCTATTGGCAACCCATACCAACTAATAATAAAAATAATTTTAGTATTTCTTCTTCGATTTTATTGAATGAAAATGGAAATATAGAGGTAACATCTAATGTTGTAAATTCAGGTTATTTTGCAAATGATATTAGACATAAATATAATTTAAATGGTAAAGAGGCTTATATCGAAAATTTAGAGGTAAAACTTGTAGATTTTGAGATTGAAGACTATTCAATTAATTATAACTCTAATCTAGAAAAACCAATTAAAGAATCTTTTACCTTATTGAGTGATGATGATTTCTCAACTCAAAACAAAATCTCTTTGAAACCATATTTAATATCCAGGGTGTCTAGTAATCCTTTTAAACTAAAAGAACGCTTATATCCAGTAGATTTTGGATACAAAAAATCTATTACACAACGTATAAATATTGAAATACCTAAAGGGTTTTTAGTTACAAAGTTACCTGAAGAAATTAGGTTAAAACTTCCAAATAATGGCGGTTCATATATCTATAAAGTACAACAAAAAGAAAAGAAAATAAACATATATTCTAAATCTGTCTCTTATACACATCTCCGAGCCCACGAGACCGAGGCTGATCTC
>OJFR01000018.1_pt1 | contig 89485 bp, 75 predicted proteins | sample 1594121 | NCBI WGS metagenome assembly OJFR01 (sample SAMN05416812, study PRJEB24817) | seawater metagenome | isolation source: Sea water | place: Canada:Atlantic | collected 2013-07 | reverse complement strand
CTAATAGCGGCCAACCATGTTCGGCCCTTCAGTACGCGGTAACGCACCTACTATGGCCTCTGCTGAGTTCTGGCGCCCCATCCCCACCCCTCACGGGGCAGGTAGCACAGTGGCAGAGAGCCAGACTTCCCAGGGTAAGACGCGTGACCTTCACACTTATGCCTGCCGCATTTACGTCCACACCGTCCGTGCAAGTATGGGGCTTTGACGATCGTTGCCGTCTCACCCGGTGTGACCGCCTCCTATGCGATTCCTGTTCGTCAGGCCAGTGCTTTGCCTGCGGCTTCCTTCAGATTCCACCTCGCGGTGGACACCCTTGCCGTCCAGCTAGTGGTTCCCCTTGCCGGGCCCACAGGGGACTTACACCCCCCAAGTCATCCGGTCAGCACCACCTGGACCGGAACAGCGCCGTCAAGGCGCTACGCGCCATGCCTGGCGCACAACGCAAAAAGACCGCAGTTGATAGCGGTCTTTTCAAATACAGGATGAACGGTAATAACGCTCAGCGCGTGCCGTAGACCACCATGGTCTTGCCCTTGACGCGAACCAGTCCCTGATCCTCCAGCGTTTTCAGCACCCGACCAACCATCTCCCGGGAACAGCCGACGATCCGCCCGATTTCCTGGCGCGTGATCTTGATCTGCATTCCATCCGGGTGAGTCATGGCATCCGGTTCCTTACACAGGTCCAGCAGTGTACGGGCAACACGGCCGGTGACATCCAGGAACGCCAGGTCGCCGACCTTACGGGTAGTCTGGCGCAGTCGCGAGGCCATCTGTTCGCCAATGAAGTACAGGACCCTTGGATCCTGCTGGGCGATTTCCCGGAATTTGGTGTAGCTGATCTCCGCCACCTCGCACTCGGTTTTCGCCTTCACCCAGGCACTGCGGGAATCCATGTTGTCAAACAGGCCCATCTCACCGAAGAAGTCGCCGGCGTTCAGATAGGCCATGATCATCTCGCGACCATCATCATCCTCAATGATGACGGTTACTGATCCCTTGACGATGTAGAACAGTGAATCGCTCTTGTCACCGGCATAGATAATCGTGCTCTTGGCTGGGTAACGACGACGATGACACTGCGAAAGGAAATAGTCGAGATGCTTGGTTTTCTGCTCAACCGGCTTGACGATAGTGGCCATAATGCGAGTCGTGCCTCCTCAGATACTGGCGGGTCCCAATGTTTTTTATGCACCCGGCTTTCCTTGCGGGTTCGTTCTTTTTTACTGCAAAACTGCGCAACTTATAACAAGAAGGTCTGTTGCGGGCAACCGGAAAGAGTATACAACATGTATCCGGGATCAGCCTGCCTGGCGAGGCCGGTTGTGCTAGCATCCCGTCACAGATCATTTTCATCCGGGCCACCGCAAGTGTTGGTCCCGTCTTATTACAACGGAGAGTCGTCCCATGAAAGCAACCATTGACTGGACCGGCAACGCCAGTTTTAAAGCCACCAGCGGCAGCGGCCACAGTGTCCAGCTGGATGGTCCACCGGACCACGGCGGCCAGAACCTGGGTCCGCGCCCGATGGAAATGCTGCTGATGGGTCTGGGAGGCTGCTCTGCGTTTGATGTCATGAGCATCCTGAAGAAAAGCCGCCAGGACGTGACCACCTGCCATGCCGAACTTGAGGCAGAGCGTGCCGACGCGGTGCCCGCCGTGTTTACCCGCATTCACCTGCATTTCGTGGTAACCGGCAAAAACCTCAAGGAGAACCTGGTCAAGCGGGCCGTCAGCCTGTCGGCAGAAAAGTATTGCTCAGCTTCCATAATGCTGGAAAAGGCGGGCGTTGAGATCAGTCACACCTATGAGGTGCATGAGGCAGAATAGCAGGCCTGACAAGGCGCTTCGACACCATCCATGGGCCAGATTCCGTGGGTCGAATGCAGCGGAAATCACGGATGCTAAAATGTCATTGCAAATACTATTCAACGTCACTTGCGGTGTGCATAATACGCACCCTCTCCGCCGGTCTGCGCAAAAGGTGAACAACCCGGTCAGTAGTCGGTGGCGGCCTCGGCAGAGCGCAGCAATGCAGCTCTGCAGTCATTCATCTCCACGATCCGGAGGGGCTGAGCATGGAATCAAAACTCCAGCTGCATGGTTTTAACAACCTGACCAAATCCCTGAGCTTTAACATCTACGACATCTGTTATGCGCAGACCGAAGAGCAACGCAAGGCCTACATTGACTACATCGATGAGATGTACAACGCCGAGCGTCTCACCCAGATTCTGACCGACGTGGTCAAAATCATTGGCGCCAACGTCCTGAACATTGCGCGCCAGGATTACGAGCCACACGGCGCTTCGGTCACCATGCTGATTGCCGAGCATGAACTGACCAATGGCGAAGAACCGGACAACGAGGAATCCCCGGGGCCGCTGCCGGATACCATCGTTGCGCACCTGGACAAGAGCCACGTCACCGTGCACACCTACCCGGAAAGCCACCCCCATGATGGCGTAAGCACCTTCCGGGCTGACATCGATGTCTCCACCTGTGGTCTGATCTCACCGCTGAAAGTGCTGAACTACCTGATCCACAGCTTCGATTCTGATGTCGTCACTGTGGACTACCGGGTTCGCGGCTTTACCCGCGATGTGGACGGTACCAAACACTACATTGATCACGACATCAATTCGATCCAGAACTATCTGACCGAGGATACCCAGAACGCGTATCAGATGATCGATGTGAACGTGTACCAGGAAAACCTGTTCCACACCAAGATGATGCTGAAAAACTTCAATCTCGATAACTATGTCTTCGGGGTAAACGCCAGTGATCTCGACCCGGCGGAAGCACAGTCCATCGAAGACCGCCTGCGCCGTGAGATGCTTGAGATTTTCTATTCCCGCAACGTCGAATGATCGCCTCCCGTGACGCTCCGCCCGGGGCGTCACGGGTCCTTCAGTTTTTTTGATGTCACCCGCCAGAATTCTGCGTTTTATTCTCCCCTCGTCTGCCGTTTTAATGGAGTCATGAGCTAACGAGAGGAGGACACCATGACCCTGCGCTCCCTGAAACAGATTATTCCAGCCCTGGAAACTTCCGACGGTGCCGGCGTGCGCATCAAGCGCTCCATCGGCCAGCAACAGAATATCCGCCTGGATCCGTTCCTGATGCTGGACGAGTTCGGCTCCGCCGAGGCCGCCGACTATATCGCCGGTTTTCCATCGCACCCTCACCGGGGTTTCGAGACGGTGACCTATATGATCGAGGGGCACATGCTGCACGAGGATCACCTGGGGAACCGCGGCGACCTGCGCAATGGCGGCGTTCAGTGGATGACCGCCGGCCGTGGGATCATTCACTCGGAAATGCCGCAGCAGGAAGAAGGCGTGATGCGGGGTTTCCAGCTCTGGCTGAATCTGCCCGCGGCAGAGAAAATGACAGAAGCGGGTTACCGCGATATCCAGCCGGAAGAGATCCCTGAGATCGTCTTTGAAGGCGGCAAGGTAAAGCTCATCGCCGGCAACATGGAGATCGAGGGCCAGCTTCACGAGGGCTCAGTAGCGGATCGAAGCACCCAGCCAATCTACGCTGACATCCATCTCGAATCGGGTGCAAGTGTGACGCTGCCGGTTCCGGAGGGTCACAATGCCATGCTGTACCTGTACGAGGGCACCGCCAACCTGGCCGATCGCGCACTTCAACGCAGCGCTGCCAACATTCTGGGTGACAACGGAGACCGGATTGCTCTCACTGCCGGAGAATCTGGGACGCGCCTGCTGCTGATCGCCGGCAAGCCCATTGGTGAACCTGTGGTCCAGTACGGCCCGTTCGTGATGAATACCCGGGAGGAAATTGAGCAGACGCTTCGGGATTACCGGGACGGCCGACTGACGGCCTGACGGATCAGGCGAATGGCTTTCTTGCCATCAGCCGCTGCACCATGGGCCTGACAATCAGGTCCATGGCCAGCGGCATTTTTGTGCCCGGAATCACGAGGGTGTCGTGTCGGGAAAGGCTGCTGCCAGAGATCACCTGCAGCAGGTAAGGAAAATCCACTTCAGATTGATCGCGGAACCGGATAACCAGCATGCTCTCGTCCTCGGTCGGAACGTCCCGGACAACAAAGGGATTGGACGTGTCCACCAGTGGAATGCGCTGGAAGTTGATGTGGGTATGAGAAAACTGGGGAACGATATCGTGAACATAGTCATCCATGCGGTTGATGATGGTTTCCACCACCGCTTCCTGGCTGTATCCCCGCTTGTGGGTGTCCCGGTGGATCTTCTGGATCCATTCGAGGTTCACAATGGGCACCACTCCGATCAACAGGTCCACGTACTGGGCAATATTGCAGGTTTCGCTGACGACGCCGCCATGCAGCCCCTCGTAAAACAGCAAATCCGTGTCCGGGGGTAAGGGCCCCCAGGGCGTGAAGGTTCCGGGCTTGTGTCCGGCTTCCACCAGCCGTCGGTCCTCGTCGTGGACATATTGCCTGTAACGGCCGTTACCGGTGTGACCGTAATCGTAGAAAAGGGCTTCGAGCTTGTCGATGTGATTGGCCGCCAGCGCAAAGTGGTTACGTTCACCGAACTGGCCCTTCGCAGCGAGCCTGGCCATCTGTTCACGGTTGTAACGGTGGAAGCTGTCCCCGCTGACCATGGCGGCGTTCAGCCCTTCACTGGCGAACATCCGGCTGAAAATCTGGCCGGTGGTGGTGGTTCCCGCACCGGATGAACCGGTTACCGCTATGATCGGATGGCGTTTTGACATAGGGGCAGATTGCCGGAATCAGGTAAGACTGTCGAGTAAACGGGGCTTCTCGACCACGAAGCCCTGGGCATAGTCGACACCCAGCTGCCTGAGCATGTCCAGGACGTCCCGGGACTCAACCTGGGAAGCAATCACTTCCCGACGCATGTAATGGGCCATATCCACCATAGAGCGCACCATTGCCCGATCGGTCTCGCTGGTTGCCAGCTGGCCGGTAAAGGCACTGTCAATCTTGATCAGATCCACGGGCAGGGAACGCATGAACTCGAACGAGCTTGGGCCACTACCGAAGTTGCCCAGACAGAACCTGCATCCGAGTTCTTTCATCTCGATAATGAAATCCGCGACTGACTGGACGTCGTTGATCGCCGAGGCTTCGGTCAGTTCAAACCACAACCGCTCTATAGGCGCATCCTTCTCACTCAGCTTCTCGTAGATGAACTCCAGCAGCGATTGGTCGTTCATGGAGTAACCGGACAGGTTGATGCAGACACCGCCAAAATGCCGCGGATCCGGTGCCTGTTCCCTGAGCCAGTCCAGCATGTGGCCGACCACCCAGCGATCCACCGCCTGCATGCGGTCATAACGCTCGGCCATCCGAACAAAGTCCCGACCGGTAATGAGGTTGCCGTCGTCATCGTACATGCTGATCAGCACCTCGTACTGCGCCGCCATGGAGGCTTTGGCGTGCAGAGGTATGATCTTCTGACAACGCAACAACATACGTTCTTCGTTCAAGTCACTGAGGCTGGCCACTTTGGCGGCAATCTGTTCCTGCCGGGCCTGATCCCCGGCATCCAGGGCATACTCCGACACCTTTCCATGGCCCTGCTGCCGGGAAGCTGCCAGGGCATCTTCAGACGCCCGCAACCAGCGTTCGGCACTGACCAGTGCCGGCAAGGTGGGAACGACGCCGGCGCTGGCAGAAAGCCGGTAATCCCTGCCGCCAAATCTGAACTCGGCGGCCTCCACTGCCTTGACCAGATCCCTGGCGGCATCACTGGCACTCTCGGAGGGCACCAGCATGGCAAACTCATTGCCCGCCAGCCTGGCCACAGGCATACCATCGCCCACGTGACTGCGCAGAATATCCGCTACCCGCTTGAGGGTCTCATCGCCAGCCTGGTAGCCGGCGGTATCGTTCAGCAGGCGGAAACGGCGGAGATCCAGGCGCACCAGGGAGCGCTCGTCTTCCCGGCGGGCCAGTTGCTGATCCAGCATCCGTTCGAACTCCCGGCGCCCCAGAAGTCCCGTCAGCTCATCATGGGTGGAAGCCCAGGACAACTGGTCATAGACCTTGCGGACCATGCGATCGATACTCTCGTCCACCAGCGGGCGTTCATACTGGCTATCAGGCACGATGATGCCTTTTCGCATCTGCCGGGCCAGGGACTCCAGCTCCAATTCCACCACTCGCATGCCCTGGTGATTCACAAAGACAAAGCGGCTGAAACCGCGGGCCACCCAGACCAGACGAATGTACTGGGGTTCGTCCGGTTTTTCCTGGTCGCGAAGCCAGTCGCCGGTTCGCAATTTCTGCGCCCGGTTGATCCAGCGCTGAAGACTGCGTTGCTCCCGGTCGGACAGTTTTCTGGCATCCGGTTGCTCCGGTTTTGCCACTGGCACTTCAACCAGTTCGGGGCTTTTTTGCGGACTGCGAACCAGGAACTGCTTGAGCTCGTCCCGGATTTGCGAAGAAGGCATATGGTTGCTGGAAATAGAGGCCAGACCATCCTGGATTACCCGCAGCAGCTCGGGCAGATTAATGGAGCTGTTCGGATCATCAGCGAAGGATAGGAGCGAATCGATAACGGCCAGGTAATCATGCCACAGCTGGCTGTCAGGCCCCTGCCGGATCCAGGTCAGCGAAAGCAGATCCCGCCAGCCACCATCCAACAGGCTGATTACCGCCTTTGGCACCTTGCGCCCACCCAGTTTGTTGTCCAGAACATCGGCCACAGCCTTTTTTGACTCGGCTACCTTCTGGGCCCCCTCTGCGGCCGCTGTCACTCGCTCGACATTCCGGCGATAGACAAGATTCTGACGATCAATCAGGGTGTCCAGTTCCTGGACCGTTTGCTCGAATACCCCGGTGTCCTGCTCGAAGTCCGTTGTAATGCGGTCTACCAGCTCATCCACGCGACGCTGAACCACCGGATTGATGCGCCCGCCCTTTACCCCTAACTGGGCCAGACGGTTCATCACCCCGCGTACCGGGCTATCCTGGTCGTCAAAGAACGCAGGATCCCTCATGACAACTTTGAGAACGGGCACTTCCAGCTGCCGCATGCGCTGCTGGGCATACTCGCTGAGCTTCGGGCTTTCCACCACCGATTTGAAAAACCGGTCGACCACATCGACCGTTTCCTGCTGTTCTTCATCCAGCCGGTTATCACCGCTTGCCTTTACTTTCTCTACCACCCGCTCCTTCAGGGGAGCCAGCTCCTCGCCAGTATCCACGGGCTGAGATTGCAGCTGCTGGAGTTCTCGCTGGAATTCTCCGGACGACAGAGGCCTGGCATTGGGCTGGAACGGCAAAGGCTCCGGATCGCCCCGGGCCACACGGCTCGCGCTCAGGGTATTCAGCAGGTTACGCACCGTGGCGAACGCAGTCTGGGCCGCCTGGGCATAACCCCGAAACTCGCCCCCCAGCATGCCGGCTCTGCGACGAGACTGGGGCTGTCCGGCGTCTTCGGCACCCGCCTTCGGCTTTGACTCTGCAGCAGCACTCTCCGCGGCAACCGGCTCGGGCTCCGCGGGCTCTTGTTGTGTCTCCGGCTTTGCCCCGGCCTGCTCGCTCAGATACTTGCTGAGATCCAGGTCCGGCAGAACACCGTGACGAATCAGAATATCGTTGAGTTCTTTGTAAAGAGGTCCCAGCTGTTGCAACACGGTCTGCTCAAAGACCCGCAGACAGACTTTCTCCACCTCCCGGGTCGCCTTGAGCTGGCTGAGGCCATTATGGAAGGCTTCGCAGACCAGGGAGGGCCCGAGGGGATTGTGGTGTCCCGTGGCGTTCGCGATGCCAAGTTTGTCCAGGCGAAGCTTGAGCTGCAGCAGATCGCCCCGATACTGGGTATCCGCCTTGGTTACCATCACCCGGATCGTCAACCAGTCCTCGAATTCGCCCTTGTCGACCACGGACAGCTCGGACCCCGGAAACCCCTTGGGGGCGGGCTTCAGTGGTGATTCCAGGCTGCGAGCCATCTGATGCCAGATGACCCGTTGCCGGGCCTGAATCTGGCCCGAAGCATCCATGTATTCATTGGCCTGCTGATCATTTACGGCTCTCTGGGCCGCCAGTTTGAGACCCTCCACCATTTGCACGAAACAGGCGTCCATCAACGGCTCGATAAACTGGGTCACCGCCTTGGCGGACTGGTGCAGGACAAACTGTACGCGATCACTGGGTGCGCGGAGCGAGGAGCGATCCTGACTTCGGGAGCCCCCGCATTGCTGCAGCATGGCATCCACGGCTACCGGGTTGGGCCTGCTGAAATTGACCCCCATGGCGCCATCGATGCGACGGACAATACTGACATGAAGCTCGTGGCGGCGCGCACCATCCAGACCCCGAAAACGTATCACCAGTTCTGGGGGTATGCCGGAAGCAAACGCCCGATCCAGCTTCTTCGAGGTTTCACCCGAATAGCGGACGAACAGACCCTCCGCACAGAAATCGGCGATCTGACACGGCCAGGCTTCACCGGTTCCCAGATCAATCTGGGCGGCAAGCTTGATTGGTTGGCGGGGGCTGCTACGACGTTCTCTCGGATCCATGAACTACCTGATATCTCGCAAAGCCGGAACGATCACCGAACACAGCGCCCGGTACCGGCTCACGTCCCTGAAACGATGGCGGATGCCACCGGCTGCTACTATAGAGACCATGATTGTACTATAGCGGCCTGGCCCCCACAGGCAAACCAATCCACTATAACATCCTGACCCATGAAACAGCTTAGTCAGATCTATCTACTTTTGCTACTGGTAACAATGCTTAACGGCTGTTCGACCATTGGCTACTATTCGCAGGCTGTCAGTGGCCATCTCTCCCTGATGATGTCGGCGGAACCGGTCGACGACATTCTCTCCGACACCTCAACGCCGGTGGACCTTCGGGGAAAACTCACGGTAGCGCAACAGGCCCGGGAATTCGCCGGTCAACGACTGGCCCTGCCGGTGGGAGAAGCCTTCAGCGACTACGTGGATCTCGACAGACCCTGGGTAGTGGTGAACCTGGTGGCTGTGCCGGAGTTCTCCCTGGAACCGCACCGCTGGTGCTATCCGGTGCTCGGCTGTCAGGCCTACCGGGGATACTACAGCCTGGCGGATGCGCGTGCCGAGGAGTCGCAGTTTCGCAACAAGGGCTTCGACACGTTTATCGGCGGCGTGACGGCCTATTCCACCCTCGGCTGGTTCGATGACCCCCTGCACACCGGCTTTACCCGACTGGCGGAGGATCGCATGGTCGCCCTGATGTTCCATGAGCTGGCACACCGGGTGGTCTACATCGCCGATGACACGGCATTTAACGAAAGCTTTGCCACCGCGGTGGAGCTGGAAGGGCTCAGGCTCTGGCTATCGGACCAGGGCAAACCCGGCCAGTTCGAGGAGGCACTGGACCGCCTGGCTCGCCGAAACCAGACGCTCACCCTGGTCGAAGACTTCAGTGCCCGGCTGGACGTTCTTTATGCTCAGCAGGACGTCTTGCCAGACCAGCAACTGCGGAATCGCAAGGCGGCCATTTACCAAGAGCTGGCTCTTGCCTATCAGGAACTTTCCGCAGAGTGGTCCGAACCGGGCCCGTTCGGACCGGTACCAGTCAGCCTGAACAATGCCAACCTGGCGCTGTTTCGTCAGTACAACCAGCACGTACCGGCGTTCCGTCAGATGCTTCGGAATGCAGGCTACGACTTTGCGGACTTTTACAAGGCCGTCAAGACGCTGTCAGAGCAACCGGAACCCCAGAGGACTGAACATCTGGCCGCCCTGTCAGAGCGGTTTGAAGAACACCTTTGAGTTCCGCTGGGTGTTATAGGCAGCCAGCTTCGGCCCGGGCAGGGCCTGCACTGTCGAAGGCTGGAAGCCCCGCTCCCGGAACCAGTGCTCCGTCTGGGTGGTGAGCACGAACAGCTTCTGGATACCCTGCCCCCTGGCCAGCTTCTCCACCATTGCCAGAATCTCATCGCCCCGCCCGGCCCGGCGATAGGTCGGGTCTACCGCGAAGCAGGACAACTCGCCGGCACCCTCTTCAGGGTAGCTGTACAGAGCGGCACAGCCCACGATAGTGCCGTCGCGCTCCGCCACAACAAAGCGGTCAATCTCGGTTTCCAGCATCTCCCGGGAGCGGCGAACCAGAATGCCCTGCTCTTCCAGCGGCTGGATCAGCTCCAGAATCCCGCCGATGTCCTCGACCCGGGCCTGGCGGAACTGCTCGTAGTGATCACCACTGACCAACGTGCCGGCGCCATCCCGCGTGAAGAGCTCCTTCAGCAGGGCGCCGTCATCCACATAGCTGATGATGTGGGCGCGACGCACACCCTTCACACAGGCATCACAGGCAGCTCGCAGCAAGTCGGCATCGTGACCGGTCACCGCACCGGCCGCCAGACGATCGGACGCCTGGCGCGCCGACAGCTCCCGGATCAAAGTACCGTCCTCTTCCTGTAACCCGGGATCATCAATAAACACCATCAGCTTCTCGGCCTGCAGTGCCGCTGCCACCTGGCTGCCAACATCCTCGTAGGAGAGGTTGAAGGCATCCCCGGTGGGCGAATAGCCCATGGGCGGCAACAGGACAATGTGACCAAGCTCCAGCAGTTTCTCGATCCCGGCCACATCCACCCGGCGCACCTTGCCGGTATGGCCAAAATCAATACCGTCGAGCACACCCACGGGCTTGGCAGCCACATAGTTGCCGCCACTCACCCGGATACGGGCATTATGCATCGGCGAATTCACCAAACCCATGGAAAGGTGGCTCTCCAGGTAGGCACGCAGGCCACCGACGGCCTCCATCACCATGCTGAGGTGCTCTTGCGGCGTAATCCGCAAACCTTTTGAAAACGACGATTCGATTCCTGCAGCATCCAGCCGCGTCTGGATTTGCGGGCGGGCTCCAAAGGCAACGACCAGCCGCACACCAAGACTGCTCAGCAGCGCGATGTCATGGATGATGTTGATGAAATTCCCGTGTTCAATCGCATCCCCCGGAATGGTCAATACCACCGTCCGCCCGCGATGGGCGTTGATGTAAGGGGATGAATGGCGGAATCCATGCAGCCAGTCGTTTGATTTCAAACCTTTCTCCTGGTCTCTCGTTATCTTCTAAAGGCAGGTACTTTATCTTGAGGAGTTTGCCGAGTCCTGTCGAGGAGGGTGTGCCAAAACACGCCCGTAAATACGTCCCTGTAGGGCTCGGTCGCGCCATCCCTGGCGCTCCACGGTTTTGGCACACCCTCCCCGCCAGGACTCTCCGCAGGCGTCGGAAGTGCCTGCGCCACACTCAGAGACAGAACTGTCGGATCAGCCCTCGCAGTACTTTAACGGTTGGATCAAGCTGGGACAGCTCTATAAATTCATCGGGCTGGTGCGCCTGATCGATGGATCCGGGGCCCATAACAAGAGTCTCCAGGCCAAGCTTCTGGAGCCAGGGTGCTTCCGTGGCGAAAGCAACGGCGTGAGCGGTATGGCCAGTAAGCTTTTCACAGGCTTTGACCAGAGCGGCATCGGCCGGAGTTTCGAACGGTGGCACGCCGTCAAAGAGCGGCTCGAATTCCAGAGAAAGCTCCCGCCGTTCCGCGATCGGCTGAACCTTGCTCAGGATGGTCTGGCGCAGGGTTTCCATGTTCATGCCCGGCAACGGGCGCAGATCAAAGTGCAGCTCGCACTGGGCACAGATACGGTTTGGATTGTCACCACCGTGGATGCAGCCAAGGTTCAGGGTTGGAAACTGTACCTCGAAGTTCGGGTTCCGGTACTTTTCCTGCCAGCCTGACCGGAGTGCCAGCAACTCGGTAAGCGCTTCGTGCATTCCTTCCATGGCGTTGCGGCCGAGGGCCGGATTGGAGGAATGACCGGACTGGCCCTCGAATTTCAGGCGCTCCATCATGATGCCCTTGTGCATGCGCACCGGTTTCAGGCTGGTCGGCTCGCCGATGACCGCGTAGCGGGCCTTGGGCTTGCCAGCTTCTGCCAGGGCCCGGGCACCGTCCATGGAGCTCTCTTCGTCGGCAGTGGCCAGTATAATCAGGGGCTGCTTGAGATCCTCGTCCACAAAGGCCCTGGCTGCTTCAATGGCCAGCGGGAAAAAGCCTTTCATGTCGCAGGTACCCAGCCCGTACCAGCGATTGTCCCGCTCGGTCAGGGTAAAGGGGTCGCTCTGCCAGCGTTTGTCATCAAAGGGCACCGTATCGGTATGGCCGGACAACACAAGACCGCCCGGGCCGCTGCCAAGGGTTCCGATCAGGTTGAATTTTCCGGGCATGCCTGGCACTTCCAGGATTTCCACGGAAAACCCGAGGGCTTCCAGCCATTCTGCCAGGGTTCGCACCACGGGCTCGTTACTATGATCCCATTTTGCCGACGCGCTGCTGATTGAGGGCAGAGATATCAGGCGGGCAAGCATGTCACGAATGCCCGGCACCACTGCGGATTTGCTATCGGACTGCGACATAGTTTCCTCTCAGATTCCCATTGGAATCATTGTGCACGGCCACGCCGCCAGACTTCAAAGTTGGTAATCGCCCGGATCAACATCGGGTAGGCGACTTCACCGCCAGCGATAACCCGCGCCACTTCCAGCTCGCGTTCGCTGACGCTCACCAGACGCCCTTCCACCACGTTCTCGTTGGAAAGCGTTACCCGGACCTGCCGGTCAACCCATTGTTCAGCGGCTTCAAGACTCGCCGGATACCAGGTTTCGGTCTCAGGATCCTCCCGTGGCACCACCGGCTCGACGGCCACCTCTGGTGTTTCCTGAACAACCGGCTCAGCCTCGGCCAGATAGACGTCCGGCACGCCTGCACCGTTGTAACGAACTGGCCAGCTCATGCCCGCACCCTCGTTTTCAGCCGTTCTTACAGGCACTCCGAGCAGAGGCTGGGCCGGCTGCACATCTACCGTGAGCTCACCGCCCTCCAGCAGCCACTGCCGGTACAACGCTTTCAGCTGGTCACTGGCGGCCAGGCCCCGGGCTTCAAGCCCGGCAGACAGCGCCTGCACTGCGCGCCCGGCCCATTCTCCGGTTTCGATACCGGCTTCGCGGGCGCAATAGGCGGCGATGCGACGCATCAGGCCACCATCACGCAAGGTCAGCGTCATCGGCTCGGCGCCACCGGAAACGGTCAGCTCGGCATCCTGGATCCGGATTCGGGCATCACGCCAGTCCAGCTCCAGACTGCCGGTGCTGACGGTATTCAACTCAGCATGGAGATTGCCCGGAGTCTGTCGCACAAAGCCATCCCCGGCGAGTGCTGTGATGCCCATGCGGATCAGGTCACCACTACCCAGCTGTTGGCGCGGATCTGGCGCGCAGGAAAGCGCAAACAAGGCCGGATCGCCCTCGCTGTTGGCGCCTTCTGCAGTAACCCAGTTACGAAGCATTGTCGGGTCGAGGGTCAGGCCAAGGCCGTCGAGTCGCAAGGTCCATTGTTCCGGCATGCCAGCCGGGTCGAACAGGACAGAGAGCAAGCTGACAGGTGAGCCGGTATCAAGCTCCACCCTCGCCATGTCCAGAGGCTGGGTGAGCTCGAAATCCTGCCAGCTGGCGTCGTTGAGAACCAACCGGCCCTCGACGCCGGAACTGATGCTGCCCCTGTGCAGAACACCGTGGGGCTCCAGCGCCTGTCTCGCCTCGGCCATGCGCTGATCCGCCAGCCACCAGACCCCCGCCTTGAATGCGGCAAAGCCGACCAGAACCAGTATTACCAGCGTCGCAAGCAGGCGCTTCATCCGGAGACTCCTTGTCGGGTGCCGTCAGTTACGGGAAATCAGGGTGCCGACACCCTCATCAGTGAAGATCTCCAACAGACACGCATGAGCGACCCTGCCGTCGATAATATGGGACGTGCGCACGCCGTTTTCGACGGCACTCAGTGCACAACGGATCTTGGGGAGCATGCCACCATGAATGGTGCCGTCCTCAATGAGATCATTGACCTGCTTGGCCGTTAGCCCGGTAAGCACCTTGTCTTCCTTGCTCTTGAGACCGGAGACGTTGGTCAGCAGCATCAGCTTCTCGGCCTTCATGGCCTCGGCCACCTTACCCGCCACCAGATCCGCATTGATGTTGTAGGAGGCGCCATCCGGTCCCACGCCAATCGGTGCAATCACGGGAATCAGGTTGCTGCGGGTAAGCATCTCAATCACATCCACGTTGACACTGGCGACCTCGCCCACATGGCCGATGTCGATAATCTCCGGGCGTTCCAGTTCGGGAGAGCGGTCGACCACCTCCAGCTTGCGGGCTCGTATCAGATTGGCGTCTTTCCCCGTGAGCCCAACGGCCATGCCACCGTGAGAATTAATCAGGGACACGATTTCCTTGTTCACCTGACCACCAAGCACCATCTCCACCACATCCATGGTTTCGGAATCGGTTACCCGCATGCCGTTGACGAATCGGGACTGGATGTTCAAACGCTCCAGCAGCTCGCCGATCTGCGGGCCACCGCCATGGACAACGATCGGGTTGATGCCTACAAGTTTCATCAGCACCACATCGCGGGCAAAACTGCTCTTCAGGTCTTCGTTTTCCATGGCGTTACCGCCGTACTTGATGACCACGGTCTTGCCGGTAAATCTCTGAATATAAGGCAGGCCCCGGCTAAGTACCGAAGCTACCTGCATTGCTGTTTCACGATCCAGCGCCATGTTTTTGCCTTGTTGATCCTGTATTGAAACTTGCCTGTGAAACTCGGTGACTGCGAATCAGAAATCCGCCACCAGATCCGGCGCTGCCTTCTGCAGCTGGTCACGGAACACAGACTTGATACGCTCCAGCGCCTCGTCGGTCTCCGCTTCAAAGCGTAAGACCAGCACCGGCGTGGTGTTTGATGCCCGGCACAGCCCCCAGCCGTCGGCGTAGTCCACCCGGATGCCGTCGATGGTGCTGATATTGCCGTCACCGAAATCCCCGGACTCGCCGAGGCGTTTGATAATGTCGAACTTGGAACTTTCCGTCACTTCGACATTCAGCTCTGGCGTACTGATGTCATCCGGGAAATCCTCGAAAACTTCATCGCTGTGACGATCCTCAATGCCCAGAATTTCCAGCAGGCGGGCCGCAGAATACAGACCGTCATCAAACCCGTACCAGCGCTCGCCAAAGAAAATATGACCACTCATTTCCCCGGCCAGCAAAGCGCCAGTCTCTTTCATTTTTGCCTTCATCAGGGAATGACCGGTTTTCCACATGATCGGTCGGCCCCCGGCTTCTGAAATCACCCCGGCCAGCCTGCGGCTGCACTTCACATCGTAAAGGACATCAGCCCCCGGATTACGTGAAACCACATCCCGGGCGAACAGCATCATCAGCCGGTCCGGCCAGATAATCTTGCCGGAATTGGTTACTACACCGAGACGGTCACCATCGCCGTCGAAGGCCAAACCGATATCGGCCCCTTCCGATTCAACCCGGGCAATCAGATCCGCCAGATTCGCTGGCTTACCTGGGTCGGGATGGTGATTCGGGAAGTCACCGTCCACCTCGCAGTAGAGCGGAATCACTTCGCAGCCCAGCTCCTCGATCAGCATGGGTGCCAGCTCCCCGGCAATGCCATTGCCGGCATCGACGACCACCTTGAGCGGTGCCGCTACCGCAATATCGCCAACAATCCTGTCCAGGTAAGCACGGCGCACATCCTCGGTGCTCTGGCTGCCCCGACCGCTGGCAAAATCTCCGGTCTGGATGCGCTGATACAGTTTCTGGATGGCCTCACCTGAAAGGGTTTCGCCACCCAACATGATTTTCAGGCCGTTATAGTTGGCCGGGTTGTGACTGCCGGTCACCATAACGCCAGAGCCAGTCTGGAGTTCGTGGGTGGCAAAATAGAGGACCGGTGTGGGCACGGCACCCACGTGAATAACGTTGCACCCGGCTGCCATGACACCGCGTGCCAGGGCATCGGCCAAATCCGGGCTGGAATGGCGGCCGTCATAACCAATGCAAAGGCTGTCGACACCGCGCTCCCGGGCCTCCGAACCGATGGCCCGACCGATGACTTCAACGCCCTCGGCGGTCAGGGTTTCGCCGACAATACCCCGAATGTCATAGGCCCGGAAAATATCCTGGGAAAGCTCCACTTGAGGCAGGGCCACCTCTTCCACGTCCGGAGTGTCGCCGGAACCAAAGACGGTATCATCGCCGCTGCCGAAGCCCAGAACGTCCTCATCGCCATCAAGCATGTCGATATCGGGCATGTCCTTGTCCTGGAACAAAGGCTCATCGCCGCCCTTGGCGGCACCACCGCCAGACTTTCCGGAACCGGCCGGCCTGGGTTTGGCGGTTTCTACAGCCTTGGCGACCCGTTTATCAACCACCTGTGACAAACGGTAGAGCACCTCACCGGTTGAGGCGACCATATCCCAACGGAAGGTCGGCAGCTTTACCCGCTCTCCGCCGAACACCTTGTGCGCCCACTGGATCAGGGCCGTCACATCCTGACGCAAGCCCTTCTGGGCCCCGCCCAGCAGTACCCAGACGATGATGGCAGCGATCAACGCGGGCACGCCGACCAGAAGCGCGATCATTACCGTATCAACCGGCGCTGCGGACGATTTTGCAGGGGTGTAGGCTACGGTCCAGTCCGGATTGGAAAGCCGGCGGGATTCCGCGTTTCCGGAGCCGCTGCCGTTACTGACCACGGTGCGGGATGAACCGGACACGGTCTGCACCAGCGCGAGCTGACCACCGAGGCTGGAGTTGACCACTTGCAGCAACGGCTGGATCTGGCCGGAGTCGAAGATAATCAGCAGGCTGCCGATGACCGCATTGCTGGTCGGATTGCGAACCGGGGCTGCCATCTGGACAAACCACCGGTTATCCCGTGGAAACGCGTCGGGAAACAGTCGCTGGCCGGTTTCAGCGCGCCGGGCCAGCTCAAGCCCGGAGAAGCCCAGCAGGCCCTCACTGCTGGAGGTGCGTGGAATGTCACGGTAGGGAAACAGATGCACCGCCTCGATGCCGGGCAGTGAATCCGCCAGCTGCACCTCGGTCGCCGGAATCTCGTTCCGGCTGCTCAGGGCCTGAACGACATGGGGCTGCGTCGCCAGACCATTGACGCTTTTCTGGACCTGGTCAAAATACTGGTTCAGTCGAAGGGCGGCGGCATCCGCTTCCAGAACTTTCAATGACTCGAAGCGTTCCTTTGCAGACGGCTGAACCACCAGAAAATGAAGCAAGGCAACGGCAATCACCCCCGCAAGGACCACGACCAGCGACTGGCTCACCGCCACGGAATTGAGTCTCTTCAGTTTGGGTCCCGAAGAACTGGTTTTTTCCTTCTTCACCGCCTTCTTCGCCGGCTTTTCATCAACGGACGCGTCGGCATCTTTCTTTTTACCCAGCTTCATAGTCCATCCTGCAGTTGTAATTTTATCGTCCTGGACAAGCAGTTATCCGCAAAGTATAGACGCCGGCACAATGTTCTGCGTGGCCGGCTTCCCGGTCACCTTGTGCCGGTGGAGCCAAAGCCGCCTTCACCGCGGGCGCTGGCGTCGAATTCCGAAACCACCTCAAAATCAGCCTGCACAACGGGTACCAGCACCAACTGTGCCAGACGCTCCCCCACATCCACGGTAAAGCTGGTGCGCCCCCGGTTCCAGCAGGACACCATTAACTCGCCCTGGTAATCCGAATCAATCAAGCCCACCAGGTTGCCAAGCACTATACCGTGCTTGTGGCCGAGCCCGCTTCGGGGCAGGATCATGGCCGCCAGCGATGGATCGGCAATGTGGATCGACAACCCTGTCCTGATCAGTTGGGTATCGCCCGGCTCGAGGGTCAGCGGCTCGTCCAGACAGGCCCGAAGATCAAGGCCTGCGGAGCCTTCGGTGGCATACTCGGGAAAGGGAATCTGGCTGCCAATGCGATCATCCAGAATACGTACCTGAAGATTTTTCCTGCTCATGAGGGGTCCTGTCGATTGTAGTGCAGGTGCGCTTCGCTGAGTCAGCGGGCGGCCTGACCAAGATGTTCACCTATCATCGCCACAAGCTGTCGGGCAATGTTCGTTTTGCTGTCGGGACCGATCGACGTCTGGCCACCCGGCCAGAATACGCTCACCGCATTGTTGTCGCTGTTAAAGCCCAGCCCGGGCGTAGACACATCGTTGGCCACGATCATGTTCAGTTTCTTGCGTTGCATTTTGTCGGTGGCGTAGCTCGCCACATCGGTGGTTTCGGCCGCGAAACCTACGCTAAAAGGCGCATCGTCGCGGCCGGCTATGGTAGCCAGGGTGTCGGGATTGCGCACCAGCGAGAGCGCCATGGCGTCACTGGACTTCTTGATCTTGTCTCCGGCACAGGTTTCCGGACGGTAATCGGCGACCGCAGCTGTCGCAATAAACAGGTCACAGCCCTCATCCACGGCGTTTGAGGCTTCCTGCAACATGTCCTCGGCCGTTAACACCGGACGAACCTCGACACCGTTAGGCGCGGAAAGCGCTACCGGACCACTGACCAGAATCACCCGGGCACCTGCCTTCTGCGCCTCGCTGGCCAGGGCATAACCCATTTTCCCGGAGCTGTGATTGCTTATATAGCGCACCGGGTCGATAGGCTCTCGGGTCGGGCCTGCAGTAATCACGACCGTCTTGCCAGCGAGCACGCCTGTGCGACCGTGATCGACAAGCGCAACAATGTCCTCCGGCTCCAACATTCTCCCTGGCCCGGTATCACCACAGGCCTGCGCTCCCTGAGCCGGCCCCCATAATTCGATCTGGGGATCCTCTTCAAGCAGCCGGATATTTCTCTGGGTACGGCCATTGCTCCACATTGCCTGATTCATCGCAGGCACCACGGCAATGGGCGCCTCGGTTGCACAACAAACGGTGGTTAACAGATCGTCGGCCATCCCCTGGGCAAGGCGGGCGATAAAATCGGCCGACGCCGGCGCAACGACCAACTGATCAGCCCACTTGGCCAGTTCAATATGCCCCATACCAGCTTCCGCCTCAGGGTCCAGCAAGGACGTCCTCACGGGCTCGCCACTGAGGGCCTGAAAGGTCAGTGGTGCCACGAACGCTTCCGCCCCGCGGGTCATAACAACCCTCACCTCATGGCCCGCTTTCTTTAACTGGCGAACCAGCTCGGCACTTTTATAGGCAGCGATACCACCGGTTACTCCCAGGAGGATTCGTCTGGCGGCCATAGGGGCTCCGTTTCCGCATAAAATGAAAGGCTTATAAGATAGCATGCTCAGGCCGCAGCGACAGCCTGCCAGACCCGGCATACGTTTACCGATTGTTAGTTTTTAAAGTAACCTTTGTAACCCTGAGATGCCCGTCGCGGTGCAGGAAGCACCAGGGCAGGAGACAACCAATGCAAGGAAGCCACGATGTCAGACCCCGCCTGGCCCACGGACGAACGTCCACGGGAACGCCTGCTCGCCCACGGACCGCAAACCCTCTCCGACGCCGAACTGCTCGCCCTGTTTTTACGCACCGGCACCACCGGCATGCCGGTCATGGCATTGGCTCGCCACCTGATTGAGGAGTTTTCCGGGCTTCGGGGGTTGCTGACGGCTTCCCGTCGCCAGTTCTGCGATGTCAAAGGTCTGGGAACCGCCAAATACGCCCAGGTTCAGGCGGCCATGGAAATGGCCCGGCGGGTCATGGATGAACCATTGCGCCAGGGTGATCCCCTGCGCTCTCCCGAAGATACCCGCCGCTTTCTTACCAGTCGGCTCGGCACCTACCCGCACGAGGTTTTCGCAGGCCTGTTTCTGGACAATCGCCATCGCGTTATTCAATACCGTGAGTTGTTCCGGGGCACCATCGATGGCGCGGCCGTCTATCCGCGGGAAGTGGTGCGACAGGCTCTGGAGGACAATGCAGCAGCGGTGATTTTCGCTCACAACCACCCGTCGGGCGTCGCCGAACCGAGCCAGGCCGACATTTCCCTCACCCGCCGCTTGAAAGAGGCCCTCGGACTGGTGGATATCAGGGTTCTTGACCATATGGTTGTTGGCCATGGTGAGGTAGTATCTCTCGCTGAACGGGGTCTGCTGTAAAGCCCGATGGTTAACCGTGCACGTCAATGCCGGAAAACTGGCCAAATTCCCAACAATTTTTTGCGTTGGGGGGTGAGTTCTGGTATAAAAGCGTCCCTTTCTGGCGGCGTCTGGCGAGCAGCGTTCAGTTTAGAGGCGCGAATGGGGGCGTAATAGCTCCTTAGCAACCAGAGACGCATTAAAAACGAATTCGTATTATTGAGACCATTGCTCAGGTCGGAGGCAAGTATGTCCAGAGTTTGTCAGGTTACCGGTAAGCGTCCGGTATCCGGTAACAACGTTTCCCACGCGATGAACCACACTCGTCGTCGTTTTCTGCCGAATCTGCAGAACCATCGTTTCTGGGTTGAGTCCGAGAAGCGTTTCGTGAAGCTGCGCGTATCCACCAAGGGCATGCGCATCATCGACAAAAAAGGCATTGACGCTGTGCTGGCCGATCTTCGTGCCCGCGGCGAGAAATTTTAAGGAGCCGCATCATGCGCGAGAAAATCAAGCTGGTTTCATCAGCAGGTACTGGTCACTTCTACACGACCAAGAAAAACAAGCGTAACACCCCGGAAAAAATCGAGATCAAAAAGTACGATCCGGTTGTCCGCAAGCACGTTGCGTACAAGGAAGCCAAGATCAAGTAATTCCTGATCCGGCATCCAAAAAAGCCCGGCCAATGCGCCGGGCTTTTTTTTGACTTGATGCTATTCAGAACTTCTCCAGGTAGCCCTCCGGCAACGCCACATCCATGGCGATGGGCAGGTGATCCGACATCGGATAACTCACCACCTCGGACCGGCGGATCTCGAGTGAAGGACTTACCAGGATATGATCCAAAGCTTTCTCCGGCCGCCAGCTGGGGAAGCTATGGGCGGTATCCGGTAGCGGCACCAGATCGGTTTCCCTGAGGGGCGTCTGAGTCAGTAGCTGTTCGGCATGGGCGTTCATATCTCCCATCAGAACCACATGCCGGTAGTCGGCAATCAGCTCCCGGATGTAACCCAGCTGGCGTTGCTGAGCCGTCTTGCTAAGGGAAAGGTGCATCAGCACCAGCACCAGTGGATCATGCTCGGTTCCGTATCGGGCGATGATGGCGCCCCGGCCCGGAATCAGGCCCGGCAACTTGTGTTCGGTAACGTCAAGGGGCCGATACCGGCTCAGCAGGCCATTGCTGTGCTGGGCGATCTGACCGAGATTCCGGTTCAATTGCTGGTACCAGTAGGGAATGCCGGCCGCTTCGGCCAGATATTGCACCTGGTTGATATAGCCGCTGCGCAGACTGCCCCCATCGCACTCCTGCAAAGCCACCACGTCGTACCCGCGCAGCAGGGAGGCAATCCGATCCAGATTTTCGATACGGTTACGGTGAGGCAGTATGTGCTGCCAGCTTCGTGTGAGGTAATGACGGTAGGACGAGGTGTTGATTCCCACCTGAATATTGAAGGTGAGCAGGCGGATGTGCCGTTTCGGTTCGAACTCCGGCACATGCTCGGTCCCGGAACAGGCACCCCTGGGCCCGCCGGCCGGCCTCAGGATGCCATTCAACTGCTCTCGGATATGCTTGTACATAGTGGCGGCCTCAACCGGCCGGCTGGTCTTTGCAATGGGGCCGGAATCCGTAACGGGGGTTATTCCACCTCGCCACGCTCTTTGGCGACAAGGTAGTCCACCACGTCGAGAACGGCCTCATGGCTGCCGGCCATGGATGCACTGACAGTGTACTTGCCATTAACCAGCATAGTCGGCGTTCCGGTAATCCGCGCGCCACGGATTTTCGATTGAGCTTTCTGCATACGGGCATTCACGCCAAAGCTTTTGTAAGTGCTGACAAACTCATCCGGATCTACACCGTAATCCGCAACAAAGTCGGCCAGGGCTTCAGGGGTATTCAGCGGTCGACGCTCACCGGCAAGCGCCTCGAACAGGGCATCGTGCACCTTGTCCAGCTCCCCCATGGCCTCAAGCGCATAAAAAGCGTAGGCGTGGGGTTCCCAGTTTCTGCCCAGTGCCGCAGGGATCTTCACGTAATTGACGTAATCAGGAGCACTGGCCGCCCACTCCTCAATCAGAGGTTTGAAGTTGTAACAATGGGGGCAGCCATACCAGAAGACTTCCGCTACCTCGACACCGGAATCGCTTTCGGTTCTTACCGGGTTATCCAACCGGTTGTAATGGGTCCCTTCTTTCCACTCTGCAGCACTGGCCAGGCCAGAAACAGACAGCGCCAACAGGAGCAGGAAAGCCGTTCTGAAGGATCGAAACATGAAAAATCTCCGGTTATCTGAATATCGTTTTGGGAGGATTATGACCCAGCGTACCTGAAAAGTTCCACAGGTCGGCAGTTACAGAAAAGAAAGGCAGCAAAAAACCCCGCACCAGGCGGGGTTTCTAGCTGCAGACCGGCGGCTTAGTTCAGGCCGGAAATGTAGCTGGAGACCGCTTCGATCTCGGCATCGGTCAGCTTAGAGGCCACGTCCATCATGATCGATGCGTTCACGCCGCTGTCCCGCTCACCATCGCGATAGGCTTGCAACTGCTTGACCAGGTACTCTGCGTTCTGGCCACCGAGCGCCGGGTAGCCGGCCGGCTCGTTGCCAACACCTTGAGGGCTATGGCAGCCGGCGCAAGCTGGGACACCCGTTGCCATGTTGCCGCCACGGTACAGGGCAGCACCCTGATCAACCAGATCCGGATCGGCCTGGCCAACAACCATGTCTTTGGAGTTGAAATAAGCCGCCAGATCCTGCAAATCCTGATCGTCCATGTTATCCAGAATACCGGTCATTTCCGCGATATTCCGCTCTTTATCCTTGATCAACACCAACTGGCGATACAGGTACTTCTCACCAAGGCCAGACAACTTCGGGTATACGCCCATCACCGGCTTGGCACCGCCTTGACCGTGACAACCAGCACATACCGCTGCGTTCTGTTCGCCTGCTTGAGGATCTCCCGCCCCGTGCGCCATCGCTGTGAGGCCAACACCGAGAACTACTCCTGCGATCAGTTTTTTCATGCTCGCTCCGCTTCTCTCATCTTTTAAGGGTATTCTTCGCTACGCAGCCGGCAGGCACTGACCAGTCAGGCTCAAAACCGGGGCTGACAGCGGTCGCGCACAGCGCGCCGCCCGGAATTGGTGTAGCATTATACATTAATCCCTGATAACTGAAATCCAAAGGAAAGCCAACCGCTGTGGACCCTGATCTGACTCAAAAAAGCCTCTCATTTAACAGCGCCCGATTCCTCATCAGCGCCTCCCGTCTGGACGAGTGTCCGCCCGATTTCGGAGCGGAAGTTGCCTTCGCCGGCCGATCCAATGCCGGAAAGTCCAGCGCACTGAACGCGATCACCGCCAACGGCAAGCTGGCGCGAACCAGTAAAACTCCGGGGCGCACCCGACTGATCAACTTCTTCTCTCTGAACCGCGAGAACTGCCGAATGGTCGACCTGCCCGGATACGGCTATGCCAAAGTATCCCGGGACATGAAAGACGATTGGCAAAAGCACCTGGGCCACTATCTGAATGACCGGCGCTGTTTACGCGGCCTGGTTCTGGTGATGGACATTCGCCACCCACTGACCGATTTCGACCAAATGATGGTGGAATGGTGCGAACATAACAACCTGCCGCTGATGATTCTGGCCACCAAAGCCGACAAATTGAAATACGGCCAGGCCAAGACCGCCATGCTGGGCATTGCCAAGAACCTGAAATCGTATTCCTGCGTCGAACATCTGATCATGTTCTCTGCAACGTCAAAACGGGGCGTGGACGAATGCCGGGAGGCCTTGATCGAGTGGCTGGAAGCGGAGTAACAAGGAATTAAAGGGTGCCACCGCATTCTATCCGGTAACCGAGGTCAATCACCTGTTCGCCCATGTCCGCGCCGGACAGGCGAGCGATCAGGGCCTCAGCCGCCCTTTGGCCCACCTGCTCACGTGGCGTAATGACACTGGCCAGCGTCGGCACCATGACCTGGCCAACATTGTGGCCGTGAAAGCCTGCTATCGCCATCTGACCCGGCACTTCGATACCCTGCCGCTGGCACTCGAAAAAAGCGCCTATAGCCACGTCGTCGTTGGTGCAGAAGATCGCGTCAGTGTCCGGCGCTTCGATGAGTATGCGTTGCAGCAATGTGGCGCCGACACTGAATGATGAGCCCTGTTCACTGCGCAGGGTAACGGGAATCAGCCCCTGCTCCTCCATGGCGCGGGTGTAACCCTCCTGTCGTTGCAACGTGCGAGCATCCAGCCGAACCGCTAGGTACACAACATGGCGGCGACCACGGCGAATCATCTCCCGCACCATGTCATAGGCCGCACGCACATTGTCAAAACCCACCGCCTGCTCGAAGGGCGTCGTGTGGGTGTCCATGATTTCCACCGTGGGCACGCCCGCAGTCCCCAGCATTCGCAAGGTGCGGTCGGTGTGCTGGCTTTCCGACAGGATCACGCCATCGACGTTGTAGGACAGTAGCGAGGCCAGACTGCGCTCTTCCACCTCGCGGCTGTAACCGTAGTGGGCCAGCATCAGATGATAGCCCGCAGGTTCGGTGACTGATTCGACCCCCTTGATGACATCGGCGAAGACCTGGTTGGTCAGCGATGGCAGTAGCACGCCGATTGCGTGGCTAGTGGATTTGGACAGGAGATCCGGCGCTCTGTTCGGAATGTAACCCAGCGCCTCGGCCTCGGCGAAAATCCGCTCACGCATGTGTTCAGACACATTATTGCCGCCCCGCAGGCAACGGCTCACGGTCATTTTCGTAGCACCGACCCTATCGGCAATATCCTGCAGTGTTGGGCGCTTCTTTTTAACCATTCAGTTTTTCCGCCTCCGGTCGGGTGTACTCAGCACTGCCAGGCAGCGCTCAACAATGCGGTCGGGCGGCTCGCAGACGTCGACGACAATGGCCCCTTCCCCTGGTTCCGGCTCCTCCAGCGTACGAAACTGACTTTCGAGCATGGAACGACCATTGAAGTAGTGATCTTCCCGACTGGAATGCCGGGACCAGATGGTTTCCATGTCGCCCTTGAGATAGACAAACTGCAGTGACGGATTACCCGCCCTCAGCCGGTCACGGTAAGCCCGCTTGAGGGCAGAACATGCCAGCACCAGACCGCCTTGCTCACCCTTGACCAGCCCTGCCAGATCATCCAGCCAACCGCTGCGATCGGCATCGGTCAGCGGCACACCGCTGGCCATTTTGGCCACGTTGGCCGGGCTGTGAAAGTCGTCGGCGTCGAAAAACGGCACCTGAAGACGTTCCGCCAGCCGGGTACCAATCAGGCTTTTGCCACACCCGGACACACCCATGACGATGATTTTCGAAACGCTCATATCACTGCCACCACAAAGCCAGTTGCGGGAATGCGATCAACAGGGCCAGCGCAACAATCTGCAAGGCAATAAACGGCAGTAGCGACCGGAAAATCTCGCCGAGGGTGATGTCCTTGGGGGTTACCGTTTTCAGATAGAACGCGGCCGGGCCAAAGGGCGGTGACAGGAAGGATACCTGCATATTCATGCAGAACACCACACCGAACCAGATCGGGCTGTAGCCCAGCTCCGTGACAATGGGCACGAAAATCGGCATGGTCAAAAGAGCCACCCCGACCCAGTCCAGGAACATGCCCAGAATCAGCAGAATAAACATCATGAACAGGATGGTGGTCAGCCCATCGCCGCCACTGACCGCAAACACCATCTCGCGGACAAACTCGATACCGCCCATCAGGTTATAGACGCCCACAAGAGCGGTGGCGCCGATGCCAATCCAGATGATCATGCCACACACCCGCAGGGTACTGATGGTGGCTTTGCGCACCATGGCCAGAGACAGTTCGCCCCGGATCCAGGTACTGATGGCAATGCCCAGCACACCCAGGGCCGATGCCTCGGTAACCGACGCCACGCCGCCATAGATGCTGCCCAACACGACCACCACCGACAGAATCGGGAACAGCAGGGCCTTGAAGAAGTTCGGCGCCGGGGTATCCGGCTGGTCCTGGTCGGAGGGGATGGGGGCCATCTCCGGCTTCAGCCAGACCCTGACCAGCACGTAGCCCATGTAGAGCAGCGCCAGGATCAGCGCGGGCAGGAACGCGCCCTTGAAAAGGTCACCAATGGAGACGTTTGCGGTCAGGCCATAAATGATCAGGACAATGCTCGGCGGCAACATGGTGCCCAGCGCACCACCGGCACAGGTGGTGCCAATCGCCAGCTTGCGATCGTAACCCAGACGCAACATCTGCGGCAGTGCCAGGATGCCGAGCAACACGGTTTCGCCACCGATCACCCCCGACATGGAAGCAAGGATCACCGCCACCACCAGGGTCTGGAGGGCGACACCACCGCGCAGCTTGCGGCCAAAACGGGCCATGGCATCGAACAGGTCCCGGGCAATGCCGGAATGATCCAGTAGCGACGCCATCAACACGAACATCGGCACCGCCAGGAAAACGTAGTTACCGATAAAGCTGTAAAGACGACTGCTGACAATCGGCAGCGCGTCAGGGCCAAACCAGCCCAGGGCAAAGACCAGGGCCACCAGGCCGGTGGCAAAGGCCAGCTGCATGCCGGTCAGCAACAGTACGATCAGCATCACCAGCATCAGCAGGCTGCCGTAGCCAATTCCGAGGGAAGCCAGCTCAAACATTGTCTTTCTCCCCGGTCGGCGCCGGACCACGCAGATCACGAATCAGGTGCAGGACAAACTGGAGGGTCATGACAGCAATCGCCACCAGAATGATCACCTTGAGAAAGGCGGGAAACGGCGGATTCCAGGCCGACCCGGAGGTCTCCAGGCGCCAGCCGCCCCAGGGGGCCCAGACGGCGCCCCTGGCCATGAACCAGCTGGCATAGAGCAGCATCGAACAGAACGCCAGCCCGAACAGATGGTGAACCACCCGCAGCCAACGCTGGACGGCCGGGGACACTGCGTCGTAGATCAGCACAATACGCACGTGGCGATCGGTGGCCAGGGCATAGAGCCCACCCAGCACGAACAGGGTGGCACCGGCGAAGGTCACCGTTTCATGCACCCAGAGCGTCGGCGAACCGAACACATATCGGCGGACAATCTCGTAGAAAGACACCAGGACGATCAACGCGAATACCAGGCTCAGCTTTTTCCCCAGCCAGACAATGGCGCGGTCAAGGCGGGTAAAGCCGATATCCTCGTCGGATTCGGGCAGCAGATCACCCTGGCCCGGAGTGCGCTCCGGGCCGGAGGAAAGGTTTGCAGCAGACATAATGAACTCCGCGCACCGGGCAGGCCCTGCCTGCCCGGTTACTGGTTACGGGGCATTGCCTTCAGAGCAGGCCCTGGGATTCCAGATAGCCGGTTACCGACTGATAGACTTTCTCGGCATTGGGGGATTGCTCAGCGTATTTCTTCCACTGGTCCCGGGCAATGGTGCGGAACTTCCGGCGCTCTTCCGCCGACCAGTCATGAACGGTGATATCCGGATTGGCGCGGGCTTCCCTGACGGCCTTCTTGTCCGCCATGGCCAGCTGGGTGCTGATATCCTGGGCGAAGTCCCGGGCCGAGACGGTCATGATCGTCTGAATGTCCTTGGGAAGCTCTTCCCAATCTTCCAGGTTCATGGCAATTTCGATCAGCGGCAGGGAGTGGAAGCCAGGGTACACCGGATGCGGGGCAATCTCGTGCAGGCCGGCTTCGTGGTTGGTGGAAAACACCGTATAGTCGGCAGCATCGATAACACCCTTGCTCAGTGCGGTGTAGACCTCGGAACCTGGCAGGTTCACTGGCGCCGCCCCGGCGGCGGCAAATACCGACTGCACCAGACCTTCGGGTGCACGCATCTTGAGGCCTTTCAAGTCTTCAACACCATCCAGCGGTTTCTTCGAAACAAACGACTCCAGGCCAGTGCCACCACCGCCAACAAACTTCACGCCATAGGGCGCGTAGAGCTCGTTCATCAGCTCATAGCCACCGCCATAATTGATGTAATCGATGAGCTGGTCCGGGCTGGACCAAGCGCCCACGGTATTGCCAATGAGCCCGAACGCGGGATCCTTGCCGGAAAAATAACCGGTCACCGACACATGGCCATCCAGGACGCCCATATTCATGGCACCGAGAGTTTCGGTATGGCTTACCACGCTGCCCACAGGCAGAAGATCAATGGCAACGCGGCCACCGGTCATTTCTTCGACACGGTCAGCCCATTGCTGCTGAATCTCGAAGTTCTTGACGCCAGAGGGGTCGGAGGACTGGAACTTGAAGGTATAGTCCGCCGCGAAGGCGTTAAAGGCAAATGCAGCTGACAGTAGGCCAGTCGCGAGTCGGGTCGGGAACATAATCGCGTCTCCTGATTGTTTTTGTGCCGGCAGATGTTACCGGTAACATCAGAAGCGTATCGAATTCGGAAATCACTTACAAGGGTGTTTTTTGAGCAGGAAACAGTAGGGAATAAAAAAACCGGCCTGCCAGAAAGCAGACCGGTGAAACGTCAGGGTTTGCGACGTGCTAAAACCTGAGATCGCACTCAGGAGACGCAAGGAATATCCGAATTCCCAACGTCACCGTTATGAGTCCGATTTTCGCCAAAAGTTCCAGGGAAGATCATTTTTTGATCAATTATTCGGGTTTCACTTGCACAGGGCCGCGCCCAGATCGTCCCTGTCGTGCAGTGCCGGCCGATACTTCTCTCTCAGAGCCATCACACGCTCACGATACGCTGGCGTCAGGTAGGGAATTTCCAGGGTGAGCACCTGGTAGATGCCCTGCTTCAGCTCGGTGAGCGTGAGACAGGCAGATTCCTCGGCCGCATGGGCGGTTTTCAGGAACGCCATCCAGTTGGTAATCACCAGCCACACATTCAGCGACATGGCCGATCGCAGGTCTTCCTCCTGGGGTTCAATAATCCCGGCTTCCGCCAGTTTTTCGAAAATGCGACTGATTGAAGTCAGGCAGCGGTTGGTGAAATCGCGATAGTCCTGTCGCAGTCTCTTGTCGCTGTCCAGAAGGTATTCCAGATCCCGGTGGAAGAACCGGTAACTCCAGAGGCCGTCAAAGACCGACTCCAGATAGAAGGTCATGTCGTCCAGGGTCATGGCCCGGTCTTCCGGAATGTCCAGGTAGAAATCCACCAGTTTTTCGTATTCCAGGAAGATCTCGTAAATGATGTCCGACTTGTTGCGGAAATGGTAATAGAGGTTGCCCGGCGAAATGGCCAGGTGCGCCGCGATATGGTTGGTGGTGACGTTGCGCTCGCCCCGCTCGTTGAACAGCTCCAGGCTGGAGAGCAGTATCTTGTCTCTTGTCTTCATAGACCCGTCGGCGTTTGTTGTTGTATCGCTCACAGATGGCCCGATTCGCCACCCGCCTCCGCTTGACTCACTAGAGTATATACTCTAATAATACCCCCAGACGCAAATTGAACACTTTTTCGCCAGTCGTTCAATACCTGAAATAACGGGCCACCGACGAAGCATGATCGGGGCCGAAGAGGAGAAACATCATGGGAGCCACTGTCGTTCATCTCACCGAGAGCAAGAAACAGATCCAGCACACTCATCGGGTGTTTGAGGATCAGAAAAAGGCGTTCCGCAACAATCCCATGCCTTCCCTGGCCGAGCGGCAGGAAAACCTGAAACGCCTAAAACGGGTGCTGCTGGGTAACCAGGACCGGCTTCTGGATGCCATCGACCGGGATTTCAACTGCCGCTCGAAAGACGAATCCCTCATTGCCGAGGTCATGCCGTCGATCCAGGGCATCAATTACACCCTGAAAAATCTCAGTAGCTGGATGAAGCCATCCAAACGCCATGTATCCATGTTGTTCCAGCCTGCCAGCAACAAGGTCCACTACCAGCCCAAGGGTGTGGTGGGCGTAATCGTGCCCTGGAACTACCCTCTGTACCTGGCGGTGGGCCCCCTGGTTGCGTCTCTGGCTGCGGGCAACCGCACCATGATCAAGATGTCGGAGTACACGCCACACACCTCGGCCCTGTTCAAGGAGCTGATTGAAGCCAGCTTCCCGGAGGACCTGGTCTCGGTTATTAATGGCGAGGCCGACGTGGCTGCAGACTTCTCGTCACGTCCGTTTGATCATCTGCTGTTCACAGGTTCTACGTCGGTGGGCAAGCTGGTCATGAAGGCCGCAGCGGAAAATCTGACACCGGTCACCCTGGAGCTGGGAGGCAAATCCCCGGCCGTGGTCTCCCCGGATGTGCCCATGGAAGACGCGGCCCAGAGAATCGCCTTTGGCAAGGCTTTCAATGCCGGCCAGACCTGCGTGGCGCCCGATTACGTCCTTTGCCCCGCTGACCGGGTGCAGTCGTTTGTCGACGAGTTCCGTGCCCGTTTTTCCGAGATGTATCCCAGCCTGCGGGACAATGACGACTTCACTGCCATCATCAATGAGCGGCAGTACGATCGACTGCAAGGCTACCTTGAGGACGCCCGGGAGAAAGGCGCCGAATTGGTGGAGATCAACCCTGCCCGGGAGAATCTGAAGGACGGCACCCGAAAACTGCCCCTGACGCTGGTGCTGAACACCACTCCGGATATGAAGGTGATGCAGGATGAGATCTTCGGTCCGATTCTGCCGATCGTCAGTTACGGCAGCCTGGATGAAGCCATTCACTACATCAATGATCGTCCGCGGCCTCTGGCGCTGTATTTCTTCGGGTACGACAAGACCCAGCAGCAGCATGTGGTGGATAACACCCACTCTGGAGGCATGTGCATCAACGATTCCCTGATGCACGTAGCCCAGGATGATCTGCCTTTCGGTGGCATCGGTGATTCCGGCATGGGGCACTATCACGGCCGTGAGGGGTTCCTGACCTTCTCCCATCACCGGGCCATTTTCACCAAGCAGAAATTCAACAGCGGCAAGTTTGTCTATGCGCCCCATGGGACAACTGCGCACAAATTGGTTTACAAGTTCTTTATCCGCTGAGAACTCGGAGTCTGTCGCGGGCTGGTAGCCCCTTCCAAAACACGCCGTGAATACGTCCGTGTAGGCTTGAGCAAAACATCCCTGTTTTGCACAGTTTTGGAAGGGGCTACCAGCCCGCGACGATTCAGCATTTTCCCCGCTATCCAAAAACAATAACGAGAACACACCCATGCAGAAACAGATCCCTGATCCGTCAGGACACCCTCAATTTGCCGATCTCAACCGCCGAAGCTTTCTAAAAACCGGACTTGGCGGTGCCGTGTTTCTGGGCACCGTCAGCGTCACCGCCGGGCTTAGCGGATGCGCCACTCAGCCGGCGGGCCGGCTGAGTGCCGTTGGCACCCGGATGGACGCCAGCTACCAGTTCCGGTTTTTAAACGAGGATGACATTGCGCTGTTCGAGGCCTTGTTGCCCGCCATGATTGGGCCGGGTTTGCCAGAGCGGCCACAGGCCAGAAACCTGGCAATTGCCGGGACGATCGAGCGGATTGATGCCGGCATCCACAAGTTCGGACCAGCTAACCAGAAGGAACTGCGGCAACTGTTTGACCTGCTGAACTTCGGGCTCACCCGGGTGACCGTTGCCCGGGTCTGGTCCAGCTGGCCGAATGTGACAACGGCGGAAGCCGACGCGTTTCTGGAGCGCTGGCGCACCAGCCGTATCGGGCTGTTCAACAACGGCTACATTGCGCTGACCAAGATCAGCAACGTGGCGTTTTATGGCTATCGGGATTTCTGGCACCTGTCCGGCTATCCCGGACCACCGCAATACGCGGTCGACGCATTGCCACAATTCCAAAACGCCTGATTGCCAGCTGATCTGACGGAGCACAAACATGTCATTGACCGATCGTATTGCCCAGGGCCTGGAATCAGGCTGGAACGTCACCGATAGCGCCCTCCTGACGCAAAACCTGACCGCAGAAGCGGACGTTGTTGTTATCGGAACCGGCGCCGGTGGCGGCACCACCGCCGAGATTCTGGCCCGCAGCGGGTTGTCCGTGATACTCGTGGAGGAGGGCCGGCTTTACTATCAGAAAGACTTCAAGATGGACGAGCAGACCTCCTATGCCAACCTTTACCAGGAAGGCATGAGCCGGGTAACCCGGGACGGGGCAATCGCCATTTTGCAAGGCCGCTGCGTGGGCGGTTCCACCACGGTAAACTGGACTTCCAGTTTCCGGACACCGGCGCCCACGCTCAATTACTGGGCCGAGCAGTTTGGCCTGGACGAACTTCGGCCGGACGCCATGGCGCCCTGGTTCGATGGCCGGGAAGAACGCCACTCCATGGCCCCGTGGCAGGTCGACCCGAACGTCAACAACGACATCTTGCGCCAGGGCTGCGAAAAACTGGGTTACAGCTGGCAGATCATTCCCCGCAATGTGAAAGGCTGCTGGAACCTGGGCTATTGCGGCGTCGGCTGCCCGACCAACGCCAAACAGGGCGCCCTGATGACCACCATTCCGGGGGCGCTCGATAACAACGCCCGGCTGTTCCACAGCCTGCGCGCCGACCGCCTGGTAATGAACGAGGACAAGATCGACCACCTGGAAGCCTCTGCCTTTGCGGATGATGGCGTCACCCCGACCGGGATCAAGGTCACGCTCAAAGCCCGACACTTCGTGGTCGCCGCCAGCGCCATCGGCAGCCCCGGCCTGCTGCTCCGCTCCGACATCCCGGACCCGCACCAGCGGATCGGCAAGCGTTCGTTCATCCATCCGGTCAACGCCACCGTCGCCCAGATGCCTCAGCGCGTCGATCCGTTCTATGGCGCGCCCCAGTCCATCTACTCGGACGAATTCAACTTCCGAAACGGCGTCGACGGCCCGGTTGGTTACAAACTCGAGGTGCCACCGCTGCACCCGGGCATGTCCAGCGGCGTCATACCCGGCCACGGCGAAACCCAGATCAACAACATGGCCGGCCTGCCCCACATGCAGTCCGTCATCGCCCTGCTCCGGGACGGCTTCCACCCCGAAAGCCCCGGCGGCACAGTCTCCCTCCGCGACGACGGCAGTCCGGTACTGGACTACCCCGTCAGCGACTACCTCTGGAAGGGCATCCGCGAAGCCTTCCACACCATGGCCGAAATCCAGTTCGCCGCCGGTGCCGAAAAAGTCCGCCTGATGCACCTGGATTCCGACTGGTACACCAACTGGACCGACGCCAAAGCCGCCATCGACCAGCTCCCCATGGCACCCCACCGCGTCCGCCTGTTCACCGCCCACCAGATGGGCGGCTGCGCCATGGGAAGCAATCCGCAAAACTCGGTCGTCAACGGCTTTGGTGAACACCACCAGGTCAGCAACCTCAGCATCCACGATGCCTCGATCTTCCCCACCAGCATCGGGGCAAATCCGCAGCTGTCGGTTTACGCCCTGGCGGCACGGAACAGTACAAGGTTGGCTCAAAGACTCTCGCGAGCAGCCAGCTAGCATTGCGCGCAGATAACAGCCCCAGTTTCCTTCGGGGAGGCTCGCACGGGGATGAAAGCCCTTCCAGTCGGCCCCACCACATAGCCGACATGCACGACCTGAAGCCCCGGACGCCTACAGAGTCTCCGAAAATGCTGCTATCCTTGGGCCTCGCAAAGAAAGGAGCTGCGCATGTCCAAAGTCATCTACCCGGGCACCTTCGATCCCATCACCAACGGCCACACCGACCTGATCGAACGGGCCGGCCGAATGTTTGATGAAATCGTCGTCGCCATCGCCTACAACCCCAAGAAACAGCCACTTCTCGATCTAGAAGAACGCTGCGAACTGGTCCGCCAGGCGACCGCGCATCTCCCCAATGTCAGCGTCACCGGATTCAGCAACCTGCTCGCCGATTTCGTCCGTGAACAGGGTGCCACCGTGATCCTCCGTGGACTCCGGGCGGTATCGGATTTCGAATACGAATTCCAGCTGGCCGACATGAACCGCCGTCTGGCTCCGGAAGTGGAAAGCGTTTTCCTGACACCGGCCAATCACCTGTCCTACATCTCCTCCACCCTGATCCGGGAAATCGCATCCCTGGGTGGCGATGTCTCGGAGTTTGTTGATCCGGCGGTAGAGGCTGCCCTGAAAAAGAAGTTCAGCTGAAGCTGAACTAACAAAAAAGCCCCGACCAGCGGGGCTTTTTTATGGCAATGAAGCAGCGGCGTCAAAGCAACGGCGGCAAAGGAATTTCCACACCGTTCACGTCCAGCACAAGATCTTTCATACTGGCATCAAGCACCAGACTGTCACCCTGCTCTACCAGCAGCCCCTGCTTTATCAGCGGTGCCAGCTGTAACCGGAATTCCGGGTATTCCTCCGCGAGCGCGACGGGCAGACTGAGATCCATTTTGCCGGTCAACTGCTGCATCACCATCAGCATTTCTGCTTTCTGATCCGCCGTCAGCTCCGGATGGGCGATCCGGGCGCTGCCTTCTATCACACCCTCCGGGGTGGTCACCGTCAGCTCTGGAAAACCAACCGAGAACCCGGCTGCTGCCAAATCCCGAACGGCGGCATTCACCTGCTGCATGGCGGCCATCTGCTGCTCAAACTGCTGGGGACCGCCAGAGGCCTGAGTGATAGCCAGCGCCTGCATGGATGAAAGGCTCTCGGTCAGGTTGCTCCAGGCCGCCACATCCAGCCCGGACAATGCGAACACCAGTCTCTGGGGACCATAACGCTCATCGGCCGTTGAAACGCCAGCGACCTCGAACGTCATTCGTGAATCCAGGCGCTCACCATCGTTGACCGGCTCGCTGCTGCTAAGAACCGAAATCCCCTGAAGCATGAAGGGGGCTTCCGCCGCCGGGGTCACAGCAACCGATTCCACCGCAATCTCGCCGGAGCCGGTCCAGACCTCACCGGTCAGATGACTCATGGTTTGCTCGAGGCGGAAGTCGCTGACCTGGATATCCAGGTCCGGACCGGACAGGGTTACTCCCGGCCAGACCATCAAGGCATCGGCCTGAGAACCGGCCTCACTGACCTCAATTCTTGCCAAGCCGCCACTTGAGGCCAGGGTCTCCCCGGTATCCGGGTCCGTCAGGGTCATCTGGGGCGCTTCGAGTTCGAGAACAGCGGTACCCCAGAGACGGGTTTCCAGGGTCAGCTTCGGCTCCTCACCGGAGAACCAGTCGCTATCGCCGGCGGCCCAGCCATCCTCGGGCTGGAAATCCATCAGGCTGCCGGTCACGCCATGGGTCACATTGGCCCGGTAGGCAAGCTTCTGGGATTCACCGGTTTCCGGATTGATCAGGTTCACCGAACCTCTGAAACGGGCCCCGAGAATACCTCTCTCATAGTTATCCGTTTCCATGCGAAGGAAGGGTTGTGCATCGTTCACCTCCGCTGTTGCCTGGTGCCACTGCTGCTCAGTTACGTATCCCACGACCCAGGGCAGGCCGCCCGCTACAGCCAGCACACCAGCGCCGGCAATCATCCATTTGGTGTTCAAACAACTTTCTCCAGTTCGGGAATCAGGTTTTTCCGGTCAGCCGTTCAAGCAACACCAATTGTGAGGCAAGGCGCTCTTCACCTTCTGCGGGCTGGTTCTGAATATAACTGCCGTCCGGTTGCAGTACCCAGGACTGGCAATTGTCGGCCAGGTAGGTATCCAGATCTTCTCTGACCCGGGCGGCAAGATCAGGATCGTCCAGGGGGAAAGCGGTTTCCACCCGGCTGAGCAGGTTCCGTTCCATACCATCGGCACTCGAACAGTACACATCCGGGCGGCCATTGTTGCCAAAGTAGTAGACACGGGTGTGCTCCAGGAAGCGGCCAATGATCGACCTCACCCGAATATTCTCCGAGAGGCCCGGCACCTCCGGGCGCAGGCAACAGATACCGCGGATAATCAGATCGATTTTCACACCCGCCTGGGAGGCCCGGTAAAGCGCCTTGATCAGCTGGATCTCGGTGAGCGCATTGAACTTGAAGATAATCCGGCCTTTCTCGCCATAGCCGGCCTCGCGTTCAATCAGGCTGAGCAGGCGCGAGTGCAGGGTGAATGGCGAGTGGAAAAGCTTCTTGATCTTCAGAGCCTTGCCCATGCCCGTCAGCTGCTGGAACAGCTTGTTGACGTCGTCGCCGATGGATTCGTCGCAGGTCATGAAGCTGTAATCGGTGTACAGGCGGGCATTGCCCGCGTGGTAGTTACCGGTGCCCAGGTGGACATAACGGCGCAGCCGCCCTTCTTCACGACGGACAATCAGGATCATCTTGGCGTGGGTCTTGTAGCCGACCACGCCGTACACCACGATCACCCCGGCCTCCTGCAGCCGGCTGGCCAGCTCCAGGTTCTCGGCCTCGCTGAAACGGGCCCGCAGCTCGATGACGGCGGTCACCTCTTTACCACGGCGCGCGGCATCCGCCAGGGCTTCGACGATTTCCGAATCGGCGCCGGTACGGTAGAGGGTCTGTCGAATCGCCAGAACCTGGGGGTCCTTGGCGGCCTGGCGCAGCAGATCCACCACCGGGCTGAAATTCTCATAGGGATGCAGCAGCAGGATCGGACGCTTGCGGATGGCGTCGAACATCGATTCCTTGCTGCGGATCTGCTTGGGGATCGACGGCGAAAAGCCGGAATAGGTGAGGTCCGGCCGGTCCACCAGCCCACCGACCGCCATCAGCCGGGTCAGGTTGACCGGGCCATGCACCTGGTAAAGATCCCGCTCGGTCAGACCGAACTCCTTGAGCAGGAACTGCACCAGTTCTTCCGGGCAGTTGTCAGCAACCTCCAGGCGCACCCCGTCACCAAACCGGCGGCTAAGCAACTCACCACGCAGGGCCGAGGCAAGGTCCTCCAGGTCGTCCTCAAGCTCAAGGTCGGCGTTACGGGTCAGCCGGAACTGGTAGCAGCCTTTCACTTCCATGCCGGGGAAGAGTTCATCGGCATGGGCGTGGATCATGGACGACAGGAACACCAGGTTCTCGCCACCACTGCAGACATCATCGGGCAGCCGCACCAGACGCGGAAGCGAACGAGGAGCCGGCACAATCGCCATGCCGGTTTCCCGGCCGAAGGCGTCCTTGCCATCCAGTTCCACGATAAAGTTCAGGCTCTTGTTCACCAGGCGTGGAAACGGGTGGGAGGGATCCAACCCGATGGGGCTGACCACCGGCAGGATCTCGTCTTCGAAGTAGTTGCGGACCCACTCCGCCTGCTCCGGCGTCCACTCCCGGCGCCGAACGAAGTGAATGTTCTCCTGCTCCATCTCGGGAATCAGAACATTGTTCAGTATGTCGTACTGCTCGCGGATGTACTCGTGAGCAACACGGCTGATTTCCGCCAGTGCCTGGTCCGGCATCATGCCATCGGCACCGATGGTTTCACGACCGTATTTCATCTGCTGCCGCAGACCGGCAACACGGATTTCGAAGAACTCATCCATGTTGCTGCTGAAGATGCAGCAGAAAATCAGACGGTTGATCAACGGGTGGGTCGTATCCAGCGCCTGCTTGAGTACCCGGTAATTGAACTGCAGCTGGCTCAGTTCGCGGTTAAAGTAGTTTTCATTGGCATCCAGGTTGATTTCCTCACCAACCGGGGGCACCTCTACCGGCGCAGGCACACTCCGCTCATCCCCTGCCGTCTGATTCTTCGCCGTTTCCGTTGTCATGATTCCTCGATTCCAGTGTGTTCGCCGCTACCGGCGAATGACTTGCTTGGCTTATCCGTGCCCACGCTCCCGCATCAATCGGGCCGCGCGCACGGCAAAATAAGTGAGGATGCCATCGGCACCGGCCCTGCGCATGGCCATCAGGCTTTCCATCATCACCGCATCGCCGTCCAGCCAGCCGTTCTGGGCCGCAGCCATGTGCATGGCGTACTCACCGCTGACCTGATAGACAAATGTCGGCACCCGCAATTCTGTCTTCACCCGGTGCACGATATCGAGATACGGCATACCCGGCTTGATCATCACCATATCCGCGCCTTCGGCCAGATCCATGGCGACCTCATGCAATGCCTCGTCGCCGTTGGCCGGATCCATCTGGTAGGTGGCCTTGTTGCCCTTGCCGAGATTGGCCGCCGAACCCACCGCATCCCGGAAAGGTCCGTAGTAACTTGATGCGTACTTGGCAGAATAGGCCAGGATCCGGGTATTCACATGGCCGCCGTTCTCCAGGGCTTCGCGAATGGCGCCAATCCGCCCATCCATCATGTCTGACGGTGCCACCACATCGGCGCCGGCGTCGGCATGGGAAAGCGCCTGATTGACCAGCGCCTCGATGGTGACGTCATTGAGAACATACCCGTCGTTGTCGATGATGCCGTCCTGGCCATGGGTGGTGAACGGGTCCAGCGCCACGTCCGTAATCACACCCAGTTCCGGATGGGCAGCTTTCAGGGCGCGAACCGCTCTCTGGGCCAGACCGTCCGAATCCCAGGCCCCGGAGCCGGAGAGGTTCTTCTTCTCAACCGGAACGACCGGGAACAGGGCAATGGCCGGGATACCCAGATCCACCAGCTCCGCCGCCTGCTCCACCAGCAGATCAATGCTGAGACGCTCCACCCCCGGCATGGACGGCACCTGTTCCCGCTGGCCCTCACCCTCCAGCACGAACACCGGATAGATCAGGTTGTCCGGCGTAAGCTGGTTTTCCCGAACCAGGCGACGGGAAAAGTCACTGGCCCGGTTACGACGCAGACGGGTGGCGGGAAAAGTACGGGGAGTCGGAATCGGCACTGACAACCTCCTGAATGGCTGAACAAAAAGTCTGATGGACCGTCACGGCATCCGCCGGGCGCCCTTAGCGCCATCATACACGGCCAACGCCGCTGGTTGCAGACTCCCTCAGCAGGATAAGGCGATTAAATGACAGGCTGATTACCGGATCGAATCCAGCGCCTCGGCACGGATCCGTTCGGTTTCATTGAAGTGGCTGGCCCTGAGGCGCGCCAGCGCTTCCTGGCGTTCCCGCTCGGCCAGGCCCGAGGACAACAACCGGTCCCGGTCATTAGCGTAGGCCTGCCACCGGCGATCCCAGGCCTTTTGCTCCTGATCAAGCCGGGCCAGCCTTTCCGCCGCGGCCTCACCAAAAGCCTCCTGCCGCCAGGCCGCAAGCGCCCGAGGATCATCCGCCAACTCCTGGCGCACCTGTTCATAGTCCGCAAACCGGCGGGTTTCTTCCCTGGCCTTGCGGAGAGGTTCCGGCAGGGAAGACTCGGCCCGGCGCAGAGCCTCGGCCTTCTGCTCGTCGGTCAGACTGTCGTCGCTTGTGATCCTGAGTTTTTCAATCTGGAAACGGTCCACCGCCTCATCGTCGGCAAAGAAAGCGTCGGCAGTATCAGCATCCAGCCAGGTCCGGCGCAGGGCCTGGATCTCTGCCATCCTCCGTTGCATTTCTCCGGCGCCAAGTCCCGACACCTCTCCGTAGCTCTGCTCCAGATCAGAAACAGCCAGTTTGTATTCCAGATAGTTTCCAAGGGTTGCCAGAGCCTGGGATCTCGCCGGCTCATCCAGCACCGACAGGGCCGTCTCAATGCGCGCCACCAACTGTTGCAGCGATTCCTCTCCCAGGGCGGAAAGAAAATACTCGAACAGTTGCCGCAGGTGCGGGGTCGGTATCAGATTACCCAGACGGTCCGTCCGGGCCCAGCCCTCCGGAACCGAGGTGCCCGAAAGCGAGGCCGGCAGCTGCTCGGGAATGCTGACTGAAGACGCTCTGCCAACCCGATCCGAGGATGCAGTGCCAGAAGCGTCCTGAACGGCCGGCGGCACCTGAGGCGAGGTTACTGACACCGGATCAGCCGGGCCCTCAACGCCATCCGGGTCTGCGCCAATCAGCCAGAAGCTGCCAACAGCTGCTATTATCACGACTAAACTGAGGAAAAGACGGATACGGGACTTCATGGCCACAAGGGGTCCGGAATCATCGGGTGACTGGCGCTTTACCCCGGTTAACGGAACAGAGCGGTACTGGACGAGGATAAACGACACTGACAAGTCATACCGAGACCGGGATCAAAAACAGAACCGGGGCAGAGCGCCCCGGCCTGCCGTGCCAGCGTTCAGAGGGAGCGGTTGTTGAAACCCACTTCCACCTTGCGCGGGGTGTCCGAACGGAAGGAGGTATCGACCTCCTGAATCGTTCCGCCCTGGCTCAGGAACGCCTCAATGTCTGCCTGCAACTGTGCGCGAACACGCGCACGGCCGGCTATGGAATGGTTGTCGTCACTGTCGCTGGTCCAGCTTCCGGACTGCTCCAGGTTGCTTTCGTCGAATTCACTCATGATCTTTTCTCCATCAACGAAAACAGATGGTCGAGTGCTGCGACCCCGCAGGGAGCCTCACTCCGTATCGACGAACGACCGCCTGCGGCCTCGTCTTGGCGTCTTTATAATCTGCTTTTTGCGACCACGCTATTTACTGGCAACGTCTTTTTTGTAAATTTTTGTAACGCAAAACAAGCGATTGAATTAAATGCGGAAATTTTATATTCGTCAGTGACTCAAAAAATTGACACAAAGAATGAATAGTTATTCACTACTTGTAGGGAGCCGGAATGGCCTATCGAGAAACGGAGAAAATGCGCCAGCGTAAGGCCGAGGCGCGAAAACGGATCGTGGACTGCACCTATCAGTGCGTGGCCGAGGGCGGTTTCAGAAGCTCCCGGGTGACCCGTATCGCCGGATTGGCCGGCGTTGCCATAGGAACTATCTACCGGCACTTCGAGTCCAGAGAGGACCTGTTCGCCGAGATTTTCCGGCTGGCAACCCAGCGGGAGGTCGACAAGGTCGCCGAAGCTCTGGCCTCCGATGGCAACGCCGCCGAGCGGCTTGAGCGGGCACTCAGACAATTTGCCGAGCGGGCACTGAAAGGCCCGCAAATGGCCTGGTCACTGATCGCCGAGCCGGTGGACCCGAAAGTGGAAGAAGAACGACTGGCATACCGCAAGGCGTACGCCAACCTGTTCGAAAAAGCGATCCGCGAAGGCATTGAAGAAGGATGCATCCCGGATCAGGACGCTCGCCAAAGCAGCACCTGCCTGGTGGGCGCCATAGCGGAAAGCCTGGTTGGCCCCCTGTCACCGACACAGACCAGCCAGGCCACCAGCACAACAGAAGACAACAATGACCCGCTGGTCAATTCCATCATCTGCTTTTGTATGCAGGGGTTGACCGGCACCAGGAGGTAGCTATGAACGCGCGGCAGCCCGGGCCAGAGACGCCATCAAACGACCAGGAAGATCGCTACCTGGCCAGCACCCACGAGGTCTTCAACCAGCCACCGGCCCTGGAGAACTATAACCTGTTCGAACAGGACATTGCCCTGCAGGAAGCTGCCCTCCGGGAGGGCGCCGGTAAAGCTGCCGAGGACCTCAAGGCATTCGGAGCCCTGGCCGGGGCCGCGCAGACCATTGACCTGGGGTTTCGCGCCAACGCCAACAAACCGGTCTTCAACACCCATGACCGTTTCGGCCACCGCATCGACGAAGTGGACTTCCATCCGGCCTATCATGAGCTGATGCGGATTGCCTTCGACAATGGTCTCCACAGCAGCCCCTGGAGCCATCCAGGCCAGGGCGCGCATGTTGCCCGCGCAGCCAAGTACTACATGCACTCCCAGGTGGAGGCCGCCCACTGCTGCCCTGTAACCATGACCTTTGCCGCCATCCCGTCAATTCGCAAGCAGCCGGAACTGGCGGCCGACTGGGAAGCCAGGATCCTGGCCGACAGCTACGATCCCCGCAACCTGCCGGACAGCCAGAAAAGTTCCGTGACCATTGGCATGGCCATGACCGAGAAACAGGGTGGCAGCGACGTTCGCGCCAACAGCACCAGGGCCTACCCGATCGGCGCGGGAGGCCCGGGCCAGGCCTATGAGCTGGTGGGTCACAAATGGTTTGTCTCTGCTCCCATGTGCGACGCTTTCCTGGTACTGGCTCAGACACAGTCAGGACTGTCGTGCTTCCTGATGCCCCGCTGGCGCCCGGACGGCACCAAGAACCCCTGGCAGGTCCAGCGCCTCAAGAACAAAATGGGCAACGTTGCCAACGCCTCCAGCGAAGCCGAACTGCGCGGCGCCCTTGCATGGATGGTTGGCGAGGAAGGCCGCGGCGTGCCCACCATCATTGAAATGGTGGCCATGACCCGCTTCGACTGCATGATCGGCAGCTCCGCCGGCATGCGTCAGGCCATCGCCCAGGCCAGTCACCACTGCCGTCACCGCAGCGCCTTCGGTGCCCGCCTGATCGATCAGCCTCTGATGCAGAATGTTCTGGCCGACCTGGCCCTGGAAAGCGAAGCGGCACTGGCCTATACCATGCGCATCGCCCGCGCCCTGGACAACCAGGACAAAGAACACGAACGACTGCTGGCCCGCCTCGCGACACCGGTCGGCAAATACTGGATCTGCAAACGCACCCCGAACCATGCCTATGAGGCCATGGAATGCATCGGCGGCAGCGGCGTGATGGAAGACTGCATCATGCCCCGGCTGTTCCGGGAATCTCCCGTCAACGCCATCTGGGAAGGCAGTGGCAACGTTCAGTGCCTGGACACCCTGCGCGCCCTGCAAAAAGAGCCTGAAACCCTCGACGCCTTCTTCAAGGAAGCCGCTGAAGCCAAAGGCGCCGATCGCCGCTTCGACCAGTTCCTGGCGCAGCTGCAACACGACTTCGCCGACATCAGCGATTTCCAGTACCGCGCCCGCAACCTGGTCGATCGCATGGCCCTGGCCCTGCAGGGCTCCCTGCTGCTCCGCCACTCGGATGCCGCCGTCGCCGACGCCTTCTGCGCCTCGAGACTCGAGTCCAGTGGCGGCATGAACTACGGCAACCTGCCCTCGGGCACCGATCCGGCAGCCATTATCAAACGGGCAACGCCTGTAGTAGGCTAAGTTGCTATTGGAAGCCCACTGAGAACTCTGAGAGTCGATGGGGAATCCCCTCCCAAAAATGTGCGGAGCCATGGATGGCGGAGCCCAAGCGCCACAGGGATGTGCCGCAAGGAGCGTTTTTTGGGAGGGGATTTCTCATCGACTCCAGCACGGAATCAAAGATGTCAGAAGCCCTGAGAAAACTCCTGCGGGAAGGCCAAAAGCCCCAACAGCCGGTTATAACGCCCCACGTGGGCGTACTGACCCTGCACTTCCAGCTCTACGGCTGCGACGACCTCAAAGCCAAACGCAAAGTCTTCACCGCCCTGAAGGCCGTCTGGGGCAAAGAACCCGACCTCGCCGTCGCCGAAACCGCCGACCAGGAGGCTCTCGACTGCGCCACCTGGACCATCGCGGCCCTGGGCACCTCCTCACAGCAGATTACCCAGCGTCTGGACCAGATCGAAAAAGCCATCGAAGAACGCGTGGATGCTGCCATACTGGATATACACCGGGAAATACTCTGACCGTATAACCCCGAGGGCCGCGTGTGGCGTAACCTGTCGCCAGGCCGTATACTACGCCCCCTCAGGGATGCCAGTGCGCCTGCCAGCGGCAGGCGACCAGACATTAATGCCGGACAGCAATGCCGGCCGTATCCGCAGGGCATCCGGAACCGGCCCTTCGGATGACCACTGATTGTGAGTGGCGCCTATGACCGGAAAGAAAAAATCCGCCCAGGCCTCGGTAGAGGCCATGTATCGCGTATTCACGGTGCCCGAGGCGCCGGAATCGACGCTGAGCCGGATTGACCAGAACATCTCCCGCAATCTTGCAGGCTTTCTGCAGGAGCACATCGTTGCGGTAGAACGGGACCTCTCGGATGTGGAGAAAGACTTCTCCGACTACAGCATTCCCGAGAAGCCGGTCTTTGTGTCTGAACAGGCCCAGTTCCTGCTCGACAAACTGGTGGCCAACTCCGTTCACACCGCCTCACCAGCCTTTATCGGGCACATGACCTCAGCGCTGCCGTATTTCATGCTGCCGCTGTCGAAAATCATGATTGCCCTGAACCAGAACCTGGTCAAAACCGAAACCTCCAAGGCGTTTACCCCCATGGAGCGCCAGGTGCTGGGCATGATTCACCGGCTGGTATACCAGGAAGACGGCGCCTTCTACCGCAAGTGGATGCACGACCCCCGTTACGCCCTGGGTGCCATGTGCTCTGGTGGCACAGTCGCCAACCTCACCGCCCTGTGGGTCGCCCGCAACCGGGCCTTCCCGGCCGAGGGCAGCTTCCGCGGACTGCACCAGGAAGGCCTGTTCCGGGCTCTGAAATACTACGGCTACGAAGGCGCCGCCATCGTCGTCTCGCGCCGCGGCCATTATTCCCTACGCAAAGCCGCCGACGTACTCGGCCTGGGCCGGGAATCCCTGATTCCCGTGGATACCGACGACGAAAACCGCATCAACACCGATGCCCTGCGGGACAAGTGCCTGGAACTGCAGCGCCAGAAAATCAAAGTCATGGCCATCTGCGGCGTGGCCGGCACCACCGAAACCGGCAACGTCGACCCTCTGGACGCCATGGCCGACATCGCCCGCGAATTCGGCGCCCACTTCCACGTGGACGCCGCCTGGGGCGGGCCCACGCTGTTCTCCCGCACCTACAAACACCTGCTGCGCGGTATCGAGAAGGCAGATTCCGTCACTTTCGACGCCCACAAACAGCTCTACGTCCCCATGGGCGTGGGCCTGGTGGTCTTCCGCGACCCGAGCCTCGCCAGCGCCGTGGAACACCACGCCCAGTACATCATCCGTAAAGGCTCCCGGGACCTGGGCAGCACCACCCTCGAGGGCTCACGGCCCGGCATGTCCATGCTGATCCACTCCGGCCTGAAAATCCTGGCCCGGGAAGGCTACGAGATCCTGATCGACCAGGGTATCGACAAGGCCAAGACCTTCGCGGAAATGATCGAAGCAGAACCGGATTTCGAGCTGGTTACCAGGCCCGAACTGAACATCCTGACCTACCGCTACTGCCCGGAAAACGTCCAGGAAGCCCTGGCCATTGCCGATCCCCTGCAGGCGGAAAAGCTCAACACCTGTCTGAACCGGATTACCAAGTTCATCCAGAAAACCCAGCGGGAACGGGGCAAGGCGTTCGTGTCACGTACCCGACTGGAGCCGGCCCGTTACTACAACTTCCCGTGCATCGTGTTCCGGGTGGTACTGGCCAACCCTCTGACGACCAAAGAAATCCTGGCCGACATCCTTTCGGAACAGAGAGAGTTATCACGGGATGAGGGCATAGAGGATGAGATCAGCATCCTGCACCAGATGGCGGATGCGGTATTGAAGCAGGCGACGCCGAACGCGAGACAGGCCTGAAGAGTCCAGAAGACTTAGCCATGGCGATTTTAGGCAACAACCATGGCTCAGTTGAGCCGGGCGGGGGATGGTTCAAAAACTGTGCGGAGCCAGGGATGGCGGAGCCAAGCGTACAGGGACGTATTCACAGCGTGTTTTTGAACCATCCCCCGCCCGGCTCGCTTCTCCCAAGCCTGCAGACAAGGCCTTAGTACAGGGCCTCTTCATCATCCAGAACATCATGGATGATATCCAGGAACATCTTATCCGCCTCACTCCAGTTCTCGGGAATCCGGATATTGGTGCTGGCACTGATTTCCTGCGCAATCAGCTCCTCGGCATTCGGCTGACCCCGGTGCTTGCGAGCAATCTCCATGGACTTGACGGCAATGGTCGGGTCGCTCAAAACCTTCTTGATGAAGGTCCTCAGCTCATTAATCATCTTCGCCTGACGGCCTTCAACGGATGAACTCATACTTCACTCCACGGACAAATAGGCTTGAGGGGTGAAACACCCCTTTTTACAGATAGTATGACCAAACTCGGTTTATACAACCAGCCCGGTCAGATCAACAAGCCTCGCAGGGTGAAGAACAGAATCGCTGCCATAATGGCCGATGCCGGTACGGTGATGATCCAGGCTGCGGCAATGCGCACCAGATGCGAACGCTTCACCAGCTCTTCCCGGTAGATCTTCTTCAGGCGTTTACGCTCGGACTTGGACAGAGGGACCTGCTTTTTCTTCTTGGCCCGCTTGAGCAGGTTCTCCATCTCCTCAACCGACGCATTGCGGAAATCATCCAGGAACGGCTTCAGACGCTCCTGCTCGGCAGGATCATGGTGCTCCATGATCTTGTGCAGCTGGGTTGCGTAGTTGGACTTCAGGTACTCCCGAAGGAAGCCAACGCCGAACACGCCACCAATCGCGATATGGGTGGAGCTGACAGGCAGGCCAAGCTGAGACGCAAGGATCACCGTGAGCGCTGCCGAAAGCGCGATGCAGAACGCCCTGGTCTTATCCAGTTCGGTGATTTCGCTGCCGACGGTCTTGATCAGGCGTGGGCCGAACAGCATCAGGCCAACGGCCAGACCCAGGGCGCCCACCATCATCACCCACATCGGTATGCTCGCCGACATGACAACCGAATCAGCAGAAAGGGCATCATTGATCGCCGCCAGCGGACCAATGGCGTTGGCGACGTCGTTGGCCCCGTGCGCAAAACTCAGCAGTGCCGCGGCAAAGATCAACGGCCAGGTAAACAGGGTATTCACGCCTGCCGAGCTGTTCTCCATGGTCGATGCCATGCGGCCCACCAGGGTGCGCATAACGAAGAACACCACGGCGGCCGCGGCAAGCCCGATCAGCGTCGCCTCGAGAAAATCGACTTTGACGATCTTCTTGACGCCCTTGATCATCAGGTAGGTGCCAAAGGCCCAGGCCATGATCGCCACCAGCCAGGGAACAAAGGTCCTCGCGGCCGGAATGACCTCTCTTCGATAGAGCACAGTCTTCTTGATCGCAAACAGGAACAGGGCTGCCAGAGCACCGCCCAGCACCGGCGAAATCACCCAGCTGGCGGCAATCTTGCCCATCACCGCCCAATCAGCAATACCCCAGCCACCGGCGGCGATACCGGCACCCAGAACGCCGCCAACAATGGAATGGGTTGTAGACACAGGCGCGCCCATCCAGGTGGCCAGATTCAGCCAGAGGGCGCCAGCCAGGAGGGCGGCGGTCATCAGCCACACGAACGCCCTGCTCTCTTCCAGATTGGAGGGATCAATGATGCCACCCTTGATGGTGGAGACCACATCTCCGCCGGCGATGATCGCGCCACCGGCCTCGAAAACGGCTGCGATGAGCACAGCGGCACCCAGGGACAGGGCACCAGAACCCACCGCTGGCCCCACGTTGTTGGCAACGTCATTGGCGCCAATGTTGATCGCCATGTACCCGCCAATCACCGCGGCGGCCATCAGCAACATACTGTTGGGCATTCCCTGGCTGAATGATCCGACAGTCAGCCACACGCCAAGTAAGAAAAGCAGGCTGATGCCGACCCTGTATCGTTCCGTGGTAGGGCTGGTGAGAAGGGTATCCAGGAATCCGCTCGAACGGGCCATAACAGATCAGGTCTCGTTTAGTCTGTGAGGATTGGGGGCGAACGCTGTCGCGCGGCAACTATAATTTTTTTGACATGAAAATGAAATAAAACGGTCACAATTCACACAGACTAAACACATCACAGACTCGAGTGCAAAAACGCACTAAATTGACTCATAATCCCGGACATAAGCGCCAAAATTACAAAAACAGCAAAAAAAGGTTCCCATGCCTCATTCAACTTCCTCCGGACAGCTCGCTGCCGGCGAACGGGAAGACGGCCAGGTCTCGCGTCTGCTCACCTGGCTCTCGGCAACCGCTATCGCTTTTCTGGTTGGCATCGGTACCAAGGCCTGGTTCGCCGGACACGAGACCCATGCCTGGGTGCTCTGGTCCTTCATCGGTCTGATTGCCGTGAACATGCTGCACTTTGCCAGCACCGGCAACCGGGCACGCCAGAAAGCCGGGATGATCGTTATTGTCGGCCTGCTTTTCACCTACCTGATTGCGTCCGGCGGCGAGAGCAACACCGGGCCACTCTGGTTCTACGTCTTCCCGCCTCTGCTCTTTTACCTGACTGACCTGAAAACCGGCACGGCGGTGTTGCTGTTCTGCTACCTGGTCGCGGTAGTGGTGTTCCAGTTTCCCGGGCTACCGCTGGTCTCGGCGGAATACAGCATGGATTTCAAGATCCGCTTTTTTGCGGCCCTGACCTTCGAATCGATTTTCTGTTTCGTCCTCGAGGCCAGCCGACTGAAAGCACGTAATGAACTTCTGGCGCTGGCCGAAACCCATGAGCACGCCGCCCGCACCGACGAGCTCACCGGGCTGGCCAACCGTCGTGAAATGCAGAACCGCCTGACCATGGAGTTTTCCCGCTACCAGCGCTCCGGCCACCATTTCTCCATTGCCCTGATCGATCTCGACCTTTTCAAACAGATCAACGACCAGTTCGGACACGACGCGGGCGACGATGTCCTGCGGGAGTTCGCTGCATTGATGCGAACCGTGATTCGGCAGGCGGATGTCGCGGCCCGATGGGGCGGTGAAGAATTTCTGGTGTTATTGCCTGACACTTCCCTGCTGCAGGCCCTGAGCCTGGCTGAAAGACTGCGCTCTCAAGTTGCCAGGCACCCGTTCCGGTTCAGGGATCAGGCATTACCGGTAACCATCAGCGCCGGTGTCTGCTCCATAGCCAAGGCCCGGTCGCTTGACGATCTTCTCAAACAGGCCGACCTGAACCTCTACAATGCCAAGGAATCCGGGCGCAACCGGATAGCACCGCGGGTTCGAAGCCAGGAAAGCGAACCCTGCCCCACCCACTCGCCTTGAGGCGAGAAAGCACTCCCGCTATGATCGTGCGCCACCGAACGACCGTATGAACAGTGCCAAGTCAGCGAGCAGGTAACCTATGACATCAATCAGAATCCTGGTGGGCAGCGTCTATGGCGGCGCGCTCCTGACGGCCAGAACGCTCAAGAAAGAGCTTGAGGGGGAAGGTCACCACGTGACCGTGTTGGAAAATCCGGCACTGGATGACATCACGTCGAACAACGATGCGCTACTGGTATGCACATCGACAACCGGACAGGGCGAGCTTCCGGCCAATCTGCTGCCCTTCTACCTGGACCTGAGGGACCAGTTGCCACAACAACCCGGCCGGCCGTTTGGCATCATCGTCCTGGGTGACAGCTCCTACGGAGATACTTTCTGTGGCGCTGGCGACCTCATGGAGGAAGCGCTTTACGAAACCGCTGCCCGTAAGGTTGGTGACACGCTTCGGATTGATGCCCTGGAAACCATGGAACCGGAGGCCGAAGCGCTGCCCTGGGTCCGGGGGTGGCTGGAGCAGATCTGAGACACGGCTACAAAAATTTGCCAATCAGGCTCTGCCAGCGACTTGAGCCGCCAAAGACGACACGCCATACTCCCAGAGACAATGACAATTAAGCGGTACGACGTGGCATCCACCCTCTGGCTTCGTTTACTGATAACACTTTTGCTGTTATCCGGCCTGTCCGCCCCATCCTTCGGGGCCGAGGATTCCTATGTTCCGCAAATCGAGTACCTGCGCGTTGCCCCCGACAACAAGCTGACGGTCAGTGAAGCCCTGGCCTCCGACAGCTGGCAAACTCTCGAGGAAAAAAGTCCGAATTTTGGCTATATCCGCGATACCGTCTGGCTTCGGTTTCCGGTATCGCAGCCGGCGACCATCAACCTTCTTGAAGTTCGCTACTCGCAATTGGATAAAGTGACCTTCCACCTGATTGAGAACGGCCGAATCGCACGGCGGGTGGAGACCGGAGACCACGTTCCGTTTGAACAGCGCCCGATACTGCACCGCCATTTCCTGTTCCCCTTCGAGCAAAGCATAGCCAGCGAGTACCAGATTCTGCTGGAGGTGCGCACCGAGGGGGCCATGCAGATTCCGGTTCGTCTCTGGAACGCCCAGGCGTTCTTCGAGCATTCTTCCACCGAAGACCAGATGCACGCGCTTTACTACGGCATCCTGATCACGGTGATTTTCTTCAACCTGTTTATTTTTGCCGCGCTACGAGAGCCGGTATACCTGCTCTACGTGCTCTCGACACTCGGCTATCTATTACTTATCGGAAGCCTGAATGGCTCAACTTATCAGTTTCTCTGGCCTGACAGCCCTGCCCTACAGAATCAGATCATGTTGCTGGCTGTGCCTTTCTCTCTTTTCTTCACCCTGGTGTTCTCCCGCTCATTCCTGAAACTTGAACACACCGGGCCTGTTCTGAACCGGCTCGTACTGTTCATGATCTCACTGAATGCAGTGGTTGGTCTGATGACATTCTTTCTGGACTACAGCACGGGCAGCCGACTGACCGTGGCCCTGGCAATACCCAGCTGCCTTTTGCTCACTGTTCTGGGGCCCGTGCAATGGTGGAAGGGGAACCCGCAAGCCGGTTATTACACGGTGGCCTGGGCGGCACTGACACTGGGCAGCGCAATAACCGCGGCCAACAAGTACGGCCTGCTGCCCAACAATTTTGTGACCACCTACGGCATGCAGATCGGATCAGCACTGGAAGCCATTCTGCTCACCCTGGCCCTGGCGGCGCGGCTTTACCAGGAACGGCAGGACAAGGTGGACGCCCGGGAAGCCGAACTGAATGCCCTGGCGGCACGGCGGTCAGCAGAGCTGAAGCTGATGGATCATGCGCTGCACAATCCGCTCACCGGACTTCCCAATCGGGGCAGCCTGGAGATGATGCTGAACGACCTGATGCTGCGCAGCCCCGAGCGACGCTATGGCGTGGCCGTCATCCACCTGAACAACCTGCAGTCGGTCACCAAAACCCTCGGGCACCGCAACAGTGACCGGATTCTGGAACTGGCGTCCAAGCACTACAACGCCGTGGCGCGAGAACTGCCGGGCGCGATGGCGGTGGAACAGAGCGACCAGCGTAATTTCTACCTGGCATCACTGGATCCTCAGACATTCGCGTTTATTGTCGACGCCGATGCCACAGGCTCCGTGCCAAGGGCGATTCTCAAGGCCCTGGAAGGCATACGCTACCCGATTGACTATCTGGGCATGCAGATTCCCCTGGACCCCAGGCTTGGGGTGGCAATCTTCCCGGAGCATGGTACGGATGCCAACACCCTGATACGCCGTGCGGTGATCGCCGAAGGATCGGATTCTGCGCGGGAGCGGGGTCTTGCCTATTACAAGTCCAAGAAAGACTCCTACAGCGCCGACCGGCTAACCATGGTGTCGGAGCTTCGACATGCCCTCAACACCAACGAGCTCGCTCTGTTCATGCAACCCAAGCAGAGCCTGAAAACGGGTCGAATCGTCGGAATTGAGGTTCTGATCCGGTGGCCCGGCCGGGCAACCCCCATCCGCGCCGATGAGATTGTCAGTCTGGCGGAACAGACCGGTCTAATTAAACCTCTGACCCGGTGGGTCATTGAGCAATCACTGGAATTGCGCTCACACTTACTGGAGCGCGGCTGGCCCCTGAACATATCCATCAATATTTCGCCCAACAACCTGCGGGAACCGGACTTTCCCATCTTTGTTCAGCGTCTGATGAACAGCTATCACAGCCATCAGGGCTCGATTATTTTCGAGGTAACGGAAACGTCCATGATGCAGGACCCGGGCAACTCCCTGCGAGCGCTGAACTCACTCAGCGCCACCGGCATTCCGGTTTCGATCGATGACTTTGGGTCCGGCTACTCTTCACTGTCCTACATCAAGCAGCTACCTGCGAGCGAGGTCAAAATCGATCGGTCGCTGGTCACCGAGCTGAACACCGAGGCGGAGGACCGCGTGATCGTCCAGACCACGATAGACATGTGCCATAGCCTCGGCTACCAGGTGGTGGCCGAAGGCGTCGAGGATGAGGTCACCGCCAATCTGCTCAGGGACATGGGTTGCGACATGATCCAGGGCTACCTGCTGACACCGCCACTGCCCTTCGACGAAATGATGGATTGGCTTGATAAGAATCACCAGCAGCCGGACCATCGCAAACTGGGCTAGCCGGCTAGGACCTCTGACGAATCAGTGCTTCCTGGGTAGTGGATGCCACCAGCACACCGTCCTGATTGAAGAAATTACCCCGATTGAATCCCCGTCCGGCCGAAGCGCTGGGGCTATCCTTGTCATACAACAGCCATTCGTCCATGCGGAAATCCCGGTGGAACCAGATCGAGTGATCAAGGCTGGCCACCTGCAGCCCTTTGCTCATGAATGTCAGGCCGTGCGGGTTCAGGGAAGTCCCGAGGAACTGGAAATCCGATGCGTAAGTGAGCAGGCAACGGTGAAGCACGGGATCGTCTGGCAGATGCCCCTGGGCCCGGAACCAGCTCTGCTTGTGGGGCGGCCGCTTCTCGGGCTTCAGGGGGTTGACCGGGTTCACCGGGCGGATCTCGATCGGGCGGTCCCGGGTCAGAATCGGGCGCATCTTCTCGGGTACCTGGGGTGCCAGCAGTTCGCCCCATTCCTGTTCCGAGCGAAGTGTTTCCGGGTCCGGCGCATCCGGCATGATCAGCTGATGCTCGAATCCTTCCTCGGCTACCTGGAACGACATGGAACCGGTCAGGATTTCCTTGCCGTCCTGGCGGGCAATCACCCGACGTACCGAGAAACTGCCACCATCACGGACCCGCTGGACCTCGTAGTCGATGGGCATGTCCTGATTGCCGGGGCGCAAAAAGTAGGCATGAAGGGAGTGGCAAAGGCGACCTTCAACAGTTCGGCTGGCCGCCATCAACGCCTGACCAAGAACCTGCCCGCCAAACACGTTTGGAAAGCCCAGATCCTCGCTGTCCCCCTGGAAATGGTCGTCACCGATGGGCGAGAGATCCAGCAACTCCACCAGTTTCTTGGTTACCTCAAGCATGCCTGCTCCTGTGATTTCGTTAGCACACGAAGGAGTTTTCTACCGCAAGCGGCGAAATTTCGCAATGAAAAGCCTTCGCCGGCCAAGAGAAAGCAGCCCCGTGGTATCGGGGCTGCGGATTGGAGTCCGGCTAATCAGCCGTGTATCGGAGGCACTTCCTTGGACAGGGCCTGTTTCTCCATGGCATAGCTGCCGGTCACCGCAAACCCCAGTACATCGCCCCCGGCGCTCTTGAACAGCGCCTTGACGCTGGTGCCATCCTGCTCAACTTCCCAGTTGCCCTCGGCTTCCGACGGTGGTGGACAGACGGCGGTCGGGCAGCAGGGGGTCTTGATCATCACCGGCATGGTGCCATAGCTCACTTCGGTGCGCTCACCGAGCAAGGTTTTTGCAAGCGCCCGGGAACAGGCCATCAGCGGCAGGACATAAAGCAGGACGTGACCGTCTACTTCAGCGCAGTCACCGAGTGCGTAGACATCCGGCGCGGAAGTCTCGAGCGCGCGATTCACTACGATGCCCCTGGCCGTCTCCAGCCCGGCAGCCCGGGCCAGATCGGTCCTCGGGCGCAGGCCCACAGCGGACAGTACCAGATCAGCGTCCAGAGTCTCGCCATTGGCCAGGGTCAGACTGACCCCGTCACCCCTGCGGTCGATCCGATCAACCACGGTTCCGAGGTGAAACCCGACCCCCAGGTTCTCCAGCTCCTGCTGGACAGCATGGGCGGCCGCCTCCGGCAGCAGTCCGGGCATCACCTCCTCGGAAGGGGCAATCACATCAACTTCATAACCGCCGTTGCGCAGGTCGTTGGCAAACTCACAACCAATCAGACCCGCCCCCATGATCGCCACCCGCTTGCCCTCGCCCAGCGCTTGCCGGAAGGCGCGGTAATCCATCAGGTCATTGATCGAGAACACATGCTCCTGACCATCACCGTCCAGGCCAAGCCGGATCACATCGGCGCCCCAGGCCAGAACCAGCTTGCTGTAGGCAAGTCGTTCATCACCGAGAATCAGTTCGTGGGCCTCGCTATCAATGCCGGTGACCGTGGCAAATGTGCGAATCCGGACATTCAGCTGATCCGCCATGGCGTCGGTACCGCCCTGGGCCAGGCCATCGGCGTCCTTGCCCTTGGTAAAGCCGGTGGACAACATGGGCTTGGAGTAGCTCACGCCATCGTCGGCGGTAACCATCAGAACCGGGGTCTCCTTGTCCTGCTTCCGGATTTCCCGCGCCAGGGAATAACCGGACAAACCGGTACCGACAATAATGATGGGGGCCTGTTCAGTCATAACCGTGTTCCTGTATTTAACTCACCTGGGCGGCTTTTACCGGCCGTGCCGGGTGCTATCAACCGATCTCGATCATTTCAAAATCTTCCTTGCCGACACCGCAATCCGGGCATACCCAGTCTTCCGGTACGTCTTCCCACTTGGTGCCCGGCTCAATGCCGTCCTCGGGCCAGCCTTCGGCTTCATCGTAAATCAAACCACACACCACACACTGCCACTTCTTCATATCGTTCTCCCAACATCAGACGGACGCAATAATAATTGTCAGACAATATTGCACGCAAGTGTTTTATTCAGTTAACAGATACGAACAACTGTCGATTCAGGCCATCATACCCATCGCCCCGGTATTGACCAATGCCAATGCCGACGGTCCGGTCAGGGGATTTCTGCCAATAGCCACAAATACAGATCTGACAACCGGGGTGGCCCCTCCCTTCTGCAGGCCCTGTCCGGTATAATCGCCCGTTTTACGACAGGACCGACCGATATGACCGATACCGTCGCCGAAATGAACCAGGTTATGGCCGAAGCCGACTGTCTGGTGGATGAACAGCAGGTACAGACTGCAATCGGCAACCTGGCCGACGATATTACCGCCCGCCTGAAAGACAGTAACCCTCTGCTGTTCTGCGTGATGAACGGCGGGCTGATCCTGACCGGACAACTGCTACCCCGGCTCCGGTTTCCGGTCCAGGCCGAATACCTGCATGCCACCCGCTACCGTCAGGAAACTACCGGCGGCATTCTCGAGTGGAAACTGCAACCCGAAGCCGATATGCACGGCCGTACCATCCTGATTATCGATGACATTCTGGATGAGGGGACGACCCTGTGCGCCATCGCCGACTACTGCCGCGCTCACGGTGCCAGTGAGGTACTGACGGCCGTTCTGGTCGACAAGCAACATGACCGGAAGGCCCGTCCGGATCTGAAGGCCGATTTCACCGGCCTGGAAGTGGAAGACCGCTTCCTGTTCGGTTACGGCATGGACTACAAAGGCTACTGGCGCAATGCCCCCGGCATCTATGCAGTCAAGGGTCTCTGACATCGACAGTCACCTGACCATACCCCCGACGGACTGGTACCAATCGCTGACGGCCGCCGGCCTTCTTAACCCGGAGGTTCACGGGCCTGCCCGCTATTGGCTGCAGGTAGAGGGCTCGTTTACAAGAGCCCTGCAGAAACAGTGCAGCCATTCCTTTCACGTGGAGGTCCGCCGGGAGGGCTTTGCAACGCCGACACAGGAAGAGGCCCGGCGCCTGCGCATTCCCCACCGTCAACACGCCTGGATACGGGAAGTCAGCCTGTGCGGCGACAACCAGCCCTGGGTATTGGCCAGGACGGTCATTCCCCTGAAGTGTCTGGAGGGCGAGGGGCGCCGGCTGCTTCACCTGGGCAATCGACCTTTGGGCGCCTACCTGTTCACCAGCCCCCACTGGCAACGGGGCCCTCTGGAAACCGGCCTCTGCAGACCGGTAATCCCGGGACAGCCGGAACTGGCAAGGCGCTCCCTGTTCAGTGGCCACAACAGCTCTCTGCTGGTTGGTGAATACCTGCTACCGGCGCTGTTTCAGCGGAACACGCTTTAACCGGCCTCCTGCGACTGGCTATAATCCCAGCACTCATTCAATTCGAAGAACACCAGACGGACGCGCGCCATGCTGCCTGACGCTGTGCCAGAACCTATCCAGCGCCGGTTGGCCGACTACGCCAGCCTGCTCAGAATCGACCGCCCGATCGGAACCCTGCTCCTGCTGTGGCCGACCTACTGGGCCCTATGGCTGGCCGGAGACGGCAGCCCTGCATTGGCTAATGTCATCATTTTCACCCTGGGCGTCTTCTTCATGCGCGCGGCTGGCTGCGCCATCAACGATTTCGCTGACCGGGACTGGGACAAGCATGTCAAACGCACCAAGGACCGGCCACTGACCGCGGGCCGGGTAAAACCCTGGGAAGCGGTGGCGCTGTTCGCGGGACTGTGCCTGGTTTCCTTCCTGATGGTGGTTCTGTTCACCAACCCGCTGACCCTGTATCTGTCGTTCGGCGGTGCCCTGCTGGCATTCATTTACCCGTTCATGAAGCGTTACACCCATTTGCCGCAGCTGTTTCTGGGCGCGGCCTTTTCCTGGGCCATCCCCATGGCCTGGGCGGCGGAGGCCGGCGAACTGAGTCAGCTCACCTGGCTGCTGTTCACCGCCAACGTGCTATGGACCGTTGCCTACGACACCCTGTATGCCATGGTGGATCGGGATGACGATCTGAAAGTGGGCATCAAGTCCACGGCCATCCTGTTCGGAGAAGCCGACAAGGCGATCATTGGCATGCTGCAGGCCATGGTTGTACTGATCCTGATCATGGTGGGCCATCGTGCCGAGCTGGGCACCTTCTACTATCTGGGCGTCGTGGCCATGGCCTGCCTGTTCATTTACCACCAGTACCTGGCGCGGGAACGTGAACGGGACGGCTGCTTCAAGGCGTTTCTGAACAACAACTGGGCCGGCTTTGCCGTTTTTGCCGGCCTTGTAATTGATCTCATGGTCAGCTGAACCTGTCATATACTTGTAACACTTGGGCGTTGTAATGAGGCAGCAACAAATCAAGGTCTGACACAGGTTAAAAGCTCATGACTGGAAAAACTGTCCTGATCGTCGATGACGAGGCCCCGATCCGCGAGATGATCGCGGTGGCCCTCGAAATGGCGGATTATGACTATCTGGAGGCAGCGGACGCCCGGGAAGCCCATGCCCTGATTGTCGACAAACACCCGGACCTCGTACTCCTCGACTGGATGCTGCCCGGCACCAGCGGCGTGGAACTGGCGCGTCGCCTCAAGAAAGAAGAATCGACCGCCGACATTCCCATCATCATGCTCACCGCCAAGGTCGAGGAAGACAACAAGATCCAGGGCCTGGAAGTTGGTGCCGATGATTACATCACCAAACCGTTCAGCCCCCGGGAACTGGTCGCCCGCCTGAAAGCCGTGCTTCGGCGTGCAACGCCGCCGGGCGTAGACAGCCCGATTGAAGTCGAAGGCCTGACGCTGGATCCGGTCGGGCATCGGGTCACCACCGAGGATGGCGCCCTGACCATGGGCCCGACAGAATACCGACTGCTTCAGTTCTTCATGACGCACCAGGAACGGGTATATACTCGCTCCCAACTCCTGGACCAGGTATGGGGTGGCAATGTCTATGTTGAGGAACGGACCGTGGATGTGCATATCCGCAGGCTCCGCAAGGCGCTTGGCGACCAGTATGACCACCTGATCCAGACCGTACGCGGAACCGGTTACCGCTTCTCGAGCAGAGCCGCGTAAGTAACTCCGGCCAGCTGAGCATCAGCCCCGGAACGGACACAAGGCAGTTTTTGATGCAACACAGCTGGTCACGATACCTGCGCTACATTATCGGTGGCCTGATTGGCTCCACCCTGGTTGGCCTCTATTTCGGAGAGCCCGTCTACGGGCTGACCTTCGGGCTGGTTGTCTATCTGTGGTGGACGCTGGTTCAGGCCAGGCGCCTCTACCAGTGGCTGTCCAACCCCAGCGCCACCGACGAAGCCCCCCAGAGCATCGGCCTGTGGGGCGATATTTTCGACAACCTTCACAAACTGCACCAGACCCACCTGAGAACCCAGGACCGGTTGAGGGCCCAGATCAATCGGGTTCAGGAATCCACCAACGCCATGCGCGATGGCGTGATCATGACCGATTCCCGCGGCGCCATGGAATGGTGGAACGGCTCCGCCGAGTATCTGCTGGGTTTCCGGCGCAACACCGATCAGGGCCAGTACATCCATAACCTGATCCGCACGCCGGCCTTCAAGACCTATTTCGATTCACGGGATTACCGCGATCCCCTGGAGATACATTCGCCGGCCAGACCTCATATTCACCTTCAGATCCAGATCAGCCTGTTTGGTGACGACGACCGTCTGATTGTCGCCAAGGACGTAACACGGCTGTACCAACTCGAACAGATGCGCCGTGACTTTGTCGGCAATGTGTCCCACGAGATGCGCACGCCCCTCACGGTCATCAGCGGCTACCTCGAAACCCTGGTGGACAATGCTGCCGACCTGCCGCCAAAGTGGCGCCGGGCCATTAACACCATGGCTGCCCAGTCATCCCGGATGGAAGCCCTGATCACCGATCTGATCCTGCTCTCACGTATTGAAACCGGGGAGCAAACGGTCAACGACACCCTCACGGACGTGGACCAGCTGCTGACCCAGATCTGTCATGACGCCCGGGCGCTCAGTGGCGAAAAACAGCACGAGATTACCGTGCATATCGGCGATCATCGCCTGCTGAAAGGCGATGAAAGCCAGCTGCGCAGCGCTTTCTCGAACCTGATATTCAATGCGGTGAAGTACACCCCTGCAAATGGCCAGATTATCGTGTCCTGGTCCACCAACCGGGAAGGCGCACACCTGTCAGTCAGGGATACCGGCATCGGTATCGACCCGGTCCATATACCCCGCCTGACGGAACGCTTTTACCGGGCCGACCCCAGCCGTCACAAAGACACCGGCGGCACCGGCCTTGGCCTGGCAATCGTCAAACACGTGTTGCTCAACCACGATGGCAATCTGGAGATTCGCAGCCGGATTGGCGAGGGCAGTGAATTTATCTGTCATTTCCCGCGGGAGCGACTGGTCGAGCGGATCCCCGAGAGGGCAGAGAGCTAGCGCATACCCGCGCGGAAGCGGGCGACAAACCTCGACAGGTCCTCCAGCTTTTTCGGGTCTTCATCGACAAAACGAATGGTAACGCTGACAAAGTCCGTGTCCTGGCGTTTGTCCACCGCCTGCAACTGGTGCACGTAGCCGTTCAACCTCGCCATCTGGCCCTCGGCGATCTCGATGTCCACTACCGCCTGGTCGAGAATCCCCGGGAATACCTGGTCCCGCTTCGCGATCACCCGCACCTCCGTCAGATTGATATCCTTGACCACCGATTTCAGGGTGCTCTCGGCGAAGCGTACCGAGGCCAGGCTCATGGGCGCCCGGGCCGAGGTCGGCCTTGTCGGTGCCAAAGGCTCGGGCCCGGGGGAAGAGGACGGTGACTCGGCGGAAACCTCCGCCGCGGCTTCGGGCTTGCGGGTCAGCAGGTTGGCCGACTCTTTGAAGGCATCGGCAGGGCTGGCCATGGATTTGCCGCTCCGGTCCATGGCATCTTTCAGTTTGCGGCCCATCACCTTGATGATTTTCTTGCTCAACCCCTCGGGGCTGAACGGTTTACCAAGGTATTCGGAAACGCCGCCTTTGACCGCTTCGATCACGTGATCCTTGTCGCCCCGGCTGGTGATCATGATAAAAGGCACGTTTTCGTACTGGGGCTGCTGGCGCATCCATTGCAACAATTCCAGCCCGGACATTTCTGGCATCTCCCAGTCGCACAGAATCAGGTCAAACGCGGTCCTCGACATCAATGACTGCGCTCGCCGGCCGTTCTGGGCGTCGGTAGTCTCGATGACAGGGAAACGCTGGCGCACGGTTCGCTTGACCAGATCACGTACAAAGCTGGCGTCATCCACCACCAGCGCTTTCAGCATTGCCATAGTTCAGACCTTCCCCTATCCACAACCCGGTTCTATGTTGCAACTATAGAACAAACACCCACGCCAGAAACCTGTCGGCAACAAAAAGACCACAATCGCCGTTTTTCGGGAACCGTCAGGTTAAAGAATTGTCACTCCACGGGAGCCAGGACAGTGTTTCTCCGGCTGGAAAACGCGCTAACATGGGCTCAGGATACTCCACGATCATCAGCCTGATAGAGGTTTTGTGTGCTGACCAAACCTGCAAGGATTCTTCGCCAGGGCGGCGTTACTCGCGGCTTATTGTTTTCCGGTTTTCTGTCATGTCTGTCACTGCCCGCCATTGCCCAGGACAGCGCTGAAGTTGAGCCAGCGGGATTTGCCGAATGCAAGGCCCGGCTTCAGAAGCAGGCCATTGCCGCCGGGGTCAGCAGCAAGACCGCCAGCGAGGTGATGTCCGGGGTCCAGCATCTGGCACGGGTGATCGAACTGGACCGGCGGCAACCGGAGTTCACCACTACCTTTGCCGACTACCTGAACCGGCGGGTTAACGATGCCCGGGTCAACACCGGCCGCGAACTGTTGCAGGAACATCAGGAGCTGCTGGCCAGAGTCACCCGGGAAACCGGCGTGCCCGCGCCTTATTTGGTGGCCTTCTGGGGCCTGGAAACCAATTTTGGCAGCTATTTCGGCAAGATGCCGGTACCCAGCTCCCTGACGACACTGGCCTGCGATCCCCGCCGCAGCACTTTCTTCACCGAGCAGTTGATCGCGGCCCTGCGCATTATAGACGAGGGCGCCATTCCGGCAGACCAGATGGAAGGTTCCTGGGCCGGCGCCATGGGCCACGTTCAGTTCATGCCGACGGTTTTCCTGAAACACGCGGTGGATGCCGATGGTGATGGCCGCAGGGATCTGTGGAACAGCCTTCCGGATGCCATGATGTCTGCGGGCCGGTTTCTCGAATCCATGAACTGGGACGGCGACTACCGTTGGGGCCGCGAGGTACTGTTACCCGAGAATTTCGACTATTCCCTTGCGGACGGGCGCCGTCTGCCACTCGAGCAGTGGCGCGAAATGGGCATTACGGATGCCTTCGGCAAGCCACTGGCCCGCGAACCGATTAATGCCGCCCTCGTGGTGCCGGCAGGACACCGCGGGCCGGCGTTTCTTGCCTATCACAACTTCCGCGTGATCATGGGCTGGAACCGCTCCGAGTTCTACGCCATCGCGGTTGGTCATCTGGCTGAGCGGATTGCCGGCGCGGGTAAACTGCAAAATCCGCCGCCCGAAGACGCGCCTGCGCTGTCCCGCGCCAACATCATCAACCTACAGAAAGCCCTGCAGCAACGGGGGTATGAGCCAGGCAACCCCGATGGCATCATGGGCCCGGGAACGCGGTCTGCCATCCGTCAGTTCCAGGCTGCCAACAACCTGGTGGCTGATGGCTACCCCGGTGAATCGGTGCTGGCGGCGCTGGAAATACCTGCAGGACAGTGATCCACCGGGGAGTCGGTGGCCTACTACTGCAGGACACCGTTTTGATGCGAGACTGATCTGACATGGATTCACTCACCCAGGCCGCCCTGGGCGCCTCCCTGGCCGGCGCCGTAGCCGGCAAGACTCTTGGCCGCTCGGTTTTGCTGACAGGCGCAGTTCTGGGCACCCTCCCGGATCTGGATGTTGTCATCGATTACGGCACCGCAGTGGCCAATTTCACCCAACACCGTGGATTCAGCCATTCGTTGTTCGTTCTGGCCCCTCTGGCAGTGGCCCTTGCCTGGCTGCTCTGGCGCTGGAAACCACAACTGAGTTTTCAGCGGTGGCTCGCCCTGACGGGGCTGATCCTGATTACCCATCCTTTGCTGGATGCCTTCACCACCTATGGCACCCAGCTGTTCTGGCCCATCGGGCCACCCATAGCCGTCAGCAGCATTTTTATCATCGACCCGCTATACACCCTGCCCCTGCTGGCAGGCTGCCTGTTTTTTCTCGCCCGGCCGCCCGCCAAAACAGCGATAGTTGCAGGCCTGGCAGTGTCCACCCTGTACCTGGGCTGGAGTGTTCTGGCCCAGCAAGTGATGACACAGCGAGTTCAACCCGCGCTTGCGGCCGCCGGCCTGGAAAACCCGGACCTGCTGGTTCAGCCCATGCCATTCAGCACACTGTTGTGGCGGGCGACGGCTCTGCAGGGTGATCAGCGGATAGAAATAGTCACCGGCTTTCTGGATGGCGACACGCCGCTGAATCTTGAATACTTTCCACGCCGCCCGGAGCTGGCGAGCGAAGTCTCGGACCTGCCCGAGGCCCGGCGACTTGAATGGTTCACCCGGGGCTTCCTGGATTACGACCAGGCCGGCGACCGCATCACGGCCACCGACATCCGGCTGGGCATTCCAGGCGCGCACCCGTTTACCTTTGTTCTGGCGACCCGCAATGGCAGCGGCATCGACCCCACGGCGAGCTTTCGGACTCCACGCCCACCAGTAAGCTCCGAAGCCCTCGGGCTGCTCTGGTCTCGGATGATTGCCGAAACGCCGGTGCTCTGCCTGGCCAGTCTGAGCTCCCCGGCACCCGGACAACGCTGCTGAACACCATGCGACTGGACCAGTTTATTGCCAACAGCACCGAGCTTTCCCGAAAAGAGGCCAAGCGGGCCATCGGCCGCGGAGAAGTAACGATCAATGAGCAAATCTGCAAGGGCGCCAACACCCGCCTGGCCGGGGATGAACGGGTGGCCTTGTCAGGCACCCTTCTGAGCCTCCCGGGCGAGCGCTATCTGATGATGAACAAGCCAGCAGGCGTGGTGAGCGCGACGACCGACAGCGACCATCCAACAGCGCTGGACCTGTTGCCAGCAGACATCACCCGACATCTCCATATTGCCGGGCGCCTCGATGCAGATACAACCGGCCTGCTGTTACTGACCACCGATGGGCAGTGGTCTCACCGGGTCACCTCACCGCGAACCGACTGCCCCAAGACTTACCGGGTAACCCTGAACGAACCTCTGAGCGACGCCGCGGCACAGCAACTGGAACGTGGTGTGGACCTGCATAATGATCCCAGGCCGACGCGACCGGCCCGGGTGCATTTTCTGGAAGACAAGATCATTGAGCTGACGATTTCGGAGGGGCGCTATCATCAGGTCAAGCGCATGATGGCAGCCGTTGGCAACCACGTGGAAGCCCTTCATCGTGTCCGCATTGGACAGGTCGAACTGGACGATGCGCTGATGCCCGGCGAATACCGGGAACTGACCGCCGAGGAAAGAGAGAGCCTGGCGTGATACTCAGGTGCGCTCGAAACGTTGCGCCTTGAGATTCTTGCGCACTGCACCGGCCTCGAACACTTCACCATTCATCGCGATATACACACCCGGCGGCAGCAGCTGCACCGCAGCCCAGGCAAACCCGACATTGAATACCGCATCGGTTCGGCGCATCCGGGCCGGCTGCATCGCGCCGGTCAATACGATGGTCTTGTCCTTCAGGCCGGACAGCACCGCCGCAGTATCGGCCATGGTGTCCGTGCCGTGGGTGATAATGATTCGGCCACAATCGCATTCACTGGCCGCCGCCAGTACCTGCTGGCGATCATCATCGGTCATCTCCAGGCTGTCCTTGCGCAGCAGTTCCCGCAGGCGATAGCCCTCGTGGATGTTGGATTCAGACAGCAGCTCCGGCAGCAGGCTGTGCCCTACCTCGAACTCGCTGTTGGCATCGAAGTAGACCTTGTCGATGGTGCCACCGGTCGTGAATATCTGGATCATAACGGGATTCCTTTCAGTGTCAGTTCACACTGACCGTACTGTTACCAGCGGTCGCGTATGACGCGTTCTTTTCCTGTTCGTAACGCCGGGCGGCAGCGGCCACCGAGCCCCTGGCTCCGGTATCAAGCCAGCGCTTTATCCGTCCGGCATCGCCCATCGGCGAGCGAGTACCGAGGGAATCAAGCAGCACGGTCACCACCTCTTTGCCGTTCATCTTCGAAATCATCACCAGGCAGCGCCCGGCCTCGGAGAGATAGCCGGTCTTGCTGAGGGCCACCCCCCAGCTATCCCGATGCACCAGGGCATTGGTATTCCCGAACGACAGGCTGTAACGGGGCTGCCGGAATTGCCCACGGAAATAACCGGTGGTGGAGTACTCCCGGATTTCCGGGTAATCAGCCGCAGCGTTTACCAGCTTTACAAGATCCGCGGCGGTTGAAAGGTTCTCCGACGACAACCCGGTCGGATCAACAAACCGGGTACCGGTCATTCCCAGGGCCGCGGCCTTGGCGTTCATCGCCTCGATAAAGGCATCGAACCCGCCCGGGTGGCTACGGGCAAGGGTGTAGGCGGCAAAATTTTCGGAGGACATCAGTGCAACGCGCAGGACATCTTTACGCCGCATCTCCGAGTCGATGCGAATCCGACTGTAGGCGTTGGCGGCGGCGGGCGTATGCCGCTCATGAAAAGTCAGCCACTCATCCAGCGGCTCGCCGGATTCCAGCACGACCAGCGCGGTCATGACCTTGGTGACAGAGGCAATGGGTACGGACCGGTCGGCATTCTTGCCGAAAATCAGCTCGTTATCACCAGCCACGGCAACCGCGGCATTCACCGATGCCAGGTTTGGACCATCCTGTTTCGACGATGCTGACGAACTGGCCGATGCCTCCTGTTGGTGAGCCTGGGACATCCCGGGCTGCAGCGCCAGCAAAAACACCCACCAGATGGCCATACTGCGGATACCCATGCTTCAAAGCCCCTTCACTTGTTAACTGTACGGGCAATCACTGCCCCGCCAGCGGCGGATTATAGCAGTGATTGCCCGGAGTCATCGGATCATGGCAGATCGGTAATGGCCCCGTTGGATGCAGAACCCACGGTGCGAGCGTATTTTGCCAGAACGCCGCGAGTGAACCGTGGCTTGGGCGCCTGCCAGGCCTGCCGACGACGTTCCAGTTCCTGATCCGAGACATCCAGCTCAATCCGATTACTGACGGCATCAATGGTTATGGTGTCGCCATCCTCGACCAGCGCAATCGGGCCGCCCTCGGCCGCTTCCGGTGTGATATGACCAACCACGAAACCGTGGCTGCCCCCTGAGAACCGGCCATCGGTAATCAACGCGACATCGCTGCCCAGGCCCTTGCCCATGATCGCGGAGGTGGGGCTCAGCATCTCCCGCATGCCCGGTCCGCCTTTGGGGCCTTCGTAGCGGATGACCAGCACATCGCCGGCCACAACTGTGCCGTCGAGAATCCGCTCCTGGGCTTCTTCTTCCGAATGGAATACCCGGGCACGGCCGGTAAAATGCGTGCCTTCCTTGCCGGTGATCTTCGCCACCGCTCCCGTTGGTGCGAGATTGCCAAACAGGATCCGCAGATGGCTGTCAGCCTTGATCGGGTTGTCGAAGGCGTGAATGATGTCCTGCCCTTCCGGATAGGGGTCAACATCAGCCAGGTTCTCGGCCAGCGTCTGCCCGGTTACGGTCAGACAGTCGCCATGCAGCAGACCGCGATCCAGCAGCATTTTCATCAGCGGCTGGATACCGCCGATGGCCACCAGCTCCGACATCATGTAGTGGCCGCTCGGGCGCAGATCCGCCAGCACCGGCACCCGCTTGCCAATCTCGACAAAGTCTTCCAGCTCCAGATCGACACCGACGGTGCTGGCCATGGCCAGCAGGTGCAGTACCGCATTGGTGGAACCGCCCAGGGCGATGACGACCGTAATGGCGTTTTCGAAGGCTTTCCGGGTCATGATGTCGCTGGGCTTGATGTCTTTCTCCAGCAGGTTCAGCACCGCAGCCCCGGCACCCCGACAATCCTCCGCCTTGGTTTCCGACACAGCGTTCTGGGCGGAGCTGCCAGGCAGGCTCATGCCCATGGCCTCGATGGCCGACGCCATGGTGTTGGCGGTATACATGCCACCACAGGACCCTGGCCCCGGAATCGCGGTTTCCTCTATCTGCTTCACCTCAATCAGATCCAGATCACCACGGGCGTGGGCACCCACGGCTTCAAACACGGAAATAATATCGGTGTGGTTCTCGCCAGGCATGATGGTGCCGCCATACACGAACACAGATGGCCGGTTCAGACGCGCCAGGCCCATCATGCAACCGGGCATGTTCTTGTCGCAGCCACCGATCGCCACCAGGCCATCGAACCCTTCACAACCGGCCACGGTCTCGATGGAATCGGCGATCACCTCCCGAGACACCAGGGAATACTTCATGCCCTCGGTACCATTGGCAATGCCGTCCGATATGGTAATGGTATTAAAAATCAGCGACTTGCCGCCTGCCTCATCGGCTCCGGCAGCCGACTCCTCGGCCAGTTGGTTGATGTGCATGTTGCACGGCGTGAGGTTACTCCATGTGGACGCAATGCCGATCTGGGGCTTTTTGAAATCCTCATCGGTAAACCCGACGGCCCGAAGCATGGCACGGCTGGCGGATTTGCCAATGCCATCAACAACGGGGGCCGAATATTTCCGGCGCTTGTCCTGATTCTTGTCTTGCGTCATGGGAGTCTCCTTATCAGGTGGCTTATTCGAACAGACTCTCAGAAACCATGGCTTTCGGCAACGGGCAGGCGAGCAAGCCTGTACGCGGGCGGGTGGAACGCTTGGCTTGGGGCAGTCTGCAGAAAGATGCAGTTTCGACTGACCTGCATCAATGGCAGTTCACAGCGGTGGTTTTAAAATTCGCGGACACACTGACGCCATGGAGGCATCTCATGCCATTTCCCATTCAAACAGCAGCGGTGAATCACGCTGCTTCGGACTGCCCGGATTTCCGGCGCTGGTGCGATGGTTATGGCGTCATCCAGCACAGTGAAGCCACGCAACATCAGGTCAGCCTACTGGCAGAGCACCTGGTTGCTGCAGGCCACCAGCCCGATGCTGCCGCGGTCTATCGTAAACTCGCCGACCTGGACAGGCTGACCAGTGCCGGTCTCTGGCTGGTAGTCCACATGACCTACGCCCGCCGGGTTGATGTCTCCGGCCAGCCGCTGGCGCCTCAGGACTTCAAGACCAATCCGGAAGGCCACACCGGCGGGGCACTGAACATGGTGCCGGCCTATGCCGGCTATCTGGCTCTGAACAATCTGACCGAACGCACACGGAGCTGGCTGATGGGCCAGGGGCACTGCGTGGCAGCCGTGGACGCCCTGAATGTCCTCACCGGAAATCTTCATCCGGAACAGGCGGAACGTTATCGAGGGCCGGACGGGCTCTCAACTCTGGTTTCCGATTTCTACAGCTACCGCCAGAAGCCGGACGGTACCATGGCCGCGCCCCTTGGCAGCCACGTCAATCCGCACACCGCCGGTGGTATTCTCGAAGGGGGCTACCTCGGGTTTGCCGAGCTACAATACGCCCATATGCCCCTGCCGGGTGAGTCTCTGGTGGCCTTTCTGTCTGATGGGGCCGCCGAGGAGCAGCGCGGCAGCGACTGGATCCCCCGCTGGTGGCGCGCCGAGGACTGCGGCGCAGTGATGCCGGTTATGATTGCCAATGGACGGCGCATTGAACAGCGAACCGAGCTGGGCACCCGCGAGGGTCTCGAACGTTTTGAAGCGCATCTCGAACACAGGGGCTTTGTGCCCTTCCGTTTTGATGGCCGCGATCCTGCCGCCTTTGTCTGTGCTCTCTATGAAATGGAGCAGGCACTCGCCACCAATGGCGAGGCGGCGCTACGGGGAGAGAGCGGCTATCCCGTTCGGGTACCCTATGGCATTGCGGAGACCACCAAGGGGTATGGTTTTTATGGCGCCAGCAGCAATGCAGCCCACAACCTGCCACTGCCCGGAAACCCGCGAATGGATGCCCGGGCCAGGGAGCTGTTTAACGAGCATGCCGCCAGATTGTGGGTGGCTCCGGATCAGCTTCAAAACGCCATCACTCATCTTAACCAGCACGCCGGGCAATCTCGCCCACTTGAGCGTGATCATGCTCTCGCGACCCGCAATCCACCGGACCCGATAATCCCCCGGCTTCCGGCCTGTCGGGAATGCACCTCGCCGATGAAGGCTGTGGATGATTTTTTCCGGGCGCTGGTAGCCCAGAACCCGGACCTCAGGGCCAGAGTGGGCAATCCGGACGAGCTGGCAAGCAATCGTCTTGGCGGAGTGCTGGATGATCTGAAGCACCGGGTGAACGATCCCGAGAACGATCAGGAGTCGGTGCACGGCAAGATCATCACGGCACTGAACGAAGAATCTGTGGTATCGGCTTGTCTGGCCAATAAGGCGGGGCTGAATCTGGTCGCCAGCTATGAGGCCTTCTGCGTGAAAATGCTTGGCGCCATCCGCCAGGAGCTGATTTTTGCCCGGCACCAGAAAGAAATCGGGCGTTCTGCCCGCTGGCTCGGCTTGCCGGTTATTGCCACCTCACACACCTGGGAAAATGGCAAGAACGAGCAGTCCCATCAGGACACCACCTTCTGCGAAAGTATGCTCGCGGAGATGAACGACGTCTCCCGGGTGCTGTTTCCGGCAGACTACAACAGCACCCTGGCAACATTGCCATCGGTATTCCGTGAAAGGGGCACGATCAGTTGCATGGTGATCCCGAAACGGGAACGCCCCTGCGTCTTCGACACCCGGGAAGCGGAACTGCTGGCGAGGCACGGGGCCCTGGTGGTGGATGAAGATACCTCGTCCGGTGAACCATTGCTGCTCATCGCCAATGGCGCCTACCAGTTATCCGAGTCAATCAGAGCCTGCGAACGCCTGAGGGAGACCGGCACCCCCTTTCGCCTGGTCTATATCCAGGAACCCGGCAGATTCCGCCAACCGAGGGACACCATGGAAGCCCAGGTATGCCTGTCCGAATTCGAGCGGGAGCGCCTGTTCCCCCACCGCATTCGCCGACGGGTTGCTCTCACGCACATGCGCCCGGAGGTCTTCCGGGGCCATCTCCATCCGCTGTTCCCGGAACCGTCGCAGGCCCGGGTTCTTGGTTACATCAACCGCGGCGGGACATTGAATGAGGCCGGCATGCTGTTTGCCAACGGCTGTTCCTGGGGCCATGCCCTGGCTGCCTGCGCCAGCGTGATGGACAAGCCCCCGGGCGAATGGCTGTCCAGTGCGGAGCTGGCAGCGGTAGAAGGCCGGGGGGACCCGGCGGTGATTACCCGGGGCCTGCCCTGAGCCAACGCCTTCTGACAACCGTTTCGATTTCGAGGATCACCAGAACCACCACACCGGAAACCGCTGCAAACCCGAGCATTTCAACGCTCAGCGCCTGCGTGCCAAAGGTCTCGTTGAACCAGGGCGCATAGGTAAACAGCAGTTGCAATGCAATAACCGCGGCGACTGCCAACAGGACGATCGGCGTACCCAACACCCCGCGCAGGGTAATTGACGCTGAATCCAGGTACCGCACCGCAAACAAGTAAAACATTTCCATTGCCACAAGCGTGTTAACCGCAAGGGTCCGGGCAGTGCTCTCATCACCATGATGATGCATGGCCCAGTACCAGGCAGCAAAAATGCCACCAAGGAACAGAAGTGAAACGAAGACGACGCGCCAGACCACGAATCCCCGAAGCAGGGACTCATTCCGCCCCCTTGGCGGATGCTTCATAACATCGGGTTCCGCGGGCTCAAACGCCAGTGTCATGGCCAGAACCACAGAGCTGACCATGTTGACCCAGAGAATCTGCAGTGCCGAAATGGGCAGGGTCAGCCCAAGCAACAGGGCGGTAACGAGACTGATAGACTCCCCACCGTTAATGGGCAGCATAAAGGCAATGCCTTTTTTAAGATTAGTGTAAACAGTTCGCCCCTCGCGCACGGCTGCCGCAATACTGGCGAAATTGTCGTCCAGCAACACCACCGAAGACGCTTCCCTCGCAGCCTCCGAGCCCTTCACCCCCATGGCAATACCCACATCCGCCCGCTTGAGGGCCGGTGCGTCATTGACCCCGTCCCCGGTCATGGCGACAACTCCATGCAGGGCCTGCAGCGCAGTGACCAGCCTCAATTTGTGTTCGGGACTGGTCCGGGCAAAGACATCCACTTCACCAACAAGATCCCGAAGTTGATCATCATCCAGCTGGTCCAATTCCTTACCAGTCAGAACCCGCCCGGTATTTTTCAGGCCCAGCTTGCGGGCAATAGCGCCTGCCGTGATCCCGTGATCACCGGTAATCATCTTCACCCGGATTCCGGCTTCGTGGCACTCGGCAATGGCCCGAATGGCTTCCTGCCGTGGCGGATCCAGCAAACCAACCAAACCAAGCAGTTCTGCACCCTGGTCAAGATCTTCAATGGCCAGTTCGCCACTGCCACGTTCTGCGGGCTTCCGGGCAAGTGCCAGCACTCTGAGACCATCGGATGCCATTTCGGTGATAACCCGCTCCCAGAAATCCCGGCGCAGTTCGCTGGTTTCCCCGGATTCGGCAACCTCGCTGTTACACATATCCAGGATCCGCTCCGGTGCGCCTTTCAGGTAGATCACGCTGTGGCCATGGTGGTCATGGTTCAGCGTGGCCATGAAGCGATTCTCGGTATCGAAAGGGATCTCATCTTTCCGGGGCCAGTCGGCGGCGCTGCCATCAACATCAAACCCGGCTTTGCGGGCAAACACGGAGAGCGCGGCCTCCATTGGATCGCCGGCGATTCGGATTCTGCCTGAGTCATGGTGAACATGGGCGTCGTTACAAAGGGCGGCGGCCCGGGCAATTTCGTCCAGCAGAGTGGAGTCCGACGGGTGACCATTTTCGGCGTTTACCGCACCATCAAGATCATAGCCTTCGCCAGTCACCTCGAGCTGAACCCCGGATAACACCGCCCGAGTGACCATCATTTCGTTCCGGGTGAGCGTTCCGGTTTTATCCGAACAGATTACCGACACCGCGCCCAGGGTTTCGATAACCGGCATTCGGCGAACCACGGCCTGCCGGCGTGCCATCTGGCGCACACCGATGGCCAGGGTAATGGTGAGAATTGCTGGTAAGCCCTCGGGTATCGCGGCAACGGTGAGGCCAACCACTGCCATAAACAGTTCCCGGAATGGCAGACCGCTGAATGCAGCTCCGCCAACAAAAATCGCAATGCCGGCGGCAATCACGATGATGGAAAGGATTCGGGCGAACCTGTCCATTTGCTCCAATAAGGGGGTTTTCAGAGTTGTGGTCTGAGCGAGGAGTCCGGAAATGCGACCGATCTCAGTGCGCGCGCCGGTTCGAACCACAACGCCACGGCCGGTCCCGGTCGCAACCATGGTGCCGGAGAAGGCCATCCCGGACTGGTCCCCCAACGGAGCATCTGGAGCCACCGACCCTGTTGATTTATCAACAGCCTCGGACTCACCCGTGAGAATGGCCTCATCGATTTTCAGGTTGTGGGACTTTTCCAGACGCAGATCGGCGGGCACCCGGTCTCCGGGCTCCAACAGTACCGTATCACCCGGAACCAAATTCGAAGCGTCTATCTGATGCTGGCCATCGGAACGCACCACCCGTGCTTTGGGTGCAAGCATGTGGCGAATGGCAGACAGGGCCTGCTCGGCCTTTCCTTCCTGGATAAAGCCCACCAGGGTCTGGATAACAACGACGGCAAGAATAACGCCTGCATCCACCCAATGGCCCAAGCTGGCCGTAATGACTGCGGCGGCTGCCAACACGTAAATCAGAAAATTTTTGAGTTGCCGGCCCAGCCGCGCCCAAGCCCCCCCTACACGAGCCTCGGGAAGCGCATTGGGGCCGTGGTTGGCCATGCGATGGCGAACCTCATCATCAGACAGAGGTGCCTCTGCCTTCAGCTTCTGCCGGGCATCAGCAGGCTGAAGTACATGCCACTCAAGCTCCCCCTGCTCGCGCTCGCCGCTGTCCAGTTCCACAGATTCAGACATATCCTCAGAGCTCCCTGTCGTTACAACATCACCATTAAACCCCGGAATGTACCCGGGGTGGCTTGCGCTGCATCAAGGACAGGATAGCTAACGGGGAAGTCTGGCGCCCTATCCGGCGGTGACGTTTTCTACGGTACGGTTGCCCTGACCCGGCAATACCCGACGGGAAGCACTTCGCGCCGCATCAACCTGATACTCCCGTGACTTGATAGTGTCCACGAAATGCCAGTCGGCACGGGCTTCTTCCGGAGTGAAAGTTACTACCATGTAGCCTCGCTGATTCACATTCAGGTAATCCAGATCATCTACCAGAAGACCAATGGCCTGTTCCGCCCCCTGAATCATCTCATCCGGAATGCCCAGATACTCCTCCAGGCCGGGTGACGTGACCGCGGAAGTGGCGAATTCCACGCCAGCCTGGTCACCGTTGATGTCTTTGAGATTATTGGCCCAGGCGTTATGGGTATCCCCCGCCAGCACCACCAGATTCTTGTTCAGCGCCTTGGCGGTACCCAGAACCACTTCCCGTTCGTATTGGTAACCATCCCAGGCATCCAGATTGTAAGGCGCGACGGTATTGATCCGTGCCAGCTCCTCTTGAGTCAGAGAAGGGTCACCCGCAAGAGCGCGGCCTTTGAGCTGAGCCAGTTCCGCGAGTTTTTCCGGAAGGCCTTCAAACTGTTCCGTGGCGATACCCACCAGAAGCTCTGCCGGCAAATTCATCCGGCCCATCAATACCTGCTGTCCCAACACCTGCCATGTTGCGGTGGAGAAGTTCAGGGAAGACTGCAGCCAGAGCAGCTGCTCCGCGCCCAGTAGGGTGCGGTTCTGACTGCCAACATCCGCAGTAAAGCGGGCGGCATCCAGTCCCTCTCCCGTGAAGTAGTCCATGTAGTCCAGTTGCTGGTCGCGCCCAATAATGCGGGTATCCAGCATGTGCAGGTCCACCAGATTTCCGAACCGGAAAGTCCGGAAAATCGCTTCGTCGCTGCCCTCGATCACGGGACGGATCGGCATCCACTCGAAATAGGCCTTGAGGGCATTGAGCTTGCGCTCGGTGAAATCGCCTTCTCCGTCATTATGGTTTTCGGCGCCCTCTTCCCAGGTGTCGTTGGCCACCTCATGGTCGTCCCAGACAACAATGAACGGCACTCTGGCATGCAGGGACTGGAGATCCGGGTCTGCCCGGTACGCAGCGTACCGCCTGCGGTAATCCACCAGTTCGATCAGCTCAAGGTTGTTGTCCTCAGAAAAGGTCCTCCCCAGCGCCTGGGCATCCTGTGCCGCATAACTGCTGCTGTCGGAACTGTATTCGTAGATGTAGTCGCCCAGATGCACCACAGCATCCAGATCGCTCTGTTTACTGATTTCCCCGTAGACGTTGAAATAGCCGGCCGGATAATTCGCGCAGGAGACCACGGCCAGGCGCACTGAGTCGATACTGCCTTCCGGTAAGGTCCGGGTTACGCCCACCGGTGACTGCCGATCGGTCGTCTGAAAGCGGTAATAGTAGCTCTGCCCCGGTGCCAGGCCGCGGACGTCCACCTTGACGGTGAAGTCATGGGCCTCAGTGGCCTCTGCCGTGCCGGAGTGCACAAGGTTCTCGAAACCCTCATCCGTCGATACCTCCCAGGCGACACCGACAGGTGCCGAACCGGTCGCCGGTGCAGCCCTGGTCCAGAGCATGACACCATCGGCAAGCGGGTCGCCGCTGGCCACTCCATGGGTAAAGCTGATTGTTCGCTTGTCGGAGCTGTCCAGTACACAGCCTGCGAGGCCGGTCGAAATCACCACGGCGCCCATACCCATGGCTGATGCCTTCAGAAAATCCCGTCGTGTCAGTCGTTTCATTGTTATATCTTCCCCTGCATTCGTCCCTTGTAGTCTCGACGTTCTGCACCTTTCGCCGTTTCTACTCCAAATGAAGAAGCTAATCGGGCTTGGTTAAGAACGCATTGCCAATTTGCGACAGGGGGATGGCAAATCACGACAAGTCTTTTGCAAGAAACAGAAACCATAAAAAAGGGGAGCCAGTGGCTCCCCTTTTACGGTCCGTTTAAACCCGGTCTATCCGCTGATAAATACCGGACCGACTCCGAAGTTCCAGAGAATGACGGAACCCACTCGAGTGGATACCAGGATGACCAGGGCGACGGTCAGCAACGCTCCGGCGTACATGACCGCCCGCTCCTTTTCGATGCCCATGACAATCGGCAGCCCGTCATACATGAGATAGGCGCCATAGCAGGCGGCGGCCAGGAAGACGATGGCGTTGAACCAGGGCACTGGATACAACAGGGCAAATCCTGCCAGGAACAGAGGAGTGCAGGAGTAGGCTGCCAGGGCAATACCGTTCGAGGGTACGTGTTCTTCCTTGGCGCCGTAGGTTCTTGCCATCCAGTTGATGGCATAACCCAGCGCAAAAACGCCGACCAGCATTGCCAGATAGGTCAACACGCTGAGCTGCATTGCACTGATCTCGGTTAACTTGATCAGCCGCTCATTGCCAACCGTCCAGCCGAAATAGGCAGTCGATATATAGGCACAAATGGGAGCTATCGCCGCCAGAATCAGAACATAGGCAACATAGACCCGGCGCGGAGTTTCATGTTCTTTTCGTATGGAAGCCCACTCTTCATCAGGATGGGTAAAGAGACCGAACGCATGTGACAGGAGCATGGATGACCCCCTCTCTCTTCTATTGTTGGTATTTATACGTACGGAACGCGGTAACCGGCAGATCAGACGCTGTTCCTTAATCTTAACTATAGTCAAGAACAGCGATTGCGAAAGCAAAATGACGCAGGATGATCGGGCAAGTTTTTTTCAGCCTTGGCTGGAGGCGGCGGCCGGCGATTGCCGGCCGCGCGGAGTCAGGAATTGCGCGGATCGGTCTCGGCAACCCAGGGGTAATCCCGGTGGCTGTCGCGGAAGGATAACAGGTTCTCCACACCGGAAAAGTCCACAAGGTCCCTGAAATCCAGCCAGTCTACCAGGCAATAAAGACAGATGGCCGGGTAATTCCATTCCTCGAACTGGCCCTCTTCCGCCATTGCCGACAGCGTGCGCAAGGTTGTCATGATGCGTTCACGTTGAAGGTTGTAGAACATCAGGTCGGCGCCGGTATCGATTCCGGACTTCTCCGAGAGCAGCAAGGTGACCGCGGAGTCATTGGCGCCATCGATCATGGTCAGCTGGTTTTCCTGATCCCAGGTCAGCGGATCGCGGCCCTGTTTGGCACTGACGTAACGGGCGATAATCCGGGAATCATAGATTTCCTTGCCACCGTCTTCGAGTACCGGAATTTTCAGGGTCGGATTGTTTCGCCGCAGCTCGTCCCGGCCTTCACCATAGATATTGAGATTGAGGAATTCATAGGGCTCTTCGTCCAGCAGGATACGAATGCGCCGAACGTAAGGTGAAGTAGTGGATCCGATCAGTTTCATGGTTTCTCCGGGGATTTCACACTCAGGATCCCAACAGGGATTCAGGGTTGGTGTATGGGTGCCCGGTCGCTTCTGCCACTTCCCTGTAGGTCACCTTGCCCGCGGCCACGTTCAGCCCGGCCCTGAGGTGTTGATCTTCCTTCATCGCCCGATCCGGACCCTTGTTGGCCAGGGCCGCCACAAAAGGCAAAGTGACGTTATTCAACGCCAGAGTCGACGTGCGCGCAACGGCACCCGGCATATTCGCCACGCAGTAATGTACCACACCATCAACAATATACGTGGGATCGTCGAGCGTCGTGGCCCGGGAGGTTTCGGCACAGCCACCCTGATCAATGGCAACGTCCACGATAACGCTTCCCTCCGGCATCCGGCGGATCATGTCGCGGGTGATCAGCTTTGGCGCAGAGGCCCCTGGAATGAGCACACTGCCGATGACAAGATCGGATTCCGTCACCGCCTGATCGAGAGTCTGGGCCGTTGAAAACAGGGTTGTGATGCGGTTGCCGTAGAGATGGTCCAGGTTTCTGAGTACGTCCATGTTGCGGTCCAGAACCGTGACCTGGGCACCCAATCCGACCGCCATGGCAATCGCATTCTGGCCGACAACTCCGCCACCAACGACCGCTACTCGCGCCGGACTGACACCGGGTACGCCGCCCAATAGCACGCCGCGACCGCCCATGGCTTTCTCCAGGCAATGGGCACCGGCCTGGATCGACATGCGCCCGGCGACTTCCGACATCGGCGCCAGCAGGGGCAAGTGCCCTCCACGGTCGGTCACTGTCTCATAGGCAATACAGGTAGCGCCGGACTTCACCAGGTCGTCCGTCTGCGCTTTGTCCGGGGCCAGATGCAGATAGGTGAAAAGCGTGTGCTCCGGCTTCAGCATGGCCCGCTCTTCGGCCTGGGGCTCCTTGACCTTGACGATCAACTCTGCGGTATCGAAAACCTCCCCGGCCGTCTCAAGAATTCGCGCACCGGCCTGCCGATAATCCTCGTCGGAAAAGCCAATGGCGAGGCCAGCTCCGGTTTCCACAAACACCTCATGATTGTGGCCGCACAGCTCATGAACGGCAGCGGGTGTCATGCCTACACGGTATTCGCGGTTCTTGATTTCCCGGGGCACGCCGATTTTCATACACGACCTCCTAGACAGTCCGGATTTGTGAGTATCCATGCATAGTCTAGTCAATGAAGCTTTTCGGTGCGGTCATCGAGGCTACCGAAAATAACGATCTACCCCATCCCAAAGCTCGACAGACTCACGAATCTCCGACAGCTTGTTCCACAAGATCTCGCTAAATTCTGGATATTGATGGTAGAAGCTTTTCGATAAAACCAAATAGCTTGATTCCTTGGAGACCGATGCCGCTACCTTTCGGATTTTTCCAGCAAACTCTGGCCGACTTCTTATGAGATGATCGGCGTGCAACGCATCTGCAAGGGCTGTTTTCGCATGCCCACGCAGCAACATGTTCAACTGCCGCTCTACACTGCCGATGACATGGGTTTCGAGGCCCTGGAGTTCTGTCAGATTGTCCGTTCCCGATCCCGGAGGTATCGTTAAGGGTGGCTGCAATATGGAAGCATCGACAACGCCTTGATTGATCAGTTGAAAAGCTGCCAGATCCCAGGTCATTAAAGCCCTGTCTTCATCAGCGTTACCGTCCCGCATCGGGAAGACTCCACGCGCCTCAGTGTCTGCACTGTGCGAGATCGCTATAAAACCGTCGACCGACTCCCCCAGCGAATAGACGCCTCGTCGAATCGGCAAAACCCGGTACTCAAATTCCACGCCCAATTGCCGACTAAGCATACTAAGAGCATCTATGGCGATTCCGTTGATCCCGGATTCACCAGCTTGAATAAATGGAAATCGGACCTCCTCAGGAACCGCCACCGTCAGAGACTGCGGCATTGCAATGCCTTGAACGACGCCGTCGGTGCCCCACGCCTGGCCGGTCGATTCCGCTAAAAGCCGGCTCCGGTTCTTCTGGAGTTCCTCCATCATGTCCTGGGATATTAGCGTCTGATTGTTTTCATCAATACTGATGGAAACGCCCCCCTGAGCCAGGCCCAATCTTTTGACAGGCGAACGCCATAGCTGCCAGCGTTCACTGATTAACGCCACATACACGGCCCTATCGAGGTGTTTTACAACGGAGGTAAGAACATGACCGGGATACAGATGGTTCTGATTCCGGTCGACGCCAATCGCAAGTCTGTCGGCTTCAGCGGCGGCTGCTAACACTCCTTTGCCACTGCCACCTGCAGCGGCAAACACAATGTCATTCCCACTGCTGAAAAGCTCCCTCCCGAGCTCTCTAGCCTTATTTTCATCGTCCCATGGGCGTTCTGTATATTCAGACAGATAAAGGCTGGTGACCTGCCCATCCGACAGCACACGGTTAAATCCAGCCCGGAACCCAGCCTCCAGCTCTTTGACCGAACGGACTGGAAGCCCACCCAAAAACGCCACTTTACGGTTCGGGCTATGGTAGGCAGCCAGGACCCCGGCGAGATAAGCACCGCCCCACTCTCTGAAAACAAGTGACCGTACGTTGGGCGCATCTACCTGATAACCAATCGAAATGAAGGTCGTCTGGGGGAAGGATGGCGCGACAGACTCGACAATTGACTGGGTTCCACCACCGGGCACGATGATTGGCGAATGCCCTGCCACGGCCAGTGATTCCAGAGACTGGCGGTAATGATTTGGGTCAGCAGTCGCAACCTGAGCAAACGGAACACCTTTCTGTTGCTCAAACTGTTCCATTCCGGCCAGGAGGCTCTCATTGTAGGAGCCGTCGAGAACAATCGCTGAATTAAACAATATGGCAGGTGAAAACGAAGCAGGAGGCAAAGCATGCGCAGAAAGACCGGGGGTCGCAAGCCACAAAACAAGGATCCATTGTCTCATCAGTCTTTCCCCCAGTAATACTTTGCCAGGCATAAACTATTTTAAGACGCCCCGTCGACAATTCGAATGCGTAACTCGGACTGGATTTGTTTCTTACATTGGTCAACCAGAGTAAAAGAAGGTCTCAATTTTTTCTGACCAAGTTTCTTATCACTCACAAGACCCCGAAACTGGCGCCAGCAAAAGTCTACGGCATTGAGAAATGCCGCGCAGTTCCTTTTCGAAATACGCTTGGTTTTTGAGACTGCGAAAGTGGGCTTTCTACCTCAGGGGCACGTTTACATCACAGTCACGCGATTGTCATGATGACTTGCTAGCTTCCTCAATAGCGTAATCTGAATGCAACCTGAACGCCTCGAGACTCATCCAGCCGCTCGAAAGGCACTTGTTTCCTGCCCATGATTCTCCAGGTCCTCATCTGATGCCCTTGAAGTCCCATACATCCTTGAGCACCGTCCAGCTCACCATGCTCGTGTTGGCTGTTCTCGTCGTTCTGTTTTTATGGGCATTGTTTATCTGGCAAAACTCATCCACGAGAACGGAAGCGCTACATTCCCAAATATCGGAAAACCGCAATCTGGCATTGATCGTTTCAGAGAGCCTCAAACAAATGACGGTTCGAGGCAAGGTGATGGGCCGCCTGCTTAATGGGAGCCTTGTTTCCAGGAGCAAAGATGAATCAGACTTTCTGACTTTGCTTGCGGAAGATCCGGTGTTCAACCGGGTCAGCATCTATGACGAGTCCGGCCATTTGCTCTATGCAAGCCACAAGGAATCAGCCAGAACTGACCTGCAATCCTGGTTAACAGAAGCCAAAACGCATTTTGCTCATTCAGGCCTCGCACCACTCCTGCCGAACCGCCTGGCCGACCCGGCTTTTATGCCTGGAGAGCCTGCCTGGAGACTGCCGTTTTTGGTGCCAATGGGCGATGCGGACTCTTTGCAGCCGAACCTGCTGGTTCTTATTGAATTGGATATTGGCTACTTGGCCAGCTTGATGCAAAACGTTGAACTGGGCTCCGGCTTCATTCAGATATTGGACTCCGCTGGCAATGAGTGGATGCGCGCGAGCGAGAGTGGAATTGTAATTGGTGGTCCAACGTTGCCAAAAATTTCGCGGCCACAAGAGGGTCGAGTTATCACCAGCGATGCTTCGGTAAAACTGCCTGAAGGGCGTTACCAATACGTTTCTGTTTCGAGGCCAGTGAACGGGTTTACCGTAGCCGTCGCACAACCTTTTAACGAGATACTTGCACCGTTGGCACTCGGACAAGCAAAACAACTAGCTGCGAATACCTTGATGACTGCCCTCGTCGTGGGAATCGTGATCTGGTTGATCCAGGGCCTGAAGAAACAGCAACAAGTGCTCGAAGCGTTGCGGACATCGGAGCAAAGCAACCGAAAGCTGATTGAACGACTCGAAACCGAGAATGCGCGCAGCAATCGCGCTGCTACCATTGATCACCTCAGCGGACTTCTAAATCGGCGACAATTTTTGGACGAAGCGGAAACGTCGATGCTGGACCAACGCCGCGCGCGCAGATTGAGTTCAATGCTTTTTATCGATCTGGATCGCTTTAAATCTATCAACGATTCGCTGGGTCATCATGTTGGAGATATGTTGCTGCAAGCCGTCGCTGGCAGGATCCAGAGAATGCTGGCTCCTGGCGATATCGCGGCCCGTTTTGGTGGTGACGAGTTCGTTGTTTTACTGCTAGGCGATCGAACTGAGGCCGGTATCGAACAATGGGCCTCCGCGTTAAACGATCATTTGTCAGCGCCGTACATGCTTGAGGGTACCGAACTCAATACCAGCCCAAGTATCGGTATCGCGATAAGCCCACGGGATGGCCAGAGTGTCGATCAACTGACTCGTTGTGCAGATGCTGCCATGTATTCTGCCAAAAAAGCCGGCAGGGGCCAGTACCGCTTTTTCGACCAATCGCTGAACGTTACGGACGTAGAGGAGTTTCATCTCGAGCAGGCCTTCACCGAATCTCTCCGAAATCGAGACTTTCTGCTTCACTACCAACCGCAAGTTTGTCTGGAAACCATGGAGGTGATTGGTTATGAAGCCCTGGTGCGATGGCAGCACCCCAGTTTCGGCCTGCTTTACCCGGACAAATTCATTCCTTTATCAGAAAAAACCGGTTTCGTTGTGAAGCTTGGGATGGAGGTGCTTCGGCTTGCTTGCGTTCAAATCTCCGAATGGCAACAGATGCTTGGTGTTTCAAAACCGATCGCTGTGAACGTCTCCCCTATTCAGCTTTCCCAACCGGATTTCTGCGCGAATGTGCTCACCATGTTATCCGATATGGGTTTGACTCCGGACTTACTGGAACTGGAAATCACTGAAACAGCCATGCTGGAGAGCCGAGCAGTTGAGACACTCCACCGCCTTAAACAGGCAGGTATTCGTCTCAGTCTCGACGACTTCGGAACTGGTTACGCGGGCTTTGCCCACCTGGAGGCTGTACCTGTTGATAAGTTGAAAATTGACCGCAGCTTGATCAACCGCATATCCAACAGCCACGACGACAGTCCGATTGTCTCCTCAACCATCATCCTTGCCAGACGGATGGCGATTCAGGTAGTGGCTGAAGGCGTGGAGACCCATGATCAATTGGTACACCTGAAAGTGGCGGGCTGCCATATTGCTCAGGGTTATTTCTTGGGCAGGCCTATGCCGGCGGAAAAAATACTGGATTTCGAGAGAGCTTTTACAGAAAAGGAGAACGTAGTGTGAATCCAGTTTCGCTTCTGGCTTTTCTCGCATTGACGCTCCTATCAACTTGGGCCACCGCATCAGAGACCCTGAAAAATGAGAACTGCGGAATAGATCGCCTGAAATTCACGATGGTTCCCAAGACGGACTTCGATGAGCAGGTACTCGAATACCAACCATTGCTTGAGCTTCTGGAAGAGGGTCTCGGGATACCTGTTGACCTGGTGCGGGCGAGTTCATACGAAAGCGTGATTGATGGCATAGTTGCGGGCAGTGTCGATCTGGCAGTGATGGGGCCGGCATCTTACATCCTTGCCCATCGAGATGACCCGGACATTCAAGCATTTGCCTCTTTGATCACGGCAAAGGGCGAATTAACACCGGAGGGGAGCTTCTACTATTCAGTGCTGCTGGTTCCCACTTCCAGCGATGTTGACCGGATTGAAGACCTTCGCTCAGCGCGTGTGCTACTAACAGACCCTTCGAGTACATCGGGCGCCCTGATGCCAAAGCACGCATTTGCCGCTGAACTCAAAGAATCATTCTCTGATTTCTTCGGCGCAGAGATCTATGCAGGAAGTCACGATAAGGCCCTTCTATTTCTGGCAGACAACAAAGCCGAAGCTGCATTCGTATCCAGCGCCAGAGCAGATGAACTTTTCAGGCGTGGACTCATCAGGAAGAACGCTTTTAAAGTGCTGTGGCGATCTCCAGCGCTTCACTATGACCCTTTTGTCTTCAGGAGCGGAATCTGCCCTACTCTTCGAGAAACGGTGATGGAATTGCTGAAAACGCCTTCAGCAAAACTCACGGCTTATCTGGACACACAGCAAGCGGTGGGCGTCAACAGCGTTTCCCACAGTGACTACGAAGCGATCGATGCAATCCTTCCAGACTGATCGATTCGGGAGAAGAACTTTTCGTCTAATCCATAGCCCAACGTTGAATTGCCTGAGTCCAGTGTCTGGATTCTCAAAAACACTTAGCGATGTAAAAAAATGTTCATAAGACTGCAACACGTCTTCTCGACATTAATAAAGTGAGCATTGTCTGTTCAGCCTCGATTACAGAATCCAAGACGGCACCGACAAGCAGGCCCGCCGCCAGAGGTGACGCATGAGTGAACTTTCGAATTCTGGATTGACTTCGATGCAGATCGAGGAAATTGGAGACCTTCTCGAAGCTCTCGTGAGCCTTCGTAAAACCATCGTTAAAGATGCAGCTGGTCATGGTAATCAACTGGAAACCATGCACCCCGCCTATGAAAATAGCGCTAGCAATCTTCTCCACTACCTTGCACTCAGACAGCACGACATTCGGCCTTTGCAACAAAGACTTGCGCTGGTGGGGCTGTCATCTCTCGGTCGCTCTGAATCGTGTGTGCTCGCGACCCTCTCCGCAGTCATTAGAGTATTAGAGGCCATTCTCGGACAACGGCATCACGTTTCGGAAAAAAAGGATGGTGCAACTCCTGCAATCGAGGACGGCTTCAAGCTTCTCAATGATCACGCCGATCAGCTGCTGGGCAGCGCAAATAGCGAACGGACAGTTCGCATCATGGTCACCATGCCGACTGAGGCCGCCCACGACCCAGCCATCATTCATCAATTGATGGCAAGGGGGATGGATTGCATGAGGATCAACTGTGCGCACGACAGCCCGGAGATCTGGCAAGCCATGATCGGCCATCTTCGAACCGCAGAGCAGAGTCTGGGCCAAAAGTGCCGGATTTTCATGGATCTTGGCGGGCCCAAGATCAGAACCGGAGACATTAAGCCGGGCCCCAAAGTCATCCACATTCGTCCCACAAGGGATGACTATGGAATTACAGTGATCCCTGCCCGGATCTGGCTAACCTCTTCCGAAAACCCTTCTTCTGTCCCAGACGACTGTGCAGCTCAATTCCGGGTCTCTGAGAGCTTTTTAAAATGCCTCAACCGTTGTGACGAAATCACACTGACAGACGCGCGAAAAAAATCCCGCAAATGGACGGTGGTGGACATTACTGAGTCTGGCTGCTGCGTGGAAAGCATTAAGGCTTGCTACGTTAGACCCGGCACAGCCATACAGCTCAAGAACGGAAAGCAGACCCCAAGGGTGCAAACGGAAATCCAGGACTTTCTTCCCCAAGAGGGCATCTTATGCCTAAGGAAGGACGACATGGTTCTGGTTACCTCTGATTCCGTGCAGGGAACCAATGAAGAAAGGGACTCTGCAGGTAACATCATCAAACCAGCGACTATCAGTTGCACAATGCCTGCCGTAGTTACACAGGTTAAGGCTGGCGAAAGCATCTGGTTTGATGATGGTAAAATCGGCGGCGTTATTGAAAAGGTTGAACCAGAACACTTTTGGGTGCGGATTCACCATGCGCGCCCGGAAGGGAGCAAACTTCGCAGCGCCAAAGGTATAAACCTTCCTGACAGCCAACTGAACATCGCCGCATTGACAGGGGAAGACCTCAGGAACCTGTCGTTTATTGCAGAACATGCCGACGTCGTAGAGATGTCGTTTGCCAATTCAGTTACAGACGTTCAATTGTTGCAAGAACAACTCAAGCGCCTGAACGCAGAAACTCTGCCAATCGTGCTCAAAGTCGAGACTCGAAAAGGGTTCGAAAACCTGCCAAGGATGCTGCTGACCGCCATGCGCTGGCCATGCTGTGGCGTGATGATTGCCCGGGGGGATTTGGCCGTGGAGTGCGGCTACGAACGTCTGGCCGAGGTGCAGGAAGAGATTCTGTCGGTCTGTGAAGCGGCCCACGTGCCTGTCATCTGGGCAACGCAGGTGCTTGAGAATCTCGCCCGAAAGGGCGTGCCATCACGAGCCGAGATATCAGACGCTGTTATGGCGCACAGAGCGGAGTGCGTAATGCTCAACAAAGGTCCTCACATCACTGAGGCGGTGGAGGCTCTGGACAATATTTTAAAGCGCATGCAAAGCCATCAAAAAAAGCGACGGCCAATGCTCAGGGAATTGAGGTTGGCCCATCTGACCACTTGAATACAACCACACCTCTCACAAGCTGGTCACTTTTTGGTCACTCAATCGTCACAACAGTCCAACATCCTTGGAGTTGAATCAAGGAGAATGAGGCCAGTGGCATATGGAAGGTCTGGACCCGGGATTAGAAGCCCTTTACCAGCAAAAGAAAAGACAGCCTTACGAAGCGGCAGCGACACTCGCCAATTTTAAAAATCTTATTCTGGGCATGAGCGCTGCCCAACCACCGGCCCTGATGGCGGCAACCGCAGACGCGCTGAGGGATCGACTGATAGGCCCCTTTGCCTTTTACTACCTTCATGGTACCGAAGCTCTGCGCAAAACTCTGTTGGCGCCAGACCTGAGAGAATTGGTAACTCCCCGTCCGTTGTTTCTGAGCCATTCGGACAGAGACGCGATTGCGCAATCCGGATCCCGGAACTGGATCGAATTTGTGCCGGCCATGCTGCACCAGGCTGGTCGTCTGCTAACTGAACATATCGATCCCGAGTGCTTTCTCGTGACGGTTTCTCCGATGGATCGCCATGGTTATTTCAGCCTGGGCACCAACGCCGATTACGGCGCCTCGGTGATCCGAAAAGCCAGGAACGTCATTGTCGAGGTCAATCGTTACATGCCTCGAACCTTCGGTGAGTGTTCTGTCCACATTTCGGAAATTGACTTGATCGTGGAGCACGATCAGCCGCTGGTTGAAGCCACTCCCAACCCTCCAACTGATGTCGACTTGAGAATTGCTGACCAGATCATCGACCAGATCCACAACGGTGACACTCTCCAAATAGGCGTGGGAGGCGTTCCCAATGCGGTTTTGGCCGGCCTCACGAACCACCACGATCTGGGCTTACACAGTGAGTTATTCTCCCCGGCGATGATGCCGCTGATTCAGTCTGGAGCTATGAACGGCAGGCGTAAAACCTGGATGCAGCACAAGCACGTGTTCACCTTTGCCCTCGGCGACCGGAAACTCTACGACTTCCTCGACGATAACCCCTCCATCGTTGGCTATCCGGCCTCCTGGGTTAACAACCCCGACATTATCCGTTTAAACGAAAACATGGTTTCCGTGAATTCTGCGCTGGAAATTGATCTGACCGGCCAGATCAACTCAGAGCAACTCGGGGACAAGCCGTTCTCTGGGAGCGGCGGGCAACTGGACTTCGTTCGCGGGGCCTACGCGGCCAGAAACGGTCGTTCATTCGTGGCCCTTCGCTCAACTGCGCAGGAGGGAAACGTCAGCCGTGTCGTGCCAAAGCTTCGGGGCGGCACCGTTACGGACCCCAGGAACGACGTCCACATGGTTGTGACAGAACATGGCTGCGTGAATCTCAAAGGTCTCTCGATTCCCCAGAGGGCAAAAGCACTTATCAGTATTGCAGATCCCAAGTTTCGAGAATTCTTGGAAAGTGAGGCGAATTCAATCGGACTCATCTAGAACCATCTCTGACCACACATATACCTACAAGGAGGACAACAAATGACAACTGGGAAAACCTCAAGAGTAGCGCTGGTTACCGGCGGAACCAGAGGAATCGGAGAAGCGATTTGCAAGGCACTCGTTGGTCGGGGCTATCAGGTCGTGACGACGTTCAGAAATGCAGACCGCAAACCACAGGCTTTGGAATGGCAAAACCGCCTCGCCGCAGAAGGTCTGGAAATCGACCTGGTGCAAATGGATGTTGCGGATACCCAGAGCTGTGAAACGGCTGCCAACGAACTGCTGGGCCGTTACGGTCGACTGGATGTGTTGGTTAATAACGCTGGCATTACGCGGGATTCGGTCATGAAGAAAATGCCAGTTGAGGCGTGGCAAGAAGTGATTCACACCAATCTCGACAGCGTCTTCAATGTAACCCATTGCTTCCTGGATACGCTCATCGCCCAGAATTATGGTCGCGTCATCAACATTTCGTCCATCAACGCGCAAAAAGGCCAATTTGGCCAGGTGAATTATTCCGCCGCCAAAGCCGGCATTCATGGCTTCACCAAGGCTCTGGCCCAGGAAACCGCTCGCAAAGGCATTACAGTGAACACCGTGTCGCCCGGTTACGTTGAGACCGACATGGTTCTGGCTATTGATGAAAAAATTCGCGAGCAAATAAAAGCGCAGATTCCAGTTGGGCGATTCGGTCAGCCCGATGAGATTGCCAGAGTAGTGTCCTTTCTGGCTGATGAACAGTCCTCGTTCATTACCGGTGCAGATTTTTCGATTAACGGTGGCATGTTCATGCATTGATGGCGGACCGCATCGTCAGATCGGCAAGCGCCCGGGCAAGCATCTCGACTACAGGTTTAATCAGACCTTAATGGTTGCACGCTAGAGTCTGGATTCCACTTCAACGAAGAGTAGTTCCCCATGTCTGGCGATTCTTCCCTGTTGGTCGAAAAGTTATGGCGATTAAAACGTCGTATCGATAAAGGTGCCTGCCCCGGCGTCGAATTCGTTCACCTTAATACGCTCCTCAGAGAGCCCGCGTATCGGGCGGATGTGCTCAGGAGGGTTGAGTTATCTGGTACGCCGGAACTCAAGGCGCTCGCCAGGGAGATCCAACTCAACGACGACGGGCAACCGCTGATGGCGAAAGAAACCACTGCCCGCTTTGAAGCAACAGAGGAACCTCGTATTGCTCAAAAGAGCTGGCTGCGACGCAACTCTCTCATTGTTTTCCCGATGCTTGCCATTGGTTCAACTGCGGTCGGGTTCACTGCATTTGAAGATCGTTCTGTACGCGTTGATTCTGACATTCTGGTTGATACCACATGGGAATCTGGCAAGCGTTACATCCTTGAGAAAACTATTTACGTTGAGAACTCCAATCTCAACATTGAACCGGGTGTCACCATTGAGGGTGAACACGGGTCAGCACTTGTCGTGACTGCAGATTCAAAGCTTTTCTCCAGAGGCTCATCGGACAAGCCGATTGTATTTACGAGTGCCCAGACTGAGGGCAACCGGGCGCGTGGCGACTGGGGCGGTGTTGTTTTGCTTGGCAAGGCGCCGGTGAACCAGCCCGGAGCCTCCATCGAAGGTCTTCCTGAAGGTGAGACACGGGGCGCATTTGGCGGTACCAACGCCGAAGATTCCTGTGGGGTTGTAGAATTTACCCGCATCGAATTCGCTGGCTTCGAAGTCTACAAAGACAACGAACTGAACGGTCTGACGCTCGGCGGCTGTGGAAGCAACACGATTGTCAGAAATGTGCAGGTTCACCGTTCTCTCGACGATGGCATTGAGATGTTTGGCGGCAATGTCGATCTCAAAAACATCGTCATCACCGGTGCAGGAGACGACAGCATTGACTGGGACTGGGGCTGGACCGGAAACGTCCAGTTCGCTGTTATCCAGCAGCATCCTGATGCCGGCGACAACGCGTTTGAGGGTGATAACAACGGTAATGATCACGAGGCAATGCCCCGCTCGGAACCCACCTTTTACAATGTCACGCTTGTGGGCGGCGGCAACAGCCAGAAGAAACATCGCGGCATGGTGCTGCGCGAGGGTTCAGGTGGCCATTTTCACAATATGCTGATCGACAGCTACGCAATTGAGGCTATCGATACCCGCGACAACGTGCTTTCGCTGGTCAACCGCGACAGGCTGACATTTGGCAACAACCTGTTGACCAACCTCGGACATCTGGGCCAAGTCACCCGAGAATCCGGCAAGGATGACGATGACTTTGGCTTCAGCGAGCAAGACTGGATGGAAGAGCCACGGAATCACAATGTATTCCGTGTAGAAACGGCCCTGTTCCCAAACGCCAAAGATCTCACCAACCCGGTTTTCATGCCCAGGGTCCAGCTTCGGCAAATGAACGCGACACGCCCGCCACAAAGTGAATTCTTTGATGAGTCGGCCAACTTTGTCGGTGCTGTGAGTCCGGTATCCGCCCAGAGCTGGCTAGACGGTTGGACTGACTTCCCTGCAAATTAATCATCAGGACGAGTTCTCGGGCCATGGACGGCCCATTCAGAGCTGGTGGCTATATGACCGTAACATTGGAGTTTCTCGGAACAGGAGGCGCGCACAGTGAGGACCTGGGAAGCTCAAGCGCGAAGATCTGCTTGCCCAATCACCAATCGATGCTCATCGATTTCGGCCCAGACACGTTCTTTGCGGTAAAAGAACGAAAACTCCAGTTCGATGCAATATTCCTGACCCACGCCCATCTTGACCATGTTGGTGGCCTCGAACGCTTGTTCTTTAACATCGCTTTCAAAGAGCAACGCTCAATAAAACTCTTTATACCTGTCGGCCTTGTAACCCGATTGCATCAGATATTCGGTTCGGCCGGCTCCCAGGTTGCGGAGGGCGGTATGAATTTTTGGGACAGCTTTCAGCTGATCCCAGTCAGCGATGCGTTTTATTTTGGAGGTTACCGTTTCAATGTCTTCCCAGTGCGGCATCACTTTCCTGGCGAGGCATTCGGTTTGGCTTTGCCCGGTTGTTTCGTTTACACCGGCGATACTCGGCCCATTCCCGAACAGCTCGTCGCTCATGCAGGACGGGGGGAGTTAATCTTTCATGATGCTACAACTGCAACAAACCCGGCCCACTCAGCATTGAACGATCTTAAGAGGGAATATGCTCTGCATAATGTTCTTGAGCGATTGATTCTTTATCATTTTGACAGTGCTGCTGAGCGTCAGTTCGCAGAAGGTCAAGGATGGAGAACTGCAAGGCTTGGTGTGATTTATCAGTTCGGATACAACCAAGGCTTCGCGGGTTCCGCAGAGTCAACTGACGAACAGAAGGCTGCGGAGGAATTGTCAGCAAACGTGCATTGATATCTTCCCGCACTCTTTGATCAGCTCCAGTCCTGGGTCAATTTGAGCATCTGGTTCTTGTAGGGGGCGATCGTCTCAAGCAAAACGTTGGAGCGGGCAAACCAACTGCGAGCCCAAGCGATTTCGTTCTCCGCTTCATCATAAATGGTCGACTCAATGGTCCATTGGTGCAACCCGGAGTGTATGACTCGGGCAACAGTTGCAACGCGGCTTTCCCAGAGGGCCTGGAACGGCTGCAATTCAAACTTGTCACATTTAGCCAGCAGCGAGGTTTCCTGGGTATTGGCGGCTAGCTGGGAGGCATCGTGCAACAGTTGAAAGACAACAGATTCCTTGACTACTCCCCATGGGGTGTTGGAAAAGGGCGTGAGACGTACGGAAATCGAGCAATAGCCGTATTCCAGCTCAACGCTGGGACAGAATCCAGGCATCGGAGGTTGATGACAAGTACAGGGAGGTTAATGCTTTAAAATGGCGGTTTCGCTTGCTCACTGAGATCTCTCCCTTAATCTGTAACGCCCGATAAACATGGCATTTCAGGGATTGAATCAGGACCCTTCGTCTACATCGGGAAAAGTTGAGGCATTTGGTCTCCCGAGCACAAGTGTGACTGCAATTGCGACCGAGAGTAGATTCATAACACTCCTGTAAGCTCTAGGATCCTCTAATAGTATTTCAGTGTTGAGACAATCGATCCGCAACACTGTTCATTGAAGCGAGGTAAAGTCATGCGGTACAGACTCAGTCCTAACGGAAATTTTGCGAAGCAGATGAGACGGCTGATTCGTTCGATCAATGACGACATCGCTCTCTCACTTCTCCGAGCGTGCCGGGAGCCTGAAACTGGCGTTCACGAGGCCCGGAAAGGATGCAAGGAAATTCGCGCAATACTGCGGCTCGTCAAGCCCCATGTGGATAAGGCGGACTTCAGCGATAATCAGTCATTCTACAAAGCAGTCTCGGGCAAACTAGCGGGTAACCGGGATGCGCTCGTCAGGACAAAAACCTGGAACGCTCTCGTAGCTGAAACATCGCATTTGGGAGCTACGCCTGCGGATACAGTTACTCGCTTTTTATCAGCACAAGCCCAACTCGATCCCCTGTCGGAAAAAGGCAGCGACTTTTTCGTAGATCTTGCTTTGGAAGTCGATTCAAACAGCAAATCGCCGAAAGATTGGAGTCTTCCAGAGTCCCTTTCCGATCTTGTCCCAAATCTTAAAAGAATCTATGAGAAAGCCCGTAAAGCAGAAAAGAAAGCCCGCGAATCGGATGATATCGAGGACTTTCATGAGTTTAGAAAACGGTCCAAGTGTAGTGGTCAACTAATCCCGGACAGTATTTTAAGGTTTTCCTCAGCGGCAACGG
>OJFR01000016.1_pt1 | contig 93397 bp, 79 predicted proteins | sample 1594121 | NCBI WGS metagenome assembly OJFR01 (sample SAMN05416812, study PRJEB24817) | seawater metagenome | isolation source: Sea water | place: Canada:Atlantic | collected 2013-07 | reverse complement strand
TCTGGCTCTGGCTCTGGCTCTGGCTCTGGCTCTGGCTCTGGCTCTGGCTCTGGCTGATCAGCTTCCGGCTCGGTTACCGGCTCTGTCAATACCGTTTCAGGCTCCACGGCAGGCTGGTCCTGCGACGGCTCTTCCGGGGTTGGCACTGAATTCTCTGTTTCAGGCCCAATGGTTATGCTCTTTCTCACCGGCTCCGGTGCTTTTACAGTCTCGCCGGCCACGGATTCATCATACTGGCGCGACACAAACCACCAGGAGCCCGCAAGGAGCACAAGGGCCAGCCCGGGCAAAAGGAACCGCTTCCACGGAACGTGCTTAGGGCGATCGACACTCGGCGAGGCCACCATGTCCAGCCAAACGCCCGGAGTCACACGCTTGAGTCGCGCAAAGCTACCCTGGCTCAGGGCGTGAATTTTGGAGACCCGGGCCGGACTCAGAAGTTCCCCTGCCTTGCCGCCGGCAGCGTGAACCCGTGGTTCCAGATAGGCAACGATTTCATCCCTGGTGAGAGGCCGCAGATGTATCTGGTGGACACTTGTGCTCGCATCATCCAGGCCCATCGACTGGACCAGACTATCCGTTCCGGCAAACACCGGGACGGCAGAAGAGCCACGCTCTGAAGCCAGATAGGCGGACAGGATAAGCCTTAGCAACTCCGTCGGCGCCCGGTCGGCATCGTCAATCAAAAGGACCATACGCTGGCCCTTTCGGACCCGCGATTCAGACCACTTGAAAAAGCCATAAACCAGGTCTCGGGGGCTGTCTTCCGGGCCGAGATTTGAGCGGGAAACCGCTTTCAGGTCCCGGGCAAGGGCCTGGACGCTGGTCAGCGCTGCCGCCGGTATACGGTGAAAGTCGAGTCTGGATGATTCGCTGCGGACCAGCTCCGCCAGTATTCGGGTTTTGCCCGAGCCAGCAGCTCCGGTCAATAACAGAGCCATATCACCGAAGCCGCATAGATGGCGCAACGCTTCCAGAGCGTGATGACGCATGGCATCCGGAAAGAACGGCGTCTCCATTTCCAGCGGGTTGGCACGGAGGCTGTAGCGCTGCTGCAACCTGGGGAACAGGCCTCCGCCATCAAGACTGTTCAAGCTTTCTTCAGTCACGGGTCTTCCTTGTCTTCTGGTCCGCTACCAAATCATTGATGCCTTCGGGCCGTCATCATGTCGAGCTGCAAAAACGTGCAAAGGTGAGAGCAAGGTTTTCAGGACTCGCTTCGGCTGTGACCACGGCGTCTCCAACCGACCGAAGCAGGACCAGCCTCAAAAGGCCATCCACGTTCTTCTTGTCGACAGCCATCAGCCCCATAAAGTCATCGGCCGTCATTGCAACCGGGGGCTTATCCGGTAAACCGGCCCGGAGGATCAGTCGGTTAATACGATCACAATCGTCACGGCTGATCATCCCTTCAAGCGCGGACAATTCGGCGGCCATCAGCATACCGGTGCCCACTGCTTCCCCGTGCAGCCAGTTGCCATAACCGGCATAGGTTTCGATCGCGTGGCCGAAGGTGTGACCAAGATTCAGGATCGCCCTGAGGCCACCTTCGCGCTCGTCAAGTGCAACAATTTCGGCCTTGCAAGCGCAGGACCTGAAGATGGCCTCTGCCAGCGCCTCCGGATCAAGACTGACCAATGCATCCATGTGCTCTTCAAGCCAGCCAAGAAAGCCCTGATCCCGGATCAGACCATATTTGATAACTTCCGCCAGCCCCGCTGACACCTCTCTGGCGGGCAAAGTCTGTAGACTTGCCGTGTCTATCAACACCGCTTGCGGCTGATGAAAAGCCCCAATCATGTTCTTGCCAAGCGGGTGATTGATGCCAGTTTTGCCGCCGACAGAAGAGTCGACCTGGGAAAGCAGCGTCGTTGGAATCTGGATGAACGGTACACCACGTTGATAACAGGCTGCTGCAAAACCAGCCATATCCCCGACCACACCTCCACCGAGGGCGACCAGAGTGGTTTTTCGGGTGTGGCGCTGTTCAAGGAGACCGTCAAAGATGCTGTTAAGAGTCTGCCAATCCTTGAACTTCTCGCCATCCGGAAGTACGACGGTATCAACCCGCTTCCCCGGAAAGCAGGCTTTCGCCCGTTCAAGATAGAGTGGTGCCACAGTCTCATTGGTGACGATCATGACCTGCGCCCCGGAAACAAAAGCTGATAGATCCTGAGTGCCGAGAAGACCCTCACCGATAAATATGGGGTAGCTGCGTTCACCGAGCTCTACCGAGAGCTCCCGATACCGATTAGACATGGTTGCGACCTTCCTTACGTATCTGCCTTTTGTGACGCGGCGTTTTCGGGTTCAGCCGATTGACCAGCTGACGTACCACCAGCCGGGGACTCTTTCTGTCCGTGAACATGATGATGTCCGCGAGACCTGAATACAGCGGATCGCGGATTGAGAAAAGTTTCCGCAAGACCGCCTCAGGGTCGTCGTTCTGTAGCAAAGGCCGATTGCGGTCCTTACTTGTTCGCTCTACCTGCTGCTCTATGGATGTTTTCAGATAGATGACCGTTGCATCTCTCTTGAGAATCGGGTGGTTTTCCTGGCGCATCACAGCTCCGCCACCAGTAGCCAGCACGGTTCGGTCCTCGTGGGACAACTCGTCCAGCATGGCTGTTTCCCGCAAACGGAATCCATCCTCGCCCTCAACATCAAAAATCCACGGAATGTTAGCCCCGCACCGCTCTTCAATGATGCGATCAGAATCAAGAAAACGATAGCCGAGCTCTTTGGCGAGCATCCGGCCAATCGTGCTTTTCCCTGCTCCCATGGGGCCAACCAGGACAACGCGTTTCGGCAAAGACATAACTTCCGCTCAGTTTTGTTCAGGCGGGTGAGAATATCACAGGGCCCGTGATTGCATAAGTTCAGGAGCCGTCTCGGGCCAATTTCGGGCACAAAAAAGCCGCCGGTTTTAAGCGGCGGCTTTTCTACTGCACAGATTAACGAAGCAGATCGTTCTTTATGATCTTCGGCGTAATGAAGATCAACAGCTCGCTACGCTCGTCAATGTGTTCGGTGCGCTTGAAGATACGACCCAGGTAAGGAATATCTCCCAGGAACGGGGTCTTGGTGGTCTGGGTCGCAACTTCCGACTGGAAGATTCCGCCAAGAACCACTGTTTCGCCATTGCCGACCAGAACCTGTGTTGTTACCGAGTTGGTGTTGATGGACGGGATACCAGCAGTCACCTCACCCCGGGAGTCCTGATTGACCACCAGGTCCATGATGATCTTGTCATCAGGTGTAATCTGCGGCGTGACCTCGAGCGAGAGCACGGCTTCCTTGAATGAAACAGACGTCGCACCGCTTGAGGTCGCTTTCTGATAAGGGATCTCCTCACCAGACTTGATCGACGCCGTCTGGCGATCGGCAGTTACAACGCGTGGCTGGGAGACCACTTCAGCCTGACCATCGCTCTCAAGGGCCGAGAGTTCAAGATCCACCAGGAAGTCGTCGCTGCCCCAACCGATTGCGAAGGAGGACGCTCCGTCACCACTCACTCCCAGATCTACCGCAAGTGCGCCGGGGAAAGACGTCTGGAAAGATCCCGGAGTCGCGGCGGAATCACGGGCATCTTGCACGCCATCAAGACCACCGCCGACCGAAAAGATGTTGTCTCCGCTAATGTCATATGCTGCGCCACCCCAGCGAACACCAAGGTTCTCAGCTACGTTGGTCTGGGCACGCACAATCCGGGCCTCAATAGAGACCTGCCGTACCGGCACATCCCATGTAGAGACCAGGCGGCGGATTTCATCAAGCTTTTCTGCAGTCTCACGAACACTGATGGTGTTGGTGCGGACATCCGAGGAAACGAAACCGCGATCAGAGATCAGTTCTTCGTCCTCTTGAATCAACCCAACGATATCGGCTGCCTTTGCGTAATTTACCTGAATAATATCCAGGCGAACCGGTGCCAATTCGGCGATCTGCTTGTTGGTCTCGAGCTCCAGCTTCTCCCTAGCTGCAATTTCATCGGCAGGGGCTACCAGCAACACATTACCGATCTGACGCTTATCAAGACCTTTGGTCTTCAGGATCAGATCAAGCGCCTGATCCCAGGGTACATTCTGAAGTCGCAGAGTGATGCTGCCACCTACGGTGTCACTGGCCACCAGATTCAGTCCGGTGAAGTCGGCGATCAACTGGAGCACCGAGCGCACTTCGATATCCTGGAAATTCAGGGACAGCTTGTCGCCGGTATACGGGAACTTCTCTTCCCGGCGGGATTCCGCTTCTTCCTGACTCAGCTCCTCGACACTGACGGTAAACTGAGTGCCAGACTGGTAAGCGATGTAGTCGTAGTTGCCCTGAGGGCTGATCTCAACAACGGCATTGCCATCTTCCACAAAGGTGTCAATGCGAGTAACCGGCGTGGCGAAATCCGTCACGTCGAGCCGGCGCCGCAGATCTGCAGGCACCGCAATACCATTCATCGTAAGACGGATTTTGCCGGAACGCTCTGTCAGGTCGACTGGCGTGCTGGAGCTGCCAAGATCCACAAGCACACGGCCTTCGCCGTCTTTGCCACGACGGAAATCGACGCCGGCAAGAGTATTAGATGGTGCCGCGTTGGTTGTTCCACTGCTCTGTGAAGAGGAGGTTGAGGCGCTGGCAACAACTCCCTCAGACTGCCCACCAATCGTCATGACCAGGGAGTTACCAGAACGAACTGTGTCATAGGGCACCAGCTCGACAAGGTTGAAAATCAACCGTGTTCGATCCTTGGTTTCGACCACGGTCATGCTCTGGGCATTACCCGACCCCAGAGGCACGCTTCGGCTATCAAGACCACTGGTCGTATCCCGAAGATCCACCGCGATCCGAGCGGGGCGCTCAATGGTGTAACCGGAGGGTTCCGGTGGCGCCCCATCAAATTGCAGTGTCACCTCAAGCCGCTCGCCCGGTAGCGACGAAAACGACACGTCTTCCAGCGTGACCGCGTTGGCCAGGCCGGATAACAACCCAAAAGCAATCACGCTGACGTATACATTGAGTTTTCTGAACATCGCTAGCCTCGACCCTAAACTTTTTTGTACGTGCATGTTTCTTTCAACTTTCATCCAGCCGCTCCTTAGCCTGCGCCCTCTTCCAGGGTCAGGGAGCGAGGACGCTCTACCCAGCCACCCCGGCCATTGGGAACGATTTCAATGAGCTCGATACGGGTTTCACTAACGCCCACAATGCGACCGTAGTTCTGCCCCATGTAATTTCCCGTGCGGACTCGATGGATCCCGCCGGTATCGTCTTCAATCAGAGCAAACAGATTACCCGATGCACCCTGAAGCGTGCCGACCATTTGAAGTGCTTTCAGGTCAAAATTCTCGAGAACCTCTCTGGGACGATCCAGATCCGGCTCCACATCACTGATCGGCTGTTCGTCCACCATAGTGAGCTGGACATCAATCGGCGGCTCAAAGGGCGCCCGACGATCTGCCGCTGAGTAACTGAAAGCTTCGTACGCCTTGAACTCCGGCAAGGGCTCAACATACCCTCTCGGTTTTGCCCGCGTCTCGGCCATGAACTGATCAAGATCTGAAAATCCGCTGCCCTGGGAGCATGCTGTCAGGAGAGACACCAGACACACACCCAGCCAGGCTTTTACCGCATGCTTTCCTGTCATGCTCATTCTCCAGCCCGGTAGCGGTAAGTACGAGCCAAAACCTGCATATCAAGCCGGTCCGCATCTCCGCCAGTTGGTTTTATCGTCAAGTCGTGTAGCGTTACGATCCGTGGAAGGCTGGCAACGCTGCTGACAAATGATGCCAGCTCATGGTAAGAACCGGACACCCGAATATTGATTGGCAGCTCGGAATAGAAGTCCCGACGCTGTTCCGGTTGCAGCTTCACTTCCTGAAGTGCCAAACCACTACCCAAAGCCGTATTCGTAATGTCTTCAAGCAATCCTGGCACTTCGGTCTCACTTGGCAGCTGTCTTACCAAGGCGCCAAAGGTTTCTTCCATTTCCGCCATCTGGGCCTTGAAAACCTCAAGGTTTGCAACCTGATAGGCTTTCTCTTCATAAGTTTTCCGGAGTTCCTGCTCGGTGCGCTCTACACGCTCAAGTTGAGCATACTGATCCTTGATAAAGAACCAGTAACCACCTCCGGCAATCAGCCCGAAGATAATCAGAACTACGATGAACTTGATTGGAGCAGGCCAGATACCCGCGTTATTGACATCAAGGTCGTTGATATCAAATTCATTGAGACTTTTCAGAGAGTCCGCGAGGCTCATTACTTATCCTCCCCTTCGGGCTCGGGCGTTTTCTGTTTAACCGAGAGATTGAACTGGCTGTAACCGGCCCGGCGACTATCAGCTGCAGAGACATTCGAGAGGTTGGGATCCGTGAACCATTCGGAGTCCTCGAACTGGCGCATAAGCGTGGAAACCCGACTGTTAGACTCCGCCATCCCTACAATATCAACGCGCTCGCCGGTTCGCTTGAGATCGGTGTAGAACAAGCCATCGGGCAATGTCCGCACCAGTTCGTCGAAGACGCGCACGATCACGGGTCGCTTGCCCTGGAGATCCTGAATAACCTGCATTCTGGCAAGGAGCTCATCCCGCTTGCGCTTGAGGTTTTCGATCTCCTTGATCTGCTGGTCCAGCTTTTTGGTGGCGGTCTCGATGTAGGCGTTGCGGGATTGCTGGTAGGCAATCCGGCTATCCATATCGGTTTTCCAGAGGAAGACCAGGCCGCCAGCAATAATCGCAGCGCCCAGAATCATGACCACGAACTGTTTCTGTTTCTCGGCGCGAAGCTCCTCGCGCCATGGTCGTAGGTTAATCTTTGCCATCAGTCGAAGCTCCTCATTGCCAGGCCGCAGGCAATCATCAGGGAAGGCGCATCATTACTCAGTGCCGATGCGTTGACCCGTGACCCTACTGCCATATCTGCAAAAGGATTCGCGACCATTGTCGGCGTTCCCGTCTTTTCTTCGACCATCTCCGTCAGCCCCTGAATCGAGGCAGTGCCTCCTGCCAGAACCACGTAATCGACAGCATTGTACTGACTGGCGCCAAAGAAGAACTGAAGTGCTCGGGCCACCTGCTGCACCACGGCTTCGCGGAACGGGGTCAGCACTTCGGATTCGTAGTCATCGGGCAGTCCGCCCTGTTTTTTGGCAAGCCCGGCCTCTTCCAGAGACAGACCGTAACGGCGCTGGATTTCCTCGGTCAGTTGCTTGCCACCAAAAATCTGTTCGCGGGTGTAAACGGTTTTGCCGCCGGCCAGAACGCTCAGCGTGGTCATGGTCGCGCCAATATCAACAATTGCCACCACCAACTCCTCGCCCTGGGAGTCCAGCTGCGGCTCGATTAACGCGTAGGCGCGCTCAAGGGCGTAGGCCTCGACATCAACCACCTTGGTCGTCAGAGAGGCGATCTCGAGCGCATCTTCTCGAATGTCGACATTTTCCTTTCGGCATGCAGCCAGAAGAACATCTACCTGGTCGGGGTTGCTTTCGGAGGGACCCTGAACTTCGAAATCGATGGCCACTTCATCCAGTGGGTATGGAATATACTGATCGGCCTCCAGGGCAATCTGATCTTCCATCTCGAATTCGTTAAGGCCACCGTCCATCTGGATGACCTTGGTGATTACCGCCGAACCTGATACCGCAACTGCTACCTGCTTTACGCCGGAGCGGGACTTGGAAGCGACTCGCTTCATCACTTCGCCCACTGCTTCAACGTCCGTAATATTCTTTTCCACCACGGCATTGGCCGGTAACGGCTCCACCGCGTAGCTTTCGACCTTATAACGGTCACCCTGCTTTGACAGCTCCAGAAGTTTGACCGAGCTGGAGCTTATATCCACGCCCAGCACTGCACTGGATTTCTTTCCTAATCCAAACACGCGCTCACCCTATACCTGGTTAGATGCACCCGGTTACGTAACTTATGTGTTTTTTATTTAAGAGAATTTCTTCACCATTCCGTCTACAATGCCTGTTCTTCTTTAATTGAGAACTTTTGCAGCGGTGAAGAGACTCTTCCATCCTAAAGCAATTTCTCAAATGATAGACCTATATCCAACAGTTGTCAGAAAAAAATGTCTCATTTGTTGCGCACATCTCGCCTTTTTGCCTGGTTGTTTCTTACCGGACTGAGTGTCGCCGTTATCGTAACCTCAGGCTTCTATCTTTACCTTCGCCCTGGCCTTCCGCCGGTACATCAGCTTCTGGACATCAAGCTTCAGACGCCATTACGGGTCTATAGCAAAGACAACAGATTAATAGCAGAATTCGGTGAAAAGAGAAGGGCACCCATCACAATAGAACAGATCCCAACAATTCAGTTACAAGCCTTTATGGCGGCTGAAGACGCGCGTTTTTACGAGCACTTCGGGGTCGACATCAAAGGCCTGGCGCGGGCTGCCATCGAACTGATCTCCACCGGCGAGATCCAGTCCGGGGGCAGTACCATCACAATGCAGGTTGCAAAAAATTACTTTTTGTCACGGGACAGAACCTTTATACGGAAGTTCAACGAGATACTTCTGGCTCTTCAGATTGAACGTGAACTGGATAAAAACCGCATTCTCGAGCTCTACCTGAACAAGATTTATCTCGGCAACCGGGCATACGGAATTGCGGCCGCCGCTCAGGTTTATTACAACAAACCGGTCTCGGAACTGTCGCTGGCCCAGATGGCGATGCTGGCCGGCTTGCCCAAGGCGCCCTCAGCCTTTAATCCACTGGCCAATCCCGACCGGGCGATGGTCCGCCGAAACTGGATTCTCGGACGCATGCAGGACCTGGGTTACATCACCCCGGATGCACGCGAGCTTGCGGTTTCTGCCCCCATCACTGCCAGCTATAACAGCACGGAGACAGAGGTCGACGCCGACTATGTTGCAGAAATGGCCCGATCCGAAATGGTTCGGCGGTTTGGCGAAGACGCCTACACCGATGGCTACACCGTCACCCTCACAGTTGACGGCAAAAAACAGCAGGTTGCCACAGAGGCATTAAGAGACGGCCTTGAAGCCTATGATCGGCGCCACGGCTTCAGAGGCCCTATTGGGCAGATTGATCAGGAAATCCTCGCCGAGAGTGAACCTTCAGATCTGATCCTGAACTACCCTCGCGTGGAATCCCTGCTTCCCGCGATCGTCACAGAGGTTGACGACAAATCCGGTAAAGTCGCAGTGCACGCGCGCCGCATCGGCCCCGCCACCATGGCTTTCGAAACCATGACCTGGGCGAAGCGCTACAAAACTGAAAACCTCACGGACCCTGAGCCTGAAAAGCCCTCCGATGTTGTAGCTCCCGGCGACGTTATCTATGTGCGCGCCCAGAACCCGGACCCAGCCTCGCCAGAGCCCGCAGCCAACGGGAACGAATCCCCGACTGAGCAGTCGGAGCAGCTCGCTGAAGCCTCTGTTGCGCTTGCTCAAATCCCGAGGGTTGAAGGCGCGCTCATTTCACTGAAAGCCAAAACCGGCGCCATTGAGGCACTGAGCGGAGGCTACAGTTTTGGTCAGAGCAAATATAACCGTGCCATACAGGCAAGACGACAGCCTGGTTCCACCTTCAAGCCCTTTCTTTATCTGAGCGCTCTGGAAAGCGGCATGACACCGGCGACCATCTACAACGATGCGCCGATTGTCTTCGATGACTCGGAACTGGAGACTGCCTGGCGCCCCCAGAACTCCTCCGGACAGTTCTATGGCCCAACCCGCCTGCGGGAAGCACTCTATCGCTCACGCAACCTGGTCTCAATCCGACTGCTGCGCGACCTGGGCATCCAGAACACGCTGGATTACCTGGCACAACTGGAAATCCCGGTAGAAAACATGCCGGACGATCTGTCACTCTCCCTGGGCAGCGGGCAGCTTACTCCCATGGAACTTGCCCGAGGCATGGCCGTGATTGCCAACGGAGGCTACGACGTTGAACCCTACCTCATCGAGACTATCACTGACTTTAGCGGTGAGACCATTTACCAGGCGCCGAAAACCGTTCTGTGCGACAAAGACTGCGACGACGACACAGCACAGGAACCATCGGGCGAGCAAGAAGGCTCGCCAAACACCGTCGCCAATGTCTCTGAAACAAGTGAGGACTCGCCCGAGGTTCGGGTTATGCCCAGACTGGCGGACGAACGCTCGGTCTTTATTCTGCATTCAATGATGCAGGACGTCATTCGTCGCGGTACCGGCAGACGGGCGCTGGCACTTGGCCGGGATGACATCGCCGGTAAAACCGGCACCACCAACGAACAGAAAGACACCTGGTTTGCCGGCTTTAATCACGAAGTGGCCACAACCACCTGGGTCGGATTCGACCAACCGGCACCTTTGGGCAGACGCGAGTTTGGCGCCAGCACCGCGCTCCCCATCTGGCTGGACTATATGGAAGTAGCGCTCGAAGGGGCACCCTCTTCCTTCATGCCTCGACCCAATGGCATCGTCAATATCCGGATCAACCCCGAAACCGGACAGCGCGCAAGACCGGGCGAGGATGGCATTTTCGAGGTCTTCCGGGAAGAGGATGCGCCACCGCCCCTGACATCCGAAACCGAGAACGACCGCAATGGAGGCTCCGAGGAAGACGACCTGTCAAGGCGAATCTTCTGACATCAGGAGCAGGCACAAAAAAACCGGCGGGATCACCGCCGGTTTTTTTATACCCTGGATGACAGATCAGATAATGTCGTCCATTGACTTCAGCGGGTAGTGCGCAGGGTATGGATTACGTGCAACGCCGGAATCCACGGCAGCGCGAGCAACGGCGGCCGGCACAACTTCCAGCAAGCGGACGTCCATCGGCTTGGGAATGATGTACTCTTTCCCGAACTCGAAACTCTCCACACCGTATGCCTCGCAAATTTCCTGAGGCACAGGCTCCTTGGCCAGCTCACGGATTGCATTGACGGCCGCCACCTTCATTTCCTCGTTGATCGCGGTGGCACGAACGTCCAGCGCTCCACGGAAAATGAACGGGAAACCCAACACATTGTTAACCTGGTTCGGATAATCAGAGCGACCGGTGGCCATGATCAGATCATCGCGGGTTGCCAGGGCAATTTCCGGGCTAATCTCCGGATCCGGGTTGGAGCAGGCGAAAACGATCGGCTTGGGAGCCATTTTCTTGAGCTGTTCAGCAGTCAGGAGATCCGGACCGGACAGCCCCAGGAATACGTCAGCACCATCAATCGCGTCGTCCAGAGTGCGCTTGTCCGTGTCGTTGGCGAACATTGCCTTGTACTGATTCAAATCATCACGACCAGAGTGGATCACACCCTTGCGGTCAAGCATGAAGATGTTCTCAGAACGAATACCGCAGCTGATCAGAATCTTCATGCAGGCAATGGCGGCAGCACCGGCACCCAGGCAGACCACCCTCGCCTCTTCAATCTTTTTGCCCTGCAGCTCGAGGGCATTGATCATGCCGGCTGCAGTTACGATGGCAGTACCATGCTGGTCATCGTGGAAGATGGGCACGTTGCACTTTTCGATCAGCGCGCGCTCAATTTCAAAGCACTCGGGCGCTTTGATGTCTTCCAGATTGATACCACCGAAGGTATCTGCAATACGCTCAACTGTTTCGATAAACGCCTGCGGGCTCTCGGAATTGACTTCAATATCGAAGACATCAATTCCGGCAAAGCGCTTGAACAGTACGCCCTTGCCTTCCATAACCGGCTTGCTTGCCAGCGGACCCAGGTTACCCAGACCAAGAATCGCAGAACCATCAGAGATGACAGCCACCAGGTTGCCCTTGGCAGTGTACTTGTATGCGTTCTCCGGGTCCTTTGCGATCTCGCGGACCGGTTCGGCAACCCCGGGGCTATACGCCAGGGAAAGGTCGCGGGAGGTCTTGGTTGGCTTGGTGATTTCGACACTCAGCTTACCAGGCCGCGGCTTGGCGTGATATTCAAGGGCTGCTTCTTTCAGATCTTGAGACATTGCCACTGTTCCGTTTGTCACGTTTAAAGGTAGTGAACCGCCGAAGCCAGAGAGCCTCAGATCAACTCCGAATCGAAGGCCCCTACTCGGCGGAGCGCGCCATTATGGCCCGCCAGCCCGGAAACGACAAGTGCCTCATGAACATTTTGTGAACAGTCAATAGGGCTAATTGCGTATGTATCTTATAGATACACTCTGACAACCGAGCACAAAAAAAGCGCCCGAAGGCGCTTTTCCCGAATCCAGCTCAATCAGTCTTTCTTGGCGCCGATGCGACCACCGAAACGCTTCTGGAAACGGTCGATACGACCACCGGTATCCATAACTTTCTGCTTGCCGGTGTAGAATGGGTGGCACTGGGAACACACATCCAGCTGCAGATCATGGGTGTAGGTAGAACGAGTCTTGAATGTATTACCGCAAGAGCAGGTCGCAGTAATCTCTTCGTACTTCGGGTGGATACCTTCTTTCATGGCGAACCTCGTTAGGTCATGCCGCTACCTGATCACGGGGCATCGAATCTGCCCAGGCGCCAGGCACCGCACGTTTGAATCAATTGAGAAGACGGGGCACAATCATGCCCTGCCGGAAACAGACCGCGAATCTTACTTGCAATTAGTTCTGCAGGCAAGCACCACACTGACTTCCGGACTCGCCCACCTTGGATTTCGCGGCAGGCCGCCGACTAGACAGGATAAGGAAAAACCGTGACACCCGTCATCCCGTGGAGCACTCAGTGCCGTTGATCGCACGCATTGCCTTGAATCGTCCCCTGCGTCGACTCTTCGATTACATTATCCCGGAAGGCCTTGAACTGACGCCTGGTCAGAGGGTGCGAATACCCTTTGGCCGGCAGCAGGCAACGGGTCTTGTTGTTCAGGTGGGCGTTGAGCCTCCTCCCGGCATCACTCTCAAGGCTGTGGCAGGGGCAATGGAAAACTGGCCTGCATTGCCCGTGGAAACCTTCAAGCTTCTCAGTTGGGCAAGCGACTATTACCAGCATCCGCTCGGCGAATGCCTGTTCACTGCCCTGCCCCCAGCACTCAGACGAGGACGCATTGCAGAGGAAAAAAAGGATCAGTGGTGGCTGGCAATCGACAGCGGCTCGACGATTCCCGCGAATGCGCATAAACAAAAAGCCCTTTGGGATTGGCTGAACCAGCGATCCAACGGCGCCCCGACAACCGATATTCTGAGGGCGGGATTCAACCGGGCGCAACTCAAGGCACTGCAGGAGAAGCAACTGATCGAGGTTGTCTCGCCAGCCCGACCGGCGGATTTCAATGAAGCCCCCGAGCTGCTGGCCCGCCGACCCAGATTATCCGAGGCGCAGACATCTGCCGCAGACCAGCTGGCTAGCCCGAACGAAGGGTTTGCCGCGTTCCTTCTGTACGGCATCACCGGTAGCGGAAAAACCGAGATCTACCTTCATTACCTGAAAGAACACCTGGGAAATCAGGATCAGGCCCTGGTACTGGTTCCGGAGATCAATCTGACGCCCCAAACGGTCGCCCGATTCCAGCGCTATTTTGGCGCACGGATTGTCGTATGGCACTCAGCGCTGAACGACAATGAACGTCTGACGACATGGCTGAAAGTGCGGAACGGCGAGCCCGTTATCCTTGTAGGTACGCGATCGGCTGCTTTGCTACCGTTCACCAACCTGCGAACCATCATCGTCGATGAAGAGCACGACAGCTCTTACAAGCAGGGTGAAGGTTTTCGGTACTCCGGCCGGGACCTGGCCGTCTACCGCGCACACCTGAACAAATGCCCCGTAATTCTGGGATCCGCCACTCCGTCGCTGGAATCCGTTCATAATGCAGAGCAGGCCAAATACCATCTGGTAAAGCTTGAAGAGCGCGCCGGCAATGCTGCGCCCCCGGTCATCAGCTTGCTGGATATCCGGAGTCGCCCATTGGAGGGCGGCCTCTCCCGCCCTGCCTTGAATGCCATCGAACAGATTCTGGCAAAAGGTGAGCAGGCGCTGGTTTTCGTCAATCGGCGAGGGTTTGCCCCGGTCATGATGTGCTTTGACTGCGGCCACATGGTTGAATGCCCGCGCTGCGACACTCGCCTGACCTACCACCGCCGGGACCGGGCGATGAGATGCCACCACTGCGACTACCAGACGGCGGCGACCGAGCAGTGCCCAAAGTGCAAGAGTGAGGCCTTCAAACCGGTTGGGCAGGGCACCGAGAGAACGGAGGACATTCTTGCCACGGCTTTCCCGGATACACCGGTGGTGCGAGTGGATCGCGACAGCACGCAGCGCAAAGGCAGCATCCAGGGCATCCTGAACCAGGTAAACACCGGCAAACCGTGCGTGCTTGTGGGCACCCAGATGCTGGCGAAAGGACACGACTTCCCGAATGTCACACTCGTGGTGGTGGTAAACGCGGATGGTGGGCTGTTCAGCGTGGACTTTCGCGCCCCCGAGCAACTCATACAGACCCTTCTGCAGGTCAGTGGCCGCGCCGGACGGGGCACAAAGCCCGGCAAAGTGCTTGTGCAAACCTGCCACAGCGACCACCCGCTGTTAAAGACACTGTGCGAAGGCCACTACCTCGACATCGCCGACCAACTCCTGAAAGAGCGGGAAGAAGGCCAATTCCCGCCATTCCGCGCCATGGCTATCTTCAGGGCAGAAGGCGACACCATGGAGAAAAGCTTGCAAGTGCTGGATACAATTAAGCCCCTCGCGAATACCACAGGCATCGAAACCTGGGGACCGTTGCCAGCCATGATTGCCCGGCGCGCCGACAAGCACCGCGCGCAACTGATCCTCAACGCCCGCAACCGGAAAAAGCTGAACAGCCTGCTTACCGGAATCTGTCAGGAACTGGACCAGAGAAAGCTGCCTGCCGGGGTCAAATGGATGATTGATGTTGATCCGCAGGAAACAGGATAATTTGAGCCGAGACTGCGGAATCCCGAGCCTTTTGCTTGCAGCCAAACTTTCCGCGATAATAGCCGCCTTCTGTTTTCAACGGGCCTCCTGCCCCGAATCCAATTCTCCTGTAAACCGAGTCATCTGACAGCATGAAAGAGACCGTTTCCGATCTGCTCCAGTCTGCACTGGCAGCACTCCAAGCCGATGGCACGCTGCCTGCGGACCAGTCCTTCACTCCACAGGTGGGCAATACCAAGGACAAGTCCCACGGCGATTATGCCTGCAACATTGCCCTGGTTGCCTCGAAAGCGGCTGGCTGCGCGCCCCGCAAACTGGCGGAGGCTCTGATCGAGAACCTGCCTGAGAGCAGTGCGGTGGAGAAGGTGGAGATTGCCGGGCCCGGTTTTATCAACTTCTTTATGAGCACTGCGAGTGCCTTCGAAGTGGTCAATACCATACTGGATGAAGGCGATCGTTTCGGCCGCAACAATCAGGGCCAGGGCGAAAAAGTTCAGGTGGAGTTTGTCTCGGCCAACCCCACAGGCCCCCTCCACGTTGGCCACGGCCGTGGCGCTGCGATCGGCGACTGCCTTTGCCGGCTGTTGGAAGCAAACGGTTACGATGTAACCCGGGAGTTCTACTACAACGACGCCGGGGCGCAGATTGATAACCTGGCGCTCTCAGTCCAGTCGCGGGTGAAAGGTCTGACGCCGGACGACGAAAGCTGGCCGTCGGACGGCTACCGGGGCGATTACATTGTTGATGTTGCCAAGGCCTACCTTGCTGGCGACACCGTCACAGCGGACGATCGGGAAGTGACCGCCAAGGCGGACCCCGAAGACCGCGACGCCATCCGCGAATTCGCCGTCGCCTACCTGCGCCGGGAGCAGGACCTGGATCTGAAAGCCTTCGGCGTTCAGTTCGATGTCTATTTCCTGGAATCCTCCCTGTACGAGGACGGCAAGGTTGAAGCCACGGTCAAACGCCTGCAAGAAAATGGCTACACCTACGAGCAGGATGGTGCCATGTGGCTGAAAACCACAGAGTTCGGCGACGACAAGGATCGGGTCATGCGCAAGAAGGACGGTGGCTACACCTACTTCCTGCCGGATGTCGCCTATCACCTGGACAAGTGGCAACGGGGCTTTACCACTGTTATCAACGAACAGGGTGCCGACCACCACTCTACCGTTACCCGCGTTCGCGCCGGCTTGCAGGCACTGAATGCCGGCATTCCGGAAGGCTGGCCAGACTACGTGCTGCACCAGATGGTGATGGTGACCCGCTCCGGCCAGGAGGTGAAAATCTCCAAACGCGCCGGCAGCTACGTGACCGTCCGAGACCTGATTGATGAGGTTGGCCGCGACGCGACCCGTTTCTTCCTGGCCGCGCGCCGGGTGGATTCCCAGTTGACCTTCGATATCGATCTGGCTCGCTCCCAGACCAATGAAAACCCGGTTTATTACGTGCAGTATGCCCATGCGCGCATCTGCAGCGTGCTTCGAAAACTGGCCGAGGAAGGTGCAGAGCGCGGCCGCAACGAATGCATCGGCGACCTCTCACTGCTAACGCTTGACGAGGAAAAGGATCTGGCCAACCAGCTGGCCAAGTATCCGGAGCTCATTGCCAATTCCGCCGTGCAACGTGAACCGCACCATCTCACGCACTACCTGCGGGACCTGGCGGGCCAGTTCCATACGTATTACAACGCCCATAAGGTATTGATTGAAGATACCGCCGTTCGTGACGCCAGGGTCAGCCTCTACCTTGCCATAAGGCAGGTTATCGCCAACGGTCTGGACCTGCTGGGCGTCAGCGCACCGGAAGAGATGTAAGACGAATGTCCCGAGACTACGCCCGTAAGGACAGACCCGCCAAAGCGTCGGCTACGTCACGCAAAAAGCCTGCGAAACAGGCAAAGCCGACGGCTGCCCGGCCGAAACCGGCGGCCAGTGCCCGCTCCCAGCACGGTGGCCTGTCGCTCAAGTGGATACTGTCCCTGGCGGCCGTGGGCGGCTTTATCGGGTTTATCGTCTACCTGAACTCCTTGCCAACGAGTCCACATTCGCAGCAGCCAGCAGTCACTGAGAAACCGGCCCAGAAACCTGCGAAGACGCCCGCAGAGACCGCGAAGGAAGAGGAAAAACCCGGGTTCCGCTTCTACGAGATGCTGCCGGAATCCGAGGTGGTACCGCCGAAAGTCGAAGAATACACACCCGGACCGACACAAACGGATTTCAATTATCTGCTTCAGTCCGGCTCTTTCCGCAGCAAGGAGGACGCCGAACGACAGCGGGCCCAGATTGCCTTCCAGGGTTTGCGGGCAAGTACCCAGAGGATTGACCTGGACAACGGTTCGGTCTGGTACCGCGTCAACGTTGGCCCCTTCACCTCCCGAAGCCAGATGAACTCCGCCATCGACAAACTGGTTTCCCTGAATATCCAGCCACTGGTCCGGAAGATCCCCAAGGAAGGCTGATCTTTCGGGCCGGGTGCGAACACCTTGAATTCGCACCAGAAGCCTCCATAACAACGGGATACCAATTTCAATCAGGCAATTGGAGCCCAAATGACTACCATTCTTTCCGTCAGGCGCGATGACGAAGTTGCCATGGGTGGCGACGGCCAGGTTTCCCTCGGCAATACCGTAATGAAAGGCAATGCCCGGAAGGTTCGCCGCCTCTACAACGGCCAGGTGATCGCCGGCTTCGCGGGCGGTACCGCCGATGCCTTCACCCTGTTCGAGCGATTCGAAGCCCAGCTTGAAAAACACCAGGGCAACCTCACCAGGGCTGCGGTGGAATTGGCGAAAGACTGGCGAACTGACCGTGCGCTGCGCCGGCTCGAGGCCTTGCTGGCTGTAGCGGACAAAACCGCCTCGCTGATCATCACCGGCAACGGGGATGTGATCGAGCCGGAACAGGGCCTGATTGCCATCGGGTCTGGCGGGCCCTTTGCCCAGGCTTCAGCCCGGGCCTTGCTGGAAAACACAGACCTGTCCGCCCACGAGATAGTCGAGAAAGGTCTGGATATCGCCGCCGATATTTGTATCTACACCAACCACAATCGCACCCTTGAAGTGCTCTCCAAAAACGACTGATCCGGAGCGACCATGTCTGCAATGACTCCCCGTGAGATTGTCCACGAGCTCAACAAACACATCGTGGGCCAGGAAGAAGCCAAGCGGGCGGTGGCTATCGCCCTGAGAAATCGCTGGCGCCGGATGCAGCTGGACAGCAGCCTGCGCGATGAGATCACTCCCAAGAACATCCTGATGATCGGTCCCACGGGTGTGGGTAAAACCGAGATTGCCCGGCGCCTCGCAAAATTGGCCGATGCCCCGTTTCTGAAAGTGGAGGCCACCAAATTCACCGAAGTCGGCTACGTCGGCCGCGACGTGGAATCCATCATTCGTGATCTGGCGGATATGGCCGTCAAGATGCTGCGCGAAGCAGAAATGAAGCGTCACGAAGAACGGGCATTGGACGCGGCGGAAGAGCGCATCCTTGATGCACTGATCCCGCCGCCCCGGGATTTCGGTGAAGACAGCCAACGCAGTTCCGACTCCTCCACTCGCCAGCTGTTCCGGAAAAAACTCCGGGAGGGCGAACTGGATGACAAGGAAATCGAGATCGACCTGCGTAATTCCAACGCCGGAGTCGAAATTATGGCGCCTCCGGGCATGGAGGAGATGACCAATCAGCTGCAGAGCATGTTCTCCAACCTGTCTTCCGACAAGCGAAAAACACGGAAGATGAAGGTTTCTGACGCCCTCAAGCGGGCCAAGGAAGAAGAGGCTGCGAAGCTGGTCAACGAAGAAGAGATCAAGCAGAAAGCCATTCAGGCCGTCGAGCAGAATGGCATCGTGTTCGTGGACGAGATCGACAAGGTCGCCAAGCGATCCGAGAATACCTCGTCGGATGTTTCCCGCGAGGGCGTCCAGCGCGATCTGCTCCCGTTAATTGAGGGCAGCACCGTAAGCACGAAATACGGATCTGTGCGCACCGATCATATTCTGTTCATCGCTTCCGGCGCGTTCCACCTGTCCAAGCCCTCGGATCTGATTCCGGAGCTGCAAGGCCGCTTGCCGATCCGCGTTGAGCTTCAGGCACTGACACCCGAGGACTTCAAACGCATCCTGACCGAACCGGATGCCTCCCTGGTGCAGCAGTACGAAGCGCTGATGCTGACCGAAGGTGTGAAACTGACCTTCCGGGAGGATGCCATTGCACGTATCGCCGAGGTTGCCTGGAAGGTGAACGAGAGCACTGAAAACATCGGTGCCCGTCGGCTGCATACCGTCCTTGAGCGGTTGCTTGAAACCCTTTCCTTCGATGCCGGTGACAAGGTTACCGATGGCTTCGAGGTAACCGCCGAATACGTGGATGAAAAGCTTGGAGAGTTGTCCGAAGACGAGGATCTGAGCCGGTACATTCTGTAGGCGTGAGCGAGGGGGCAGATGACACAGTCATCTGCCCCCTCGCCTACTGAACATTATTGCGCCTTTGAAAAGAGGTGCGAAACGTTAGTCAAGCCACCCGCCAACCGGCCCTTCTCGGCTTTTTTCTTCCTGCCCTTGGCCACATACAGTGGCAGCATTTCGCCGTATAGACTGGTACTGATCGTCCGCTGCTCGTCTTCAAGGCGATCCCGGCGAAGCTTGATGCCATATTTCGCCAGCTTGGGCTCCAGCTGATCTGCGCGACTCAGAAGATCCCGCCGTGTCATCTGATAGGCGTGCTCACACACCATTCTACGGGACTGGAAGCTGAATACGTTGGAGAAGAACAGCTTGGCGTCGTCTCGGGTGGGTTCAAACAGCAGAATATCCTTGTCGGGATAATCCCGGGCATACTGGGCAATGCCCGACTGCATCCTTGAGTACACCATGGTCCTGAAGGTCTGTGACAGAACGTTTGGCATACCTGAGCGGGTCAGCTCGCCCGGCTTCATGGAGCCGGCCCGGACCGCCGCACTGGCGTCAATCGGCACCTGGGGATTCACGGCGAAAACCAGGTCGGCACCGTCTTCAAAAGCCACGGAGGCGTGCAAACCCTTGCGCAGTGTACCGTCCACATAATACCGCCCATCGATTTCCACTGGCACATACAACCCCGGCGAGGCAGTGCTGGCCTGAATCGCCTTGGAAATGGGCACATGGTCAAAACCGGGAGCGCCAAAACAGACCGCTTCGGTACTCTCAACATCGGCAGCCACGATGTAGAGGCTGCGCTTGAGCTGACGGAAATCATTGGTGCGCCCGAGCATGGTGAAGGCCCGTTTGAGATACTCATGCAGGCCTTCGTTATCAAACAGCCCGGCCGGCGCTGCCTGGGCCAGGATGGTCATGGCTTCCAGCAGACTCTGATCGTAGGGGTTGTTGACGAAGCGGCTTACCGCCGTGGAAACCAGGCCGGGAATTGCCAGCAATCGACTGCCAATCTCCCGGAAAGCCGGGCGATAGAATACTTCCGGATGGAACGGGTGCACTTCCGCCTCGTTGCGCACGAAAATCCGGCAAAGTTGCGCCGTGGTCATCTGGTTGGCGAGATTCGCCGCCACAAAAGAGCCGCCATTTACACCAACATAAACATCGATGTTGTTGAAATCGAGACCATCAAGTGCCTCATCCAGCGCCCGGAGCGCTCCGATTTCATAAATGCCGCCCAGAGGACCACCGCCACCAAGGGCAAGCCCGATGCGGGGAGCGGGTTTATGGTCAATTGGCGAGCTCATAGCCTTCCCTTTTCCGGATTAAGAATGCGGGCCCGTCGGGCAGGCCGCCGGATAATTCCATTCTCAAGATAACAACCGTATTTAGAGTGCGCACCCTATATTGCCCAAACCCGCACCTGCGATCAGGAAACGGCGGCCTCTGATACCGCCATGGCCGTTGACTTGCCGGGGCGCAGGTAACGGCCGAAGCCGGCATTACGCAACGCCAGGTCGACACAGCTCTTGATCACGTGAGGCGAGTCCAGTAACAACACATCCTCCAATAGCTGAATGGCCCACTCACGGCTGACACTGCGAATCACCGATTTGACCTTGGGCAAGCTGGCGGCGTTCATGGACAGGGAATCGTAACCCATGGCCATCAACAGCAGCGCACCGCCGGGATCACCCGCCAGTTCACCGCAGATGCCAACAGGCTTGCCCACCGAGTGAGCGTCCTGGGCGATTCGCACCAGCGCCTGGAGCACCGCCGGGTGATACGAGTGATAGAGCTGGGCAACCCGGGGATTGTTACGATCCACCGCCAGCAGATACTGGGTCAGGTCGTTGGAACCAACAGAGAGGAAGTCCACCCTGTCCGCCAGTTCCCGAATCTGGTAAACGGCAGCGGGGATTTCGACCATCACGCCCACCTTGGGCATGTGAATGTCGTAACCCTCTTCCCGAACTTCGTGGTACACCCGGTAAATCAGGTGCAGGGACTCCTCCACCTCCGAGATGTTGGAGATCATTGGCAGCATGATCTGGAGGTTGTTCAACCCCTCGCTGGCCTTGAGCATGGCCCGAACCTGAACCAGGAAGATCTCCGGGTGGTCGAGGGTAACGCGGATACCCCGCCAGCCCAGGAACGGGTTTTCCTCCTGGATCGGGAAATAGGTCAGCGCCTTGTCGCCGCCAATATCCAGCGTACGCATGGTAACGGGGCTCGGCGCGAAGGCTTCGAGCTGCTCCCGGTAATACTCTCGCTGCTCCTGCTCTGAGGGGAAGCGGTCCTTGATCATGAAGGGCACTTCGGTCCGGTAAAGACCGATACCCTCGGCACCGTGCGAGAGCGAGCGCACCACATCGGTCATCAACCCGGTGTTCACCAGCAGTGAGACCCGATGGTGATCGGTGGTTTCACAGGGCTTGTCCTTGAGAACTTCAAGCCCGCGAATAAGTTCGTCTTCTTCGTCGCAGATCGCCTGGTAGTAGGAGCGGAGGTCTGCCGATGGCGAAGCAAAAATCTGGCCCTCAAAGCCGTCTACGATCAGCTCCTTGCCGTCGAGCTGATTTACGGGAATATCGACCAGCCCCATAACAGTCGGCACGCCCATGGCGCGTGCCAGAATGGCGACATGAGAGTTACTGGAGCCTTTGACCGACACCAGACCCACCAGCTGCCCCTTGGGGACCTCGCCAAGCATGGCCGGTGTCAGCTCTTCGCTGACCAGGACCGTGCGCTCGGGGTAGTTCAGGTGTTTCTGCTCGCCTTCCTGCAGATGAGACAGCAGACGGCGGCCCAGGTCCCGGATATCAACAGCGCGTTCCTGCAGGTAATGATCGTCCATCATCTCGAAATGACGGATGTACTGCTGGACCACCTGCTTGAGAGCGCCCTGGGCCCAGATCCCTTCCCTGATCTTGTTCGACACCTCACCAGGCATGGCATCGTCGCCCAGCATTCTCAGATAGACATCGAACAGGGCCTGCTCTTCAGGACGCAGCTGCGAAGCCAACCGCTTGGCAACCCGCTCGATATCTTCCCTCACCGCTTTAACCGACGCTCCGAACAGGGCCAGTTCCTGATCAATATCGTCAGTCGGCTTTTCCGGAACCACATCAAGGTCAGCGGATGGATAAACGACAACGCCATTGCCGATGGCAACACCTGGAGCACCCGGCACGCCGTTAAAACTGACATCGTGTGCCTCCTCACCGGTCAGGGACAGGCCACTGATGGCGCCGGTGGCTTCACTATGGGCTATGACCCCCGCCAGCTGAGCGGAAACGGTTACCAGGAATGCCTCTTCGCCCTCATCAAAGCACCGGGAACTCTCCCTCTGCTGGACAACGAGCACACCCAACACCCGGCGATGGTGAATGATCGGAACACCCAGGAACGAGCGGAAGCGCTCCTCACCAGTCTCGGGGAAGTAACGATAGCGTGGATGGGAGGGCGCATCCTCGAGGTTGATAGGCTCCTCACGAGAGCCCACCAGGCCGACAAGACCCTCTGAATAGGCCAGGCTCACCTGGCCAACCGCCTTGCGGTAAAGGCCTTCGGTGGCCATCAAAATGTAGCGGTTGGTGGCAGGGTCAAGCAGGTAGACGGAACAGACCTCGGTTCCCATGGCTTTCTGCACCCGCGATACAATGATATCCAGCGCCTCCTGCAGATCGCGGGCGCTGTTTACCTCTTGTACTAGACTTCGCAGAATGCTCAGCATGGCGGTGTCAGTCCGTCATTTCTGGTGTTCCTGTAAACGCCGATTCTGCTCCGCCCTGTGCCACTGCTCCATGTTGTAGAACAGTCGCGGCGCAAGCTCTCTCAGCGCGCGTCGATACACTTCTCGCTTGAATGAAACCACCTGCCCCAACGGATACCAGTAGCTTACCCACTGCCAGCCGTCGAACTCCGGTGAATCCGTACCGTCCACGCAAACCTGCGCGTCCGGCGATAACATCCTCAGCAGGAACCATTTCTGTTTTTGGCCCACACAAACGGGGTGGGAGTTTTGGCGTACCATCCTCCTCGGGAGTCGATACCTCAGCCAGCCTCGCGTGCAGCTGATGATTTCCACATCGTTTGCACAGAGGCCGATTTCCTCTCCAAGCTCCCGGTACAGCGCATCCTCGGGGGATTCATCATGTTTGATGCCACCCTGGGGAAACTGCCAGGAGTCCTGCCCTATTCGCCTTGCCCAGAGAACTTCTCCTCTGTGATTGGCCAGAATGATTCCGACGTTGGGTCTGAAACCGTCTGAATCGATCACGGCACAGTCCTCTCAAAAGTCGGTTGACCGGTACAAAAATTCACCGGTCGGATTTGTCCAAGTTGCTCTCATTCTTACAGAATCCCAAGGGTTCGGCAAACGGAGCCGTTGGGGACAGGTCATGATAGACTTGGCGTTTTACTGCAAGCCCTGTGATCACCGGAGGTAGCCGCTTGACGCTCGCAATTTTTGATCTCGACAACACCCTTTTAGCCGGAGACAGCGACCACGCCTGGGGCGAATTTCTGGTGGAGGAAGGCATTGTCGATGCCGAGGAATACCGCCTTGCCAACGACCGCTTCTATCAGGAATACCTGAACGGCAAGCTGGATATTCTGCACTACCTGGGGTTTGCCCTTCAGCCTTTGGCCAGTCACAACATGGAAGAGCTACTGGCGTGGCGGGAAGCCTTTATGGAGAAAAAAGTACGCCCCATGATGCAGGCCACTGCGAATACGCTGCTGGACAGCCACCGGGAGCAGGGTCACACCCTGATGATCATCACCGCCACCAACCGTTTTGTGACTGAACCCATTGCCGAGGCCCTCGGCATCGAACATCTGATTGCCACCGAGCCCGAGCTTGTCAACGGCCGTTATACAGGCGAAGTGGCCGGCACTCCGAGCTTTCAGGATGGCAAAGTCGCGCGACTGGATGACTGGCTGAGTGCCCATAACAGGACACTCGAGGGGGCCTGGTTCTACAGCGACTCCCACAATGACTTGCCGCTGCTGAAAAAAGTGGACAACCCGGTAGCCGTCGACCCGGACCCGACCCTGGAGCAATTTGCCCGGGACAACGGCTGGAAAGTGATGTCACTGAGAGGCTGAAATGTGAATATGGGGTCAGATGAAAGCTTTCATCTGACCCCGACTTCAAATGCTTCAGAAGAAGCCTGTTAGTGAGCGTACAAAGCAGGACTTGATGTAATCGGTCTCGGGGATGCCCGGAATCACCGGGTGATCCGGAGCCTGATGCCCCTGCTCGAGCAACTGGACAAAGCGGTCGATCTTGCGGCCGCTGCCTCGAATGATGTCCACCAGCTTCTCCTGCGAGAGATGCATCGAACAGGACGCGGAAACCAGTATCCCATCGCGCTCCAGCAACCGCAGACCGAGCTGGTTCAGCCGGGCATAGGCCTCTTCACCCGCCTTCTGGTCCCTGCGCCGGGGAATCAGTGCCGGCGGATCGAGAACCACCACATCAAACTTCTCCTTCTCATCCGCCAGCGCCTTCAGGGCCTCGAAGGCATCTCCCTCAATGGTTTCCACATTGTCGAGGCCATTGAGCCTGGCGTTGTGGTGAACCGAATCAATGGCACCGGCCGAACTGTCGACACAGGTCACTTGGGTGGCCCCGGCACAAGCGGCCTGAATGCCCCAGCCACCGACATAACTGAACACATCCAACACCCGCTTGCCCGGCGCATAGGCCTGCAAACGGGCACGGTTCATCCGATGATCGTAAAACCAGCCCGTCTTCTGGCCGCCTTCCAACGGCACCTCGAACCGGACACCGTTCTCCTCCACCTCCAGCAGACTCACCGCAGCGCCATGGGCCTGCTCCACGTAGGTATCCAGCCCCTCCACCTTGCGCATCTTGCCATCGTTCTTGAGGATGATCGCCTCAGGGTGCACCAGCCGCTGGACTGCCCGAACAACCGCCTCCTTCATCGCTTCCATACCGGCCGTGGAAATCTGCACCACCACCGTGGAATCAAACCGGTCAATCACCAGCCCCGAAAGCCCGTCACTGTCGCCAAACACCCAACGGTAAAACGGCTTGTCGAAAAGCCGTTCTCTGAGCGCAAGCGCAGCCTCCATCCGCTGGGTCAACCGCTGGGGCGTCATACCGTGGCCCGGATCCCGACTGATCAGCCGGCCACAAATCAGCGCATGGGGATTAACGAACACTGTACCCAGAGGCTTGTCGTTCGACGCCCGAAGCTCCGCCTGAACACCGGCCTCGAATTCCGTCAGCGGACTGCGGCGGGTGTCCACCTCATTGCTGTAAACCCATAGATGGCCAGCACGGAGACGGCGCTCTGCGCCTTTTCGAAGATACAGAACCGGAAAATTCATAAAGACCACCTGGAAAGGAAAGACAGGGATTATACAAGATGAGTTGAAACTGATACCGATGTATGACGGGCTGACGGGGCGGGCCTTCCAAAACTGTGCGGAGCCAGGGATGGCGGAGCCAAGCGTACAGGGACGTATTCACAGCGTGTTTTGGAAGGCCCGCCCCGTCAGGCCAGCCTCCCAAGCGGAAGTGTTATTCCTCGGCCGCCACATGCTCCGCATAAGCTGTAGAATCCATCAGGCCATCCAGCTCACCAGCATCCTCAAGCCGCACCTTGTAAAGCCAGCCGTCACCGTAGGGATCTTCGTTGACCTTCTCCGGCTCGTCCTCAAGGCTCTCATTCACCTCGATAACCTCACCGGTCACCGGGCTGAACACATCCGAAGCCGACTTCACAGACTCAGCGACTCCGGCTTCCTCTCCACCGTTAACCGTTGCGCCCACATCCGGAACACCGATGTATACCACATCACCCAGTTGCTCCTGGGCAAAATCCGTAATACCGACAGTCGCCGTGCCATCGTCTGACACGCGAACCCATTGATGGGTCTCAATGTATTTCAGGTCTGCGGGTATCTCACTCATAGTCTGGTTTCCTGAACGAATTTTTTGCGCAGTTTAACTGAAGAGGTTAATTCCAGCGAACCTCACGTGCCAGCTTCATGAACGAATTCAGGTAATCCACCTCCCGATCCCGCTCACGAAGTCCTAAAAAGATCTGTTTCGGAATCCCCGTTTCCCCCAGCTGAACCGGCCGAACCGGAATCCGAGTACCGTAATCCTCGACCAGCCAGCGTGGGAGCGCGGCCACCCCGCGCCCTGCCGCGACCATTTGCAACATGATATCGGTGGTCTCGATGGTTTTATGCCGCGCGGGACTGGCGTGGGCCGGAAGCAGGAACCGCGTGTAGATATCCAGACGTTCGATCTCCACCGGGTAGGTGATCAGGGTTTCTTTCTCCAGATCCCCGGGTTCAGCCCATGCCTTGTCCGCCAGAGCATGGTCCGCAGCCACCACCAACACCTGCTCGTAGTCGAACACCGGCTCGAAAACCAGGCCCGGGCGCTGCAGGGGGTCTGGAGTTACCAGCATGTCGATGTCGTGACCGAACAGGGCGCCAATGCCGCCAAACTGGAATTTCTGTTTTACATCCACATCCACCCCGGGCCAGCTCTCCAGATAGGGCCCGACTACTTTCAACAGCCATTGATAGCATGGATGGCACTCCATTCCGATACGCAGCGTGCCACGCTGCCCCCTGGCAAACTGGCCGATCAGCATCTCCGCGTGCTCCAACTGCGGCAGCAGCCTGTTGGCCAGTGAAAGCAGGTATTCCCCCGACTGGGTCAGTCGCAACTGCCGCCCTTCCCGCACCCAGACGTCGGTACCCAACTGGTGTTCCAGCTTACGGATGGAATGGCTGAGGGCAGATTGCGTCAAGTGCAGGCACTCGGCGGCCGCCGTCAAAGACCCCTGCTGATTCACTGCCCGGAGAATTTCCAGATGGCTTCGCTCGATCATTAGCACCCTTTACATGACTAATATTCATTGATCGCTGAAATAATACCATTATTTTTCATTCCGCCAGATGGATACTCTGCACTTTCTTCAAAATCACAGAATCAAGCAGAGGACACACCATGGTAACCACCCACAATCTCGGCTTCCCACGAATCGGGGCCCGCCGCGAGCTGAAGTTTGCCCAGGAAGCATTCTGGAAAGGCCAGATAAGCGAGGAGGATCTGCAGATTACCGGTGCTGATCTCCGGCGCAGGCATTGGCAGAACCAACACCCACTGGACCGAGTGCCCGTCGGAGACTTCTCCTTTTACGACCAGATACTGGATATGAGTGTCACCCTGGGCAACCTGCCTGAGCGGGTGAACGACACCAAAGGCAGCGAACTCGACCGTTATTTCCGTGTAGCCCGGGGGCGTTCCGGGCAGGAATCAGCCTGCTGTGGTGTTCAGGCAGGGGAAATGACCAAATGGTTCGACACCAACTATCACTACATCGTGCCCGAGTTCCACCAGAACACCCGCTTTCGACTCAATGGCAACCGACTAATCGATCAGATCGACGAGGCGCGAGCCCAAGGAGTGACACCAAAGCCGGTGATTATCGGCCCCGTCACCTATCTCTGGCTTGGCAAAGCCAAAGACGACAGCGACCGACTGTTGCTGCTGGAGTCGCTACTGCCCGTGTACTCAGAGCTTCTGGAACTGTTAGCAGACCGTGGCGTTGAGTGGGTTCAGGTAGACGAACCCGCGCTTGTGACCGACCTGGATGCGGACTGGCGCCACGCCTTCAGCCTCGCTTATCACCACCTCAAGACAAGCACGCCGAAGTTGTTGGTAACCACTTACTTCGGTGAATTGCGAGAAAATCTGCAGCTGGCCTGTGAATTACCCGTGGCCGGATTGCACCTCGATGCCATCAGTGCCCCACAGGAAGTCCCCCGTGTGGTCGACTGGCTACCGCCCCACAAGCAACTTTCTTTGGGCGTTATCAATGGCCGGAATATCTGGCGATCGGATCTGGAGAAGACCCTCGACTGGCTCGAACCGGTCTATGAAAAGTTGGGGAATCGTCTCTGGCTCGCGCCATCCTGCTCACTGATTCATGTGCCTGTCGATCTAACGAGTGAAGACAAGCTTGACCCGGAAATCCGCAGCTGGCTGGCATTCGCCGTCCAGAAACTGGATGAACTGAAGACTCTCGCCACAGCGTTGAGTAATGGAAGAGCGGCCGTTCGCGAACAACTGGCGGAATCGACGGTAGCCGTCAACAGTCGGGCAACATCCGAACAAGTTCACAGCGCTTCTGTGCAGGCCCGTCTCGCCGACGTCAGCCCGGCACTCGGTCAGCGGCAAAGCCGTTTCCCGGACCGCATCGCCATACAGCAACGGAAGCTTGGCCTACCCCGCTTCCCGACAACCACCATCGGGTCCTTTCCCCAAACACGGGATATCCGCCAGACCCGCTTGCAGTTCCGAAAGGGTGAGCTAACGGAGCCGCAATACAACGCCCGGATTCGCGAAGAGGTTCGTCGCTGCATTGTCGAGCAGGAGGCCCTGGGGCTCGATGTGCTTGTTCACGGCGAAGCCGAGCGAAACGACATGGTCGAATATTTCGGCGAACAACTGGACGGCTATGCCTTCAGTCAGTTCGGGTGGGTTCAGTCCTACGGCTCGCGATGCGTGAAACCACCCATCCTGTTCGGAGACATATCTCGCCCGAAAGCCATGACCGTCGAATGGATCCGCTATGCCCAGTCGCTCACGAAAAAGCCTCTGAAGGGCATGCTGACCGGACCTGTCACCATCCTCAACTGGTCGTTCGTGCGGGACGACCAGCCACGGCGAGAGACCTGCCTTCAACTGGCACTGGCCATCCGGGAGGAGGTGCTGGATCTGGAGGCCTCGGGCGCCCGAATTATCCAGATCGATGAAGCCGCCCTTCGGGAGGGCTTGCCGCTGCGGCAAGCCGATTGGAAGAACTATCTGGACTGGGCCATCGAGTCATTCCGGATATCTGCCAACGGCGTTCGAGACGAAACCCAGATCCACACCCACATGTGCTATTCGGAGTTCAACGACATTATCGAAGCCATCGCCCGGATGGACGCTGATGTGATTACCATCGAGACCTCCCGGTCGGACATGGAGCTTCTCGATGCCTTCCGTGGTTTCCATTACCCGAACGACATCGGGCCCGGTGTCTATGACATACACTCGCCGAATATTCCCGACAGCGAGCAGATTCGATCATTGATGATAAAGGCGGCAGAGCGGATACCAGCAGAGCGGCTATGGGTGAACCCAGACTGTGGCCTGAAGACCCGTCAGTGGGAGGAGGTCCGCCCTGCCCTGAAAGGCATGGTCGCCGCCGCTCGGGAACTCAGAGAAAGTATTCAGTAACCGGAACTGTTCTGATCCAGCTCGAACTGGAAATCCTCGGCCCGGCGGACTTCCGTTGCGAAGTCGCCATAATCGTGGAATTCGAACCAGCGGTAACCGGGCGGTAAATCCTCAACCGAGAACTTACTGGAACCGGAAGTAAACTGGATGCAGGTGGACGGCGTGGCCAACAGCTGCACGCCGTTGCGCTCGCGCTCGTGCTCCTGATGGATATGCCCCCACAACACGATCCTGACCTGAGGAAATCGATCTAGCACCTGCCAGAACGCATCGCGATTGGTTAGGCCAATTTTCTCCATCCAGTCGGAGCCGATATCCACCGGATGATGATGGAGTGCAATCACTGCCGGTATGTCCGGATGTTGCTCAAGCGTCTCCGAGAGGAACGCCAGTTCGGATTCAGCCAAAGCGCCGAAAACCTTGCCGGGCACAGAGGAATCCAGCATCACAAACTGCCAGCCACCCTGAATCACGTGACGATCAGAAGCGTTGTACTCGCGAGAAACCTGGAGCAGGTTATCGATATGATCGTGATTACCAGCGATCCAGACTGAGGGACAGGAGAAAGACTTCAGGCTCTCACCAAAGACTCGGTACGCTTCCACCGACCCGTCTTGAGCGAGATCCCCGGTAGCCAGAATCAGATCCGGCTGACCGTGCACTTTCAATACCTCTGCAATAACCGCCTGCAGGCTTTCCCGGGTTCTAACGCCCAACAGATCTCCGTCGGCACGCGCCATCAGGTGCGGATCAGTCAGCTGCAGTACCCGCAGTGGCCGGTTTTTTTCCTTCGTGGTCATGGCGTTCTGGATCTACTCGCTGGCAATACGTGGTCTGATAACAAGTGTACGACGCCGATTCACAGATTTATCACTTTCGAATCGAACCCGGGTCACATTCTGGCAAGGCTTAGACGATATATTGCAATTTTTGACAACTATGGCACATCGGTGCGCCATAGCCACACCACTTTAGTACAGGATAAGCGTGTATCGAACCGCCTCAGTCGACGCCTTCGCCGGCAGACCAGGCTGCATGTTCCATGGGCAGGTGACCAAACCTGAGACAGTAATCCAGCCAATCGGCGAGGAAGCCGTTGACCTGGACCTTTTCATCCGGATGGTGCATGAAGCGATTGGGGTAATCGTTGACGGGAGCAATCTGGCGATCACGGTAGCAGCTGATCACTTCCGCCATGCTGGCGTCGTGGTAGACCCGTACGGTCATTTGAGGGTTGTTTAACCAACGACCGGAATTATGGACCTGCTCAAGCAACAGGGTTTCGGTGAACTTTGCTGTCTGGAGCACCTGAATCCGGACTCGTCCCAGGTAGTGGTTCTCCCGATGCAGCTCGAACTCGCACACGGGCTTGCCGTCCACCTCCAGCTGCCTCAGCTTACGGAGCCGCTGATAGTTTCCGTCACACAAGGCGCCGAGCTGTCTGAGATCCGGAACATACCGCCTGGGTTTCATGGTCCACTCGCCCATCACTGCCACCCTTTCCTCAAACGGGCCCGATTCAGCTCGAGCCACTGCAGGGCTATAATGGCGGCCGCGTTGTTGATGCGACCATCGTGGATCATCGCTATGGCGTCGTCGGATGACACCACATGGGCACGGATATCCTCATGTTCATGTTCCATACCATACAGACCACCGGCATCCGCGGTGCTGACACACCCGCAATAAAGGTGAATCATTTCCGTGCTGCCGCCGGGTGACACCAGGTAATCGCAGATTTTTTCCAGCGGCTCAAAGGTAAGTCCGGCCTCTTCCTGGCCCTCGCGTTGAGCGACTTCTTCAGGGCTCTCGCCGTCTTCGTTCATACCAGCCACCAGCTCCAGCAGCCACGGCGACTGATCACGACCCAGGGCACCAAGACGGAACTGCTCAAGAAGGACTACCTCGTCCCGTTCCGGGTCGTAGGGAAGTACACAGGTGGCATCGCCACGAATGAAGAGTTCTCGGGTAAACACCGGCATGTCCCGGCCGTCAAAACGCGGATGGGTCAACCAGAGCTTATCCATGCGGAAGAAGCCCTGGAAGACGGTTTCACGTTTTTCGACGTTGACGTCGTCGGCGTTGAACTGGAACGGTTTGGCCATTTTTTGTCCGGTCGTTGAATCGACTTGGAACGATAGCCTTTAGTTGGGTATTACTTCAAGTTCAAACCTTGTCGTAAAGCTTACTCCCGGACTCCACGAACTCGCGGGATTTCTCCTGCATGCCGGCATCCACTGCCGACACCTCATCCAGGCCGTGCTCCCTGGCATAATCCCGAACCTCCTGGGAGATCTGCATGGAGCAGAACTTCGGGCCGCACATGGAGCAGAAGTGGGCCACCTTGGCGGATTCCTTCGGCAGGGTTTCGTCGTGGTAGGCGCGGGCCGTGTCCGGGTCCAGGCCGAGGTTGAACTGGTCTTCCCAGCGGAACTCGAAGCGGGCCTTGGAGAGGGCGTTGTCGCGGATCTGGGCGCCCGGGTGGCCCTTGGCCAGGTCGGCGGCGTGGGCGGCGATCTTGTAGGTGATGATGCCGGTTTTCACGTCGTCCTTGTTGGGCAGGCCCAGGTGCTCTTTGGGGGTCACATAGCAGAGCATGGCGCAGCCATACCACCCGATCATCGCCGCGCCGATGCCGGAGGTAATGTGATCATAGCCCGGCGCAATATCGGTGATCAGCGGGCCGAGGGTGTAGAACGGGGCTTCGTCGCAGCATTCCAGTTGCTTGTCCATGTTCTCTTTTACCAGATGCATGGGCACGTGGCCGGGGCCTTCGATCATGCACTGGACGTCGTGTTTCCAGGCAATTTTGGTCAGCTCACCCAGGGTTTCCAGTTCGCCGAACTGGGCTGCGTCGTTGGCGTCGGCGATGGAGCCGGGGCGCAGGCCGTCGCCGAGGCTGAAAGAGACATCGTAGGCTTTCATGATTTCGCAGATGTCTTCGAAGTGCTCGTACAGGAAGCTTTCCTTGTGGTGAGCCAGGCACCATTTGGCCATGATCGAACCACCCCGGGAGACGATGCCTGTGGTGCGCTTGGCAGTCATAGGCACATGGTGCAGGCGGACGCCGGCGTGGATGGTAAAGTAATCCACCCCCTGCTCGGCCTGCTCAATCAGGGTGTCCCGGAAGATTTCCCAGGTCAGGTCTTCGGCCACGCCGCCGACTTTTTCCAGGGCCTGGTAAATCGGCACGGTGCCGATGGGTACCGGGGAGTTGCGGATGATCCATTCCCGGGTCTCGTGGATGTTCTTGCCGGTAGACAGGTCCATGATGGTATCGGCGCCCCAGCGGATGCCCCAGGTCAGTTTCTCGACTTCTTCCTCAATGGAGGAGCTGACCGCTGAGTTGCCAATGTTGCCGTTAATCTTCACCAGAAAGTTACGGCCAATGATCATCGGCTCGGATTCCGGGTGATTGATGTTCGCGGGGATGATGGCGCGGCCGCGAGCCACTTCGTCCCGGACGAATTCGGGGGTAATCTGGTCCGGCAGGCCCGCACCGAAGGACTGTCCGGGATGCTGGTCTTTCAGCAGACCCTGTTCCCGGGCCTCCTGCAGCTTCATGTTTTCACGGATGGCGATGTACTCCATCTCCGGGGTCACGATACCCTGCCGGGCGTAGTGCATCTGGGAAACGTTTTGGCCAGGTTTGGCCCGTAGCGGTTTTCGCTCGTCCATGAACCTCAGCGGGTCAAGCTGGGGGTCTTTCATGCGGCGGCGGGTGAACCCGGAAGAGTAGTCCGGAAGCTGTTCCACATCACCGCGTTCGGCGATCCAGGCGGCGCGGACTGGTTTGAGACCTTTACGAAGATCAATAGCAGCTTCAGGATCTGTGTACGGGCCGGACGTATCGTACACAACCACCGGAGGGTTCGGCTCGCCGCCCATCTCCGTGGGCGTGTCCTGCACGGTAATTTCCCGCATAGGTACCCGCAGATCGGATCGGCTACCCTGCACGTATACTTTTCGTGAGCCTGATAATGGTTTGATGGCGGCGGAATCCGCCGCTGCGGATTCACTGAGATAGGCTGGCAAGTCCGTCATGGTCTGCTCCCGGTATTGGAGGGTTGTCGGGTCGCGTATGACGGGCCTTCCGGTACGGAAGAGGCTGGAACCAGCACGTTTTGAATGGTCTTAATCCCTACGCCGGTATTATCCGGATCAGGTTGCGGGTTCCGCACTGCAATCTCAGCCAACCACCGGTTTTCGGTGTATCAGCACCCCGTCAAGACGCGAACTGCTCACAAAATGAGTGAACTCTGCAAGTGTAGAAGCGGAGGCGTTTATTGTCCATAATGAGCAACCAATACCTTTGGGTCACCGTCGGCACCGGCCCATACCTTGAATACAGGCCTTCCGAACCCCCTATCCAGATCAGGGATACCCGGAGATAGTTTTTCAGGAGAAGCAATGAATAAGCGTTTACTTCCAGGATTGATCAGCCTGCTCGCAGCCCAGCCTGCGTTCTCTCTGGATCTGATGGAAACCTATGAAAAGGCACTGTCCTATGACTCCGGCATTGCCTCGTCCCTGGCGCAGTTCCAGGCGCAGCAGGCAACCAGCGATGTCAGCAAGAGCGCCCTGCTGCCCAAAATCTCGGCGGTTGGGTCAGCAAGCTACACAAGTTTCGAGCCCAGGAATATACCCGGGGGGGCAAACGCCGATGAGCTGACGCGGCAACTCTTCTCGGGAGACAGTTATCGAACCTACCGCTACGGCGTCGAGCTGACTCAGCCACTGTTCCGGGCTCAAGACTGGTTCAGCTACGAAGCCAGCCAGTTCCAGACCGAGGCGGCCGAGGCCCAGTACAACCTGGCCCAGCAACAGCTGATTCTTGATGTAGCAACCGCCTACTTCGATGTCTTGCGCGCCAGGGACACCGTCACAACCGCGAAAGCGACTGAAACGGCCATCCAGCGCCAGTACGAACAGGCCCGGGAACGGTTTGACGTGGGGCTCATTGCCATCACCGAAGTCTATGAAGCGCGTGCCAGCTACGACGATGCCAGGAGCCAGCGCATCGCCGCCGACAACGACCTGAATGTGGCCAGGGAACAACTGGCCCGGTTAACCGGCGAATATCCCGAGGTCATGGAAAACCTCAGGCAGAATTTTCCGCTCGGACGGCCGGAGCCCATGGATCCGACTTCCTGGGAAACAACCGCCGTGGAGCAGAACTGGTCCATTCAGGCAGCCCTGAGGCAGTTCAATGCCAGCGAAGCCACCCTGAAAGCGGCAAAGTCCGGTCATTTGCCGACCCTTGACCTGAGCGCCTCATACCAGGAGACCAGTCTGGAGAACGCCCTTTTTACTCAGCAGGAGGGCAACCAGTCCATTGCCTCACTGTCACTGACCATCCCGCTCTACACGGGCGGCGGCACCCAGGCCGGCGTCCGGGAACAGCGCTCGCTGCTCACCGCCGCCGAACAGGACCTGAATACGGTGCGCCGGGACGTACGCGTGAATACCCGGAGCCTGTTCCTGACGGTCAACAACAATATAGAGACCGCTTCGGCGCTGGAACAGACCATCATCTCCCGCCGCAGCGCCCTGGACGCCACCCGCGCCGGCTATGAGGTTGGGACGCGCAATATTGTGGAAGTGCTGGATGCGGAACGGGCCTATTACGTAGCCCTGAGGGATTACGCCAACGCCCGCTATGATTATGTGATCAACTCGCTTCAGCTCAAACAGGCCGCCGGAATCCTGACCCCTCGGGATCTGATCGACCTGAACAACTGGCTGAGCGCCGCTGCCCCCGGGATCGAGGCTCTGGCCAACGAGGAAGAAACGCTGGACGATCCTACCCAGTAACCGCAAAGGCGGGTGAATCGGTTTACCCGCCTTTGCGGCCAGCCAGGCCTCAGACTCGTTCAATGATCCCGTCGACCACCTTATCCAGGGCTCCCCGGTTTTTATTGACCACCTCCAGGGCCCTGCGGCCGATGGCCTGGCGTTCTTCGTCATCACCGAACAGCAATGACACGTGAGCCGCCAGCTCATCTGCATCGGCGACCAGCTTGACACCCTTGTCATCAAGCAGTCGCTGGTAGATGGTTTCAAAATTGAAGATGTAGGGCCCTGAAAACACGGGAATACCCCAGCCAGCAGGCTCCAGGGGGTTATGCCCGCCGCGCTCGATTAACGATCCACCGACAAAGGCCAGATCACTGGCTCCGTACAGCATCATCAACTCGCCCATGGTGTCCCCGAGATAGACCTGCGCCTTGCAGGGGTCGTCCCCCAGTGACCGGCGAGCGAGTGCGAGCCCCTTCCGTACAGCTTTTTCGGCCACCGACTCAAAGCGATCCGGATGCCTCGGAACCAGAATCAGCAGGGCGTCTGGATGTTTTTCCAATACCTTAAGATGTGCCAGCAACAGCTGCTCATCCTCGCTGCCATGGGTGCTACCGGCAATCCAGACCGGCCGGCCGGCCAGGCTCTGCCTGAGGGCAATGGCCGCTGCCCGCACCTCATCCGGAATATCAACATCGAACTTGACGCTCCCCGTGACGGCCACCTTCGATGGCGCAACACCGATTCTCCGGAACCGGTCGGCATCCTTCTCTGCCTGGGCGGCGACCCAGCTGATGCTTTGCATGATAGGTGCCACAAGGCCCCGGATGCGCTCATACCCGCGCGCAGAGCGCTCGGAGAGGCGGGCGTTGATCAGAAACACCGGAACCCGACGAGCCCGGCACTGACGAATCATGTTCGGCCAGATTTCAGTTTCCATAATAACCAGTATCCGGGGCTTGACCCGGTCCAGGAACCGCCGGATGGCACCCGGCGTATCATAGGGCGCGTAGGCATACCGCACCTGATCACCAAACATCTTGCGTGCCTGGGCCAGGCCGGTGTCGGTCATGGCTGTCATCAGGATGGTGATACCCGGGTTCCGGGCCAGCAATCGTCGAACCATGGGCGCTGCCGCTATGGTTTCACCCACCGAGACAGCATGAACCCACACAACCCTGCCGCTAGCCCGGGGCACAATGCCCAAGCGCTGGTACCAGTTGCGCCTGAGTTCCGGAGCTCGACGTCCGTTCCACCACAGGCGCAGCAGAATGAACGGCAGAATCAGCCTAATAAGCTGGGAATAGATAAATTGCAGCACACAGGACTCCGGGCAAAACAGTGCGCTATCATAGCGCAAAACCTATTGATTTGCTTCCGATTGATGGTTTGGGCCATCGTACCACCACCGATAGATTCAGACTTTCCAGGACCGGCTTTACGTGAAAACGAAATACCGCAAAATTCCGCGAAACACCGATTACTCGGCCTACCGCCATCCCCGATGGTGGTCCACCTGGCTGGGAGTCTTTTTGATGTGGTGTGTGTCCCGGCTGCCAATACGCGTTCAGTGGTGGCTGGGCAAGCTGGCGGGACTTCTGGCGTTCCGCCTTGCCCGGGAACGTCGGCACATCGCCGAGGTGAACATTCGGCTGTGCTTCCCGGAGCTCACAGCCGCTCAGCAATCTGCACTGGTTCGGAAAGCGTTTATTGCCAATGGTATTGGCTTGCTGGAAATTGGCATCGCCTGGTTTCGTGATCCAGCCAAACTGACAGGCATCACACAGGTCCATGGCCTTGAGCATTTCGAGCACGCTCTTGCAGAAGGTAAAGGCGTTTTATTACTGGGAGGCCATTACAGTACTCTGGATCTCGGCGGGAGCCTGGTGACCGAGTTCATTGAAGCAGACGTGATGCAGCGGGACCATAACAACCCTTTGATGAACGCCGTGATGACGAGAGCCCGTGAACGCCGGTATGGCACCGTGCTCGGCGCCAGGGACCTTCGGGGCCTGTTTCGCAGCCTGAAGAAAAACCGGGCCGTCTGGTATGCCACCGATCAGGATTACGGCCGCAAGGATATTGTCTTTGCGCCCTTCTTCGGAATACCGGCGGGCACGATTACCGCTACGTCCAGGATCGCGGAGCGCAGCGGCTGCAAGGTCGTCCCGTTCAGTCATTTCCGACGTGACGATGGTCCGGGCTACGACATCTACTTCCATCCTGCCCTTGAGAGCTTTCCCAGCGGGGACGATCTTCAGGATGCAACATTGATCAACCAGACTATCGAGCGGGAAGTGCGGCGCGCCCCGGATCAATATCTGTGGATGCACCGGCGCTTCAAGACCCGCCCTGATGAAAACGATCCGGGACTCTACAAACGCCGGTAATAACGAACTCAGGCAACACGGAGGCCGGCAGCGCATGCCGGAACACCATGGCCAAACCCGAGCCCAGAACGCAGGATGCATCCACTCCGGTGGTGTGGCTTCTGACCGACAACAAGCCGGGTCACCGGAATCAGCTGAAGGGGCTTGGCAACCGGCTTCGCGTTCTGGCTGGGGCAAGCACCTACTGGATCGATGTTTCCCCCACAAAGGTACCTCTGTGGCGGGCATTGCTGGCCTCTTCGCCGCGTATGGAGGCGTCACTGCCTCGACCCGATCTTGTCATCGCGGCAGGGTCCGGTACGCATCGGTTACTGCTTGCGCTGCGAAAACGTCGCGGGACCCGAACGCTGGTCATCATGAAGCCCGCGTTTCCGCTGTCTCTGGTCAGCGGCGCCCTGATTCCAGCCCATGATCGCGTGCAGCCAGGCCCGCGGGTTCTGTTAACCGAGGGCGTTCTGAACACCATCACACCCCTGGCCAGAATCACCGAGAAACAGGAAGCGCTATTACTCATAGGCGGACCTTCACCGCACTTCGACTGGGACGACGATGTCGTCCTGGGCCAGATATCCCACCTGATCGGTCAGTACCCTGACTGGCGCTGGACCATCAGCACCTCACGGCGAACACCGGAGCCCCTGCAGGACCGCCTCGACGACATGGCCGGAGTGCGGATCACCGTTGTTCACCCCCAGCAGACCCACGAGGATTGGCTAAGCCATCAACTTTCCGCCTCACGGGCGGTCTGGGTGACTCCCGACAGCATGTCCATGGTTTGCGAGGCGGCAACCTCCGGAGTGCCAACGGGCCTTTTCGAGTTGGCGGCGAGACCCGGCAGCCGGGTCGTGGACGGAGTGGAACGGCTGGTCCGGGACGGCTATGTTGCCAAGTGGACGGATCACGCCAGCGTCATGGCCGGCAGGGCCGACCACAACCAGTCGCTCTGGGAAGCCAATCGCGCAGCCCTATGGGTCATCGAAAACGGGTTACTGCCAAAGAGCCACAAAACCAATCAACGCCTGCCCAAGGGGGCCCAGCCTTGAGAATTCTTCAGGCACTTCCAGCGCTGTACAGCGGCGGTGTAGAAAGAGGTACCGTAGAGTTCGCTGCAGACCTCGTCAAACGCGGCCACGAATCCTTTGTCGTCTCCAAGGGCGGACCCATGGCGGAACAACTGCGGGGACAGGGTTCAAAGCATATTTTCATGCCGATTCACCGGAAAAATCCGGCGTCCTTCGGGCAAATCCTGCCGATGCGAAAACTGCTTCTTGAACTGAAGCCGGACATCGTTCATGTCCGCTCGCGCATGCCCGCCTGGATTATCTTCCTGGCTCTGAAAAGCATCCCGAAACGGGAACGCCCGGCGGTTGTGTCCACATTCCACGGCATGTATTCGGTAACACCCTACAGCGCCATCATGACCCGCGCCGATCACATCATTGCTGTGTCCCAGTGTGTGCGGGACTACGTGATGAACAACTACCCCGTTCCGGCGGAGAAGCTGACGGTTATTCAGCGTGGTGTCGATGTGGATGCGTTCCACCAACGTGAACTTAGCCAGCAATGGCTGGACCGCTGGTTCCGTCAGTATCCGCAGCTTGCCGGCAAGAAAATCATCATGATGCCCGGACGGATTTCCCGCTGGAAAGGCCAACTGGATTTCCTGGCCATGATGGCGAAACTGGTGCGGGAGCGGCCCGATTGCCACGGTATTATTGTGGGTGGTGCGGAGCCCGGCAAAGAGCATTTCCTGGATGAACTGGAGAAGGAGCGGTCTCGCCTGGACCTGACCGAAAAGGTCAGCTTCCTGGGCCAGCGAAATGACATGACCAACCTGTATCTGCTCTCCGACGTGGTCTGTCACATGAGCACCAAACCCGAGCCCTTTGGCCGGACAGTGACCGAAGCCCTCGCTTCGGGAACACCGGTCGTGGCCTATAATCGTGGCGGGGCGGCGGAAACACTGCAGGCGTGCTTCCGGGAAGGCCTGGTGGCGCCGGATAACGTGGATGAGTTCGCACAGGCCGTTTCCCGGATGTTGGATGCCGGGCCTCCGGCCATTGAGATCCCCTACCGATTCCGCCTGGAGGCACAGACAGAAGCGAGCCTGGCCGTTTACGAAACGGTGCTGCAGAATACCGCAGGCCGATCATGACCTCACCGCCCCGGTTAACGATCGCCCTTCTGATTGCCACGCCCGGCACAACCTGGGGCGGCATGGAAAAACACACCGCCGATCTGGCGGCCGATCTGGCCAGACGGGGGCATTGCGTCCATGTAGTGGCTCACAAAGACTACCGGGATAAATTCCATTCCGGCATCCACTTTCATGCGCTGCCCGTTCAACTGGGGCGACGGAACCTCTGGCTCCAACTTGCCCTCCGCCGGCGACTTCGAGAAATAGCACCTGATATTCTGCACGCCCAGGGCAACAAGGCTGCGCAGCTCGCGGCGAAAACCGGAAGCCTTGCCCGGGTGCGAATCGGCACGGTGCACGGCACCAAGTCCAGCCATAAGGCCTTTGATCGCCTCGACGAGATCATTGCCGTAAGCCCCAGGATTCTGGCTACTCTGCGACACCCCCGAAAACACCTTATCTACAACGGCGTGGATTCCGGGAGCGAACGAACAACAACAGACGACGGCCCGGAGCTACCGCCGGGAGTCACCAATGTAATCGCCGTCGGACGACTCGAATCCGTCAAAGGTTTTGATGCGCTGATCAGAGCCTGGGCCATGCTCGGCGATTCGGCACATCGCTACCATCTGACCATTTTTGGCGAAGGCAGCCAGCGATCACGGCTTGAGCACTTGATTCGCCAGTTGAAACTGGAAACCTCGGTAACCCTCGCAGGGTTCCGGGAGAATCTGGCGCCCATCTACGACAGGGCCGAATTGACGGTGATCAGCTCCGAACGGGAAGGCTTTCCCTACGTACTGGCGGAGTCCCTTCTCAATGGTTGCCCCGTGGTCTCCACTCCGGTGTCCGGACCGCGGGATATTCTTCCAGAAACGTCTCTCAGTGCAGGCCACCGGGATCAGGACCTTGCCGAACTGATAGCGCGAGCGCTCGCTGATCTGGAGACACTGAAACAGAGTGAGCAGCCCGCAATAGCATTTGCCCGTAAAACTCTCACGATCAACGCCATGGGGGAGCAAACGGAAGCGCTATACCTGAGGGCAATGGGCGAGCAACGAGGCACCTGATGTCCGCTGTATTGGGCTGAGAGCTAGCGTGTATTTTCCCTCTCAAATTCGGATAGCATCTGCATCTCGCGAGCCTTGGCCAGGCGCATGAAATTCCTGTTGGCTGCGGTAATGGCAACGCTCAGACCAAACCAACCGTTCAGGATCTGGCGGTGAAGCAGGTAATATTTCAGGAACTTCAAGGGAAACTCGGCAAACAGGCGGGGGCTGGAAATTCGCCGTCCCTTTGCGGCGATAAAGCGGGCCTGCTCCGTCGACAACTGGCAGTACTTGCGCTCCATCTGCTCCAGAGAAATCAGCGTGCGGTGCAACACATCGCCCTTTAAATCCACAACCCGGCCAGCCTTCACCTGCGGCCGGTCATTGTTGCTGTCTTTTTCGGGCTCAATCACTGCCTTGTTACGATTGTAGAGCCTGAGGATCTTCTTCGATTTATCATGGCGGAACGGATGCCGGGGATCCGGCTGGGACAGCACCCAGCGCATCCGGAATCCCGCAATGGCCGGGTCAATCGGCTTTGAAAACAGGTCCTGGATGTTGGCCACAAGCTCGTCCGACAGCACCTCATCCGCATCCAGGTCCAGCACCCAGTCATTACGACAAAGGCTTGCAGCAAAGGCTTTCTGGCAGGCAAACCCCTGCCAGTCGTTATGAACAAAACGGGCACCCGCCGCTTCAACAATGTCACGGGTTCGGTCAATACTTCCGGAATCGACTACGATAATCTCATCAACCCAGCCGGAAACCTTTGCAAGGGATTCCGGCAATCGCAGTTCTTCATCCTGGGTGATGTAATAAACGGATAACGGTAGCTTCATCAAAATTCCTGGTATCGGACAATCAGTTTACGGACTGGTCAAAACAATATCATGGTTGCCTTATGATAAGATGGCTCGCCTGATTTTGATGTTTTTCTTGGCATTCTTTAACTCAAGCCCGGAGTGTACAGATGATTCACCCCGTCATTATGGCTGGCGGTACCGGCTCACGCCTTTGGCCGATGTCGCGCCAGCTGAATCCGAAGCAGTTCCTGAAACTGACCAACGGCCCCCTGTCGATGTTGCAGGCCACCGTTGCGCGGCTTGAGGGCATGGACGCAGCAAACCCTCTTCTGATCTGCAACGAGGAACACCGGTTCCTGGCTGCGGAACAAATGCGGCAATCCGGCCACGAGGATACGCGGATCATTCTGGAGCCCTGTGGCCGGAATACGGCGCCGGCGATTGCCTTGGCAGCGCTGCAGCTGACCGAGGCTGCAGAAAACGGTGCCGATGATCCCCTGATGCTGGTGCTGGCAGCCGACCACCTGATCAAGGACGTCACCGCCTTTCAGGAAGGGGTGAAGAAAGCCATTCCGCTGGCGCGGGAAGGGAAGCTGGTCACCTTCGGCATTGTCCCGAACCATCCTGAAACTGGCTACGGCTACATTCATCGTGGCACCGAGCTGGGCCCTGACAGCTACCTGGTGGACAAGTTTGTCGAAAAGCCGGACCAGGCGACCGCCAATGGTTACCTCGATTCCGGAGAGTACCTCTGGAACAGCGGAATGTTCCTGTTTGGTGCCCGTCAGTACCTCGAGGAGCTGGAAGCCCATCGCCCTGATATCCTGGCCGCGTGCCGTGCCGCCATCGCAGACACCGCCGATGACCTGCACTTCACGCGAATCAACGCCGAACGCTTCGCCGAATGCCCGTCAGACTCGGTGGACTACGCCGTCATGGAGAAGACCGACAAGGCCGCCGTGGTTTCCCTGGATGCCGGCTGGAGCGATATTGGCTCCTGGTCCGCGCTATGGGAAGTCAGTGACAAGGACGCGGCCGGCAACAGCCTGACCGGCGACGTGATCACCCATAACACCGCCAACACGCTGATCCGTGCCGATAGCCGGCTGGTGGCCACCGTTGGTGTGGACAACCTGGTGGTTATCGAAACCAAGGATGCCCTGCTGGTCGCCCATAAAGACAGTGTTCAGGACGTCAAAACCGTGGTGGAACGGATAAAAACCGATGGCCGCCACGAACACATGAACCATCGGGAAGTCTACCGCCCCTGGGGCGTCTACGATTCCATCGACAACGGTGCCCGCTATCAGGTCAAACGCATCACTGTGAAACCCGGCGCCAAGCTCTCCGTGCAGATGCATCACCATCGCGCCGAGCACTGGATCGTGGTAAGCGGCACGGCCCGGGTCACCAACGGCGAGAAAACCTACCTGGTCACCGAGAACCAGTCCACCTACATTCCGGTTGGTCAGGTGCACTCGTTGGAGAATCCGGGCGTCATCGACCTGGAACTGATCGAAGTTCAGTCCGGCTCTTACCTGGGTGAAGACGACATTGTTCGTTACGAGGATCGGTACGGTAGGAAATGAGCAAGCTCAAGTATTTCATCATCGCCGGGCTGCTCAGGATTGCCGGCTGGCTATCCCTTGCCGGTGCCCAGAGGGTAGGTCGTTTCGTCGGTTATCTGGTATGGCGATTGCCCACCAAATCTCGCCAGGTAACCGACATTAACCTGTCCATTTGCTTCCCCGAACTTTCAGACACCGAACGCGCGGTTATGTCAAAGAGATCCCTGGCCCAGACCGGCATGACCATGCTCGAGGTGCCCTTGATGTGGGAGTGGCCGGTGGAGAAATGCCTTGGCCTGATCCGGGAAACCGAAGGCCTGGATCTTATCGACGAGGCCATGGCCGGCGACAAAGGCCTGATTCTCCTGGCGCCGCACCTCGGTAACTGGGAGCTGGCCGGGTTGTTCTTTTCCTCACGCTACAAAATGGCAGCGCTCTATAGTCCGCCGAATATGCCCGAGTTCGAGGACTACATGATCAAGGTACGCGGGCGACTTGGCTCGGAGCTGGTCCGGGGCGACCGCCGCGGCCTGGCCAGGCTCGCCTCGATTCTTCGGGAAGGCGGGGTTGCCGGAATCCTGCCGGACCAGTCGCCCCGCGGAAAGGGCAACGCCTTTGCGCCTTTCTTCGGCATGGAAGTGAAAACCATGACTCTCGTATCCAAGCTGATTCAGCGCACCGGTGCCAACGTGCTGATTACTTATGCCGAGCGCCTGCCCGACGCTTCCGGGTTCCGGATCGTTGTACGTGAGACCGGCCCGGGCCTCGGTGACAAGGATCCTGTTGCCGCGACCAGTGCCATGAATCAGGCGATTGAGCAATGCGTGCGAGAGATCCCCGAGCAGTATCAATGGGAATACAAGCGTATGCGCCATCGGCCGCCCGGCGAAATCAACCCCTATAATCCGGACCGAGTATGTTGAACCCCAGACTCGCCTTTCATGCGCTGCTGATCATCGGGCTCGGCGGCGCGCTCCTGTCCTCAAGCATCCTGGCCGGCGCGACTCTCTTGCTTGCGATTGCCGGAATGGTGCTCAGTGCCCGCAAATCTTTGTATAAAGACGGCTGGGACAAACCCAAAGAGCTCAGGCTGCTTCACTTTTCCTTCTGGTTCTTCGTGCTGGTGAGTTTTCTGTCCTGGGCCCTTGAAGGGTTTGATTACGAGGGTGGAAAAACCCTTGGCACGCACGCCCGGTTCATCCTGTTCTGGCCCCTGATTGTTGCCATCAGCTATGCAAGGATTGGCGCCCGCACGACTTTCGCCGCCATCGGACTGGTGGCCGTGTCTATCATCGGGATTTTTCTGGTGACCATTGCTGCCCGCCAGGGCGCGCTTGGTCAGGTCTTGAATTCCCGTTTTGGCGGTGGAATCAACCCTATCAGCTTTGGCAATCTCGCCCTCCTGGGGGGCATGTTGACGATCGTCGCTGCCATGTTTTTTGTCCGGGAAAAACGGGGGGGCCTGGCGGTACTGTTTTTTATCGGTGGAACGGCGGCCGTTCTCATTTCCATGTTGTCGGAAACCCGCAGCAATCTGGTCGCTCTACCCTTCCTTCTGATTGCTTTGACACCGCTAGTCGGTAAAAGACTTCGAATTGCCGGATTGATTGTTGTGCCAATGCTCGTCGCCGGCGCGATTATTACCAGCGACCGCATGTCCAGCTCGCTCAATGGACTGCTGCATGATGGCCAACTGGACTCCGGCATGGAAATTCGCCTGGAGGTCTGGGGGCAGGCGCTGAATATGCTCAGAGAAAGCCCCTGGTCGGGCGCTGGCCTTGGTGGCTATACCCACCGCATAGAATCGGAAGTTGCCGCGGGCAATCTGCCAGAGCATTTCCTGGACTGTTGCACGGGGCATGCGCATAACGATCTGCTGAACAATGCCGCAACAAGCGGTATTCCCGGCATTCTCAGCTGGGCCCTGCTTATTTTCATTCCGCTGGCCATCTTTGGCAGAAACCTGTCCAGCCCCCACGCAGCCACGGCGCACCTTGCGGCGGCTGGCTGCATGGTATCCCTTGGATACTTTTTCTTTGGCCTGACCGAAGCCACCTTCAATCGGACTTTGTTCCTCACCTTCTATCTGCTGGCTGTTAGCTCCATCGCCTCGGCCATGTTTACAGAGTTGAGTGCGTCCTATGTTCGAAACAGGGCCCGCAAGGTGTCTGCCACTATCATCACGAAAAACGAAGAAGACCACATCACCGACTGCTTGAAGTCCGCAAGGCTGGTTGCCGACGAAATTATTGTCCTGGATAGCGGCAGTACTGACAGAACGGTGGAACTGGCCAGAGAGCTGGCAGATGTTGTCGAAGTCACAGACTGGCCTGGCTTTGGCATCCAGAAACAGCGAGCTCTCGAGAAAGCGACAGGAGAGTGGGTGCTGTCACTGGATGCCGATGAGCGTGTCACACCGGAGCTGGCAAGGGAGATCAACGATCACCTGGCCGATCCCGACGCGGACGCCTACAAGCTTCCCTGGGCAGTAACGATTTACGGCAGCCGCCTGGATTTCGGACGCAGCGGCCGAGCCCCGCTCCGGCTGTTCCGTCGCGAGGGAGTAAGCTTTTCGGACGCCCTCGTCCACGAGCGGATACTGATTCCGTCCGGACGCAAGATCAAAACCCTGAGGGGCCGCCTGACACACTATACACACAGGGATTTCGGCCACTCGCTGGAAAAAAGCGCCAAGTACGCCTGGCTTGGCTCACTGGAGAAACATCGCAAAGGCAAGAAGACCCGCACCATGATCTACCCCACCCTGCGGGGCCTGATGACGTTCGTGCAGGTGTACTTTATTCGGTTCGGGTTTCTGGACGGTGCTGTGGGCTATCTTACCGCTGTGACGTACGCACAGGTGACTTTCAACAAGTATGCCGGGTTATGGACTCTGGACCGGCCGGCCCGCTTTGAAAAGTCGTGACCCCCGAAGGAGCGTCGTTTCCACGCCGACGCTCCCGAACATACGCCTTAATTCGTCATAGTAAGGGAGCCGGGCGCCCAGAGCGGCATCATCGATCTGGAACACCCGGATTTCCGGGAATATCTTTTTCAGGGTAAACAGAGCGGTTGAAGCAAAGCTGTAGAAAGCGAGATAGATTTCCCCGGACAGAGCCACTTCGACCTCGATCGGACGACCGGCCTGCCGTATCTCGAGCGGAAATTCTGCCAGCAAAGCCTCCAACTCTTCCCGGCTTTCCTTTCGGTGCATGAAGTACACCACGCGGCTATTAGGATGACGTTCCACCACGTGCTGAATCTGCAGTGTCAATTGCTGAGGCCGATCCTCACCACCAAAGGGCTGTCCAAGAAAACCGACCACAGGGGCCTGAGTATTATCACGGTCAGAGGTTTTGAAGGTGCTGCGAAACACCGGAAAATCATGAACCTGTACCTGAACAAGCTCTGAGCTCGGTAGCGGAAAAAACGTGAAGAAAGCGATCACCTCCGGAACCACGCGATGAATCCGGATTCCCATGGTTCTCAGAAGCCGTTTTTTTGCTGGTGAAATCCGGGAGGCAATACCCTCGTCGTGAATGGCATGGTAGTACGTCACTGTCGCCAGGCCGTCATCCACGAAAATCAGCTGCTCGCTATCGAACCCCCGATAAAATACTTCGTGGATCCAACTGGATTTGTTCCCGATAAATAGCCGTTCAATGTGGCGTCGTGAAAGGCTCTTGGCAACCGCACCCAGACGAAGGTAAAAGGAACTTTTTTTCAGATAGATAGTTTCAATGCCTTGCCAGCCAAGAGCCTCGGCCAGGAAGGCCATCTGTTCCTCGGTCTCCCGGTTATCAGGCCTGGCAATGACAAGAAGTGTTGTTTCAGCGCTGCAGCCATAGAGGTAACGAGCCTCGGAGCAATTGATCAGTTGCAGGGGCGTACTCGCAACAAAGACATTGGTTGGGCTTGCGGCGCTGATCAAATCGTTCGCTTCCTAGTCGGGATCTTCACTTGGTCTACCCTGAGCTTTCCGGTGCCATGCGTGCAAGTTCCTTCCGCAACCGGCGCCGGACTTTCAGTTTGCGCAACAGGTTTATCGGCTTTGGCTTGAGTTGGCTACGCTTGTTGATCAGGAAATCCTCGACCGCATCAAGAACCCGCTTGCTGGAACGACCATCCCGGAAACTGTGCAACTGGTCGCAAAGAGCTCGCGTTTCTGTCATCAGCGGATCGGGATACTGCACCGCCTCTTCCAGAGCTTTCTCAACGCCCGCCACTTCCTGGACATCGATCAGATAAGGCCCCGGCATTTTGGTTCTGAATGTGACCACCGGGCGATCCAGGAACATGAACTCGAACATGATGGACGAGGTGTCGCAGAGCATCACATCAGCCTGCGGCAGCAGAGGCAGCAGATCTTCATCGCTTTCGACAAAGCGAAGGTTCTCGCCGCTCAGATTGCGATACTGATCCACAACCGCCGGATCCATCTTCGGATGAAGCGTTACAATGAACTTCCAGCGACCACTTCTGGAGAGCTCGCCGATCTTCTCCACCAGATCCGGAGCTGACGTAACGGACCGGCTGAACGTTGAAGCGTAAAAAACAACCGGCAACTCATTTTCCAGGCGGTTTCTCTTCCCGATTTCATTCCGCGACAGCAATGAATCGAGCTTTGGCCAGCCTGTGTGAGCAACCCCGAAATGCTGGTACCGCTCGGCCAGTTCACGGAACTTTTCCGTGTCTTTAAGGGCATGCGTACAGTAAAGATCAAACCATCCCCGAATTCGGTAATGGTCGCTTTCATCTTCGCTGCTATGGCCCCGTTTGTTGCGCGCCATGCCATGGAATACCTCAACCTTGATTCCGGGAAAAAAGTAAGGCACCCAATCACCGGGAACGAAGGTCGCATCCGCGTTGTAGTCCATGACCTCTTTTACGGAAACGAGACGGCGCTCATCGGCCTGAAGTGGAGCCGTTGAGCACCCCGCAATGAACCAGGCCGCCTCATCACCCCGGCGACGAATCTCGTCCTGCAAGGGGCGCAGGATGGAATAAGAATAAGGTTGGTTTACAAAAAACAGGTACCGGCGCATTCAAGCCCTGCCCGTCAGCGATTTGTATAGCTCACCCGTCTCAGTGACGGTCTGTGAGGTGTGAAAATGCCGGGCTATCCGTTGCCTCGCAGCCTGCCCAAGAGAGGCCGCCAATTCACGATCGCGGTAAAGCCGCTCAATAGCCGCTGAAAGCCCGGGAGCATTTTTCGGTTCAACCACAATACCGCTGACGCCATCTTCCACCAGCTCCGGCATACCGCCAACACTGGTCACTACCGGCGTCACTCCGTAGACCATCGCCTCGATGACCGCACGGGGCAGACCTTCCCTTTCCTTCGAGGGAAGCACAAACACATCACTGGCCGCCGCTATGGCCGGCGCATCGTTGCGGTAACCCGTAAAGTGAATCCGCTCGGGGTGAGAGGTGGCAGCGGCCTGCGCCTGAATCTCTTTGTTATCAATAACGTCTCCCACCAGCAGCAAATGTATATCTACATCCTCAGGCAGCTTATCGATCGCTTCAATCAGGTCATCGAAGCCTTTTCTCGGGGTATTTCTCCCGGTGCAGCACACCACGAAGGCATCTTCCGGAACACCAAACTGTGTCAGGTCGGCCTTGGGCGATTGATACCAGTCCAGGTCGTGCCCTTTGTAGATTCTCTGAAGCTTCCGTTCAGGAATGTGCATCCACAGAAACCGGAGGCTGGCCAGGTAATCCTTGATGGCATCAGCGACACAGACAATCTTGCTGACGCGAGGATGCAGGAAGGTAATCCAGGATTCCGGATTGAGAAAACTGATGTTACCGATCACACCGCGATAGGCGACGATCTTGATATCCGTGCCCCGGGAAGCCCGTAATCCGCAGGCCAGGGCCCGGGGATTATAGGCATGAATGACCTTGTAGTTTTTCTTGGCCAGTTGTTGGCGGATGGACTCGGTGCCCTCTTTGTCAAAGCGGTTCTTCAAGGCCATGGGGCAGGCAACCATGCCCTCGTCAACAAGACGCCGATAGTTCCGGCCCTTGGGGTTACACATGACGTCGACGTCGAACCCGGCCTTTCTGAGCCCGATAAAGAGTTCAGTCTCCGGACGATCACAGGCATCCGTAAGACAAAGTATCGACGGAAGCGATCCGCCCTGTTGTGGATTGGTCAAGTGGCCATTCCCCTGTTGTATCCGTTCATGAAATAACTCCAGGCTTTTGCCCGTGCGTCTTCTCCGGCCACCTTTACCAGCGATCGCGAGAAGCGATCAAGATTGGCCTCTTTCCAGCGCGCCGGGGCACTGCCAGTCATCAACCTGCTCTTGTCGAAATCAATCAGAAAGTATTCGTTGCCCCGGACCAGTACATTGAAGCAGTTCAGGTCCGCATGCATGACGCCGGCGTCGTGAAATCGACGAATGGTTTCTCCAATGGACGTCCACGCCTCATTGTCCAGCTCCGAGATAAGGTCAGCCAGGGGCGTGGTATTCTCCAACCGTTCAATGATGATGGCGGCCCGGTACTGAATTGGCGACAGTTTGCGATACCAGGCCGCAACAGGACAGGGTACGGGAAGCCCCTGGCTAACCAGTTTGTTGAGCAACCGGAACTCTGCAAAGGACCGCACATGCTCCTCGCCGGTGAAGGCATAGGCGTATCGCGCAAATTTCGCCATCAACCCGCCCCGGCGATATTCTCGAAGCACCAGTCTGTCCTCTCCGGCCTGCAAAAACCAGGCGCCGCCGCGGCCCCCGCTGCTTACCGGGCGGGCTTGATTGCCCCAAGAGGCGGAATTGAACCAGTCCTCGGTAACCCTGCCCTCGTAATCCGGGTGAATCAGCATTGCCGAAGACCTTTCCCGGATACAGATTTCAGACTCCACCATGCTGGGTCCCCGGTCACCGAAATTGAAAGAAGGCACGTACTACCCACTCACGCCGGGACGGAAACGCGCGAGTAAGTTAGAATGGCGGCCAGTTTACCAATGATTGCCGACAAAGCTCCACAGCACCAGGCCACAACCTGAACCGGATCAATATCTGATGAACTCCATCTGCATTCTTCGCCTGTCCGCCATCGGCGACGTGACTCACGTAACACCTGTCGTGCTGAGCCTCCAGGAGCAGCTTCCCGGCGTGAAGATCACCTGGGTTATCGGCAAGATCGAAGCCAAGCTGGTTGGCGATCTGCCCGGCGTTGAATTCATTATTTTCGACAAAAAGGCCGGTCGCAAAGGCTACGCTGAGCTTCGCAGACAAATGACGGGGCGCAAGTTTGACGCGCTGCTTCACATGCAGGTGGCTTTCCGAGCCAACCTCGCCGCTGCCTGCATTCCGGCCAGAGTCAGGATTGGCTATGACAAGGCCCGCAGCAAGGATCTTCACAGCCTGTTTATCAACCACCGGATCAAACCGGCACCGAAGCAGCACGTGCGAGACTGCCTTGCCAGCTTCCTCGAACCTTTGGACCTCAAGGCCGCGCCGCCGCGCTGGCAGATTCCGTTGAAGGATTCAGACCATGAGTTTGCGCGTGAGCAACTGGCTAATGACCGCAAAAACCTTGTAATAAGTCCGTGTGCCAGCCACACACTGCGTAACTGGCCCGCTGAGCGTTACGCACAGCTGGCCGATCACGCAATTCAGAAGCACGGCATGAAGGTGATTCTGGTGGGCAGCCCCGCCCCGTTCGAGGCAGAGTACTGCGCCGCCATCGAAGCCGCAATGAAGGAAAAAGCGCACAACATCTGCGGCAAGGACACCCTGAAGCAACTGACAGCGTTAATGACCCATGCCGACCTCGTGGTAGCGCCCGATACTGGGCCGGCACATATCGCCAGTGCGGTGGGCACCGATGTCCTTGGGTTGTTTGCCGCAAGCAATCCTTACCGCTCCGGGCCCTATAATTCTCTGGACTGGTGTGTGAACCGGTATCCTGAAGCACTGGAGAAGTTTACCGGCAAAACGGTGGAACAGGCCCGGTGGGGGGCGAAAGCAGAGTTCGAGGGGGCGATGGACCTGATCACGGTTGCAGATGCCACGAATATGCTGGATCGTTGGGTTGAAGTGAACCCGGTGGCCAAAGCTGAAAGCGGGGTCAGATGAAAGCGTTCATCTGACCCAAAATTTCACTTCCGTGCGGTGTAGTCCTGGTAGGACTTCTCTTCCACGAAACGAGACCCCAGGGCCAGGTTGACCTCTTTTTTGATCGCAGCGCGCTTGTCATTGGTGACGTATACAGCGCGTGCCAGCTCAATAAATCTCGCGCCAAAGTCCTGGGCGGCTTCCTGATCCCGAATATCGTCTTCAATCACCCACAGCTCTTCGTTGACCGCTTTCAGCTGCTTGCGGAGATCGGCGATTTCAGCAGCCTTGTCCTTTACTGCCTCGTCCCAGGTAGCGCTCAGCTCATCAAGCTCAAGCCGGACATTCTTGACCTTGGTTTCATCCTTGATGCGCTCGGACTTGATTTCGAGAATGGTGATTTTGTCCAGCACCTCGCCAAAAGATACCGGTACCTTGATAACGTCTGCCATTTGCTCGTCCCGCCAGTAAACAGGGTGTGTTAAACAACAAAGCCGCCGGGCTGAAACAGCAAACGGCGGCCTGCGATTATTCTGGAATCAGCCTTTTACGTGGGTCAGCCAACCGCTGTGCTCAGCCAGCTTACCCTTGACTGCATCAAAGTACATAGCCTGGAGCTTCTCGGTCACCGGGCCACGCTTGCCGGCACCGATCACACGGCCATCCAGTTCGCGGATCGGCAGCACCTCGGCCGCTGTGCCTGTGAAGAAGGCTTCATCGGCGATGTAGACCTCATCGCGGGTAATCCGGCGCTCCTTGATCGGAATGTTGAGCTCACGCGCAAAATCCATGATCGTGGCACGGGTAATACCCTCCAGGCAGGAGGTGAGTTCAGGCGTATGCAGCACACCATCACGCATGATGAAAATGTTTTCTCCGGAGCCTTCGGCAACGTAACCTTCGTTGTCCAGCAGCAGGGCTTCCTCGGCACCACCGGAAATGGCCTCGTTCAGGGCCAGCATCGAGTTAATGTAGTTGCCGTTCGCCTTGGCCTTGCACATGGTGATATTGACGTGGTGACGCGTGTAGGAGGACGTGCGCACCTTGATCCCCATTTCCTTCGCTTCCGGTGACATGTAGGAAGGCCAGCTCCAGGCCGCAACCATTACGTGCACCTTTAGGTTATCAGCCCTGAGCCCCATACCCTCGGAACCGAGAAACGCCATTGGGCGGAGGTAGGCTTCGTCAAGATTGTTTTCCCGAACCGCCGCACGCTGGGCCTCGTTGATCTCGTCCTTGCTGAACGGCATTTTCATGTTCAGAATGTGGGCGGAACGGAAAAGACGATCCGTGTGCTCTTTCAGGCGGAAAATGGCCGGGCCATTCGCGGTGTTGTAGGCCCGCACACCTTCAAAACAGCCCAGGCCGTAATGCAGGGTGTGAGTAAGGACGTGGGTCTTGGCATCCCGCCAGGGAACCATTTCACCATCCATCCAGATAACGCCATCGCGATCAGCCATCGACATTCTTCATTGCTCCTAAAAAAGCGTTTTTCGGGGGAACCGGCATTCTAGCAGGAAAATCTGCCGGAATTGAATTTGCCTCAGGCCTCAATCATCACTTTTTTCCACATGGCGCGGATGTAGTCACGCTCTTGTGAGAAGGCATCACCCTCCACCTGACTATTGAGGTTCTGAAGCGCCCGCCGGTGAATCGTGGAACGCAGGGCGATGAAGGTTTCCCTGAGTTTTTCGGCATCTTCGACCGCCATCACCCCGGCGCGCCCCAGCTCCTCCATCTGGCGAATGTTATCGGACCACTGGGTCAGCTCCGGGTGCTCAGCGGACCACGCCAGCATCAGGTACTGGACGATAAACTCGATATCAACGATGCCGCCGGTATCATGCTTGATATGAAACACCTCGTCCTGCCGGCTTTCCGGCGTGGCCAGACTGGCCCGCATCTTCTCCCTCATTTCGACCACCTCGTTCCGGAGTTTCTCACGGTCACGGGGCTGACAAAGGATCTCGTGGCGTATGGATTCAAAAGCTTCAAGGGTCTCCGTGCATCCGGCAACACCCCGGGCCCGGGCAAGCGCCTGATGCTCCCAGGTCCAGGCGTCCTCGCGCTGATATTTTTCGAAGGCCTGCAGAGTACTGACCAGCAGCCCGGAGTTACCGGACGGCCTCAAGCGCATATCAACCTCATAAAGCTGCCCCGAGGGCGTCTGGGTGTTGAGGATGTGGACGATCCTTTGCCCAAGCCGCGTGTAAAAAACCGCATTGTCGATGGGCTTTTCACCGTCGGTGGCCAGCTCCGGATCAGCTTTGTGCACAAACACCAGGTCAAGATCGGAGGTATAGCCCAGTTCGATCCCGCCCAGCTTGCCATAGCCAATGATGGCAAAATCGGTTTCACAGGCGGAGCCATCTTCCCGGCGCGGATAGCCGTGGCGGCTGACCAGGTTGGCGAAGGCTACGTCCACCACATGATCCAGAACAACCTCGGCGATCCAGGTGAGGTAGTCACTGACCTTCATCAACGGTAATGTGCCTTTCAGTTCGGACGCCGCAACCCGCAGGATATGGGCTTTCTTGAAATGCCGCAGTGACTCCATCTGCTCTTCCAGATCCTCAAACGGAATCCGAAGCATCTGCTGGCGCAAATCATCCTGCAATTCTGCTTTCGCGGGTGGGCTGTACAGGCTCTCGGCGTTCAACAGCTCATCCAGCAGGAGCGGTGTTTCCGCCAGCTGCCTGGCAATCCAGGGGCTCTCACTGCACAACCGCACCAGTTGGGTACAGGCGCCCGGATTTTCCAGCAGCAACACCATGTAGGCCGTGCGACGCAGTATGGCTTCCACCAGCTGCAACACCCTGGACAGGGTCTCGGACGGGTTATCAACCTGGGTGAGCGCCTCAAGCAGCATGGGCATGAACTGATTGAGTCGCCGGCGCCCCTGGGTCTGTAGATTCTGAACAGTCCTGTTTTCACGAAGTTCAGCCAGCTCCGCCAACGTAGCACCGGGGTCTTCATAGCCCCGTGATTTGAGCCAGTCGGCGGCGGCCGCCTCTTCCATTTCGGAAAGCCAGAGCTCGAACCACCCTTCTTCGAGGGCCCCCTGCCCCTCATCTTCGTCATCTTCCGTGGTAATAATGTTGGAAAAATGCGTGGCGACCCGCTCCCGGTGTTCTCTGAGGCACTGTTCGCACGCCTGCCAGTTCTCGAAATCCATAATTGTGGCGACCCGTGCCCGGGACAGCTCATCTTCCGGCAGCAACTGGGTTTGCTTGTCTTCCATACCCTGGAGCGCATGCTCCAGGTTTCTGAGAAACACATAGGCGTCGCGAAGCTCACCAACCACCGGCGACGGCAACAGCTCGAGCTCTTCCAGCTCTTTCAGGATGACCAGCAGCTCCCGCTGCTGAAGCTCCCTGTCCCGGCCACCGCGAATGAGCTGGAATGCCTGAACCACAAACTCGATCTCTCGGATACCGCCGCTACCCAGCTTGATATTGTTTTCGAGCCCCTTTCTGCGCACCTCCCGGCCAATCATGGCCTTCATGCTACGCAGGGACTCGAACGCGCTGAAATCGATGTACTTGCGGTACACGAAGGGGCGCAGCGTCTCCATGAGCACCTGACCCGCCCTTTGATCGCCCGCCACCACCCGGGCCTTGACCATGGCGTACCGCTCCCAATCCCGCCCCTGGTCCTGATAGTAGGTTTCCAGAGCAGCAAAACTCAGCGCCAGCGCGCCACTCTGGCCATAAGGCCGGAGACGCATGTCCACCCGGAACACAAAACCATCTGCCGTAATCTGGTCCAGAGCCTGGATCAGCCGCTGGCCAAGGCGAACGAAGAACTGCTGATTATCCAGTGAGCGCCGCCCGCCAACGGTTTCCCCCTTGCTCGGAAAGGCAAAGATAAGATCAATGTCCGAGGAGACGTTCAGCTCCCGACCACCCAGCTTACCCATACCCAGAACCACCATTTTCTGGTCGGTTTCCTGGCCGGTTACCGGGTCAGCCCCTCGAGGCGTACCGTATTGCTCGCAGGCGTCCTGGTATAGCCAGCTGAGCGCTCCATCAATACAGATATCGGCAAATACACTCGTCGCCGACATGGTCTCAGCCAGGTCTGCCCATCGCATCAGATCCCGCCATATAATCCGGAACTGGGTCTCCATGCGGAATTGTCTGAGGGCCGAGTGCAGGCCAGGCTCACCATCAACTTCAGAGAGATACTCTTGCCATCGACTTTCCAGATAATCCGGAGTGGTTGGCTCAGACAACGAACGAGAGGCCATCAATGCCTCTACCTGATCGGCATGGCGTTCCAGAGTCTGGCGAAGGAACAAACTGCGGGAGATCGCCGTAGCCACTAAGGTGTCATCCATACCCTCCGGTGAGGTCAACCAGGCCGGAACCCCTTCCGGGAACACTGATTCCCAGCACCCGGCGACATCATCCGCCAGCGGTTTCGGAAGGCTGTGCCATGGCTCGGACATAATGCAAACCCCTGTCTCTCTGTTATATTTCGGGTACTGTATAACGAACTTACCCGCAACTGAACAGGCCGCAGACACGGATGCAACGAAACCGCCGCCCACTGAATCCGGAGCATCAGCAAACTCACCTGCCCATGGGCGGGATGATTCGGAGCCGGATGAAGCGCCTCTTTGCGATCCTGGGAACACTGCTATTGGTGCAGGTCCTGATCATCTGGGCGGTCGAGGACCTGGAACTATTCGAAGCCGCCTGGCTGACCATGACCACGCTGGTAACGGTCGGCTATGGCGATTACGCACCCCAGACGATGATCGGGCGGTTCAGCACCATTGTGCTGATGTTTATCTCCTCAATTACGCTGCTGACACTGATCGTCAGCGACTATATCGAATACCGGTTCTACCGCCGGGAACGTATTTTGTCGGGAAGGTGGATCTATAAAATGAATAACCACATCATCATCATTAACACGCCCCAGCACGGCGGCGACCAGTATTTTATGAGATTTGCTTCCCAGATTCGGGAGATTCCAGGGTACGAAACCATTCCAATCATGATTCTGACCCGGAAGTTTCCAATGGGGCTACCCACCGAGCTCTCGGACATCGGGGTGGTGCATCACCACGGAGCAGGCTTTGATCCAGAGGCGCTGAAGGCCGTCCATGCAGGCAGCGCGAGGCATATCATTGTGCTGGCCGCAGACGAAGCGGACCCATTTTCAGACAGCCTGACGTTCGATATTGCCCACCGCCTCACAGAAATCAATCTGGGCCATCGCACCATTGTCGAGTGTGTAAACGACCAGAACCGTGGGCGCTTCAAATCCCTCGGAGTGCGCATTGTGCTCCGCCCAGTGAGAACATACCCGGAGATTATGGTTCGTTCTGTGGTTGCACCCGGTTCCGAGAAAGTGCTGGAAGATATGTTCAACTACGAGCATGACCACCCTCATCGTTATGACTTGCAGCTGGACGACCTGAATTGGGCCGACATCGTAAGCGCTCTGGTACGCCATGGCATTGGCACCGCTCTCGCCTACATTGATGAAGATGACGAGGTTATCTGTCATCCGCCAACCAACGAAGAAATCGAAGGCAAGGGGCTGATAGTACTGGTTAAATCTTCTGAAACACCGGAGGTCTCTGTGGTGCAGGAAGCACTGGAGCGGTACCGGGCATTCCTGAAGCAGTGGCGCGCCCATTCCGCGGATCAGGAAACCGGCGATTACTGACCGGCAGTGGCAAGCTGTAACTGGAGGACACCCAACGTCGTGGAGCCTTCAGCGAGATCACGAATTGCAGCGCCCGTGGCCAGATCAGACATCACACACTCCCAGAGTTCACCGCACCCTGCGGCGCCAGCCGCATTTGCGACGCGCGACAGGTCGTATTCCTGTGCAGGAAACGGCTGATCCAGCAACCAACAGACACTCAAGGCCTGAAGGAATTCGGTAATGGAAAGCGCCTCGCTTTTACGCGCCGGCTCCGGGTGATACAGGCCCGCCAGAAAATAGCCCTGCTCGGCCTTACTGACCAGATTCAGGAAAACCGGCACTTCCCTGGCCAGCTCGAGCGCCCAAGCCACCAGCTTGCTGTCGTCCCCACTCTTGAGCTCAAACTCCACCTCGTGGAGCGGCCACCTGGCATCATTGCCGGCCACAGTGCCGGAATCGACTGCTATCTCAATGGAAGTCTGCCCTTCTTCCAGCCAGAGCACCTGGCGCTGAAAGTTGGTTTCAAACACAATCTGGAGCCGGCTGAGGTCCAACCCGGCATTCAGCGGTGTGTCTTCCAGTAACGACAAAGCCAGTTCAGGACTGGATACAGGCCACTCCCACTCCTCGCGTCGGTGGGCGCCATCAACGAATTCGCCCCGGGTTTTCAGGGTCTGGATATAGTCATCACCTGCTTTGCGAACCCTCAGCGCAGCTTTGGCTCGATTCAGATCGGCATTGGGCGTGTCGAAATAGTGATTGATCAGGGATTTGGTTTTTCCAGCTCGGACTTCAGGAAGTGAGGAAAGCCACTTTAAAGCCTGTGCCTGTGCGGCCTCAGAAACACTGAGCTTGATTTCCAGTTCGGTTGCCATGCCAATGCCTTATTTTTCGGGATTCATAAACGCAAAAAACCGGCGACCCTGAGGTCGCCGGTTTTCATACTACAGGATTAGCCGATTGGCTGATCAGAAGTAGTAAACACCACCAACGGAAGCGATAGAACGCTCGCTTTCGTCAGCAACGCCGTATACACCGTCGTCACCGCCACCGAGGTAGCCTTCGAAGTACACATACATGTGGTCAGACAGGTTGTGCAGAGCCTGGAAGGTTACGGTAGAAGTTTCAGTGTCGTTGGCGTCGTCAGCCAGGGGCGAATTCGTGGTCGTGCTAAACACCGATGGTGGAACCGTTGTCAGCGTGCTCAACTTCAGAGCTTCCGCCTTTGACGCTGTCATGGTACAGAACGTACTGGATGTTACCTTACACGGTCGGCATGGAATCCATTTTGGCTGCCAGCTCGGAAGCAGACATGGTTTCCTGGGCCAGCGCGGAGCCAGAGAACGTTGCGACTGCGATAGCAGATGCGAGGAGCGTTTTTTTCATGTTGCGCCTTCCTTTTTGAGTTAACTCAGGTTTTAGCGACGGGTTCTTATCCCGATTTTGTAAGGCTTCACCAGTCAGGCTGGATGAGGCCGATTCTGCATCACCCTATGTCAGTTTTATGACAAAGGAGTAACTTTTCTTCTTTTTCGAATAAATCTTGCAGATTCCAGATCTATACAGCTCAATCACTTATCGAACTTTCTTAAAGTTCTGGATGATGAAAATGCTTTAATACAATCATTCTCATTTTGCAAATTAACTGCAGTGCGTTTTTAGCTCTTTTGGCACCAGAAACGCAATCATTTATGCAATTTTGTGCTCGTGAGCTGCGTTACAGTTGCATATCAAATCCGAGGCCAGATTTTAACAAACCCCTTATCAACAAAACTTAGACTGAAAAAACCCTTGGATCGCAACGACTCCGAGGACATTTCCGCACCATTAAAGGCCGGCATGACCACCCGCGCACTACAATAGCGCAAATACTTATACACTCTGTTATCGAGTCTCGAGCATGAACGTGACGGGCCCGTCATTCACCAACCCGACCTTCATATCTGCGCCAAATCTGCCCTCACCCACCTTTTCCGGCCCCAAACCGGAACGTGCTTCTACCACAAACCGTTCATACAGCGTGTTGGCGGCATCCGGCCCCGCTGCAAGAGAGAAGCCCGGCCTGGTTCCGGAGGACGTATCCGCCGCCAAAGTAAACTGGGAAACAACAAGAAGGGAACCACCGATATCCAGCAGGCTACGATTCATCCGGCCAGTCTCATCGGGAAACACACGATAAGTGAGGATTTTTCGGCAAAGCTCCCTTGCCTCGTGCTCGCTATCTCCCTTTTCCACACCCAGCAACAGCAAAAGGCCTGTGTCGATCGAGGCTATCTGCTCACCGTCCACGGTAACACTGGCTTGCGACACTCGCTGGATCAATCCTTTCATTCACTGCCTTGAGGACGTTTGAACAGGCGAACATTAAGATCGGGCAAGAGTGTATCCGTGGCCATTACGGGCCGCAACCCTGAAAACGGGATTCAGCCAGCACTTTTTTCAGTTTTCGCGACAACGGACTCAACACCGCGAATGAGGGCATCAACAATCGCCGGCTCGGAAGCCGAGTGGCCGGCGTCGCGAATGATCTGGAATTCCGCTTCCGGCCAGGCCTTGCTGAGTGCCAGCGCATTCTCCAGAGGGCAGACCATATCGTATCTGCCGTGGACGATTATTCCGGGAATGTCCGCCAGGCGGCCTGCATCGCGAATGATCTGGTCCGGCTCGAGAAAGGCCGAATTCATGAAATAGTGGCATTCAATGCGGGCCAGGGCGATGGCCACATGAGGATGGCCAAAGTGCTCAACGACCCTCGGGTTCGGGTGCAGCGTCGCACACCTGCCCTCCCAGACCGACCAGGCCTTGGCCGCCTGGATCTGCTCCAGCTCGTTGGAACTGGTCAGCTTGCGATAGTAGGCCGAAACCATGTCAGCCCGGTCGGCTTCCGGAATCTGCGCCTCGAAGTCAGACCAGTAATCCGGGAACACCCGGCTCGCCCCCTCCTGATAAAACCAGTGAATATCCCGCGGCCGACAGAGAAAAATCCCACGAAGAACCAGTCCCGACACCCTTTCCGGATGGGCCTCGGCGTATACCAGGCTGAGAGTCGCCCCCCAACTGCCACCAAATAGAAGCCACTTGTCGATACCGAGAAACGAACGTACCACTTCCATGTCTTCAACCAGCTTGTCCGTGCTGTTGCCTTCGAGCTCTGCCAGGGGGCTGGACCGCCCGGCGCCGCGCTGATCCATCAGAATGATCCGGAATCTCTCAGCGTCGAAAAAGCGCCGATGGTAGTCTTCACAGCCGCCACCGGGGCCGCCGTGGACCACCAGGACAGGTATCCCGTCCGGGTTCCCGCTTTCCTCAACGTAGAGTTCATGGGGAGGATCAACGGCTATGCGATGCTGGGCATTGGGCTTGATTTCCGGGTAGAGGGTGAGCATGAAACGCTCCGCGTGAAGGATTTAACCGGAGTTTAGCTTAACACCATAAAAAAAGGGCCAGATGAAAGATTCATCCAGCCCTTGTTACCCATGCTCGATAAGAGCCGGGCGGTTACTTCTTGTTGGCGCGCTTGCGCTCGTTTTCGGTCAGAAGTTTCTTGCGCAGCCGGATGGACTTCGGCGTTACCTCAACCAGCTCGTCGTCATCAATAAACTCAAGCGCCTGCTCAAGGGTGAACTTGATCGGCGGCACGAGACCAATGACTTCATCCTTGCCAGAGGCCCGCATGTTGTCGAGCTTTTTGGCCTTGGTGGGGTTGACCACCAGGTCGTTGTCCCGGCTGTGAATACCACACAACTGCCCTTCATAAATTTCCTGCCCCGGATCCAGGAACAGCTTGCCACGGCTCTGCAGGGTTTCCAGAGAGTAGGTAAAAGCGGTACCCGTAGCCATGGACACGATGACACCGTTCTGGCGACTGGTTACATCGCCAACTTTGATCGGGCCGTAGTGGCTGAAAGTCGAAGTCAGAATGCCAGTGCCTGAAGTCATGGTAAGGAAGGTGTTCCGGAAACCAATCAGGCCCCGGGCTGGAATGGTATAGTCCAAACGCATCCGGCCCTTGCCATCCGGAACCATATTGGTCAGGTCGCCTTTACGCAGCCCCATTTGCTCCATGACGGCACCCTGATGCTGCTCCTCGATATCAACAATGACGTTCTCGTAAGGCTCCTGCTTCACGCCGTCAACTTCGCGGATAACAACTTCCGGACGACCAACCGCCAGCTCAAAGTTCTCGCGACGCATGTTTTCAATCAGTACGGACAGATGCAACTCGCCACGACCGGATACCTTGAACTTGTCCGCGGAGTCGCCCTCTTCAACACGCAGCGCCACATTGTGCAGCAGCTCCTTTTCAAGGCGCTCCTTGATGTTCCGGCTGGTGACGTACTTGCCTTCCTTGCCGGCAAAAGGCGAATCGTTGACCTGGAAGGTCATGGACACGGTCGGCTCATCCACCGTCAGTGCCGGCAGAGCTTCAACGTTGGCCTGATCACAAAGAGTGTCAGAGATAAACAGCTCGTCCATGCCACTGACACAGACGATGTCGCCAGCCTGAGCTTCTTCGACTTCAACACGCTGAAGACCGGAATGCCCCATGATCTTGAGGATACGGCCGTTACGCTTCTTGCCGTTGGCGCCAATGGCGGTTACCGGCGAATTGGTCTTGACCTTACCGCGCATGATACGACCAATACCGATCACACCGAGGAAGCTGTTGTAGTCCAGCTGGGAGATCTGCATCTGGAACGGGCCATCCGGATCCACGTTCGGCGCCGGCACGTGGTCAACAATCGCCTGGAACACGGCATCCATGTTGTCATCCAGGTTTTCGTGATCCATCCCGGCAATGCCGTTCAGAGCGCTGGCAAACACAATCGGGAAGTCCAGCTGCTCATCAGTGGCTCCCAGGTTGTCAAACAGGTCGAATACCTGGTCCACGACCCAGTCTGGACGAGCGCCGGGACGGTCAATCTTGTTAACCACGACGATCGGGCGCAGGCCCGCGGCAAATGCCTTCTGGGTAACAAACCGGGTCTGAGGCATGGGGCCGTCAATGGAATCAACCACCAGCAGCACGCAATCGACCATGCTCATGACTCGCTCAACCTCACCGCCGAAATCAGCGTGGCCCGGGGTGTCCACAATATTGATATCGTAGTCGTTCCATTTCAGGGCCGTGTTCTTGGCCAGAATGGTAATGCCCCGTTCTTTTTCCTGATCGTTGGAATCCATGACCCGCTCGCTATCGAGCTCCTTCCGATCCAGGGTGCCGGATTGGCGCAAGAGCTGGTCTACGAGGGTAGTCTTACCATGGTCAACGTGGGCGATGATGGCGATATTACGAAGTTTTTCAATCACAAAAATATTCCTGCGGCATGCACTCAATGACCTGAGAAGGTCGTTCGCAGGGGGAATCCCAGCACATGCCGTCTCAAATCCGTAAAATGAACTCATTCACCGGAGCTGGCTGCCCGGCACCCTGCACGGTGCTTTCCGATCCGGGATCTGGAAATGACAGGGTAAAAAATGAAGCGGCGCGCAGTATAGCGAAAAGTCGGTGTCGTTAATATGAAGAAAAACGCCTATTCTATATTCGGAACGGATGCACCTGATCAGGGCAAAAATCCAATAAACGCACCAACAAGGTGCACCATTTGAGTGCAGGTTTTCGCCACAGGGCGAGCATTCTCGTTCCAATATGCCCCAAACCCTTGCAGTTGCGCTGTTCTGGAGCATGCCCTAAAAATTGGCAAGCGCCTTGCTTTATCGAAATCAGCCGAAATTTACAGGTAAGACGCAACAGCATTTGCTAAGCTGCGCGAACCTGAGAAACAGATCGGAACCCGTTAGCCCGGGCGATCCGGCGCCACGAACATGAATACAGCCGCCTGTGCGGTATAACTTACGGAGCATGCACAATGTCCAAGACAGTTGATTTGATCAAAGAACACGAAGTCAAATGGGTTGACCTGCGCTTCACTGACAGCCGCGGTAAAGAGCAGCACGTAACACTGCCTGCCACCGAAGTAGATGAAGACTTTTTCGCAGACGGCAAAATGTTTGACGGCTCCTCTATTGCGGGCTGGAAAGGCATCAACGAATCCGACATGATCCTGATGCCGGACGACGAGACCTCTGTACTCGATCCGTTCACCGAAGAAACCACCGTGAACATCACCTGCAACATCGTAGAGCCTTCTACCATGCAGGGTTACGAGCGTGATCCGCGCTCTGTTGCCCGTCGTGCAGAAGAATACCTCAAGTCCACCGGCATCGCCGACGGCGCGCTGTTCGGCCCGGAGCCGGAATTCTTCGTGTTTGACTCCGTAAAGTGGAACGTAGACATGCAGGGCGCGATGTACCACATCCACTCTGAAGAAGCTGCCTGGGTTTCCGGCGAAGATTTCGACCGCAACAACATCGGTCACCGCCCGGGCGTAAAAGGCGGCTACTTCCCGGTTCCCCCGGTTGATAGCCTGCACGACCTGCGTGGCGCCATGTGTGCCGCCATGGAATCCATGGGCCTGGACATCGAAGTACACCACCACGAAGTCGGCACCGCCGGCCAGTGTGAAATCGGTGTTGGCGCCAACACGCTGACCAAAAAGGCTGACGAAGTTCAGATCCTCAAGTACTGCGTGCACAACGTTGCTCATGCCTATGGCAAGACTGCCACCTTCATGCCCAAGCCGGTTGTCGGCGACAACGGTTCCGGCATGCATGTTCACATGTCCCTGAGCAAAGACGGCAAGAACCTGTTCGCCGGTGACAGCTACGCTGGCCTGAGCGAAGCCGCTCTGTACTACATTGGTGGTGTTATCAAGCACGCCAAGGCCATCAACGCCTTCACCAACAGCTCCACCAACTCATACAAGCGTCTGGTTCCGGGCTTCGAAGCGCCGGTTATGCTGGCCTACTCTGCCCGTAACCGCTCAGCGTCTATCCGGATCCCGTACGTGAACAGCCCGAAGGCGCGTCGTATCGAAGTTCGCTTCCCTGACCCGTCTGCCAACCCGTACCTGGCCTTCGCAGCACTGATGATGGCCGGCCTGGACGGCATCCAGAACAAGATCCACCCTGGCGACGCCATGGACAAGGATCTGTACGACCTGCCGAAGGAAGAGGCCCTGAGCATCCCGACGGTTGCCGAGACTCTGTCCGAAGCTCTGGACTGCCTGGAAGCAGACCACGAGTTCCTGACTCGCGGCGGCGTATTCACCGAAGACATGATCGCAGGCTACGTTGGCCTGAAGCGTGGTGAAGTCGAGAAGCTGAACATGACGACCCACCCGATCGAGTTCGATCTGTACTACTCCTGCTAATAACCTCTTCCCAGAGGTTCAGCAGACAAGCCCCGCCCCGTGCGGGGCTTTTTTGTGAGCGAAAGCACAGTGCCTGCAGCCCTTAACGATATGTAACCAACATCCGGGCGACAGGCGTTGAAAACGCCCCGGGCCCCGCCGATAATCGGGGAAACCCAATAACAGGTGAGCTTATGAATCCAAAGTCTGGATTGTGTGCCGGCCTTTTGTTTTTTCTGGTAACTCCTGTCTTTGCCGAGGTTTACCGCAATGTCGATTCCTACGGCAACGTGACCTACTCTGACGAGCCCAGCGAAGGCTCTGAAACGGTAGAGGTCAAGCCGGTCACCACAATCACCCTGCCGAAGCCAGAGGTGGTCCAGGAAACCGACAAGCTCCGGGAAGAAGTTCAGCGGGAAGGCGCTGCCTACGAAAGCGTTTCTTTCGCCTATCCGGATAACAACCAGGCGTTCCACAGTGGCAGCGGCGATGTTCAGTTCGAAGTTCGCAGCACCCCTGGCCTGCAGCCAGGCCACAAATACGAGGTGACCCTCGACGGCCAGCCTGTCGGTCAGAGCTCCTCCGGCTCGATTACCGTCAACAACGTGTTCCGTGGAACCCATGAAGCTCGCGCACACATCGTGGATGAAAACGGGGTTCAGGTGAAAACCGGCTCTCCGATCACATTTACTGTTCACCGCCCTTCCGCTTTGAACTGACCCTGCCACCCTGGCTGCGCGCACTATTGTGGTGCGCGCGCACCAGAAAAAAGCCATACTCTGATCAGCAACGGGGCGAATATACCGGGCTGTTCAGAGGCATGCTCCCGATTTGCACCAGCTTACGGCACTTTTCAGCGCCAATAGGCCCCTCTGCCCGCACTTTGCCCACTCATTTGTGAACCTGGCTCAAAGTGGTTCGCTTTTTGCAAAACTCCGGAAGTCACTTTATGTCGAACCAACGGGATTCACGCATGGCACTGCCCTCGGCCCATCAAACGGGATACAAGAGCATTCTCGACAGCCTTACCACGGCTGTTCTGGTGCTCGAGGATAGCCTGGCTATCCAGTACCTCAACCCGGCCGCAGAAAGCCTGTTCGAAACCAGCATGACCCGCAGCCAGGGCCAACCTTTCCAGGATATTCTGGTCGAATCCGAAGACGCCCTGAAAACCCTTTTCGCCGCCGTTCGGAACGGGCAATCCTACACTCGCAGAGAAGCTGAGTTTCTGCTCACGAGCGGTTCACGGCTTACGGTGGATTATTCCGTAACGCCTATCAGCCTGGAGCCGACGGAATTGCTGATCGAAATCCAGCCCAGGGACAGGCTGATGCGGATCAGCCGTGAGGAAGACATCATCTCCCAGCAGGAGACCACCCGTATCCTGGTGCGGGGCATGGCCCACGAGATCAAGAATCCGCTGGGCGGCATCCGTGGCGCGGCCCAGCTGCTTGATCGTGAACTCAGCAGTGAAGACCAGCGGGAATACACTCGGGTCATCATTGACGAGGCAGACCGCCTCAGAAGCCTTGTTGACCGGATGCTGGGCCCCAACAAGGCACTGAAGCTGGCGCCGACCAACATCCATGAAATACTGGAAAGAGTTGGCACACTGCTCGAGGCTGAGAGCAAAGGGCGACTGAATTTCAAACGGGATTACGACCCCAGCATTCCGGAGTTCAAGGGTGACAAGGAACAACTGATCCAGGCGTTTCTAAACATCGCCCGGAACGCAATGGAAGCGGCCTTCGAAAACCAGGCGGGGCATAGTTCCGAGGAACCGCCGACTATTACCTTCCGCACCCGCACCCTGCGTCAGTTCACCATTGGCAACCGCCGCCACAAACTGGTGTGTCGGGTCGACGTGATCGACAACGGACCCGGAATTCCGCCGGAGCTGGTGCAGAACATTTTCTATCCGATGATCAGTGGCCGTGCCAGTGGCACCGGTCTGGGGCTTTCCATCACCCAGAGCATCATCGGTCAACACCGCGGACTGGTTGAATGCGAAAGCGAACCAGGCCGAACCGACTTCATCATCTTCCTGCCTCTGGAGGACACCCCATGAGCCAACCGGCGAACGTCTGGATCATAGACGACGACCGCAGTATTCGCTGGGTGCTGGAGCGCGCCCTTAACCAGGCCGGTATGCAGCCCCGAGTTTTTGACAGTGGTGAAAGCATCATGATGCGGCTGGAGCACGAACAGCCGGATGCCATCGTCAGCGATATCCGCATGCCCGGCGTTGACGGCATCACCCTGCTTTCCCAGATTGTGGACGTTCACCCGGACGTGCCCGTGATCATAATGACCGCCCACTCGGACCTCGAGAGCGCGGTGACCAGCTACCAGACCGGCGCGTTTGAATACCTTCCCAAGCCCTTCGATGTGGATGACGCCGTGGCGCTGGTCAAACGCGCTGTGGCCCATAGCCACGAGAAGCGGGCCAGTGGTGAGCCTCAGGCCGAGATGGCCCAGCGAAACGCCGAAATTATTGGTGAAGCACCGGCCATGCAGGAAGTTTTCCGCGCCATTGGCAGGCTGTCCCACTCCAATATTACCGTGCTGATCAACGGCGAGAGCGGCACAGGCAAGGAGCTGGTGGCTCAGGCACTGCATAACCACAGCCCCAGGGCCAACCACCCGTTCATTGCCCTGAACATGGCCGCTATTCCAAAGGACCTGATTGAATCCGAACTGTTTGGCCACGAAAAAGGTGCCTTTACCGGTGCCGGCGCCGCCCGCCAGGGTCGTTTTGAACAGGCCAACGGCGGCACCCTTTTCCTCGATGAAATCGGCGACATGCCCGCGGACACCCAGACCCGACTATTGCGGGTTCTGGCCGATGGCGAGTTCTACCGCGTCGGTGGCACCACCCCGATAAAGGTGGATGTGCGCATCATCGCGGCAACGCACCAGGATCTGGAAAAGCTGGTCCAGGCGGGCACCTTCCGTGAAGACCTCTTCCACCGCCTGAACGTTATTCGCGTGCATCTGCCCAAGCTGGCCGAGCGGAGGGAAGACATCCCCCGCCTGATGCAGCACTTCCTGAAACGGGCCGCAAAAGAGCTGGCCGTAGAGCCGAAGATCCTGCGTGAAGAAGCGGAAGAATACCTGACCACCCTGCCCTGGCCGGGCAACGTCCGCCAGCTGGAGAACACCTGCCGCTGGCTGACCGTCATGGCCAGCGGTCGCGAGATCCATATCGATGACCTGCCCCCGGAATTGCTGCACCAGGCAGAGGCTCCAACCACCGGCACAACCTGGCAAGAGGGCCTGAAAAACTGGGCCGAGCAAGAACTCAAGCGGGGCAAGAAAGGCATTCTCGATACGGCCGTGCCCGAGTTCGAGAAAATAATGATCGAGACTGCCCTGAAGCACACCGGCGGCAGACGCCGTGATGCGTCAATACTGCTGGGCTGGGGACGGAATACGCTGACCCGGAAGATCAACGAACTGGGGATGGATCATCCGGAACACGAAGACGACTGACGATTGGCGAGCCGCCGGGGTTCGTTGATGTTTTGGGGCAGGACTCAGGTCCTGCCCTTTTTTATCGTTCCTGCCAGTAGATCACTCTGTCGTGGCCCCGATAGACGCCGAATGTCGCGGTTGCTTGCGGATTTTCCTCAACACCGTCGCCGTCGAAGTCAGACTGCCAATATAGAGGCACGGGATATTCAACCTGAACATTACCGGTGTTACCTTCTCCCGGCGCAGTGAGACGGATCGGCGCTCCAGCGGCAGGCCGACCGCTATTGATTGTCCCTGAGTTGGCATCCACGGAGGTGTTCGGAGGCATGTCCGTTATCACCGCATCAGCGGTATTGTAAGCCCAGCAAATTTCATCACTGTGCAGCTCAAAATCAGTCCCGTTCCAGATCTGGACTTCAAACGGCATCGTCAGATCGAGGGTTTCAGGGCCATAAGCGTTCTCTAAAACCATTCGACCATAACGAATTGAAGCGCCAGAAGAAGACAACGTCGGCAACTCCGCCGTCGGCATTGATACCCCGTCTGAATCGGAAATATTCGTGAATGCAGTCTCGAGTCTGGCATCAAACGGGCCAATCAGGGAATTTGCATTGCGATCATAGGTAAAGGTATCTGCGCCCGCCTGATAAACCAGCGTGCCATCGCCATTCCCTATAAGCGTTGGTGTTCCGGCAACAGTTGTCACACCAGGGGCAGTGCCCTGCGCGCCAATTTCATCCGCGTCTGCGGCAGGATCAGTCCGCCCAATATCCGCGACCGTCAGCTTCTGCCAACTGTCCCGATAGTTTCGCGTGACAGGCCCGACACCACTCACACTGTATGCTCTTGCCGAAAAGATAAACTCTGGCGAAAGACCGTATCCGAAGCTTTGACCGGTGTAATTGAAACCATTGCACATGGCATCAAGCACTCCGTCCATCTGGCTATCGAGAGAGAACCTCTCCGGATGGAACCTGCCGACTGGCCCTGAATCCCCGACCACCGTAACAGCGCGCCCGAGGAAAGCGCCGTTGATTCCAGTCGCGACCTCTATCGCACCAACCTCGTTAAAGGCCGCTGAACCGGACGCCGATCCAGAGCTGAAGCCGCTTAATCCACTCAAGCCTGCGAGTCCCGGATCAGCCGCGCCTGCGGGCCCCGCAATCAGATAACCGGCGACACTAACGGCCGCGTCAAAGCTGTCCACGGATGCGTTATCAGTGAGATCGGTGTTATTGAAGGCATCAGCATCCCCATGACCATCCGGTTGACCGTCTGCGTCTGCATCGTCAGCACTGTCGTACTGCACGGCCCTAACCGACACGTCGAATGGTCGCCCCGCCGCCCTGAAGGCAGTTCCACTGGGTGCATCAGTCGCCGGGTTGCCGGCTACGGTCACTGCAAAAGCAAAGGGCCTGGCCGTCAATTCCGGTCCGGTACCTGCGATGGCGATGGGATCGTCATTCTCGTCCAAAATGAGACCGGATTCGGAGTCTTCCAACTCCAGTGCATAGTGACCAACATCGGTAGCAATGAGCCCCAGGTTTGCAAGGCCACGGTCAAAGTCAACTGTCAGATTGGAAGTCGCTGGTCGTGACGAGGGCAACGATATACTCCCCGCACCGGCATCAAGCCCGGGCGCAGAGCCAGCTGGATCGTCTGTTTCCCGATTCAGCCAGGCCCTGAGATCCACTGCACCATCATAGGCTTCAACACGACCACACTCACCACTGGAGGGATCTCGCCTCAATACCTCGGCCTGCAAGCCGTGTGGTCGCCCGGCAATGACATCATTACCCAGGCTATCAGCCAGACCGATGACCAGGGCGTTCTCACGAAATTCAACCACACTGGAAATCCCGAACTGCCCACCGGTTGTTTCCTCGGCACGGATGGTCAGTCGATCGGCGCGAGTGTTTTCCAGTCCAAGAGTAATCTCCCCGTTGTCGGCAGCAACGAACTCGTATAAGGCATCACCATCATCATCGACATCTGGACTGGGCGACAGGGAGCCCGACGCTGCAATCTTCTGCCAGTTGCCATGGCCGGCACTAGTCGTGATCCGCATGGTACCTTGATAACCCGTGAGCACGTTGTCGCCGGCATCCTCTGCCTGGATTCTGACATCAACGGGCGCACAAACGCTGGCGGTCGCAGGCACAGTTATGCGGAAATGATCGAGAACCTGGGCACAGGGACGACTGCGATTCGCTTCGCGAAGAATGGCCGCATCGGATAGCGCTCGGGCGTATAGGCGCACCTCATCGATCTGGCCTTCAAACTCTCGGCCGCCAAACCCCTGATCGGCGCCTATCTGAAATGGATCAGCATTCAGGAGCAACGACTCACCTGCAAACGACTGTCTCGCCCGCTCCACCCCGTCAATAACGATGCGCTGTACCCCATCACGTTTCGAGTAAGTGATGGCTGTGTGCACCCAGGTTTTCAAAGGCAGTTGATAGCCCGAGGTAAAGGATCGCGAAACACCGGATTCGTTCGTCCACCACCAGTAAAGCTCTCGGTTGCTATCAACGTGGTACTCATAATTTTCGTCTTTCGACACGATCGTTTGAATGCCACCTCCGGTTGGAAATGCATCGACATTAATCCAGGCCATGACGGTAAGCTCATCTGCGCTGGACAGGTCATCATCATGGGGAATGTCTATAAACGACCCGCCTGACAGCGTGGCGCCGTAGCAAACCTTGGCCGGTTCGGCCCTCGCGCCATTAACTGCTCGCCCATCCAGCCCCGTTCCGCGGAGCTCAACAACCTCTCCGGGATCACCTTGCCATCGGGGTCCTTCAAGGCCATAGACTGCGCGCAGGGAGAAGTCGACAGCAAAATCACCGGAAAATGCCAGAAACCCTGCTCGCTCTGTGGTGTGGCTCAGATCCCGGTCGTTTGCCCAGTCCTCCTCAATCTTCAGCTCAACGGCATCGTTCGACACCGAGCAACGGCGCAGCCAACCACCGTCGCCACCATCGCGGGTCAACTGAGAACCGACAACGCGGGGCGGAGAGGGGTACGATTGCAAGAAGGGTGTGCTGTCACAGCTGTTCGTTCCAGAAATGTTGTCCGGGGTAATTTGGGCCTCAGACAGAACCGTTCTACCGTCGTTATCGACAAAACTACCGATGACGCCCGGTTCAATTGCCAGATATGCGATCGTCTCTGGTCGCACAACAGAACCCGAGGTTGTCTCAGCTCGCTCAAGAGCAAGATCTATTCCCGAAGCTCCCAGGCGATCGTGCGCCATCGTCAACCAGGGAACCGATCGTTCGCCGGGAGACGACGTTTCGTTCTCCAGGGTTTGAATGTTGCTGATGAAAACCGGTGTTCCACCAAATCCGGTGAGAAAGTTCAGGCGCGACCAGTCCGAAGCCGAAATAAACCGCCCCTGTTCCGATTGAAGCGGAACCTGGCCAACCTCAAGCCTCGCTCCATCCGGAAACGTATGTTCTCCATAGGTCACCGCAAGATAATGCACCGTCGTGTTCTGATCGCCTACATCACTGTAGCGTGTGGGCGGCTCCAACGGCACGACATCGAAGCCGTCCTCACTGATCTGGCGAATGCGAACTGCTGATGGTTCCGGATTATTGTCGTCGCTCAGAACAAACACTGCCGGGGGTGACGGATAAACCTGCTGGAAAGAAATCCGGGTAACGGCACCAGGGTTCACAGTCACTGAGCGGGATTCCATCATCAGGGGTTCAGGCTCAGGCGGCCGGACCTCGGAGTCGTAGGCAAAAGGCTCAGAGAAAGCGACCAGCCCGACACTCTCAACGACATGATTGCGCTCGGAGTCCTGGGCGGTGTCCTCGTCGATAAGCAATCCGATGCTGGAGTTGGAAATCTGGCATTGCCGAAGCCAGCCGCCGTCTTCCTCCAGCCGGCTGGTTTTGCTGGCGACCGCGATGGGCGCAGAACCATAGGAGTTGTTGAACACGAAATTGCTGCAACCGTCATCCCACCCACGCGGACCGTTCAAAATACTCTGGGACTCGAACAAAACGTTTATATTTCCAATCGCTCTGAAACTGGCCGTCGCAGGCGAAATGGCAATGAACCCGATTTGTTCGATGTTGTCCAGGTCGTAGAATTTGTTCCCACCGGAGCCGTCAAAAGCCTCACTTAACTCCAAAGCGTAATTGAACCCTGACGATGTCACTGCATCGAACACTGTTGTAAACCAAGGTTGCGAAACTTCATCCGGAACACCCGCATTCGTTTCGTTGGTCATCGTCTGAACGTCACCAATGACCACGGGCGTAGTTGAAAAACTGGTAGAAAAGTTGAAGCTTCCCCAGTTTTTCTGCCCTTGTTGTGAGTTACCGCCAAACTGGACGAAATCCTTGTTGTTGTTCCCGGATCCGCTCTCCCGGGTGCTTAGCAGACCAGCTTCAATGCGAGTGCCATCGGGCAATTGGTGCACGCCAGGCTCGACGGCCACGTAACTTACCGTCATATTGGTGTGCGGGCCATCCTCGGAGAAAGGCTCTACCTGCGCTATCTCAAACCCCGTTGAAGTGACGTTTCTGATCCGTAAAGCAGAGGCGTTGGGGCCATCGTCGGTTGGCAAGGCCACAACGATGGGCGGGGAGGCATAGGTTTGCTTGAAGCTGAAAGAGAACAGCTCATTTTCACCCGATGTGGCCGGGAGATCCAAAGTGCCAGCTTCCATCTTCCAGGCATGGGCCAGGCACGGGGCCAGCAGAATCACAACCAGGATAGACCTTATCAGCGCCGTGAACTGCCTCATCGCACTCTTACCTCAATCGTTCGGGACGCAACTTCAGGCCCGCTGCCACACTGACCATTGCTGAGCAACGTAAACACGGTTTCGGGTGCCGGACTACCGTCTATATCGGCTTGCACCGAAGTACAGGTTATACCTGCGGAGCAGTTTGAGAGGCCGCCGTTGGAAAAAGTGATCGAAGAAGAAACAGAGCCACAACTGCTTCCTGACAGCGCTTCCGCCAGGGCAACCTGCGCACCACTCTCCGCTGCATAAAAGGCCCTCTGGGAGAGAATCTGCTGGCTGACCGAAGCGCCCGAGCTCTCCTGCTGTTGCGCCATGCTGGTAACAATGAGTGCTAATACCGTGATGATGAACAGCGCTACCGGAAGCCCCGCCCCTATTTGCTGTTTGATGCCTCGTTCAGGGTACATTTCGGATTTGCACCTCCTGGCTGACAGTCGTTGCCTCCGAACCATCCTCGCTGGTCAAAGTGAAAGCGAATTGAACAACCGCCGCCCGCTGGAGAGTTGCCGGCAAATACCGGAAATCCACATTCCCGGCCAGATTGGCGGCCAACACCTCTCTGTCCCCCGTTGGCGGTGAAGGCTGGGTGGAGCTGGGCGAATAATCGTTATACCGATAAAGAAAGCGACCACTCCGACACAAACTGACGGGCTGACCCACCACGAACAAACGGCGCGCGGGTGATGTGGAGGTAAACCGATGGCCAGAGGAGAGCTCGATGCTCGCTGGCGACCCTGTGTTGTCAATTGACGAAATCAAAGGAGAGACGGGACCGGGATTGGTGCCATTATAAAGATCGGCGGTAGTTGTCCCATACCCGTAAACCACGGCGCGGGTAGTTCCCACTGAGGGAAGGTTCGCAAAGGCGGCGACATCAATCTGGTCAAATGCCGGGCCTCGGGTAAGCCTGACGTAGTTGGTGCCCGCCTCCAGAGGCAACCACTCAATGCAATCACCTGAAGTCCGAACCGACAGAGCGAACGCCTCCCTCAGCTCACGGGTGATTTGCTCTGATACAACCACTCCCTGAAAGGCTCGGAGCTGGCGGGCGCTGACATCCAGCGCACCCTGAGTTGAAAGGCTCACAAACCGGACAGACACCGTGGCAACAATGCCGAGCAATACAATGACCATCAGCAGCTCGATCAGGGTAAAACCGGCTCGCTGGTGCATCAGAAATTCGCCCTGTAGACGGAAAAACTGTAGCCCTGACCACCCGGATCGGTGATTGTCAGGTCGACTCGCTTGGCGTCCGCCGGAGCCAGACCCACTTCCCCACCTGCACACTCCACGGTGATTGAAACCCGGAAGCCAGAGTAATCCGCTGCCAGTGGGGTGCCTTCGGCATTTTCGGGCGCAGCGTCGGCGATGGCGTTGTAATCGTCGACGTCATCATAGTCGGCCCGACTGGCTTCCTCCGTGTTGATTGTACAGCCGGATTGCTTCGGAACGCCCCCGACGGGCGTGTTGTCATCGTACTTTCGGCTGAGAATTTCATCCATATAGAGCTGCGCAAGCGCCACGGCGCGGGTCTGGTTCAACGGATCGGCGCTGCGGCCTGCGATCAGGGAGAAAGCCCCCACCACTCCGGCTATGGCAACACCAATGATCACGATCGTGATCACCAGCTCCACAAGTGTTGCGCCACCATGACGTGCTCTCATGACTGGCAACTTCCGGCGTAGACGGCGCCCAAAGAGCTCAGGCAGGTTTGAAAAGTGCTTTCACCGGAAAACGAGAACTGCATGTTATTGCCAGCAGAAGGTGCGCCTTTAGTATTGAATGTCACCGTCAATGGAAGAGTGTTGCCGGCAACAGCCAAAGTGGCACCCTCGTGGGCGACCTCAAAAGTCCGCTCGTTACCGGTGCCACTACCAACCACAAACCGGAAAACATTTGAATCGCGCTCGATTGTGAGCGTGTTGGCAGGATTCCCCGCCAGCGCTGCCTGCTGGGCAAGCAGCGTGGCGGAGGCAAGTTGCTGGGTGGCCAGCAGGGGGGAGAAGGCCGAGCGGCTGGCGAACAGGCCTATGCCCAGAGCGGAAAGGACTCCGATCAGGATGATGACCGTTACCAGCTCTACGAGGGTGAAGCCCGATGACATGGGGGCATCATTTATTCTCATGCCCCTCCAGCCTCCCAATTTTTACCCAATTACATAGTGTCGGCCTGACCACGCCGCACTGATCAGGCATAGTCGAGTAATGCAAACCTGAACTCAGCAAGCAGTTGTTGAAGTGTCAGAATCAGTTATATCAGATACCGCACCTGTCGACTCGGTGTAAGTAAAGGAGCACTCACCTAGGGTGACTGTCAGAACTCCAGAGGCAGCTGCCATCGTGTAGTCTGCCTCCGATAGCTGAGCTGCCGTCACAATTCCATTGGTTGAGAGCGAACTTGCCGCGAGTCCATCACCGTCCGCAAGAGGGTAGCCAGTAGCCGACATTGCTATTGCTGTCGATTCCAAGGTCACAGCCGCACTCGGTGTGCTACCTGCTGCTAACCAAGCGGAATGTGCGATTGCTGAGGCTGATTTCACGGCACCGGATGCGGCTTGAATGCTAGAGCGCCGTGCATCGCCTCCCAAATCCGCAAACCGCGGCAAAGCAAACGCCGCCAGGATGCCCAGAATTACAATCACCATAACCAGTTCGATCAGGGTGAAGCCTTTTTCTTTTCTTGCCGCAATGGCTGTCATCGCTTTCATGGTAATACTCCGTTTTCGATTGTCTGTAGGTATTAAGGTTTATCAGTTGATGGTTGTTGTCACTTCACCTGTATCCGCGTCGTACTCAATTGAGCTACCCAAACCATCCAGTTCATAGGTAAATACACAATCATCGCCGCCACCAACACCATCGGCGTCGCCCTGCACCGAAGTGGTATAATCCGTAGTACCGCTCTCACTGACACTCGGCGCATTCGCCTGCATCACGCCCTCCCAGACCTGGATACAGCGGGCTGGAACCATATTCGGATCGTTACTACCACCTGTAGCGGTAGGCCAGCCCTCGGAGCTCACGTCAACCAATCCATTACCAAAATCTTCAACATCATCCTGATCAGACGCGTTTCCGTTGGACACCCACTGCGTTTTCGCAAGTGCCACTCCAGCCGCAAGCGCACCGGCTGTTCCTTTTATGCTTGAACGATGCGCCTGCTCCGAAAGCTGCGCAAACCGCGGCAACGCAAACGCTGCCAATATCCCCAGGATGGCAATCACCACCACCAGCTCAATAAGAGTAAAACCTTTCTGTTTTTGCCTGCTGTCGTACTGCATCATTCGTCGGCCTCTTTCAGATTGTGTCTGTCCGTCTGCTCAGCGTTGCGCATCCTGTGTTTGCGCTGCTTCTTCTGTCAACGACACCGGGGCCAGTTTTAACCCCGTCAGCCGTTCTTCTTGCTCCCGCTCACCATTCCCGTTGCGGTCTGCAAATTCCGTTGTCACTGTCCAGGCCAGAGGCTGCTCCTGATTGGCTTGCCGACCATCTATGGTTATCGGCTGCCCTGGTTTATAAATTAACCAGCCTTTGGGCCCGTTTTCTGTTTCTTTTTGTTTTTTAACCCGGAAGCACCAGGTGGCCGGTGCCAGTTGTTCGGCCTGGCACTGTCCTTTGTAATTGCCCCACTGGTGTTCCACCAGCTCAAACGGGTTGATGCCCTGATGCTCCGCCAGGCGCCCACCACGGCTCAGCATCACTCCTGCACCCTTGATCACCAGGGCCGATCTCAGCTGGCTGATCACCATGTTAGCGGCCCGCTCTTCGGCATTTCGGGTTTCCCGCTCCAACACACCGAGCAGAAACCACCACAGAACGCCCAACACGATGACCACGACTGCCAGACGAAACTTGCGGGAAAGCGAGTACCCGCTGGCGTCCGCCAGTTTTGCCGCTGGCACTCAGCCCCGCCCCATGGCGGCGGCCCCCAGGTCCCAGATCGGGAGAAACACACCCAGTGCCAGAATCAAAACCAGAATGCCCATGGCCACAATCAATATTGGCTCAATCGACTCAGCCAGCCTCTTGAGGCCGTAGTCGACATCCTCATCGTAAAAATCCGCCACGTTGTTGAGCATGTCGTCCACAGAACCGGTTTCCTCACCCACGGCAATCATCTGAAGAATCAGCGGCGTGAACATTTCACTGTGCCGGGCGGTTCGGAGCAGGCTTTCGCCTCGCTCGATGCCGGCGCGCATATCTTTAATATGAGTCGAGATCCAGGCGTTATCGGTTGTGTCAGCCACCACGGTTAACGCGGTTGTTACGGGCATGCCGGCGGACAGCATGGTAGCAAAGTTCCTGGCGAACCGACTGAGCGTGATCAATTCCAGCAGCGGTCCGATAATCGGCAACCGGAGTTTGTAACGATCCCAGGTCAGCCGGCCCTGTTCGGTCTGTTTCCACTGCCGCACCAAGAGCCCGCCAGCGGCAACGACGAACAGCATCACGTACCAGTAGGCCAGGAGGAAATTGGAGGTGCCAACCAATACCTGGGTCAGAAACGGCAAGTCTGCCCCCAGCTTGTTGAACACCGATGCGAATTTGGGGATAACCAGAAAGTTCACGATCATCAGAGCCGATAACAGGGCAATGATGACAAACATCGGATAACGCATGGCCTGTTTGAGGCGCCGCTTGGTGTCCCGCTCCAGCTCGAGGATTTCTGACAGGCGCAGGAAGGCGTCGTCCAGCATCCCGGTGTTCTCACCCACGTGGATCATGGCAATGAACAGCTCCGAGAAGACCTTCGGGTGTGCCTGCATGGCCGTTGCCATGGTGGTGCCGCCTTCAAGCCGGGTGGTCACATCCTCCAGAACTTCCGCCAGCACCGGTGAGCGGGTGGTTTCCGCCAGGCCGCGCATGGTTCGGATCAGGGGGATGCCAGCCTTGGTCAGGGCATGCATCTGTCGGCAGAACACTATCAATTCATCAAGGGTGACCTTCTTGCGGAAGATCGGCAACCGGTTCAGTCGATCAATAACCGACTCCGTTTCCTGCACCTCGCGAATGGCAAGCGGGGTAATACCCCGGCGCATCAGCTCAGTGGCAGCGGCATCGGCATTCGGCGCGCCCAGCAAACCCTGTTGGACACTGCCACGATCATCCTTGCCCCGGTAGCTGAACTGCATCAGGCACCCCCCCCGATCGGCTCATCCGGCAGGGGAACTTCATCCTCGGGTGAGAACTCGCCCTCAGAGGTAGCCGCTACCCGGGCCACTTCTTCCAACGTGGTTGTCCCCTGCAGCGCAAAATCCATAGCGCACTGCCCCAGCGGCCGGTACAGGGGGCTCAAGCGGGCCGCTTTGGTGAACTCCGAGACATCCTGACGTCGAAGAGCATCCAGCATCGCCTCGTTCATTTCCAGCATCTCGTAAACACCGATCCGGCCCTTATAGCCGGTGTTGCTGCACTGGTAGCAGCCACGGCCGTGCACGAAACCTGCCTCCAGATCCAGAGGTTCCAGATCAAAGCTGCGCAGCCAGACCAGCTCCTGTTCGGTGGGCGCGTAGGCCTCGGCACAGTTGTCACAGACTCGCCGCACCAAGCGCTGGGCGACAACACCAAGCAGGGAGCTGGCCACCAGAAAGGGTTCCGCGCCCATATCGATCAGCCGCATGGCGCTGCTGATGGAGTCGTTGGTGTGCAGGGTGGAGAGCACCAGGTGGCCGGTCATGGCCGCTCGCAGGCCGATCTCCACGGTCTCGCGATCCCGCATCTCGCCCACCAGGATCACGTCCGGGTCCTGTCGCAGGGCGGCCCGAAGTACATTGGCGAACTCCAGACCGATCTTCGGGTTCACCTGTACCTGGGTAATCCGGGGCAGACGGTATTCCACCGGATCCTCGGCAGTGATGATTTTCACTTCCGGGCGGTTGAGCTCGGTCAAAGCACCATAGAGCGTCGTCGTTTTACCGCTACCGGTGGGACCGGTCACCAGGATCATGCCATGGGGTTTTTTGATCATTCGGCGGAACCGTTCCAGCAACTGAGCTGGCATCCCCGTTCCGTCGAGGTTCAACATGCCCTGACTCTGGTCCAGCAAACGCATCACCACGGATTCGCCGTACTGAACGGGCATGGTGGAGACCCGCACGTCGATACTGCGGCCCTTCACCCGAACGTTGAAGCGCCCGTCCTGGGGCATCCGCTTCTCGGAGATGTTCAGGCCTGCCATCAGCTTCAGGCGCAATACCAGCGCGGCATTGACCCGCTTTTCCTTCATCACCTGTTCCTGCAGCACACCGTCCACCCGCTGCCGGATGCGGACCACAGTCTCGTCCGGCTCAATGTGGATGTCCGAACTGCGCGCCTGAACAGCATCCTCGAATAGCGTTTGCAGCAGTTTGACCACCGGCGCTTCAGCGCTTTCGGATTCGGCGGAAAGATCCGCCAGGTCGAAGGCATCGTCGCCCAGTTCGTCTTCTAGCTCTTCCGCCAGCGACGCAATCTCATCGGTACGCCGGTACACCAGGTCCAGAGTGTTCAGCAGCTCGCTTTCCCGCACTACGGCCTGTTTGATGGGCTGCTTCAGAATGCGGACCAGCTCATCGTAGGCAAAGATGTCCAGAGGATCCGCCATGCCCACGAGCAGTTCGCCACCATGCTCCGCCAGCACGATACTGCGGAACCTACGAGCCATGGCTTCCGGAAGTTTCTTTACCAGCTCATTGTTGAACTGGTAGTGGCGCAGCTGAACAAAAGGTACATCGAGCTGACGGGACAGGATATTGAGCAGGCTGTCTTCGTCCACATAGCCAAGATCCGTCAGCGTCTTGCCAAGCTTGCGACCGGTACTCTTCTGCTCGCGCAGGGCCGTCATCAGCTGCTGCTCAGTGATAACGTCATTCTGAACCAGCAGGTCGCCTAACCGGACTTTCTTTTTTGGCTCTGTCGTCATCATCCCGCCTGCAAAGATTTCAGTCGTTCACGAACATAATCCGCCAGGGAAGGCGAAAGCCCGGGTAACTGGACGGCCTCGCTGTACGCCCGAACCGCACTATTGATCTCGCCGCCCGTCTCCAGGGCAATCGCAAGGCCCACCCACCAGGCCGCGCGGCTGTCATCCTCGGCAATCAGGGCCGACCAGTGTCGGGCTGCCTCGGTATTGCGGCCTGCCTGCTGCAGCAAGGTTGCCAGGGTTACCCGATATTCCACGTTCTGGCGCACAGCGGGCACACTGAGCTCAAGGGCAGTGATTGCGTCAGGCAACCTGCCCTTGGCGTGAAGCGCCCGGGCCCTGAGAAGCCGCAGACCGGCATCACCGTTGGTCACCGATTCCGGAAGCCATGCCAGTGCCCTGTCCGGCATTTCCTGAACCAACATCTGACGCGCGAATACTTCCCGGCTGGCAATCGCCGCCTGAGTCGCGGCCAGTTCCTGCAATTTTTGCTCGGCTTCCAGGGTATCCCCACTTCTGAGTAAAGACGCCAGTTCGCGGCTAACCCGGCGATCGATAGCTTCGGGCGTCTCACGGACCTGCTTCACCGACGGCGTTGGTGCCTCTGTCTCCTGGGCAGACTTGCTCTCTGCCACCACGGGCTCACTGACAGCGTCTTCAGGATTGGAAGTCTGGCGTCTAACCGGTTCGGGCGCTGGCTCTGACACGACCGTCTCGGCTGCTTCCATGGCTTTGGGTTCAGGCTGTACCACGGCAGAGGGCTCAGGAGCTGGTGGCAGCTGGCTGACCGGCTCATTCTCGTTCCCGGACACAGCTGGCTCGATGGTTTCTTGCCCACCATCGACAGACTGAGAATCAGTTGAACTCTTTTCGGTTACGGCATCCTGATCAATTGGCGGCGCCATGATGGTTTTCGGCGCTGGCGAGGCGATCACCTCAACAGGCCTCTCTTCACTGCCAGTCCGAGTCATGAACCAGAAGACAGACGCGCCAACCAAGCCCGCGGCGAAGAGCAATACGACGGCCCAGAATCCGGAACGTGGGCGGCCCCGGGATTGCGACTGCCCGGCATAGGCCGCGGCCACCTCCGGTCGGTGCTGACGTTGTTCTGCAGCACGCAGGGCATCGTTCAGGAGGCTCATAACCACCTCCCGATCAGGCCCGGCACCCGAACGCTTTCGGTGTCGCGAATGGCCTTCATGGCATGGCCCCGCTCGATGAGGCGGTCGCCCCGGCCCCATGCCGCCAACATGGACTTGTGAGCAAGAATATTAACCAGCCTTGGGATACCACCGGAGGCCCGGGTTATCAGCCGAAGCGCACCCGGCGCAAAGAGATCGGCGCCGTTATAGCCGGCCTGCGACAGGCGATGACGCAGATACTGGGCAACCGAGTTCCGGTCCAGTGGCGTCAGGCGGTAGTGAAAGGTGATGCGTTGATTCAGTTGGCGCAGGCTCTGCTTCCTTAGCAAAACATCCAGCTCCGGCTGGCCAAACAGGACCACCTGCAGCAGCCGGACACTCTCGGTCTCGAGGTTCGTGAGCAGGCGCAACGCCTCAATGGTCTCCTCCGGCATTGCCTGGGCCTCATCGATCACCAGGACGACCGGCTTCTGCTCCATGGCGTGGGCAATCAACCGTTCGTTGATGGCCTTGAGAACCTGGTGGGCATTGGCGCATCCGGACATATCCACACCCAGTTCTTCGGCTACCGCCTCGTAAAGGGTATCCGGGGTAAGCTGCGGGTTGGGGATATACGCAGTGTGGGCAATAGGCTCGAGTTCGTTAAGCAGCAGCCGGCACAGCAGGGTCTTGCCAGTGCCGACTTCTCCGGAGATCTTGATGAAGCCCTCACGCTCTTTCAGAGCCACCAACAACAGTTCCAGCGCATCGCCATGGCTGGGCGCCCGCAGAAAATAGCGGGTATTGGGCGTCAATGCGAACGGTGCTTCCTGCAGTCCGAAATGGGCTTCGTACATGCTATCGAACGGCTTTCTCCGGTTCCGGTGTGACGGATTCAGATGACTGCAGCAACTCGCGCAGCACATTCATGCGCTCCCGGCTGGCGGACACGTCCGCGTTCATCTCCGGCGTTCCGGCCACAACCGGTCGCAGAAGGATGACCAGCTCACTCTTGCGCGACTGAAATCTCCGCTGCTTGAACAATTCACCCACCAGCGGGATCTCGCTGAAGAAGGGAACCGCGGAATTGTTGTCCTCACTGGAGTTCTGGATCAGACCACCGATCACAACGATCTGGCCACTCTCGGCGCGGATCACGCTGTCGGTTTCACGAACGGTGCTGCTGGCCAGGGGCAGCGTGACGTCCCGCTCGCCAATGGTGATCACCTTTTCCTGATCGGTCACCTCACTCACGGAGGGGTGTACATGCAGGGTGATCACGCCGCTTTCAGAAATCTGGGGAGTGACATCCAGCGAAATGCCCGAGAAGAAGGGGGTCAACTCCACGGAGGTTGATGTTGAATCTGTGGCTGTAACGGCGGAGTTGTTGTCATCAAAATCAATGTCCGTCACGAAGAACTCGTCGGTACCCACCTTGATCACGGCTTTCTGATTGTTCACCGTTGAGATTCGGGGGCTGGAGAGAATCTGCACATTGCCCTGTTCTCCCAGCAGTTCAATCAACCCGGTGAAATCACCGGCGCGCACGCTGGCAGAAAACAGGCCTCCGATATCGGATGTCTGAATGACCTGGCCAGCCAAAGCCTGCGCGGTGAAATCCTCCGGCAAACCATCCGAGGCGGTAATGCTGGACGCGCTCTGGATATCCGACCAGTTGATGCCCTGCTGGTACCCCTGGTTAAGCGCGATCTCCAGAATCTTGGCTTCCAGGATCACCTGACGCTGCATAATCAACTCAGTGCGGCGCAGGTACTCCTCAACCATGCGCAAATCCTCGGAACCGGCCCGGACCATAACCAGGCCGGCACCCGGATTCACGATCACCTGTTGGCCGTCGCCGCCACCGACAATCATGCTCAGGGCGCTTTGAATGTCTTTCCAGAAATCCGACGCCGTTTCCGTGGAAATGGTGGTTCCCACCAGGTTGCGGGTCTCGCCGGAACCAGTGCTGTCGCCATTGCTATTGGAGTTACCGGAACTGCCACTGCGCGCGCCCGTCACCTGCCCGGAACTTACGCGGGTCTTGGAGCCGCCCTTGCGTTTGAAATGCAGGTAATCAATGGGGAACATCCGCGTCTGGACCTGATCCGCCTGAACACGGAACAGCCGGCCATTGCGGCGGATATCCAGGCCATACAGGTCACCGGCTATATCCATAACTTCCGGTACGGTGACATCACCCAACCGGAGATCGATGCTGGTAGTGACATCGGGATGGATTACCACGTTGTAGCGGGTCCCATCGACCAGCGATTCAAAAAAGCTTGCGGCAGGTACGCCCCGGGCATTGACGTCAAAACGTTCGTCCAGGTCCGCGCCGCCGGACAGCGACGGCAGCAATGCTGCGCTTACGTCCGCAGGTAAAGGTGCTGAAGCCTCGGTGGATGCTGGCGCCGCCGGTTCTGGTTGCGTGGCCTCCTCAAGGCTTTGGTCAATAGCGTCCGCAGCATCGGTTGAGGTAGCCGTTGCCGACCGCATCAACGGGTTGTTACTACACGCCGTCAACACCAGGCTCAACGCCAGTGCACCTGTGATTTTAATGGTTGTCATGAGTATCCGATTGTCTGTCATTGAGTTCCCCGAACCTGCGGAAGTCTCTCCAGGTACAACACCCGTTCACGGCCGTTATCCGTTACCAGAACCCGATTGGCGTAGATCCGGATAACCCGCACGTTGTCAAAACCCTGGCCTTCCCTGAGGGCCTCACCTTCGATTACGGCGACTCGCCTGTCCTTGCTGAAAAGAATGGAATCCAGAGCCAGCGACCGCTCGGGCGACGGCTGGGCAACTGTGGCCTGAGGACCCGGCGGCCGGGTCGGATCCTGCAGTGCATGGGCCGGGCCCGCACAAAAAAACACAGAGCCGAGCGCCAAGCCCAACCACCGACTTGCTGTCTGATTCAAGCGTCTGCTCATCTCATACCCCCAGCCAAGCCTGATCCAGGCTTAGTGTTTGCACCCTGATGACGGCCTCACCCGAGGGCCAGTCTCCCGAGCTGTATTCCAGCCTGATCCAGCCAAGGCGCTCATCCATCGCCTCCAGCCGCTGCAGGTAATTCAATACATCGAGGTAGCTCCCTTTGATCCGGAGCTCGACATCGTGGGCATACAGCAGTGGCTCAGACGCAGCCTGCGGCTCCTGAGACGACTGCTCCGGTGCAAAAACCGGGGTTGGAGTTTGTAGCTCGAGTGCCTGCAACTCCAGCGATTCCTGGGCCGCCAGAATATTCCTGAGCAGTGCCACCATCGCTGTGGGCGCGATCAGTTGCCCCGTGGTATCCGCGATCTGCTGATCGAGCCGTTCCAGTCTCTGTTGCCGGGCGTTTAGCTGATTGCGCAACTCCCGGGAGGGATCGGTCTCGAGCTGTGCATTAAGCGTCTGTTGCTGCGCAAGCAGGTCATCCCGACTGGTGGACAGCATCTGGAGGCGATTCTCCAGGTTCTGATGCCGTTGCTGCAACGGCGTAACCGCAAGCTCCCAGACGACAACCAGGACAAGCACCAGCGCCGTGAGCAGAATCAGTGCCCGCTCGCGAATCGGGCGCAGGTTATACCACTGCGCCGCTCTTGCCAGGGAGGTGTTGGACGCATCCGCCATCAGTTGGCCTCCCCGTCGCGTTTACTGGACACATGAAAATCGATCCACCGGCCCTCATCCGACCGTGACAATCGGAACGCACCAAAAGTTTTTCCGGCAAAGGCCGCCTCGTCGCCCAGATTTTCAAGGTATCGGGGCACCAGAGCACCATCACGGCTACTCCCCTCAATGGTGACTTTGTCCGGACCCGACTCGAGAATAACGTCGGTTAGCCAGACGTCTTTCGGGATCTGCCGGGCCAGCGCTGACAATTGCGGTGAAAAATTGCGACCTTCCGAGAGCACCAGGCCCTCCACCCGTTCCAGCAAACGCTGGCGACGGGCAAGGGTCTGGGTAACGCGCTCCAGAGCCTCTTCCACTTCCGCATCCGGCTGGCGAGCTTGAACCGCCGCTGAAAGCTCCGCCACGGCTTGCTCAAGCTGCTGATTCTGCTGGTCCAGACGCGAGGCCTTGTTCGCCAGCACGGAGTTCTCGTAAGTCAGGAAACCGGCCACGAACGCCACCAGAAGAAACCCCACGAGCAGAACACCAACCGCCGTCCCCGCCTGAAGCCTCTCCTTGTACGGGCGAAGCTCATCTGTATACAGATTGACCTGCTGGATCATGGGCGACCGTCCTCCGGCATTGGCAAGCATGCGCTCCAGGCAGGCAGGCAACGACTGTCCAGATCGGCCTGAAGGCCCAGGGCGTTCCAGTCGAGGGTTTCGATACCAGCGGCTACATAGGAGGACAACATGGAGGCAAGTGGCAGAACACTGTCGCGGGCGACAAGACGGATCATCGCCGGCGGAACCTGGCCCAGCTGGCTTTCGTAGTAGTCGAGGGAACGCTGCATTTCCAGAGCCAACGACTGAACGGCCGATTCCTGACGGGCCGCATCACGCAGGTCTTCGGAGGTCACATCCAGTTTGCGCGACAGATACAGGGTATTGTCTCTGCAGATCACCATCTGGCCGTAATTGTCTTTCAGATGAACCAGTGCTGCCCCGCGTCGATTCTCATCCAGCCGGCACACCAGGTTTCGCAATGCCAGCTCGGCGATATCAATGCGCTCAAGCTCCAGGCCCGCCTCCTGAACCAGCCGAACCAGTTCCGAGACCAGAACTTTCCTGGCCGCGACTACGTTAACCAGCTCACCTCGCCCACGGGATGCGTCCCGGGGAAAGGGAAACACATCGGAAACGGCTTCGGACGGACTGAAGTCCAGAAAATCTTTCAACTTCCACTTGAGAGCATCGCCCAGTTCCGATTCATCGATGCCTTCCGGGCGATCCATCTGGAACACCTGATACTGGTCCAGAGGCAGCACAAGCGTCGTCGCTGCGCCGGACCAACCTTCACTTTCCACCAATGCGGCGAGGGTTTCCAGACGTCTGGCAGGCAGACAATCGCTAAAGCCCGATCGCCCTGCTTCAGACCCGGCTGATTCCGCCCAGGCAATGCCGTCCGGACGAATCTCAAGACATACCCGCAGGCGTGCCCCGGAGTGCCTGAATAGGCCGGTCAATTTTCGTAATATCGGTGTCTTTGTCATGGGGTCCGCAAAAAGGATCCGAAGGCCACTCGCCAGCCTCGCGTGACTATTGTATTGCCCAAAAAACCGGCATTTTTCGCAATGGATTACATAATAGATGAGAAAGCGAACGTAACTCCACGTTTTTTAGCTGATTTCACACCGTTTTTGCAAGTCAGTAACAATAAAGCCCCCGCGATGCGGAGGCTTTATAGAGTTCGGATGCTCAAATACCGTTTGTCTCGTGGGGAGAGTCAGAACGGAATGTCATCATCAAAGTCGTCAACCGGTTCGGGCATGCTGCCCTGCGAAGGCTGGTTGCTGTAGCCACCGGATTGCGGTGGCGGATTGTTCTGCTGTCCAGCCGGCGCGTTGTAGCCGGACTGCTGAGGCCGCCCTGCCGGCGCGCCCTGGCTCATTCCGCCTTCGCCGCCACGGCTGTCCAGCATCTGCATCTGGCCATTGATATCCACCACAACCTCGGTGGTATAGACATCCTGCCCTTCCTTGTTCTGCCATTTGCGGGTCTGAAGCTTGCCCTCAATATAAACCTTCGAGCCCTTTCGCAGGTACTGTCCCGCAACTTCGGCGATCTTGCCGAACATGACAACCCGGTGCCATTCGGTTTTCGGCACCAGCTGACCGGTCTGACGATCCTTGTAGCTTTCGTCTGTTGCAAGGTTCAGGTTTACTACGGCATTGCCGTTGGGGGTGTAGCGGGTATCCGGGTCCTGCCCCAGATTACCGATTAGGATTACCTTGTTTACGCCTCGTGCCATGTTCTGCTCCTGACTCTGTTTTCAGGGACGCCCGCGTTCCGTGCGAGCCTCCGGATTTCAAGAATGGTTAGCCTGCCGGACAAAGGAAAAGTCCGCAAGTAACGCTTCATCAAATTGCTGACGATCCACCTTAAGATAGGCGGTGGCAGCGTCTTCCACAATCACCACATCCTGAACGCCCGGAAGGCGGCGGAGATTGTCATCGATGTCGTCGTACTGGTCGTTCATTACCTGCTGCAACTGTACCACGAAACTTGTGGTGTGACCGGGCGCGGGCATGGTGAGCGCTATCAGCAGCCAGAGGCCCAGCACTACCACCATGAACCAGAGCACGCCCTGCAGCCCGGCTACCTCCAGGAGGTAGCCGCCGAATGCGCCCCCCAGAAACGCACCCATGAACTGGGAGGTGGAGTAAACCCCCATCGCCGTGCCTTTGCTTGCAGCCGGCGCCTCCTTGCTGATCAATGACGGCAGGCTGGCCTCGAGCAGGTTGAAGGCCATGAAGAAGAAAAACAGCACTGTCCAGGCCGCCATCAGACTGCCGGAAACACCCGTAAACCCGGCCGTGGCCAACGTCAGCAGCCCAATCGCTCCACACAGCACCGGCTTCATCTTGCGCTTTTTCTCACCCATGATGATAAAAGGCACCATGGCGAAAAACGACGTGACCATCACACTCAGGTAAAACCACCAGTGTGAACGGCTGGCAAGACCAAACTGCTCCTGCAGCATGGAAGGAAACACCAGAAACAGGGCGGTCAGCACCAGGTGCAGGGCAAAAATACCGAAATCCAGCCTCAGCAGGCGCCCGTCTGAAAGCACCCGCCCCAGCATCTCCCTGGCGGGGTGAGTGTCGGCGCTGGTTTTATGTTGGTGGGGAGTTGGAACCAGGCGGTTGACGATCACCAGAGCGACCACCGCCAGCGCAGCCGTCGCATAGAAAATCCCGGACAGTCCCCACCAGGCGCCAAGAAGGGGCCCAAGAACCAGCGATACCGAAAACGACAGGCCGATGGTGATCCCCACCGTTGCCATGGCCTTGGTCCGCTCTTCCTCGCGAGTCAGGTCACTGAGCAGCGCCATCAGCACACTGGCGATCGCACCGGCGCCTTGAAGAATCCGACCGGCAATTACAACGTATATGGAGTCCGTGGCTCCGGCCAGCAAACTGCCTGCGGCAAAAAGTACCAGCCCGATATAGATCATGCGCTTTCGGCCAACCCGATCAGACAGCATGCCGAAGGGAATCTGCAACAGGGCCTGACTGAGTCCATAGGCGCCTATAGCGAGACCCAGCAGTGCGGGCGTTGCATCCTTGAGATCCTCGCCCAGCAACATGAATACCGGCAGCACCATGAACAGTCCGAGCATGCGCATGGCGTAAACAGACGCCAGGGCGAATACGGAGCGTTTTTCCAGCGCATTCATGGCAATTACGTACCTCAGCCGGGGTTGAAAGCGGTCAGATTGAGGGCAGATACCCATCGCAGGCGGCGCATTGTAACAGAAGGGGCGCTGACGGGGGACAACCCGCGTGATGCTGGCCCCGGTATCATTTTCGCCGCAGCGGGCCCAACGCGGTATAATTTTCGTTTTTATCCGAGCGAGGTGTTATGGACCATATCCAGATCAAAGGGGCACGAACCCACAACCTGAAGAACATCGACCTGGATATGCCAAGGGACAAACTGATTGTGATTACCGGCCTCTCCGGTTCCGGTAAATCGTCCCTTGCGTTCGATACGCTCTATGCTGAAGGGCAGCGACGTTATGTGGAGTCGCTGTCTACCTACGCCCGCCAGTTTCTCTCGATGATGGAGAAGCCGGATGTGGACCATATCGAAGGCCTGTCGCCAGCGATATCCATAGAGCAGAAGTCCACTTCCCACAACCCTCGCTCCACCGTTGGCACCATCACGGAAATCTACGATTACCTGCGCCTGCTCTTCGCCCGCGCCGGGGAGCCCCGGTGCCCTGACCATGGCCAACCTCTGGAAGCGCAGACCATCAGCCAGATGGTAGACCAGGTGGTGGCCATGCCAGAGGACAGCAAACTCATGATCCTGGCACCGGTAATCCGGGATCGGAAAGGCGAACATCTGCAGGTTATCGAAACCATGCGCAGCCAGGGCTTTATCCGCCTGCGCGTGGACGGCACGGTTTATGACATCGACGATGTGCCGGCCCTGGACAAAAAACGCAAACATCAGATTGATGTGGTCGTCGATCGGTTCAAGGTCAAGCCAGGCCTGGAGCAGCGGCTTGCCGAGAGTTTCGAAACCGCCCTGGACCTGGCGGACGGGATTGCCCTTGTGGCGCCCATGAGTGGTGAGGGAGAAGAACAGACCTTCTCCGCCCGTTATGCCTGCACCCAGTGCGGCTATGCCCTGAGCGAGCTCGAGCCGAAACTGTTTTCCTTTAACAACCCGGCGGGTGCCTGCCCTACCTGCGACGGACTGGGTGTTAAACAGTTCTTTGATCCCGAAAAAATTGTCCAGCACCCGGAAGCCACTTTGGCATCCGGCGCCATCAAGGGCTGGGATCGCCGGGCCGTCTATTACTTCCAGATGCTGGGCAGCGTGGCAGATCACTACGGCATCGATCTGGAAACGCCCTGGGCGGATCTCCCCGAGGATTTTCGCAACGTGCTGCTGTTCGGCTCGGGCGATGAGGATATCCCATTCCGTTATGTGAATTCACGTGGCCATATCATGGAGAAGGCACATCCATTCGAGGGCATTCTGCCAAACCTTGAACGGCGCTACCGCGAGACCGATTCACAGAGCATGCGTGAGGAGCTCGCCCGCAATCTGAGCACCCAGCCGTGCAAAGAATGCGGCGGCTCACGACTGCGCCGCAGCGCCCGCCACGTCTTTATCGAAGAGCACAATATTTCCGATGTCACCCATCTCCCGGTGGGTGACGCACATGATTACTTCGAAACCCTCGCGCTACCGGGTCGAAAAGGTGAGATAGCCGAAAAAATTCTGAAGGAAGTGCGGCAGCGCCTTCAGTTCCTGGTGAACGTCGGGCTGGAATACCTCACGCTTGAACGAAGTGCCGATACACTCTCCGGGGGTGAGGCGCAGCGTATTCGCCTGGCAAGCCAGATCGGCGCCGGGCTGGTAGGCGTCATGTACATTCTTGACGAACCCTCCATCGGCTTGCATCAACGGGACAATGACCGGCTTTTGGCCACCCTCACCCATCTCCGGGATCTGGGCAATACCGTGATTGTTGTCGAACACGATGAGGATGCTATCCGCGCTGCAGATCATGTCATTGATATCGGACCGGGTGCTGGCGTTCATGGCGGCAAGGTTATCGGCCAGGGCACACCGCAACAGATCATCGACAACCCCGATTCACTTACCGGGCAATACCTCAACGGCACCCGGGAAATCGCCATTCCCAAACAGCGCAACAAAGGCAGCGGAAAAACTCTGACACTGTCAGGTGCTACTGGCAACAACCTGAAAGACGTTACGCTCGATTTGCCCCTGGGCATCATGACCTGCGTCACCGGTGTATCCGGGTCTGGCAAGTCCACGCTGATCAACAGCACCCTTTATCCGGTGGCTGCCGCCAAACTCAACAAGGCCACCAGCCTCAACCATGCTCCCTACCAGTCGCTCAAAGGACTGGACCACCTGGACAAGGTCATCGACATTGACCAGAGCCCCATCGGCCGTACGCCCCGCTCGAATCCGGCCACCTACACCGGCCTGTTCACTCCCATCCGTGAACTCTTTGCCGGAACACAGGAGGCACGTTCCCGGGGTTACAAACCTGGCCGATTCTCTTTCAACGTCAAAGGTGGTCGATGCGAGGCATGCCAGGGCGACGGCGTGATCAAGGTAGAGATGCATTTCTTGCCGGATGTCTACGTGCCCTGCGACGTCTGCAAGGGCAAGCGATACAACCGGGAAACTCTGGAAGTCCGCTACAAGGGCAAGAATATCAACGAAGTACTTGAAATGACCGTTGAGGAAGGGCGCGAGTTCTTCGATGCCGTGCCTTTCCTGGCCCGCAAACTACAGACATTGATGGATGTCGGCCTCTCATACATCCGACTGGGGCAGAGCGCGGTCACCCTCTCTGGTGGCGAAGCCCAGCGGGTTAAACTGGCCAAAGAGCTCTCCAAGCGGGATACAGGCAAGACACTCTACATTCTTGACGAGCCAACCACCGGCCTGCACTTCTACGACATCCAGCAACTGCTCAACGTTCTGGAGAGGCTGCGGGACCATGGCAACACCATCGTGGTCATCGAACACAATCTGGACGTGATCAAGACCGCCGACTGGATTGTCGACCTGGGCCCCGAAGGCGGCTCTGGCGGCGGCCAGATCATTGCCGAGGGAACGCCGGAGGAAGTCGCCGAGAACCCCGCTTCTCACACAGGCCGCTATCTGAAGCCAATGTTGATGAAGTAACTGGCGGGCAAGGAATAGCTCTGTCGGCGAGGGGGTGGAGGTTTATTTTCTGCCGGAAAAAGATGTCTGAGCGCAGCGAGTTATTTTTCCAAAGAAAATAAACCTCCACCCCCTTGCCAGCCCCCATACTTCCAGGCTAGGAGTTATCTACAACCGAGGCACAAAAAAACCGGGAACCTCACGGAACCCGGTTTTTTTGTGGTTGGCCAAAGCCGAAGAAATTAATCCTCGTCTTCGTCCACCTCTTCCGCTTCGATATCCAGCGGACGACCGACCAGCTCAACGAATGCCATAGGGGCATTGTCGCCAGCACGGAAGCCGCACTTCAGGATACGAAGGTATCCACCCGGACGCTCGTTGTAGCGAGGACCAAGCTCGTCAAACAGCTTGGCAACCGCTGCATCGTCACGCAGGCGTGAGAACGCCAGACGACGATTCGCGACCGAATCATTCTTGGAAAGCGTGATCAAAGGCTCAGCTACCCGACGAAGCTCTTTGGCTTTCGGCAGCGTTGTTTTGATCAGCTCGTGTTCAACCAGTGACGCAGTCATGTTACGGAACATGGCCTTGCGATGCGCACTGGTCCTGCTGAACTTACGACCACTCTTACGATGACGCATTGCTCTGATTCCTTACCTTAAACTAATCGGCGATTAACCGCCCAGAACCCGGTCGTCGCCACGAAGGCTAGCCGGCGGCCAGTTATCAAGACGCATGCCCAGTGACAGACCACGGGACGCCAGAACGTCCTTGATCTCGGTCAGCGACTTTTTACCAAGGTTAGGCGTCTTCAACAGCTCAACTTCTGTACGCTGGATAAGATCGCCGATGTAGTAAATGTTCTCAGCCTTCAAGCAGTTAGCTGAACGCACTGTCAATTCCAGATCATCAACCGGACGCAGCAGGATAGGATCAATTTCTTCCTCTTCCTCAACGCGCTCGGGCTCTTTCTCATGATCGAAATCGACAAACACCGCCAGTTGCTGCTGGAGGATGGTGGCCGCCCGGCGAATTGCTTCTTCCGGGTCGATGGTGCCATTGGTCTCCAGGTCGATAACCAGCTTGTCCAGATCGGTCCGCTGCTCTACCCGCGCACTTTCCACGGCGTAAGCCACACGACGAACCGGGCTGAATGTTGCATCCAGCTGCAGGCGTCCGATGGCGCGAGTTTCGTCCTCGTCAAGACCGCGCTGGTCCGCCGGCTCATAGCCGCGACCGCGTGCAACACGGAGACGCATGTTCACTTCACCATTCTCGCTAAGGTGACAGATCACGTGCTCCGGGTTGGCAATCTCGACGTCATGATCCAGCTTGATATCACCGGCTGTCACAACGCCCGGGCCTTTCTTGCTGAGCGTGAGCTCGGCATCGTCCCGACCGTTCATTTTTACGGCAACGCCTTTGAGATTCAGAAGAATCTCAATGACGTCTTCCTGGACACCCTCAATGGCGCTGTACTCGTGCAGGACACCGTCAATCTGCGCTTCAGTCACGGCGCAGCCCGGCATCGAAGACAAGAGAATCCGGCGCAGTGCACTGCCCAGAGTATGGCCAAAGCCCCTTTCCAGAGGCTCAAGCGTAACCTTGGCACGTGTGGCGCTTGATTCCTTCACGTCAATGGTACGAGGTGTCAATAACTCATGTACTGAACGCTGCATAGACGCCCCTAATTGCTCTCGTTGCTAACTGGGCTTTACTTGGAGTAAAGCTCGACGATGAGGTTCTCGTTGATGTCGGCCGGCAGTTCAGTACGCTCGGGTACTGACTTGTAAACGCCGGACATCTTGTTGGCGTCGACCTCTACCCAGCTCACCGGTGCACGGCTTGCAGACAGATCCAGTGCGCCTTTCACACGCAGCTGGTTCTTCGCCTTTTCACGCACGCTCACAACATCACCCGGCCGGACCTGGTAGGACGGAATATTAACCGTCTTGTCGTTGACCAGGATCGCCTTGTGAGAGACGAGCTGACGGGCTTCTGCACGGGTAGAACCAAAGCCCATGCGGTATACAACGTTATCGAGACGACCTTCCAGCAGTTGCAGCAGGTTTTCACCAGTTGCACCTTTGCCTCGGGCGGCCTCTTTGTAATAGTTGCGGAACTGCTTCTCGAGAACGCCGTAGATACGACGAACTTTCTGTTTCTCACGAAGCTGTACGCCGTACTCGGACAGACGACCGCGACGCGCGCCGTGCATACCCGGCGGAGTCTCGATGTTGCACTTTGAATCGAGCGCGCGAACACCGCTCTTCAGAAAAAGATCTGTCCCTTCACGACGAGACAGCTTGCACTTCGGGCCTATATAACGAGCCATAATTCACTGTCTCCTGTGTTAGACGCGGCGCTTCTTGGGCGGACGACAGCCGTTGTGGGGAATCGGCGTCACATCTGTGATGTTGGTGATCTTGTAGCCACACGCATTCAGCGCGCGAACTGCAGATTCACGTCCGGGCCCAGGACCCTTAACCTCTACGTCCAGGTTTTTAAGGCCGTATTCAGCAGCCGCATTACCGGCTC